>OGJC01000050.1_pt1 | contig 160308 bp, 106 predicted proteins | sample 1571941 | NCBI WGS metagenome assembly OGJC01 (sample SAMEA2582100, study PRJEB24529) | metagenome | biome: Human gut stool | place: China | collected 2011 | reverse complement strand
CAAAAAAGGCAACTAACTCGCAATGAAGTAGTTGCCTTAAATTTTATTATTTTAGGAATATCCCTTCGTAATCACATATAATAAAAAGGGAGGTTGTTCTGCATTTTCTAGAACAACCTCCTTTTTTGGATTCTTATTTTCTATCTTATTTGTTTTTATCAGTCAGGCAGTTGATCATATTCACTACCAATTTACCTGCTATCGGATCGGTTGTAGCCTTTTCCGTGCACATGGTAGAGATGATGGCTTCTCCTTTTCCGTCGCTAATCTGCAACATTGTCAACCCGCGCATGGACTCGATACGTTCAATGCGGTCTTCCGGTTTGCCGCCGTCAATGTATGCATGGATTTTCATCTGTCCCGCCAGTTCGGTAACATTCTTATGCCGGTGAGCTTTCAGGGTAGCGTTACATGCACGTGGAATCTCCCGCTTATTGTTATTGAAATAGCGTAACTCCAGCACATCGATGCCATTAAAGACCGGAGCGTCATTGCGTTCCATGATTACGATATCTCCTTCTGTCGGGATAATCCAGCCGGTGATATATTCAGGGTAGATAGCTTTGACAGTCTCTTTGCTATTGAGGAAGAGTAATTGTCCGCCTTTCGCCTGATAGGTACGGATCAGTTCTTTTTCTTCATCGGTGCAGGATGTTAAGCCGGAGATGACACAGAGGTCGGCTTTTAATTTGCTATCCAGCATTTCTTTTACAGAAGAAACCGATTGACAGTTGATGTTCAGGAAGTCGAATACGTTCTTCGTATTATCCTTGTCCAGCAGTACGATTCGTTTAGTGTTGTCTACCTGACCGGCATTCCACTCTTTACGGCTGAGCAATAATTCATATTCATTGGCGGATACGGGCAAACCGTTTTCTGTGAGCTTCAGTATCAGTTTGGCCTTTGTCTTGTCGGCAGGTAAGCAAATGGGCAGTTGGATAGTAGGTTCAAAGTAGTAGTGCTCGTAATGCTTCACAACCGGAACTTTTTCTTTTCCGCTTGCCAGACACTTGCCTGTCTCGTCCTGTATTTCCCAACGGAGCAGTGAAGGCTGCAAGTCCGTACCGTTTTCACGGTCGTTTACCACATAAATGCGTGTAGGCAGTTTCTCGCCGGCATATAGATTGCGTCCCCACAACTCTGCACTGACCAATACGGGTTGCAATGCGCGTTTCAAAGCGTAATAAGTAGGATACGGCTCGATGTTCTGATAGTCATACGTTTGACGGAACCATGTCATTAGTGCAAAGTGCATGATACCTGAAGCCTGGTCGTTGGAACGGCGTAATGTTTCTGCCAATTCTCCCGTGATGAATGCTTGCGTTTTCAGGAATGAGGCAGGATCCGCCCAATCATAAGCCTCGTAGCCAATCAAGGCATAAGGATTTTGGTGAATGAGTTGGTAGGAACGGGTAGGATGTCCGGTTTCATTGTTGGGATAGCCCGTAGACATTTCCTGGCTGATGAGAGGACGGTCGGCCATTTTGAACTGCTTTTGGAACTCACCGTTGAAGAAACGGAAGAGCGAGTAGTCATACCAGTTATAATAACCGTGCATATCGTCAATATCGCCATCATCAATGCTGTTCATAAAGTCGGCACCATATTTCTTATCTTTGTTTTTTGCCTGATAGTTGGAGTCGAAGCAGATAGGACGAGTGGGGTCGATGCGTCGCATCTCTTTCACTACGTCTGAGATAATGCGGTATTTTTCTTTAGCACGTTCCAAGTTGCTGTCATTGTCGTAGAACTTCATCTCATTATTTACCGTCCAGAAGAGCAAGGATGGATGATTGCGATATTTCTTCAACAATCCCAAGAACTCGTTGCGCCACATTTCCAACAAGCGACGGTCGGGAATAGGAGTGGAATGGATCATCAGCCACGACCATGTACCTTCAAATGAGACGCCGATACCGTTACGGTCTGCAGCCGCCATCCAAAGTTTGTTCCACGGAGTGGTGTGGGTACGGGTCACATCAATATTTCCGGCTTTCATCAGTTGCATGAACGTATTTGCCAGATTTTCATCGTTAGGTGCCAATGCAAAAGGAATGTGGTTTCCACCGCGCAGCCAGTACTTATTGCCGTTCAGGTAGAAAAGTCCGTTCTTTACTTCAAACGTACGGAATCCGGAAGTTTCTGTCAAGCAATCCAACTCAACCCCTTTGTCTGTGACCAGGCGGAACTTGAAATCGTACAGATTGGGGTGCTGCGGTGTCCATAAACGAGGCTTCAGATCATTTACGGTGTAAGTTTCCATTCGTTCTTCGCCTGCGTTGAGACGCAGTTTACGTATGGATAAGCCGGAATAAAGTACCGCACCTGTTTCTTTGTCGATAATATCTGTATACAGATTGAATTGTTTCTTTTTACTGCCATAGTTCTTTAGGGTGATGTCGAAGGTAGCGCCATTCAAAGTAGGCTTTATGAAAACATCCTCTACCTTTGCAGGGTCGGTAATACTCAATTTCACCGGTTGCCAGATCCCGGCAGGTTCATCTCCGTAAAAACCGTGCGGAATTTCTTTCAGGAGCGCATTGTTGTCTACTTCCACTTTGGCATCTTCTTGTTCGCTTTCACGTACGGAAGAGTAGAAGAAATCAATGGCATTTGCTGATTCGGAGGTACTTCCGTCCATTTTGCGCGTCACTTTGACAGTAATCAGGTTCTTGCCGGGTTTCAATAAACGGCTTCCATCTACCCGGATTTCACCGTACATACCTACATGTGAGGTAGCTAATGTTCCGTTGATGTATATTTCGGCAACTTTGGAGACTGCATCGAATGTCAATATCAGGTTTTTGCCTTCTATGTCAGAGGGTAATTCCAGCCATTGACGATACCAGGCATATTTTATCCGGTGATAATCGAATGTATAGTTTTCGCAACGCTCTGTTTCTTGCTGATAGTAGGTATCAGATACGCCCTTAGCTTGCGCTCCGGTAGGTGAGGGCATTGTTTCACCGTGTAGCCAGATACGGATGGGAGTCCAAAAGTTCGGTACGGACATGATGTGCCAGTCCTGATCGTCCGTTTTTGGGGAAATGGCTTTATCTTTATTGTCTAGTTGGTAGTCCGGCATGAAAAGCCAGTTGCCATCCAGCGTGATGTCAGTGCGGCTTCCGGTGAGTGCCGCTAGTTTTACAGGTGTGTAGTCAGCCCGTTCCTGACGGCGTTTGTTCTCTTTCTCTGTCGGAGTCGCTTTTTTCAGATATTCCGCTATTTTTACGTTTTTCAAGGCGTCGTCTGTCATCGGGGTTACGACGAGATCGTCAAATTCAGTCTCTATCCATCCTCCGCCTAAAGCAACTTCGCCCGATGGAATGAGGTTCGCATTTTTGTCTATCAGGTCAATGCGGGGATGCTTCTCGTCATTAAGGAATACTCGAATACGGTTGCCGCACACTTCTACTTTCATGCGATACCATTCTCCCGGTACAGGATGGAATCCTAACGGGCGGACTCCCATAAATTCATCTGTTCCCATATATCCGGTACGCATCAGGTAAAGGTCGTCTTGCAACCCTCCTTTGATACCTACTACATATCGGTCGAATCGGTTGTAATTACGGAAGCTCGCCCATATCTGCACTTGTTCGGCATCTTCAGGGGCACGGGCTTTGAAGGAAAACGAGTAATTTGTCCATTCGGGATTACCGAAGAGAGCGTAGGAGCCTTTGGAACGGAATACATTATCGGCAATGCTGCATGTTCCTCGACCTACCACTTTCAGTGTTTCTCCAGTATTAGAGAAATCATTTGTCCATGTCGTATGGTTTTGCGCCTGTATGCCTAGGCAGAAGAGTCCGCATGTACAAGCTAAAAATGCTTTGCTAATTCTGTTCATGATATTATGAGTTAATATTAATTTTATATAAAGATAGGAGGCGACGGTAAACATTAGGATAAAATATCACTTAATGTGTAATTAATATCCGATTAAATTGTACCTGCTCTTGCTTTTTGTAGATAAATTTTATATCTTTATAGATTTGCGCTTTGCTAAAAAGAAATGGTTGCCTTATAAGGTGCCATTTGTCACACTATAAAGTGCCATTTGTCCCTTTATAAGGTGATGATAATCACCTTGCAAGGTGACCACTTCTCGGTTGCATAAACGTATCTTGTTTTTCGCACTGCAAATCTTTAGTCTCCGCACTACAAAGTCTTATGTAATAAGGAGTTTTGGACAAGAACCACTGAAAAGCCCTACCGTAAATGGAAGCTTTTAGACTTATGATTTTACGGTAGGGCTTTTTTAAAGGCTCTCTTGCCAGGATATATTCTTTGCAGATATTGAAAGATATTAATTCTCTACGAAGAATATGATGTTCTGAGTTGAATAGTCGGTGTTGAAGACTAGTTTGAATTGGACATTTCCACCGTCTTTGGGCGCAGTCACTTTAATTTTAAAGTTGTCCGGATCTGTTACGGTGAAGTAAGAACCGCAATCGCCTTCTGTGTTTAATTTGAGTTCAGCTCTTCTTTTGCAGAAATATGTCTTGCAATAGTCCGTTATCGCTAATCTTCCTAATTCATCGCTATATTTTACTAATGCAGGAAGTCTTGTTCCAGTGAGTTTGTCGGGGCCTCCATAAACATCCCATGCGCAACCGTTTCTCCAAAAAGCTATATTTCCGAAGGCTTTTCCTAAATCATATTCTTCACCTGCTACAAGTTCCTTCAATTGAGAGTGTGCTCCATTAGTCAGATCTTTTACTTTGATACTATATCCCGTGCTTATCACACCTGTGGCGTTTGGATTTTTGTCATAGTTCAAATAAGTGATATTATCACCCGGATTGAAAGTCGGGTCTTTGATGAACCACCGTTCTTTACCTTCAGATTGTACTTCACCTTTTCCTGCATTAAATTTCCATGAGAACTGAATACCGACTTTATCTTTGTCACCGCCAAGTTCTGAAGGCTTTTTGTTCAATAAGTTGTATTTGTATAACTCATTGTCATTCTTCACTGTTAGTGTGCCGTTCTCAGCATTCCAGGCGAAACTGCCACCCCATTTTTCTGTTACATACAGATTTTGGTCTCCTTCATTCATAGTGAATACAAATTCTGCATCTGTTGGCTTGAAGTTGTATAGACTACGGAAATCAATGTCTGTGAAGTGATAGCCGTTTTCTGTGTCGTATACACCGGGGATGGCAAAGTAGTTACCATAATAAAGATCTCCTTTGGGTAATTCTTCAGGTTTCTTGTCTATACCACCTTTAGCATAAATCATCACTTCCAATTCTGGTTTCTTAGTCGGATTCTCTACCACATAACTTGCTTTTACATTACCAACATAAATTCCTATTTGCTTGCCATTGTGTTCAAAGTTCTCTTTATCCGTCCCTTCTTCATTCATGGCGAACAGGTTAGCGTTCTCTATACCTTCAGTTTGAGGACCTACTAATAAGTAGCTTTTCTTATCATTTGCATCGTAGTAGAGGCAAACTTCTCCTTCAGCTAATTTGCTTTTTTGGTTAATGTCTGAGAGAGTTGTTGTCATTTCAATAACTTTCCAACTTTCATCGGGTTGTTTAGCACCCAGTTTCCATGCTTTGGATGCGGTGACTCCCAAGCTTTCCATGCTAGTCTGGCTGTTGCTTACTTCGATGACTTTCGTACCTTTATAAAGACTCTCGATATCGCTTAACATTTCTGTTGCTCCGGATAATTCGATACCACTTTTAGCGGTGCTTTCATCTTGCGAATAAACCAGGATCTCTTTTGAAAATTCTTCTTCGGCTACGGTATATGTTACTTTCAGTTTTCCTGTTTTGTTGGCACTTGTAGCTGTTAATATGCCTTCTTCAGTCACAGCAAAAGTAGTGTTAGGATTCTCAATCAATTCATAATTCACTTCTACGGTCAAATCCCCGAATCCTAGTTCATCGACAAATTTTACTTCACCGGATTCTCCGAATCCCCATCCTATTGCCTTAGTGAGATCAAGGCTTTCGGTACTGATGAATTTGAGCGATTCTGAATCTTGGCAGTGTTCACGGGTATCACGATAAGCAAACTTACCTTCAGACGCGTTGTATGAAGTCGGTTTCACTACAAAATAATTGGAACTGGTCGTTGTTTTATCCAAAGTGATTTCCAATACGGCTCCATAATACTCTGCCGGCATATCTTGCGGAGTGAGTTCTACGGTCAGAATACCGTTTTCGTCCAATTTGCCATTGTTAAGAGCTTCTACCAGCAGTTGAGGAACCGCCGCACGTGTCAACTTCAACTCGTGTATATCTGCACAGGCAAAAGTCGCTTCGGATAAGTCTATATCTTTAGGCAGGATTTTGAATTTGGCAGTTGCAGTATGGGCTGTCACTACCTCTCCTTTAGTATTTGTGTAGCTGGCAGCTTCCAGATATTCATCTTCCTCAAAAACGAATTGTTTTTGGAAAAGGATAGAACTGATGCCACTAAAACCACCACCTTGTATCGGAAGAATGTAGTTCTCTCCGTAAATATAGATAGAAAGTGTCTTGTTTTCTTTGTTTTCGGCAAGAATAGGGGTTTCCTTGTTTACTGTGATGTTGGTCTGTATCAATGATTCGGTTTTCTGAATGTAGATGTATCCATTGCTCTTGTCATAGTACAATTGATCTTTTTCTGTGCCGGGAATTTCTTTTTCAGTATCTAACTCCAACACTTTGTTCCAACCTGCTCCCTTATCACTGCTGTATCTCCATGTGCCATCTTCTATTTTAAATTGATAGAAAGGAGTTGCTTTGTTCGAAGCTTGCACATACAGTTCGTCACCGTTGCTTAATACGATTGTATACTGTGACTGGTCTTCGCTGGGATACCAACTTTGTACTGTCAGATTAGCATTCAAGGCAGCTTCAATCTTTTCCTTGAATCTTTCCATATCAGATTCAACCGTTGTGATGCGGTTGTTTAAGCCTTCGATATCGTCGTCATAGTCCTTACAGGAAACGACTCCCGTTCCTAATGAAAACAACAATGCTCCATAGAGGACGTTGTTTAATAATCTTTTGTTCATCATAGGTAAATTTTTAGTTTAATAATTATTTTACTTTTCTTTATTTCTCTGCAATAATCTCCACATAATTCAGGCTGATGTCACCCTCGGATACTATCAGATTGAAGTCTGCATAGCCGCGTGTGTCACGGGAATAAATAGCTACCTCGGCTTCTTCCCAAGTTCCGCCCGTAGCAGGAAGGCTTATGCTTTTTGTCATTGTATCACCGATCAGACAAGATATGGCAGCTACAGTATTGCTGGAGTAACGGAACCGAATTGTATTCTGTCCGCTCCTGAAAGGCAATTCTTTCCATTTTAACGTGTTCAATCCTTCTGCGGTAAGGTTGGTATGCCATCCACCGCTGTATTTGCTGTCCTCACAACGTTTTACTACAAATTGCTCGGGGGCATTTGTCATCTCTTGCTCCGTTAGTGATGTCTCAATCTTATTTCCGGAAACAGTTCCTTTGCAACAGAAGTCACAAGCTTCCGCTTCCAGTCTCTGTTCCATAGGGAAAGGATGATTGCCGTATTTGCGGAGCAGATTGATACGTTGGTTCGGGTAGTCATAGTAGGTCCTGTCCTTACTGCGCCACCAAGCCGCATTTTCGGCTACATCGGTAAATCCTTCAAGAAAGACTAAGTCAGGTTTCATATTGAGGAAAGACTCAAACATTTTGGTGGCAAATTTGCCGTGATCTGCATCGATGAGTTGATAATTGGGACGGCTTCGGTCACCTTGTACGAATCCCGGACATCCGCTGCCTACTTTAAAACCTTTGAAGTTGTAAGAAGGGATATAGGTATTGTAGATTAAGTTTTCGTTATACACGTCTTCTGACATATCCATAGTAGGAACGGCAAACCAGTTGTGAATACCATCCAGATAGGGACAATCTACCAATGAGTAATCACGGTCTGTCCATTCGCGTTGAACGATAAGGAAAGGGCGTACACCGAATTCTGTGTTGAAGTCATCGCTGATACACTTCAGAATGTAACTCAGCTTACCATTGTATGCATCCGCTTTGGTATGGTCAAGCCCGGTAGTGCTGACATACTTATCGGGGTATTTAGTCATCAACTCGCCAAGATAGCTATCTTGTAAGAAGCCGTTAGGATTCCAGAAGAAAATGACCGGACGTCCGTTTATCTCAAACCAATAGTCGCGTGGCATATTTTCAAATGCCGGCTTTAGGTTGGTATCCCAGATGTAGTAATAGATTTCTTTACGAAACTCATTACCTGGGCCTTTCTGGTCTTCTTTTTCCGGATCGAGGAACAATAGCGGATAATGCGAACCTTCTACTCGTGTGCCATCTTTAAATGGTTTGCTGTCGTAACCATATCCTAGAGCAGCGTTGCGTGCTGCCGACCATGAAGCCGGAGTATCATCAAAGATGGCGATTTTGAATTTATTCTCTAGTCCCTTACGTTGGATGGCTTCTATCATCTTAGGGAGCAGTGCGGGACGCCCGTGGTCTACACCACTTGCTTCACCGCGACAGTTCATAGCAACGTAGTCCTGACCGCTATAAGCGATTTCCTCCACAAAATTATCCCACCAATCCGCTTCGGTGATTGGGGAAGGATAAACCTGCTTTTTCGGCTCTTCAGCTTCTGGGGTCGCAGGTGGTTCAGGGGCTATCTGGTCAGGATAGGCAGAAGCTATATAACGATAGAACAATGAGCGATTATACATGACGGTGCTTTGAGTGAAAGGGATATCCATCTTGGTCCGTAAATCCCCTTCAAATCCTGCCAATGTTCCCAATTTGTAAGAACGAACTATTTCCTGTTCGGTTCCCTGCTCGCCTTCTCCTGAGCCTCCGCCAACATTTTCCGTATTGTCATCCGAACATGAGTAGCAAAAAGCTCCCAAGCTTAGCAGGCATATATATTTAAAATATTTATTTCTCATATTTCTTTTAATTATTAAAAAGTTGACATTTACTTAGTTCTTCTTGAATTGTTGGCGGGTAATTTCCAGATAAGTCTTTCCATATCCGTTTCCATATCCTTCTACCGTAGGCTCAATGAATGAATTGAAGTTATACTTGTTGTAAGAGTCGATAAAAATCAGTCGGTTACGTCCGGCATTCATTTTGGCAACATTGCACATTGTACGGTAAGTAGCGGGATCTTTTGTTACAATCGGGGAATTACCGATGGAACCGCGACCGTCCTGAACCAACTTATTCCATGCCGGACCTATGGTAGGAATGAATTCCATGCTTCCGTTACCGAAGCTGGGCAATGCAGTTTCACGATTGTATTTCCAGTTCTGGTCTATCATTTGCGGATACATATAGGAACGGCTCACTTCACTCTGATCGTACATATTGCGGCTAGCTACTGCGTCTACTTCTCCTTGCATATAGAAATACTGATAGCGCATTTGGTTACACCACACATCGGCACTTTCCACTACAATGTAAATGTCGTAGCCGGTAGCCTCTTTTACAGCCTGGCGGATTCCGTCATACATCGCTTTGGAATCTTGCGCGTAGATTTCACCTGTCTTGTTTTTGATATAAACCATCGGCCGTGTACCTCCTACTTTATAATAGCTTTCATCGGAAAAGAAACATTTACCGATTTCACTAAAGAAATTGTTGAGCAATTGCTGGCGAGTATATTCCACACCATTGTATGTTTTTCCGGCAACATTTTCGATACAACTGCTTGAAGAAAGTTTGGGAGGCAGATCAACGATAGCGTTCCAATTGATACCAGCTACGATTTTCATCGTCTTCAAATCTACGAAATCTCTGCCTGGCTGTCCCATGTGCGGCATAGGTAACTTGTTACCACCTCTTCCTGAACGTCCCAGCATCATGGTAACGAACAAGGAGTCACCTCTACTGAGTCTAGTGCCGGGACCTTGGTTGAGGTCTACGCCTACTTCGGGAAGTATCATAAAATCGGCTCCCGCTTCGATGCAGTCATCTACGTGCTGTTGAATCATGGGAATCATACGGAAACTCTGACTGCTTGCATCCGGCTGCAAGAAACCTTCCTTTTGTGATTCGGGCATTACTTGGGGAGTCAGATTATTATAATAACTCTTTGCACTGAGTTCTTCGTCTGTCAGAGTCAAAATCTCCCAACGGGTAAAATTAGGATCACCGTTTGGAATACCGGTAATATCGTTTCCCCTGTTGTAGAAAATTCCTACCTGATAGTCTTCGGTGACAGGTATTTCCGGAATCTCATAATTCAAGAAGTGATCGTCAATGCTCGGTCCTTCGTCTTCCTTGCACGCGGCAAAAAGGAGTAAGGCAATAGAGCAAACGGTAGTGTATTTCATTAGTTTCATAACTTTCTTATGTTTATTTTATTAATTGTCTTCTTTTATACGTATATATCCAATACTTGCCGCCAAACGTTCTTCTCCTTGTAGATGGGAGTATTCAGGATAGTCTTTGAGGACATTCTCATAAAATTCTTCCAATGTATCTCCATACCAATGTGCCACCATCTCGTTGTTGTACATCAGGTATCCTTCTTTCCAACGGTCGTATAAGCCTTCTTGGTTGTATGGACCGCCAATGCCCAAAGGAGTAAAGAAGTTATCGTTGAAATTATTGTCGGGACGAGGAGTCTGAGATGAAGATTGCAGCATGCGGCAGGCTTCGCGGTAGTAGTTCATGTTCCAGTTACGTTCATCTATAGGATATTGCAAACGTTCGGGAATGGGGTCGAACAGGTTGGCTCCATAAGTTCCGTAATTGTTTTCCGGATTATTGTAAAAGAAGGGTGGGAATTTCATTACGCGTGTTCTGCGCTCCAGCGTCCATCCGGCAAATCCATTAAAGTAACTGGCAAAGTAGCGTTGTTTCCATACCTGTTCCAAGTTATTCTTGTAGCCGCCTTTTCCATTGATATCAGCTTTGTAGAAGTTACGGTAGTCATGACATCCCAAACCGTTAGTGTTCCATTTGATACCGTTACGTTCCATATACTCGGAGATACCTGTAGTAACACCGTACTCGTTCATGGAAGCGTTAATGCCGTTGTAGTAGTACTGTTCTGCACTTTGCGGTAATGCTACGTTCACGCCCCACTCGTCTTTGCGCAGTTGGATTTCAGCTAGCATGAAGTTCACTTCCGCACACGTCAGTAGTTTCACGGTAGCGTCTTGCTTGATGAAGTCGCGTGGCAATAAAGCGTAGGTATATCCTTCGATACTGACTGACGCCGTAGAATAAAGGCTTTGAAGGTCATTGTTGTGCTCATCTTTGCCTACAAGCCATCCGCTTGGTGTCTGTTTCATTTCGAAACGAGGTAAAAATGGGACTCTGTAAGATACCTGTACGAATTTCTTTTCTACTGTCGACCATAAAGAATCTCTTACTACTGCACGATGGTCACCCGAATCGTCGTTGCGGGATGTTTGCGCATATTTGCTCAGACGGGGATCGCCATACGAACGCATATAACAGAAGAAGTATTCATTCATAGCAGGATAGGTCAAACCACCGAGCTCAGTTTCCAACTTAGTCCCCAGATCGAATTCTTTCAGGATACGTTCGTAGTATAAAGAAACATCGGAGTTGGGGTCTGTTCCGTAACGTCCCACAGCATTATCGCTATTGGAAGTGAACAAATAATTACGGTTGGTTTCATTCAATGCTTTAGCCATTTGTTCACGTGCCAAAGAGATTGCTTCAGGACTTTTTTTCATGTTCATCATGCGGATAGCTACATCCAAACGCAACGAGTTGGCAAATTTGCGCCATTTCTCGATATCACTTTCACCGCCTGCACCGGGATAGAAAGGGTCTTTCAGCATTTTTTCACCGCTAGGGTCGAATGTCTCTACTGCTTCGTCCAGCCAACGGAGGATTTGCATATTTACTTCAGCTTCGCTGTTATAGTAGTATACGTTTCCGTAAGTTTCTTTACAAGCGGCGTCCATAGGCACCGGTCCCCAAGTGGCAGTTAGTACAGAATAGAGATATGCTTTCCATGTGGTCAATATTGCCCAATAGTTTCCGTTGGAATCACGGTCATATTTTTCCTCCATGATGGCTACGTCTCCTAAAACCTTTTTATAGAAGTTATAGAATCTGTCTCCTATGTTGTCCATGCTTTTGGGAGCCGTCCATGAAACTACATAACGTGCCATGTAAGCATAGTGGTTGTAGTTCATTTCGGACAGTACATTCAATGACTTATAGATAGTTCCCGGAAATATCTTTTGAATGTCGATATCCTCCATATAAAGTTTGTTAGGATTCTGATTCGTTGCATCGAAACTATCCACGCACGAAGTAGCCAGGCCTAACATAGCTGCTGTACATAATGTATATAAGTACTTTTTCATTGTTGTTGCTGTTTTTTTAAAAAGTTATCTTAAAGTCGAAACCATAGGTGGAAGTCGGTAAATTGAAGCCTCGTTCCAAGCCTTGTTGGATACCCATAGAAGAAGTAGCTTCGGGATCGATACCTTTTGGAGTCTTTTGGTGGAGAATAGCCACGTTCCTGCCCACAGCCGAGATTCTCATAGACTGTATGAAACCTATCTTTCTCAACCAGTTTTTCGGGATGTTATATCCTAAAGAAATCTCTTTCAGTTTTACGTAAGAAGCGTCGTACAAATATAACTCACCGTTTCTACCGCTATCGTTAGTCCAATAGTCAATCGGCTGAATCCAGGCTTGACAAGGCTGTCCGGCGAGTCCCGGTACGGAAGCGTCATAAACGGCTCCGGGGATATTCATACCTTTGGGGCGGGAAGCGTCCATATAGATGTTACTCATGCCGTTGGGTACATATTTGGAATCCAATGTACCAAGATAGCCTGTCTGGTCACCTTCATTTAGGATTAATTTGGAGAATAAGTGTTCTTCGCGTCCTCCGAGCGACATGATTGTTCCTGCGTTACGGGAACCTATAAAAGCCGTTTCTGACCAAACGTGTCCACCCATACGGACATCAAACAGTGCGGAGAATGTGAGGTCTTTCCAACGGAGGGAAGTTCGGATACTGCCTGTCCATTTGGGCTCTACGTCCGCAAGGAATTTGGCTTCACCCGATAGGGGACGACCGTTGGCACCTACCAATACTTGGCCTTGCTCGTTTCTTTTCCAAGGCTCACGGCAATAAAGGCTTACTAGTGGCTGACCTTTGACAATGCGTAGTTCCACACTGTTTTGTACAGTAGTCAGGGTCATGTAATCCATACCGTTCGCCAATGAGACAACTTCCGAATTGTTCTTTGCCCAGTTTAAGTCAACTTTCCATTCCCAGTCTTTGTTTTGGAAAGGAGTGACACCCAATGTCAATTCATATCCCCAGTTCTTTACCTCACCGGCATTGAATAACGCTTCTCCGTATCCGCTCACACCATTGATAGTGGAAGTTAGGATTTGGTCTTTTGTATTCTTATTATAATAAGTAAAGTTTAAAGAAACACGGTCTTTCAGGAAACGAAGGTCAAAACCGGTTTCGAAAGAGGTCGTGCTTTCCGGTTTCAGTGTATTGGTCTTGCGCTTGTTTTCGCTTTCAAACCATGCCATATCTCCTAAGTAGGAATTGTTGTAGTTAAAACCGTTTAGTAATTGGTCGAAGCCGGTATCGTTACCTACCTTAGCGTATGAAACACGGAACTTGGCATAAGACAACCAGTCCTTGGGAATGCTTTTCACTAGTTCTGTCAATACAAAGCTGGTTCCATAAGAGGAATAGAAATAGGAGCGGTTGTCAGAGGGTAGGGCTGATGACCAGTCATTACGGCCTGTTACATCCACATAAATAAAATCCTTGTACCCTAAACTGGCTGTTCCGTATATAGCCTGTTTCTTTTTAGCATTGTATTCCGGCCATGTTCTGATGGTAGCGCCATTGTTTGTCAGAGAGACAAAGTCTTTAGTCGCCAATGTACCGATTTCTGAGTTTTCTTTTTTAAAGAGGAAGTCTTGCGCATTGGTACCGATACTGGCTGATAGATTGAAATCTTTCCATGTCTTGTTGTAAGATAGCATGGCTTCGTATGTATAGTTACGTCCTTTTTCTGTAAACTCTTTGTAGAAACCGTCAGCGTCTCCCGGAGTATACATATTGCGGAATTCATAACCTTGCTTCATGTTTAAATCGAGTGCTGCCTTTAAACGTAATTTCAAGTCGTTGGTGATTTTGTAATTCAGCGTGATATCTGCCAATAACCATTCACCCTTATCTTGATTGGAAAGTTCGTTCAGCATCCAAACCGGACTTTTGAATAAAAGAGAGGTCGGTTTGCCGTTTTCGTCTTTCCATGGATACATTTCGCCGACAGATATGTCACGTGGCATATTAATCAGTGTATAAATAGGGTTACGGTCAGAGTTGTTGCGGTATGAACGGTTGTTAACGTGTTCATGAGTATATCGTCCGTTCAAGTCGACATCTAATTTTTTTGTTAGTTTGATATTGGTTCGTACATTGAATGAGTTACGCGTTAGATTATTCAAACCTTCCAATACATCATCACTACGTAGATTTGTATAGCCGATACGAGTTGCAACATGATCTGTAGAACGTTCTATGGAAACACTGTTTGTCCATGCATAAGCAGTTTGATACATGGAAGTCGTGTTCTCCGGAGTAGGAATATAGGATTTTATTTCTCCGTTACGACCTACCACTTGCATTCCTAACATCGGCATACCCCATGAGCGTTCACCGTAACCTCCATCCAGTCTGTTTATACCGTAAGGAAGATTGGGGTCATAAGGTACTTTAATATCGTTTGCAAATGTATTGGCTTTATTGTTTTCAAATTGATTGATGTGTCCGCTACCATATATATTTTGATATATGGGGTATTGGGAGAACTCGGTAAATTGTACATTGGTAGAGTAGGTGACTCCCCATCCCGAACGGTTGCCTGCTTTTTTGGTAGTAATCAAGATTGCACCGTTGGCTGCATCCGAACCATAGAGTGCAGAAGCATTGGCACCTTTCAAAACTACGATGTTCTCGATATCATCAGGGTTGATGTTGTTGGCAGGGTTACCATAGTCAATTTCACCATCTAATACATTATTAATAATAGGTACACCGTCAATAACGTAAAGTGGCTGGTTGTTACCTGAAATGGAGTTGGCTCCACGAATTCGTACGGTGGCGGATCCTGCCGCACCGTTGGAGATCACTTGCAGTCCCGCTACTTTACCTTGCAGCATATTGACAAAACCCGCATCTCGGGTTTCGGTCATATTCGCTACATCCATCTTTTGAAAAGCTGTAGAAAGAGATTTTTCATCCCGACGCAAATCCATTGCTGTTACTACGGTTTGCTCCAGCATGACGGCATCTTCTTCCAATGTCACGTTTAATACATTTTTCCCTTTTGCTACATTGAATGACTTGGTTTTAAAGCCAATGTAAGAGAATTTTAATACAGCGCCACTTTCAGGAATCTGAATAGAGTATTTACCATCAAGGTCGGTTATTACACCTTTTGTACCGCCTACTATCACAACGTTGGCACCGATAATAGGCTCACCTTGTGCATCGGTCACTGTTCCTTTTAACGTTCGGTTTTGTGCTTGTATGACCGAAACACTGAACAGCATCAAAATAAAAATGAGACTTTTTTCATAATATCTCATGTACTTAGAAAATCGTTGTTTCATGTTTTTCATGAATTTATTTATGAGTAATCACTAAATTAAGAATAGTCGGATGAGAGGAGCCTGAATCATATTTAAGCTCATCATACAAACTAGATTAAGGGTTTCTTTCTTTATTCATAATATATTTATCATTAAGATTAATTTTCTGCAAATGAACTAAAAGACAATAAAAAAAAGAGGGTATTTGCAATTAATCGGGGATTAAAAAACGATTAAATGTGAATTAATCCTTTATTTTTCTTATAATCATACTTTCGTTTGATTATGAGGGATGAGAAGCAGGGATTAAAAAATCCCTCTCACTAGATTTCATTGTTTTATGTTTCAATGAAAAAGTAAGAGGGGAAAAATTATAAATGAAAAACTGTTTTAAGAATGATATTTAAAAAGGTTATAAATCAGCAAACGGGATTTTGTAATTTTCTCCCATAGAATCGCGATATTCTTTGCAAAAACGGTCATATAAGTTTCGGGCAATACCTTTTTTCCCTTGTGCGGAGAGTACAGCACATTTTGCCGCTAACGCTTCTTCATTCAACGGATCGTGCAGGAACATGATATCAGCAAGGCGAATTATCATTTCTTGGTGGTTCCGTTGGATCTCGATATCCAATAGATTCTTGAGTAGATCAATGGAATGGCTGGAATAAGCATCTTTAAAATCATCCAACCAGTCAAAAATTGTATTGGGCAGCAGAGGACCGTATAACAGCAACTCCAATATCCGATTGAGCAGCTCCTCGCTCTTCTCTTGCTCAAATTGTTGAGTACAGGTTAATAGGGTGTGGTAATCGCAGAATACGGTTGTTCCCCATTTGATACGTAAGAAATTATTTTCAGTTATGACTTCTACGTCTCCAATGCTTTCTAACAATACACGTAACTTACGCAAGTTTACATTGCGGTTGTTACGAGCGGACGTCTCTTCCTTTTCAGGCCACAGTATTTCTGTTGTTTTGGAGGCGAGTATACCTTGCTCATTCTTCTCTGTATAAAGTATAAGCAAGATAAGTAAATGTTTCAGACGGGGAGTAAAATTGGAAGTTATGTCGTTTCCATCTTTATCACGTACATTGAAACATCCGCATAAGGAAATTGATGCACGACTACGGTCGTAATAATTTGTCGTTTTTGCGGAGACTGCATCTGTTTCTTGGATGTTGCCTTTTTCTTGCATTATTGTATGTTGTCCGGCTATCAACGGTTGTTCCGGAGTATTGTGATGCCCTATGATAACCGGGACTTCCTCAATCTCCTTAATGGTAATTGTTTTGTCTTTTCTGTTACTGCATCTGGAACGGTAGAAAATCATGCCCGCTGCTATGAGCAATAATATGATTCCAGTAATATATAGGTATTTATGGCCATTAACGATTGTCGTATTGGCTGACTGTCGTATATCTCCTTCGTTCACAAGAGGCATATTGATGGAATAGATGTATACATTATGAGTGTGGTCATTGAGTATCTTGTCTAATACTAAAAATAATTTCCCGTGAGCGGGTGAAGAATAGAGACTAAAGTCGCAATCCTGATAGTTCGATTCGTTATAAATGGGTTTTGAAACTTCAGTGTAAACAGAGTCTTTCATTGAAATTTTCCATAAGACTCCTCCTTTACTCATCGAAACTGCATAAAAAGAACTGTCTGAAGGTTCGAAATACATAGAAGAGGCCATGAGCGTTCCGTCTTCCTGAGGAGAATTTCGTTGCCATACCATGCGCGACTGATTGGTTTTCAGATTAATAGCACATAAACCAAAATAGAAATGAGTACTTAACTCCTGCTTGCCATATTTATTGCCTCTGCCGCCAAAAACAAATAATTCGTCACCTACTATAGCCATAGCCGCGGAATAACGGGGATAGAGGGGTCGTTCGTATTCCACTTGTTCCAGCTTATAACTACCAGACTTCATCCGGAATAAATCATTACGATACTGATAAAATCCATATCCACCGAAAAAATAAAAAGAAGAGTCGGCGGGATTAAATGTTCTGGCATGATTATAGTTGCTGGCCTCATCCATATTACGCTCTACATTACTCCATTTACTAGTGTCGAATGAGAAATAAGATGTGCTACCTTTTTTTAAATAATAAGATATTAATTTATTGGTTAAAGTATCATATAATAGATGGTTGGGATATTCTACGGCAGGATATCCTTCACGTATCGTAATTTTCTGTCGGAGTGTTCCCTTTTCATCTAATACTTCAATAGATTGCGGTTTTACTAAATAGAATAATGCCTCGCGAGCATTGAAAGCAACATCCAGTTTTCCGGGAATATGGGCTTGATGGATCAGTTTCCATTCGATGTGGTTATCAATCAGCCAAAAAGGATGGATAGCGCGGGCTATTGCTTTTTCTTTCATATCGTAACAAACATCGTCGTTGTGTTTCCATAACTTCCATTCACGTGTTTGCTTACCGTCTTGTGTGACGGTTATGTTCCTCAAATTGATGGGAGCCACATCTGCCAGATAGTTTTCCATCTGTCCAAATAGGGCAGAAATGTTTTTTGTATCCTCTAAAGGAACCATGGCTGACACTTTTTTGTTATCGTAGTCTACTTCTATGACATTGTCCTTCAGTCGCAGATGTAATGAGACATCCAACCATTTCTCGCGTTCGATAGGAGTGTCTATGGTGATGATACCTTCGTTGAGTACCAATGCCGGAAAGTGTCTTTCTTCACCTGCTACAAATGAGAAACGAATATATTGATTGGTATTCGTATGCAGATGGAGAATAGAACCGAAATCAGGTTCATTGGTACGCACATATATCTGGAAAGAAATAGTGAAATCATTTTTTATAGGAAAAGGCTGGTTATCATCTAAGTATAAGGTAGTTCTTTCTACTGCCGACACAGTATGAGATTTGAGATAAAGTCCGTAATCATATAAAGAAGACGCTTCCAATTTGCCTACCAGGCAAAGTAAGATAAAAAATAATATTTGTAGTTGATATTTCATAGTACTTTCTACTTCAGTCTGTTCTACAATTTATAGTTGCAAAAATAGGAAAAAAATGTCTCAAAATAGAATATTCATATCCAAAATTCTACTTTGAGACATTTTTATGTAAATCGGATAGGGCTTATTTATTTTCCACTGAGGGGGGGGTAGCATCTGCTCCACTGCCCCAAGTCTTATTCGGTTTGCTACCCATTATCAATACCAGCTTACCGCCATTCTTCAAATCCTCATGCCTAAACCAGGGCTTATTCCAATCCTGACCGTTTAAAGTAGCGGATTGGATATATTTGTTTTTATCAGAAGCATTTTTTGCTTCGACCTCAAATATAGAGCCATTGCTGAGTGTTATTTTTATGTTTGTGAAAAGAGGGCTTCCGATATTGTAGGTTGGTGAACCTGGGGTGACAGGATAAAAACCGAGTGAAGAGAAAACTACAAATGAGGTCATGCCACCGCCATCTTCATCTCCAGGCATACCCATAAGGTCGTTGCGGAACCATGTTTTCAACATTTGACGGATACGCTTTTGTGTTTTCCAGGGCTGACCAGCGTAGTTATATAGATAAGGTACGTGCAATGACGGTTCATTAGCCATGGAGAATTGTCCTACGTTACCTGTATGATCCGGTAGTTGCGAGTAGAAATGATATTTGCCGCGTCCCAACGGTTCGCTGAACGTACGGTCTAAGTTGGCGATGAACTGTTCGTTTCCTCCCATAAGGCTGATCAGATCGGCTACGTTATGAGGTACATCCCAGCGATAAACCCAACCATTGTTTTCTCCGTAGTATTCACGGGCACCCATTCCGCCGGAATAGCGATAATCGAAAGGCTCAATCCAGTTACCTTCTTTGTCTTTCGGATGGAAAAAACCGGTTTTTTCATTGAAGATGTTTCGATAGTTGTAAGAACATTGCAGGTAGTGAGCAGCTTCCTCTTTTTTACCTAATGCTTCTGCTATGCGGGAGAGACACCATTGGTCGTAACTTGTTCCCAATGTAACAGCAACGGGTTGGCGTTTCTCGAACGGATGTACATTCGGGTCGCTCTCTTTTTCATCCGGACGAAGGGCGGGGATGTATCCGTTTTCCCGATAGAAGTTGTCCAGCCAACCGGCTGCCGCTCCCGACCAGGGCGCAAGTGTTTTTTCTTCTATTCCTTTTCTACATGCTTCATAAGCTTTTGCTGTATCTACTTTCAGTCCTTTAGCCAAGGCATCTGCTATGGTGGCTACGGCATGGTTGGAATTCATACGGCGTGTGTCACCGGTCACTTCGGGGAAAGTCGGCATCCACATATTTCCCATTTGTTCAGCCATAAGCAAATAAGAGGCAATGATGTCCTCTTCTTTTTTCTGGTCAATCAGGGTACGGAGCGGATGGGCTGCACGATAGGTGTCCCAAATCCAGTCGTCGGTATAGAAAGGAGTACCATTATCATCATGTACTTTACCATCGAAAGCACTGAAATAGCGACCGTCTTCACTCATGCAAATCGGGCGTTCGAAAGTACGATAGAATGAAGAATATAATACAATCTTATCATCTTCCGTCCCTCCCTCTACTTTTATGCGTCCGAGTGCTTCATTCCATATTTCTCGCCCTGTTTGTGCCAGTTGTTTTATATTGTAATCTTTTAACTCGCGGCGCAGATTCTTTTCAGCCTGTTCTTCACTAATGAAGGAAATGCCATAACGGAGACTGACCGTTGTCGTTCCTTCCGGGAAACGCCATGCTGCACAAGCATTTGTACCTTCGGCATTGTCTTTGCTGGCTTCAATGATTCCATTTTCCAAAATGCCGGTACTTAATGGCTTTTCCTGTGGTTCGATATATACGTAGACATTAGTATTGGCACTTAGCCGTTGATGACCGCTGATGAAGTTTTCGCCTACATGAATGGAACCATTGCGGGAATTCACAATGATATAGGCTGGCTTGTCAGCTTCAAACGTTATTCGATAGAGGGCGGACTGATGTGAAAGTGCGTATTCGGCTTTCATACGATTATCGTCCAACTCTACTTCGTACGAGTAAGGTGTGAGATGCTCATTATCGTAATTGTAAGTGATGATTGGGCAGAGGTTTTCGCCTTGATAAGGACTGAGGTTGAATGCGGAACGTTCCCGATGATTGGTGACGATCAGTGGAAGCCCGTTCAGAAGTTCGGTTGTATAGTCTGCTCGTTCGGGATAGACACGAAGCATACTGTTGGGTAATTGGATGGTCGGGAATGTAGGAACCAACAGGTGGCTTATGTTCCCTATGTATGGATTGACATAGTCAACCGGACTTCGGTTGACTATGTGTTGTCTTCCATTACACGCTCCCATCATTGAACAGATTGCTAAAGTAGCGAAAAGATGTGTAATTTTCATGATATGTTTATTATATTAATACTTTATTATTTGGTTTCCGGATTAATAAAAGAGGCTTTTAATAATGGAAGAAAATCTTGCTTGTTGTCGCATTTGAAGAAACCGCTGAACTCGTTCCGATCTTCATTTCCTACTTTAATAACCAATTTATTCCATCCTTGCAACAAAGGCAGTTCTTTGTAGATGATTTCATTGCGCCCGTTGTGAGAAATGTTGTTGTAAGGTTTGTCGTTGATAGACAATTCTCGTTTTTTAGCTTTTAACATCAATGAAAGTTTTGGCATATTCGGTTCAATCAGCAAATCGTCTAGTGGACGAGGACTGAATACGTAGAATTCCAAAGCCCAGCCATCATTTGTTTTTACCAGTTTATCTTTGGTTGCTACTGGGAAATTCACCTGATTATCCCGCAAAAAGAACACTTCATTAATATTTATTTCTGGCTTTTTGTAGCTAATACCGGCGTTTTTCAGGATAACACTTAAGGTATTGTATCCTTTCTCTGAATTGGCAAACTCTGTTAATGTGTTCAAATAGAAAGTAGTTGCCCCCTGTTGATATTTTACAAATACAGGTGTGGCGGCTGTACATTCATATTCGCTGCGAATCGTTCCGGCAGTCTTGATTTCTTCTGGACGCTTATTCCATTTGCGCCAGTCTGTTTTACAAGCATTCAGCAGGACATCTCCTTCTTCTACTAAGGCGCCTTTTAATGAATAGTTGCAGGCATCCGCTTTCTGAAGTTCGCAGAAATAGAAATCTGAATTGTTAAGCCCACGCATCCATGCTTTTTGTACAGGGAGGAAAGAGGAACGTTTCAATACATCTAAAGCTACCGGGACAGGTAGTATTTCATTATATCCATTAACTGTCTTCGGCGTGATTCCCCAAATCCAGACATCTGCACCTTTTGCAATTTGTTTTTGCATCTCTTTTTTAGTTGTTGTATCCAATGTTTGACTACCGTCTACAATATAAAGCATGGAGGAAGGATTGCTTACTTTCGATGTAAATATGACTCCTTGTCCATCCAAGAGTTGTTTTACTTTGCTGTTTGGATTACCGATGAATACTACTTCTTTATAGTTATCAGTTACAGGTGCGGTTTCGTGAGCTTCATACTGTGATTTGTCAATGACAGCGTAGGGAGACCATGCAGGAGCTCCCGGAGCATTGGCTGCACGTAAGGCACCGTACATCGGCCATTCCTGATAAAGTGGTAAAGCCGGGTCGTAACCGGGGTTAAAGGTTGTGCTATAAGGACCTACACGTTCGGGTTGTACACCGGGAACTCCCTCGTGGTATTCTCCGAAGAATATACCATCTTCATTTACTGTAGGGATTTTACTAATATCCTTTTTTCCTAGTGGTAACGGTTTCAGTGCATACCATGCCATATTAAATACGGTAGTGTACGAAGCTCCCATTTTGCGTTGGTTAGCTATCAAATTATAGCATTCATTTGCCAGACCTTCCATACGGCCCTCTTGCGATTCGTAGGCACGTTCTCCGTTGTACTTAGACACTTGTTCCGGTGTTCCGTAGTAAGCCATACTATGCTCACCTATACCCCAGGGCTTTCCGATACCAATCCATTTTTTCATGGAGTTTATATCTCCATAGTGCCCCACAGTTACAGGTAATATGCCGTTTCCGTCATCTTCTCCATCTGATGAAATCCAAGGACGGGTCGGATCATAGAGACGTACGATATCACGCCATTCTTCCCACGCCTTCTGTTGGGATGGTATTAGTTCGGGACGATTGTATACATGTAGGATAACAGGCTTGTTTTCGTTACTGATACTCCATCCGAAAACAGACGCGTGATTACGGTCGCGGAGTACAAAACGTTTCAAATGGTCTTTTGAGGTTTTCCAGAAGTGCTCAGAATCCAATTTGGGACCGCCGTCACTAGCCCAGTTGGCTGTTTCATTCAGTACGCAGATCCCCATTTCGTCAGCCATATCCATATAGAAACGAGGGTAGACTTGGGCATGAGGACGTACAGCATTTCCATTCATACCTTTAATAGCGGTGAACCAAGCCCATGCATAGCGGCGTGTCATTTGCGGAATACCCATAAAGTGCCATGAGTCTCCGTGCAATACGTAGGGTTTTCCGTTCAAGCATTGGGTGGTTCCTTGTAATGTCCATTCCCGCCAGCCGAAGCGTTCGTATTTGGTGTCGACTGTTTGTTTCTTTTCTTTTATAGAAAGTAATAAAGCGTATAGATTAGGTTGTTCGGGAGTCCAATATTTTAATACATTTTCATGGACGGGTACCTGCAATGTCACTTTTTGTGATGCGTTGGCGTCAACTGAGACTTTGGATGGGGCAACTTGTAATGCTTCTTCACCGAGTGTCCATTTAGGTACAGGAGCAGAATTAATGTCTGTGCCGACACAATTCACCCATTCTTTGATATTGCCTTGTAGTTGTATCTCTGTCTTTTTAGCAGTTCTATTTTCTATTGTTACTTCAATTTCTAAAGTGTTTTTCGATACTAACGGTTTCACATACACATCTTCAATATGTACTTTCGGCAAAGCCAGAAGATATACATCCTGCCAGATTCCATTGATAAGATATCCCCACATGGAACCTCCCGGAACAATGCGTCGGCCGATTGTTGAATTATCTTCGAATAAGGATTGGCTACGGACACCTACCAATATTTCTACTGTTTCTCCGGGAACAACCTTATCGGTGATATCAAAGCTGAACGGTAAGAACAGGTCGAAATTCTCACCCAGTTTCTTTTTGTTTATATAGATTTCTGAATATCCTGCCACAGCCTCAAAATAAAGTTTGATTTGCTGGCCTGCCCAATTGGTAGGGATAGTGATATTCTTCTTCATCCATGCCATCTTTACTTGTTCCCATTCTTTAGGATAAGAAGGGTAATTGCGATGGTCGGGGCCTTCTAAATCCCGATAACCGAACGAATTGACGTTCCACGGTGAAGGTATTTTAATTCGTGTCTTGCTCCAATTGCCATCTTTGGGAGACGATAATTGCGGAGCTACTCCTTTACCTTGTTTGTAATCTTTTGGTAAAGAGACGGGTTGAAAATCCCAATAACCGTTTAGGCAGATTTCTTGTCGATGCTCTTTTTCGGTTTTGTTCACTAAGCCTTCGCTGGGAGCAAAGGTGTAGGGATAGATCAATTTCTGATCATTAGTCGCTGTCTGTGCATTTATCTTTGTAGACTGCAAGGTAAGACTTGCCAGCAGACTGCATAGTAAAATGAAATTTTTCTTCATATTTTATATATTAATGAGTTTTCTCGCATCATCTGATGGCAAAGTAAAACGAAAAGTATTAAAAAGGGAGAATCAAAAGACTTAATCTGAGATTAAAAAGTAATTAATTGGTTTTTAATCTCAGATTAATTGGTTTTTAATCTCCCAATAAAGCGGGGTAAACTATCTTTGGCTTAATTAAAAATAGATTCGTAAAAAAGCAACTAAAAACAATTCTAATAAAGGGAAAATCTATGGGAAACAATTTGTTATTTACTATGAAGTGTCTCTTACCATTATTCATGGGAGGATTAGCTGTTCTGAATTCGTGTAAAGAAGACCACCCGGTAATAAATGATGATTCCGGGCAGGGAAGTGATGTTGACGATGAGTATGTATACATTGATGACCGCTATGATAATGGTATCAGCTGTGAGGAATATTTAGCTAACTATCGTGGAGTGCCGTTTAAGAAGGGACCGGAAGGTAATAGTTTGTTTGTTATATCGGAAGTGCCGACTACGATAGAGGCGGAGGATTTTGATGATGGAGGGCAGAATATCTCTTTTCATTTTAAAAATACTACGGCTGGAAACTACAAAGATTACCGTGAAGAAAAGGAAGTTGCCATTAGCAAAAGCGGAGAGGTCGTAAATATTAGTAATATAAACAACGGTGACTGGCTTTGTTATACGTTACAAGTCACACAAGAGGGAGCTTATTCCATTGATACTTATTGTGTGGCGGGTAGTGGGAAAACCAGCTTCTACTTTGAGGTGGATGGAAAGTCGGCCGGTCAGATCGTAGATTCACCGGAAGGAGATTGGAGTGACTTCTCACGTACTGTTAAAGTGACCAATGTGCAGTTGAGTGAGGGTAAGCACGTATTAAGATGGTATACTACGGGCAGTGTAAATTTAGATAAGTTCGTACTTACCCGTACCGGAGAATATACAGGAAATATGGTAGATGCTTCTTTGTTTGAATATCCTCGGTATGGTTATTACGAACATAATCCGTTGTTTGTTAATTTCGCATCAGAAATGTATCAGAACTCATTTACTGGGACACTCTATACTGCCGATCCGTCAGCACACGTATGGGCGGATGGACGACTTTATGTTTACGCTTCGCATGACATGGAGCCGACACAAGGATGTGACCGTATGGATCGTTATCATGTTTTTTCCACCGCAGATATGAAGAATTGGACAGATCATGGGGAAATCATGAATTCTGCTACTGTGAAAGCGCACGTAGGTATGGGTATTGATGGTTTCATGTGGGCTCCTGACTGTGCTTATAATAAGGAAGATCAGTTATACTATTTTTATTTCCCTCATAAAATTGATACAGATACATGGCGTATTTTTGTGGCAACGAGTAAAGAACCAGCTGCGAAATTCAGGGTGAAAGGGGTGATTGAAGGAATTCCTTCAACGATCGATCCTTGTGTCTTTGTGGATGATGACGAACAACCTTATATATATACTAGTGGTGCCGGTAAAGGTTGTTGGGGAGCAAAATTACGTAAGGATGATTGGACTAAGTTGGATGGTGTAATGAGTCCTTTAACAGGTTTTACCGATTTTCATGAAGCTCCTTGGGTGCATAAATACAAGGGGAAATATTATTTGAGTCACTCAGATAATCATGCTTCCAGTCAAGGAGGTAACCGGATGCAATATTCTGTGTCAAATAATCCCTTGGGACCATTTACTCCGTGCGGTGTATATATGTATCCTCATGGTGAAGAAACGGCACACGGTTCAATTGTAGAATATAAGGGGAAATGGTATACCTTCTATCATACCGCTAATTATTCAGGTAGAGGAGCTTTGCGGTCCGTTTGTGTAGATCCGATTGAATATGATCAAAATGATAGGTTGAAAGTTGTACAAAACTGGGGACAGCCCTATGAAGGGAAGGCTCCGGAAGTAGATTTATCGGAGACATTGGTATTGGAAGCTGAACATTATAATAGAGGTGGCGAACATTATGGTTACCACAAAAATCCGTCGGAAGGGGATATACAGGTGGGCACGGGTAATGGCATTACATATCTTAAAAGTATGAAGTCCGGAGAATGGATGCGTTATTCAATTAATGTAAAACAGACTGGATCCTATGCTATTACTTGTCGGATGCGCCAGCAACGTTCGGGAGGAAAATTCCGTATTGCTATAAATGGAGTGTATAAGACGAACGAAATAAAGTTGAATGGTTCGGGCAGTACATGGAACGAAGTTTTTATATATCCTGTCGAATTACAAAAAGGTGAACAATATATTGATTTGCGTATTAAAGGTGGAGAATTGGATATTGATTGTATCAAGTTAGGAGAAGGATGCAGCCAAGTACCCGGTATCATTCAGGCGGAAGATTTCGATGAAGGAAAGTATCAATTTAGGGAAGGTTCGAAAGGTAATTTTAAAACTTACCGGAGTGATCAGGGAGTAGCTATCAGTGCTAGTAGTAACATCATCCACATTAGTAATACTTCTGGAGGAGATTGGATTCAATATACATTTAAGGTTTTGAGGCCGGTCTCGAATGTTACTGTTCGTGGGGCTGCAGAGAAAGATGGGAAGTTCGCTTTATCTTTTGATGGAGGAGAGCTGTTGACTCCTGTTCCAGCAACTACCGGAAACTGGAACACTTATAGTGATTTTCCAGTGTCGAATGTACAATTGTCGGAAGGTATTCATACGATGAAGATTCATATACTTAATCCAATGAATGTTGATTCATTCGATTTTCAATAAAATAAGGTTGACATCATTTGAAACAAAGTTTATAGACGAAGGCAAAGATAGCTCCTATCTTTGCCTTCGTCTATTTTTGTTGAGTTCTGATATAAGAATACTTTGTTGCCATAGAAATTATGTCAATGCACTCATGTATAAAGATGGGGAATACCATTTGTATTTTCAATATAATCCATCAAATAGTACTCTATGCAACATATATTACAGCCTTTGAAACATTTTTTTTAGTCGATTGATATAAATCAACCGTAATTTGCATCATCGATAAAGATAAAGTTCGTACTTTTAAATTAATAACATCAAACTAATGCTCAGTATTATGAAGAACAAAAAACTTCTTTGCAGTGTTTGTTTCCTGTTTACTTTCATGTCAGCCCTCTGTGGGCAAAACATAACAGTGAAAGGAAACGTTACTTCCAAAACGGATGGTCAGCCGATTATTGGCGCTTCCGTCATTGAGACTATATCCACAACTAATGGAACGATTACCGATTTTGACGGTAACTTCACGCTTTCTGTTCCTACTAATGCTACTTTAAAGATTTCGTATATCGGTTATAAGCCCGTGACTGTGAAAGCGGCTGCCTCTATCCAAGTTTTATTGGAAGAAGATACGCAAATGGTGGATGAAGTGGTGGTGACAGGTTATACTACTCAGCGTAAAGCCGATTTGACCGGTGCGGTATCTGTGGTAAAAGTTGATGAAATTCAGAAACAAGGTGAAAATAATCCGGTAAAAGCACTCCAAGGGCGTGTTCCCGGTATGAATATTACTGCTGATGGTAATCCAAGTGGTACGGCTACTGTTCGTATTCGTGGTATCGGTACATTGAACAACAACGACCCTCTTTATATCATTGATGGTGTGCCTTCTAAAGCAGGTATGCATGAACTGAATGGAAATGATATTGAATCTATCCAGGTTCTGAAAGATGCGGCTTCTGCTTCTATTTATGGTTCGCGTGCCGCAAATGGTGTTATCATCATTACTACTAAACAAGGTAGGAAAGGACAGATCAAGATTAATTTCGACGCTTCGGTTTCCGCATCTATGTACCAGTCTAAATTAGATATGATGAATACTGAGCAATATGGGCGTACATTATGGCAAGCCAATGTGAACAGTGGTAAGAATCCGAATGCTAATTCTATCGGTTATCAATATGATTGGGGATATAATGCTGAAGGCTATCCTGTGTTGGATAACATCTATGTTCCCAAATTTATTGATGATGCCAATACAATAGCAACAGGTGATACGGACTGGTTTGATGAAATCACACGTACAGGCTTTATTCAACAATACAATCTTTCGTTGAGTAATGGAACGGAAAGAGGTAATTATTTCTTTTCTCTGGGATATTATAAAAATGACGGTTTGATTAAATATACAAACTTCGACCGTATTTCTGCACGCATTAATAGTGATTATAAGGTGATAGATAATATTTTGACTATCGGTGAGCATTTCACTCTGAACCGTACGACGGAAGTCCAAGCTCCAGGGAATATCATGAGTGACGCCATGATTGCCCTTCCCATGATTCCCGTACATACTGTGGATGGAACGAATTGGGGAGGTCCCAATAGTACTATGCCCGACCGTCAAAATGTGGCTCGTATAATTTATGATAATCGGAACAACCGATATACTTATTGGCGTTTGTTTGGTGATGCATATGTAAACCTGAACCCGGTGAAAGGACTTAATATCCGTTCCACTTTTGGATTGGACTATGCACAGAAGTATCAACGTAATTTTACGCTTCCTTACAACACCGGTTTCCTGAACAGTGATAAGGATGCGGTTGAGATGAAACAGGAGCATTTCACCAAATGGATGTGGAATGCTGTGGCCACTTACGAATTGGAGATTGGCAAACATCGTGGAGATGTTATGGCAGGTATGGAGTTGAATCGTGAAGACGACATAAACTTTGCTGCTTACCGTGAAGGATTTGCGATTCTGACTCCCGATTATATGTATCCTTCCGCAGGAGTAGGACAGTCACAGGCAAGTGGCGGAGCAGGTGGTTTCTCACTAGTTTCTTTCTTCGGAAAACTGAACTATTCGTATGCTGATAAATATTTACTTTCATTTACCCTCCGTCGTGACGGGTCTTCCCGTTTTGGTAGCAATAATAAATATGCTACTTTCCCTTCCGTTTCTTTGGGATGGCGTATTAGTCAGGAGGCTTTTATGGAAAAAACTAAAGATGTGATTGACGATTTGAAAATTCGTGCGGCTTGGGGACAAACCGGTAATCAGGATATTGAAAATTACGCACGCTATTCTATCTACGAATCTAAATACGGTACAGGTAATCCTCCTACTTATGGAACTTCTTATGATATTACCGGAAGTAATGGCGGTAGTTTGCTTCCTTCCGGATTTGTGCGTACTCAGATTGGAAATGACGATATCAAGTGGGAAACTACTACACAAACCAATGTCGGTATGGATTTCAGTTTGTTTAATCAGACATTGTATGGCTCTGCCGAATATTACTATAAAAAAACAACGGATATTTTGATAAAACCGTCTTACATCGGTATTCTTGGAGAAGGTGGCGGGCAGTGGAGAAATGCCGGTTCGATGGAAAACAAGGGCTTTGAGTTTAATTTGGGCTATCGCAATAAGACGGCTTTCGGGCTTAGCTATGATATTAACGCGAACCTCGGTTTGTATCGGAACAAGATTTTGTTTGTACCGGGTGAAGTGGCTTCTACCGGAGATTTCGGTGGTGACGGGGTGATGAACATTATCGGTCATTCTATTAATATGAGAGCCGGTTACATTGCCGACGGCATTTTCAAGTCACAGGAAGAAGTGGACAATCATGCCGATCAGACCGGAAAAGGCGTAGGGCGTATCCGCTATAAAGATTTGGATAATAATGGTGTTATTGATACTAAGGACCAGACTTGGATCGGAAATCCGAATCCTGATTTCACATATGGACTCAATATTTATCTGGAATATAAGAACTTTGATTTGACTATGTTTTGGCAAGGTGTGCAGGGAGTGGACGTTTACAATGAGGTGAAGAAGAATACCGACTTCTGGTCGGTAGGTGATATGAATGCTAATCGTGGCACCCGTCTGTTGGGAGCATGGACTCCGCAGAATCCGGGATCGGATATTCCTGCCGTTTGTTTGGAAGACTTGAATAATGAAAAGAGAATTTCCAGTTATTATGTAGAAAACGGTTCTTATCTGAAACTTCGGAATTTACAATTAGGTTATACATTGCCGACAGATATCTCGAAGAAAATAAAGATAGAACGTTTGCGATTCTATTTCAGTGCACAGAATTTGCTGACCATCAAAAGTAAGAACTTTACCGGTATGGATCCGGAAAATCCGAATTTCGGTTATCCGATTCCTCTCAATCTTACATTCGGTTTCAACATAGGTTTTTAATTCATTAAATAACGATAATTATGAAAATCAAGAATATATATATATCCTCTTTGCTGTTGGTAGCCTCGTTGGTCGGTACTACCAGTTGCAATGACTTTTTGGAAAGAGACTTACAGGGAACTTCTGACGAGGGACAAACGATTAGTCCCGATAATGTGGACAATCTGGTAATTGCTGCTTACGCTCACATGGTGTCCGGTGAGGATATGAACAGCCCTTTCAGCCTTTGGCCGTATGGAAATGTCCGTGCAGATGATGCTTATAAAGGCGGGGCAAACTCCGAAGACGGTTCGCATTTCCATTTTCTGGAGATTGCTACGGGGATGACTACTGACAATTGGGCTTTTGATGATATCTGGTATCGTCTTTATTCGGGGGTGGCACGTGCCAATGCTGCTTTGAAATCTTTGGATGGTATGGATGCAAATACTTATCCGCAGAAGAATGAACGTATCGGTGAGATGCGTTTCTTACGTGGTCATTATATGTTTCTGTTGAAAGTGATGTTCAAGCATATCGTTTATGTAGATGAAACGATTCCTACTTCGGACTATACCAAGATTTCTAACCGACAGTATACTAACGACCAACTTTGGCAGAAGATAGCAGATGACTTTAAGTTTGCATATGATCATCTTCCCGATACACAGGTGGAAAAAGGGCGTCCTACGCAGGCTGCTGCATCGGCCTATCTGGCAAAGGTGATGCTTTACAAAGCTTATCGCCAGAATGAAAAGAATGAAGTGGTCGAAATTAATGAAGATGATTTGAAAGCTGTAATTACGTATACGGATAATGCTATCATGACTGCCGGAGGTTTTGGCCTGGAAGAAGATTTTGCATATAATTTTCTGCCGCAGTATGAGAACGGAAAGGAATCTATTTGGGCTGTCCAATATTCGCAGGATGATAATACGATGTATGGCAACTTGAACTTTGGTAATGAGTTGACAGCTCCGCAATTCTTCGGGTGTTGTGATTTTCAGAAGCCTAGCCAAAACTTGGTGAATGCTTTCCGCACGGAAAACGGTAGGCCGATGTTCGATACTTACAATGAGAAAGATAATTATGATGTGCAAGGCAACTACGATCCCCGTTTATTCCACACGGTGGCGATTCCGGGATTTCCTTATAAGTATAATGTGAACTATATTTTTGATAAGACGTGGACACGTAACGAACAGGAATATTATGGTCTTTATTCATCTTTAAAAGAGAATGTGGACCCCGATTGTTCTTGTCTGAAGAAAGTGAATTCTCCGTTTGTTGCTAATTCGATGAACCGTATTGTATTGCGTTATGCAGATGTAGTGCTGATGCGTGCCGAGGCTTTGATTCAGTTGAATCGTTTGTCGGAAGCATTGCCGTTGGTCAATGAGATACGTAACCGTGCAGCCCGTAGTACTACGCTTGTTTTTGATTATGGGGCAAGTTTTAAAGTAGAACCGTATACAATGGCCGAATGGACTGATCGGGACATTGCTATGAGAGACCTGAAATGGGAACGTCGTCTTGAACTGGCATTGGAAGGAAGCCGCTTCTTTGATTTAGTTCGTTGGGGAGATGCGGCAAAAGTGATGAATCAATATTATGCGTCGGAAGCTAGTCGTCGTTCTTATTATTCGGATGCAAATTTTACAGCAGGAAAGAATGAATATCTGCCTATTCCTCAGAAGCAGATCAATTATAGTGGTGGTTTGTATCAGCAAAATAATGGTTGGGAGAAATAATAAATGGGAATTATGAAGACTTTGATAGATAAAATATATATGGTGTTACTGGCTGCACTTTTACTTTCTGCAGCTGGATGTAGTGATGATGATGACACATCGTTGGCTTTGAATGGTGATACATGGATTACTTCTTTCCATATCGAAGATTATGATAACTTTATCATTGAGCAGGATAATCAGGCGAGAAGCATTAAAGTACATGTGGAAGATAATACAGATGTGACAAATTTAATTCCGGTATTTACTTTGTCCGAAGGGGCTACGGCGAATTTGGAAAGTGGTAAACCTGTTAACTTTACAATGCCCGTAGTGGTAAAAGTCACAAACGGAAATGTATTTATGAATTATACGATTTCCGTAGAATTGGATAAGCCGCAGATTACTAGATTTATGATAGGAGAGTATGCGGGCAGAATTGATGAAACAAACAAAGAAATCGTTGTGTATGTACTTGAAGACATGGATATTACCGCTTTGTCTCCAGTTGTTACTGTTCCTGATGGTGCTACGGTAAGCCCGTTGTCAGGCACTACATTGGATTTCACTACACCTAAAGAATATACGGTTACAAATCATTTGAATGCAGCCACTTATACAGTGAAGGTAGAAAAGGTAAGAACTTTTGTTTCAATGGCATTTATCGGAACAGCTGCAACTATTGATGAACTGACTAATAATGAAGAAAAAGCCGCTGCTCAATGGATGTTGGATAATATGCCGGGAGCAAGGTATATTTCATATTCAGATTTGAGGGATGATAACCCGAAAGTGAAACTTGATCCGGAACAGATAAAAGTCATTTGGATTCATGATGATAATCCTATCTATGATGATAATGGATTTAATTGGAATTCAAAGAATAATATTAGGAATTATTATCAGACAGGTGGAAATTTGTTATTATCTCGTGGAGCTTTACGATATATCGTAAAAGATAGGTGGGCTATTTCTATGGATGGTAGAGATCCTAATAATCAATTTAGGAGTGAAGATTCTCAGACTGTTACAGAAAAACCTTGGGGCTTTTCAATAGAGGGTATCTCTCATGAAATATTTGATGGCTTAGTAACTGAGGATAATTCTAATATTTATTTAATAAATACAGGTTATCATATTTTTAATTGGGTATTTCAATGGTGTATAGATTGGGAACCGTATTGGGGAATAGAAGGATGGAGACAACAAACTGGTGCAATAGAGTTGGGGTATGATGTTTCCAATCACAATGCAGTGCCTATCGCTGAATTCCCTTCTCGCCAGATAGGAGGAAATAGTAGTGGAAAGGTAATATGTATTGGCATGGCAGCTTATGATTGGTATGATGAAAACCAATCAGATAATCAATATCGTGGTAATATCGAGAAACTTACCTCTAATGCACTCGATTACTTAAGCAAGTAAAGTATAATCTGATAAAGAAAAGCAAATTATGAAAACTATGATATTAATGGCTTCAATACTGTGTCTGTCAATATCGTTTGCTGCTTGCAGCGATGATAACAGTCCGGTAATCACAGATAAAAATCTGAATGAAACGACAACATTCTTTAGTTCGACGGAATCGAACAATTATACGACTTATTACAAACCTTATGTTGGTTATGTAGGTGATCCAATGCCTTTTTTTGATCCGGTAAGTAAAGAGTTTCGTATTCTTTACCTTCAGGATGATCGTGACGGTAATTCTACTATCTATCATCCTATCCACGAATTGGCAACTACGGATGTGGCAAACTATATCTCTTTCCGCGAAGCAATACCATGCGGAACAGCAGTAGAAGACGATCCGGCTATCGGGACAGGAAGTACTGTTTATGATGAGGCTACGAAAACTTATTATACTTATTATACAGGACATAAAGCTACCGAACCTCGTGAAGTAATACTGTTGGCTACTTCCAAAGATTGTAAAACCTGGACTAAAGACCGTTCATTCCGTTTATCGGCTCCAATAGAAGCAGGGTATGATAAAAATGAATTCCGCGATCCATATGTTTTTTATGATGCAACTGCGCAATGTTATAGGATGTTAGTTTCTGCTCTGAAAAATGGGGATGGATATATCATTGAGTTTACTTCTACCAATTTGCATGATTGGGATTTAAAACCGGAACCGTTCTTCAATAATATTTGGGGGCGTTTCTATGAATGTCCGGATGTTTTTCAGATGGGAAGTTATTGGTATATGGTTTATTCTTCACAAGGAACAAAAAATGAACCGGCCGTTGTCCAATATTTCTATGCGCAGACTTTGGAAGAATTGAAGGGAATAGCTGTAGAGAATGGGCAGTTCCCTACTTTCGTACCCCACGAAGGATGGTTAGATGGAGTTAGTTTTTATGCTGGAAAAACAGCGGGCGATGATACAAATCGTTATCTTTGGGGATGGTGTCCGACACGTGAAGGACAGAAAACCACAGGTACCAAAAGTTGGGCAGGAGCATTGGTCGCTCATAGATTGATTCAGAACGGAGATGGAACATTAAGTTTGGATGTTCCACAAGCGATTTCCGCCAAATATTCCCAATCGGTGACATTGGCTGAAAAGACGAAGGTAGGGGATGTAACGGTCAACACTTCTTCTTATACATTGAAAGCAAATTCATTTGTCCGCTTCGCCCGTTTGAGAAGCCGGAACAAAATAACCATGACTGCAACAATCCCTGAAGAGAATGAAGCCGTATTCGGACTTTCATTTGTCGATTGCAGTGATAAGGCAGAAAAGGCGCGTATTTTCATTGAAGATAAATATAATTTCCTGAAGTTGAAAGAAGTAGAAGTAAATGAGAAAACAGGTGAATGGAATGATGCGGGTGCTATAACAGAACGTGCTATAACTCCGGCTGCTGACAATGTATATCATATAGAGGTCTATACTGAAGAATCTGTGTGCGTAGTCTATATAAATGGAAGGTATGCTTTCACCAACCGTATTTATGATTTGGCTAAAAATCCTTGGGCTATTTTTTGTACTGAGGGTGAAGTGACTGTATCTGATATAAAATTGAGTACTTATTAATTGAGAAAGTAACATCTTTTATAGCGTTTGAAACAAATGTGATAGGCGCTCCGATGCATTGCGCCTATCTTTGCATTGCAACAACCAAGAAATATGATACTATTAATAATAAGTAATAACCTTAATACCATAAACATGAATGTATTTTTACCCTTGAGAAAACTTCAGACTCTTCTGATTTGTTCCATTTTTATGAATATCTCGCTTCTGGCTTTAGCTGCAGATCCTTCTCTTTTAATAAAAGATTTAGGAGAAGGACATTGTTTGGTGCGTGTCAATACTACTCAGAAATACTTGTTATTACCGGTAGAAGATGCATCGCCTGACGTACGTATCAGTATGATTGCTGATAACAAAGAAGTGAAGAGCTTTGATGTCCGTCTGGCTATTAACAAGGTAGATTATTTTGTTCCGGTAGACCTTTCCGATTATTCCGGTAAGTTGGTTTCATTTAAATTCAAAATGAATTCAAATGATCCGGTACGTGTCAATCTTTCACCGGATAACACCGCTTGCTGTAGAGAAATGAAGTTGTCCGACACCTTCGATACAACTAATCGTGAAAAGTTCCGTCCTGTTTATCACTTCTCACCTCTTTATGGATGGATGAATGATCCCAACGGAATGGTATATAAAGACGGAGAGTATCATTTGTTTTATCAACATAATCCATACGGTTCCAAATGGGGAAATATGAATTGGGGACATGCTATCAGTAAAGACTTAATCAATTGGGAATATCGGCCTGATGCTATAACTCCGGATGCGTTTGGCACTATTTTCAGTGGTTCGGCTGTGGTGGATCATAATAATACGGCTGGTTTTGGTGCAGGTGCTATCATCGCTATCTATACACAGAACGGTGATCGTCAGGTACAAAGTATCGCTTACAGTACCGACAATGGACGTACTTTTACAAAGTATGCGGATAATCCGGTGTTGGTATCTGAAGCCCGCGATTTCCGCGATCCGAAAGTCTTTTGGTATGAAGGGACAAAACGTTGGATTATGGTACTTGCCGTAGGGCAGGAAATGCAGTTTTTTTCTTCTCCCAATTTGAAAAACTGGACTTTTGAAAGCAGTTTCGGTAAGGGACAAGGTGCTCACGGAAATGTTTGGGAATGTCCGGATTTATTTGAACTTCCCGTGGAAGGTACGAATGAAAAGAAATGGGTATTGCTTTGTAGTCTTGGTGACGGCCCTTTCGGTGACTCGGCCACTCAATACTTTGTCGGAACGTTCAACGGAAAAGAATTTGTAAACGAATCACCCTCCAAAACCAAATGGATGGACTGGGGAAAAGACCATTACGCCACTGTTACTTGGAGTGATGCTCCCGACAACCGTCGCATTGCTATCGCATGGATGAGCAACTGGCAATATGCAAACGATGTTCCTACCTCTCAATACCGTAGCCCGAACTCTGTTCCTCGCGATTTGAGCCTGTTCACTGTAGATGGCGAGACTTATCTTCAGTCTGCTCCCTCTCCCGAACTGCTGAAACTGCGTGACGTCTCCAAGAAACGCTCGTTCAAAGTGAACGGAACACGTATCATCAAAGACATGATTGCCGACAATGAGGGTGCATACGAAATAGAACTGACTATCGAAAATCAACATGCGGATGTAATCGGCTTCCGTCTCTACAATGACAAAGGCGAAGAAGTGGATATGCAATATGACATGACAGAAAAGAAATTCTCGATGGACCGCCGCAAAAGCGGAGATGTAGGTTTCAATGAGAACTTCCCAATGTTGACCTGGACGGCTATTGAGAGTGGAAAAGACGAATTGAAGCTCCGTCTGTTTGTCGACAAATCCAGTGTGGAAGCCTTTGGCGATGGCGGACGTTTTGTGATGACTAATCAGGTGTTCCCGTCGGAACCTTACACTCATATCGACTTTTACAGTAAAGGAGGAGCGTATAAAGTAGATTCGTTTGTGATTTACAAGTTGAAGAAATAAGCTCATTCTCCTTACTCTATGCGCTCTTTACCCGCTTCTTTGTTTTAGGGTGATGTACATTGCCCTATGGAAACAGAATTCATCGTATAAAAGATAAAATAATGGAAAACAGTAAAAATTCTTCCCTCTCCAAACTAGTCCCGGTGATGCTTTGCTTCTTCGCCATGGGATTTGTTGATCTGGTAGGCATTGCCTCCAATTACGTAAAGGCGGATCTTGGTCTGTCGGACTCACAGGCGAATATCTTTCCGTCATTAGTATTCTTCTGGTTTTTGATATTCTCTGTACCTACAGGTATGCTGATGAGCCGCATTGGTCAGAAGAAAACCGTATTGCTTAGTTTGATTGTGACTTTCGCTTCTCTGTTGCTACCCGTTTTTGGTGACAGTTATATGCTGATGTTGATTTCTTTTTCTTTATTAGGAATAGGAAATGCGTTAATGCAGACTTCCTTGAACCCGTTGCTTTCCAATATCGTACGTGGCGACCGTCTGGCAAGTAGCCTGACTTTCGGTCAGTTTGTGAAAGCCATTGCTTCTTTTCTGGCTCCTTACATCGCCATGTGGGGAGCGACGCAGGTCATTCCGACTTTTGATTTAGGCTGGCGCGTGTTATTCCCTATTTATATGATTGTAGCGATCATTGCCATTCTCTCGCTCAATATTACTCAGATTGAAGAAGAAAAAGAGGAAGGCAAACCGTCTACTTTCGGACAATGTCTGGCTTTGCTTGGCAAACCGTTTATCCTGCTTTGTTTTATTGGTATCATGTGCCATGTCGGTATTGATGTAGGTACAAATACTACCGCTCCAAAGATTCTGATGGAACGTCTTGGCATGGGGTTGGATGACGCTGCTTTTGCTACAAGCCTTTATTTTATCTTCCGTACGGCTGGCTGCTTCTTAGGATCGTTTATTTTACGCAAGATGTCAGCAAAATCTTTCTTTGGCATTAGTGTGGTGATGATGTTGATAGCGATGGCCGGATTGTTTGTTTTTCATGAAAAGACAATGATTTATGCCTGCATTGCATTGATTGGTTTTGGTAATTCCAATGTATTCTCTGTTATTTTCTCGCAGGCGTTACTTTATCTTCCGGTGAAAAAGAATGAGGTTTCCGGCTTGATGATTATGGGACTTTTCGGAGGAACAGTGTTTCCGTTGGCTATGGGAGTTGCCTCCGATGCAATGGGGCAGAGTGGGGCGGTAGCCGTAATGACGGTGGGCGTAATGTATCTTTTGTTTTATACGTTCCGTATTAGAAAATAAATTAATAACTTTGGAAACAATAAAATCTGTAAGTCATGAATAATATAATTGTAGGAATGGGCGAAGCACTTTGGGATGTGTTGCCCGAAGGAAAGAAAATTGGTGGTGCTCCGGCAAACTTTGCCTATCATGTATCGCAGTTTGGCTTTGACAGCCGCGTAGTAAGTGCCGTGGGGGATGATGAGCTGGGAGATGAGATTCTGAGAGTATTCAATGAAAAGAAACTGAAAACACAGATTGAACGTGTGGATTATCCTACCGGTACGGTGCAGGTAACGTTGGATGATGAGGGTGTCCCTTGTTATGAAATTAAGGAAGGGGTTGCATGGGACAATATTCCTTTTACAGATGAACTGAAACGTTTGGCTTTGAATACACGTGCTGTTTGCTTCGGATCATTGGCACAACGCAATGAGGTGAGCCGTGCTACTATCAATCGTTTTTTGGATACAATGCCTGATATAGACGGGCAATTGAAGATTTTTGATATTAATCTCCGACAGGATTTTTATTCAAAAGAGGTTATTCGTGAGTCCTGCCAGCGTTGCAACGTGTTGAAGATAAATGACGAAGAATTAGTGACCATTAGCCGTATGTTTGGCTATCCGGGTATTGACTTGCAGGATAAATGCTGGATTTTGTTAGCTAAGTATAATCTGAAGATGTTGATTCTGACTTGTGGTATCAATGGAAGTTACGTATTTACTCCGGGAGTTGTTTCCTTCCAAGAGACCCCGAGGGTTCCCGTAGCTGATACGGTGGGAGCCGGTGACTCCTTTACAGCAACGTTCTGTGCTTCTATTCTCAATGGTAAGTCGGTTCCCGAAGCTCATAAACTGGCTGTTGAAGCTTCCGCTTATGTATGTACGCAAAGCGGTGCAATGCCGGAACTTCCACAGGTACTGAAAGATAGGATGTTATAAAAGCCTATACGATAGAATATATTATAAAACTCTCATGAGCTTCATCTCATGGGAGTTTTATTATGACCTTACATAAGAGGTATGGGTATAAAAAAAGGAGCAACGCCTTGCTCCAACCTTTGTTAACCTTAAATCTAATACTATGAAAAACACAGTGCAAAGATACGGACTTCTGTGAAACTAGCAAATAATCCAAATAGAAAGAGATGTTTTATAACATTGATTAAGTGTTTGTCTAACTCTTTATACTTTTATTAATGAAATCTGACTTTGTTGTGACACTGTTTGCGGGTAGAAGGAGGCTTGTTAATAAAGCAGATTTGAGGCTTTTTACTTTCTGTTTTTAAGAGAAAACCATTATCTTTATCCCGATATATGACAAATAGATAGTATGGTAAAAGATATAATCTACGAAAAAAATACACAATACTATGGGATATTTACGTTGGATAGTGATCTTGTTTTGTTTTCTCGGAATGGTAGCCTGCCATCAAGATGTGCCGCATTTCCGTATTGGTGTGGCTCAATGTAGTGATGATTCTTGGCGGCACAAAATGAATGATGAGATTCTTCGTGAAGCCATGTTTTACGATGGGGTGGCGGTTGAAATCCGGTCGGCTGGAGATGATAACCGCAAGCAGGCGGAAGATGTCCGTTATTTTATGGATAAAGGAGTTGATTTACTTATTATCTCAGCCAACGAGGCGGCCCCGATGACTCCCGTCGTGGAAGAAGCCTATCAGAAAGGAATCCCTGTAATTTTGATAGATCGGAAGATTCTATCTGATAAATATACTGCATATATTGGTGCCGATAATTATGAAATAGGCCGTGCGGTTGGAAATTATATTGCATCAAGTTTGCAGGGAAAAGGGAATGTGGTGGAGCTTACAGGGCTGGGGGGGGCGACCCCTGCGATGGAGCGTCATCAGGGATTTATGGCAGCCATCAGTAATTTCCCGGATATAAAGCTGATTGATAAAGCGGATGCGGCATGGGAGAGTGGTCCGGCTGAAGTGGAGATGGATAGTATGCTCTGTCGTCATCCGAAAATCGATGCGGTGTATGCACATAATGACCGCATAGCTCCGGGAGCTTATCGGGCTGCCAAGAAAGTAGGTAGGGAGAAAGAAATGCTCTTTGTAGGTATTGATGCTTTGCCGGGTAAAGGAAACGGATTGGAACTTGTGCTTGACAGTGTGCTGAATGCTACTTTTATTTATCCTACAAATGGTGATAAGGTAATGCAGTTGGCTATGAATATTCTTGAAAAAAAGCCTTATCCTAGAGAAACCGTAATGAATACGGCCGTCGTAGACCACACGAATGCTCATGTCATGAAACTCCAGACTACGCATATATCTGAATTGGATCAGAAAATCGAAACATTGAACGGACGTATCGGAGGGTATTTGTCACGTGTTGCTACCCAACAGGTTGTCATGTATGGTGGTCTGGTTATCCTTTTGTTGGTGGCAGGTTTGTTATTAGTAGTATATAAATCTCTTCGCTCCAAGAATCGCTTGAACAGAGAACTTTCCGAACAGAAGAAACAGTTAGAGGAACAGCGTGACAAACTGGAAGGGCAACGTGATAAATTGGAAGAACAGAGGGATCAGCTTATACAGCTTTCTCATCAATTGGAAGAAGCGACTCATGCTAAATTGGTTTTCTTTACGAATATTTCTCATGATTTCCGTACTCCACTGACATTAGTTGCCGATCCGGTGGAGCATTTATTGGCTGATAAAACGTTGAATGGAGACCAGCATCGGATGTTGATGTTGATTCAGCGGAATGTGAATATCCTTTTGCGTCTGGTCAATCAAATTTTGGATTTTCGAAAGTATGAGAATGGCATGATGGAATATACACCTGTTCCTGTAGATATTCTTTCTTCTTTTGAGGGGTGGAATGAGTCGTTTCTTGCAGCAGCGCGAAAGAAACATATTCATTTCTCTTTTGATAAGATGGCGGATACGGACTATCACACATTGGCGGACGTGGAAAAATTGGAACGCATTTATTTTAATCTTCTTTCTAATGCTTTCAAGTTTACTCCGGAAAATGGAAAGGTAACCGTTCGTCTGTCTCCTTTGACAAAAGAGGATGAGCGTTGGATTCGTTTTACTGTTGCTAACACCGGTTCTATGATCTCTGTGGAACACATTCGGAATATTTTCGACCGTTTTTACAGAATAGATATGCATCATGCAGGTTCGGGGATTGGCTTGGCACTTGTGAAAGCTTTTGTCGAATTGCATAAAGGAACTATTTCTGTAGAAAGTGATGAAAAACAAGGAACAATCTTTACGGTTGATTTACCGATGCAGACTTGTGAGGTAACCGTTTCGGTGGATAGCCCATTGTCTTCTTCCATTGGGGCTTCGGTCTCTTCTGCGTTAAACAATGCTCAAGTAGCTGAGGAAGAGGAACCTGAAAAAGATTATGATTCTTCCAAACCTTCCGTTCTTGTCATTGACGATAATGCAGATATCCGTTCATATGTATATAGTTTGCTTCATACCGATTATACTGTTATTGAGGCTGTAGATGGTTCGGATGGGATTCGTAAAGCTATGAAATATGTTCCGGATTTGATTATTTCTGATGTGATGATGCCGGGGATTGATGGTATTGAGTGCTGTCGTAGGTTAAAAAGCGAGTTGCAGACATGTCATATTCCTGTTATTCTGTTGACTGCCTGTTCTTTGGATGAACAACGGATTCAAGGATATGACGGTGGTGCTGATTCATATATTTCCAAACCTTTTAGTTCACAACTGTTGTTGGCTCGTGTCCGTAATTTGATTGATTCACATCGTCGCTTGAAGCAGTTCTTTGGCGACAGACATACGTTGGCGAAAGAGGATGTTTGTGATATGGATAAGAACTTTGTGGAGAAATTCAAGTCTTTACTTGACGCAAAGCTGGGGGATTCTAATCTGAATGTGGAGGATTTAGGAAAAGATATGGGACTGAGCCGTGTACAACTTTATCGTAAGATAAAGTCTCTTACTAATTACTCTCCTAATGAGTTGCTTCGGATTGCTCGTCTGAAGAAAGCGGCTTCTCTACTTGCTTCATCGGATATGACAGTGGCAGAGATTGGTTATGAAGTAGGTTTCAGTTCTCCTTCTTATTTTACAAAATGTTATAAAGAACAGTTTGGAGAGAGTCCGACGGACTTCTTAAAAAGAAGAGGATAATAAGATTGCAATTGGTATGATTATAATAAATCCCGATAAGGTATATTTAATACTTTACCGGGATTTAGGTATGGGATAGGAAAAGAATTAGTTATAGATCAACAGACTCTTATCTGCATTACCTTGACCGTACCAATTTTGTTCATTTTTACCGCTGCTTGTTGCCCATTTCCAGAATCCGGGATAAGCTTTCAAGAAGTTGGCTTTTTCAACTGCGTGGGCTACATTACCCGGTACTCTCAATCCCCAAATCAGACGTTCTTTGCTAAAGTAGTAGTTGTCGTCTTCTTCATCTCCGTCGGATTCATATACAGGAAGTAAATTAGAATCTTTGAATGGATATTTGTAACCAACTGGCTCAATGCCATTCATGTGTATTTCTGTTCCATCATCATTACGTTTTAAGTATAAATCAAATTTATCATCCTCCAATATTTCTTCTACCTCTTTGGCAACATTGAGATCAATTGTAATAATGATTTCCGGTAAATCATTGGTTGATACTAAAGCTCCTCTTTCAGTATTAAAATACTGACTTTCACCTTTTGGAAGGTTTTTGATTAATTCGCTGCAATCAATGATAAGATAATTCTTTTTATTATCAACGTATTTAACCTCGAGTGGCTTTCTTGTTTTAGCATTTATCATTTCAACTTCAGCTTCGTGCTTTTTTATTTCTTTGAGTTTTAAATAAGGAGAATATGGGAATATTCCGCCAACAGCTTTTAAGCGTAAGCCGATAACAATCTGCTTACTTTTATAATCATTTCCTTTTTGTTTTCCGACTTCAAATTGTACCTTGTAATTTACTACAAAGTCATTGAAGTCATAATCTCCCAATGATGGAAATTGATCTTCAAACATAATTGTTCCCCAACCATTCTTAGGATGATATATTACTCCTTCCCATTTGTCGTAATCAATGTCATCTTCTATGTCAACTGCCCGAGATGTGGTATTGTTATTATCATTGATGGATAATGAGAAACTGCCATCAGGGTTGATTGGCATTGTTGCTTTGATCATAGCACCTGAACCATTTTTATATTGAGCATACAATGTTTTTGCATATGTAGGAATACTTAATGGTAGGCTTGAAGTTTCTGCGTATACAGGGATAGTTGCTAGTTTTTCTTCTTCACTGCATGCTTCATCCAAAAAGAATGAAACTATTGTAGGAGTAGGGATTGTAGATGACACCGTTGTCTCACTTACTTGAGTTAATTTCCATTGGAAATCCGCAGGTATATCCAAGTCTTTCATTTGGAGTTCCTTTTCAGGCTGTTTGCTTTCATCATAAAGATTCTTCTCACAGGAACTGAAAGCTAAGGTTCCTAACAAACAAGAAGCAAATAGAACAGTCTTCTTTTTCATAATGATGTTGCTTGTCTCGTTAATAATAAAACTACTTTTATGCCACAAAGGTCATAATAATTTGTATATAAAGCAAGTAAAGTTGCATATATTGTTTGTTGTATCTTAATAATTTGCAAATATTCGTCTTTTTACCTAGCTTTGAGGAAGAAAAATAAGTAAAAGAGAAGGTTTAATGAAGGATTATAAAGTAGACAAGGCAAAGTTTTCTGCGTCTTTTTGTCAAGAGGTGCATCAGGTTGTTTGTGATATTCCGGTAGGAAAGGTTTCTACTTATGGAGAGATTGCCACATTATTAGGAATGCCTCAATGTTCCCGTATGGTAGGACGCGCTTTGAAACAAGTACCGGAGGGTATATCTGTTCCTTGCCATCGAGTAGTCAATGCATCGGGGCGTCTTGTACCTGGCTGGACAGAGCAAAAGCAACTCTTGCTGAAAGAAGGGATTTCTTTCAAACAAAATGGATGCGTAGACTTGAAAAAACATCTTTGGAATTACTCTGCTTCTGAATAAAATTTGCATTTTTAATCTATTTTCCTTATCTTTGTGCCAACAATATGCAAGAACAGACTGTTATTTATTTATGAAAATACTGTTTTTTACTGTTCATTGAGAGGATAATCTTATCAAATTCTATTCCTTTTAAACTACTCAGTCTGTTTTTTAATCATTTAAAAAACTCATTGGATCGTCATGTTACCATGTGACATGACTGAACCATGCGAACATTCAACTTGTTTATCGTAAGTGAGAATGAGGAACGCGGCAGTTGAAAACAAATATTATAATCTAAACCAATATATTATATGAGTAAAATAGAAATAAAGGATTTGTACCTTATCTTTGGTCATGAGAAGCAGAAAGCACTCAAGATGCTGAAAAAAGATAAGAGTAAAGCGGAAATTCTGAAAGATACCGGTTGTACGGTAGGAGTGAAAGATGCCAATCTTTCAATAAATGAAGGGGAGTTTTTTGTGATAATGGGGCTCTCGGGAAGTGGAAAATCGACATTACTGCGTTGTATTAATCGTTTGATACGTCCTACTGCCGGACAAGTCCTTGTAAATGGAGTCGATATATCTAAAATATCCGAAAAAGAACTATTGCAGGTTCGCCGGAAAGAGCTGGCAATGGTTTTCCAGAATTTCGGTCTGTTGCCTCACCGTTCTGTATTGAGCAATATCGCATTCGGCCTTGAACTTCAGGGAGTGAAGAAGGGAGAGCGTGAAAAGAAAGCGATGGAAAGTATGAAGCTTGTCGGACTGAAAGGATATGAGAATCAGATGGTAGGTGAACTTTCCGGTGGAATGCAACAGCGTGTCGGATTGGCACGTGCCTTGGCCAATAATCCCGAAGTACTTTTAATGGATGAGGCTTTCTCTGCTCTCGATCCTCTGATTCGCGTACAGATGCAGGATGAGCTACTGGCCCTACAATCAAAGATGAAAAAGACAATTGTCTTTATTACTCATGATTTGAGTGAAGCAATTAAACTAGGTGACCGTATTGCGATTATGAAAGACGGAGAAGTGGTGCAGGTAGGTACTTCGGAGGAAATTCTGACCGAACCGGCTAACGATTATGTAGCCCGTTTTGTTGAAAACGTGGATAGGAGCAAAATTATTACCGCTTCTTCTTTAATGATTGACAAACCGTTGGTGGCTCGTCTGAAGAAAGAAGGCCCCGAAGTTTTGATTCGTAAGATGCGTGCAAAGAATATAACCGTATTACCTGTAATAGATGCCGACGATAAACTGGTCGGGGAAGTGCACCTGAACGATTTGCTTAAATTACGTAGCAGGCAGGAAAAATCCATTGAAACAGTTGTGCGTACAGAAGTACATTCTGTGTTGGAGGATACAGTGTTGGAGGATATGCTTCCTTTAATGACAAAGAGCAATTCACCGGTATGGGTGATAGATGAGACACGCGAGTTTTTGGGGACAATCCCACTTTCATCTTTAATCATCGAAGTGACCGGAAAAGATAAAGAAGAAATAAACGAAATAATTCAAAACGCAATAGATTTATGATAAATATAGGACAATATATAGAGGTGGCCATCAATTGGACGATGGTACATTTTTCCACTTTCTTTGATGCCGTGAATGCAGGCATCGGTAGTTTTATTATAGGATTCCAGCACATACTTTTCGGAATACCTTTTTATATAACCATTTTGGTACTTGCTGCACTTGCATGGATGAAAGCAGGGCGTGGTACGGCAATTTTCACTGCATTAGGATTATTATTGATCTATGGAATGGGATTTTGGGAAGCTACAATGCAAACCCTAGCTCTCGTTTTATCATCTACCTGTCTGGCTCTAATTGTTGGTGTACCTTTGGGGGTATGGACGGCAAACAGTCCGCGTGCAGAGAAAATACTCCGTCCTGTTCTCGACTTGATGCAGACGATGCCTGCTTTTGTTTATCTGATTCCTGCCGTTTTGTTTTTCGGATTGGGAGCAGTGCCTGGAGTGTTTGCCACCATTATCTTTGCTATGCCTCCTGTAGTCCGCCTTACCGGATTGGGAATCCGACAGGTTCCTAAAAATGTAGTGGAAGCTTCTCGTTCGTTTGGAGCTACCCGTTGGCAACTGCTATATAAAGTACAGCTTCCTTTGGCACTGCCCACCATCCTGACCGGTGTAAACCAGACAATAATGATGTCACTTTCTATGGTTGTAATCGCTGCAATGATTGCTGCCGGTGGTTTGGGGGAAATTGTATTGAAAGGTATCACCCAGATGAAGATCGGACTTGGATTTGAAGGTGGTATAGCGGTAGTTATTTTAGCTATCATCTTAGACCGTATCACACAAGGAATGGCAGGAAGAAAAAATAAGAAGGGTTAAAATTGCAAGAACTAAAATAAGAAAGACAGAAAACAGAAAGGAATAAAAATGAGAATATATAAATTAGTAGGAATCGTACTGACTGCTCTGCTTTTGCTGGCTTCCTGTGCAGATTCCGACCCAGATAAGAAAAAAGTAAAAATAGCCTATGCCAATTGGTTGGAAGGAATAGCCATGAGCCATTTGGCGAAAGTGGTACTGGAAGAACAAGGATACGAGGTTGAACTACAGAATGCTGATCTTGCCCCTATTTTCGTATCCATATCTGGAAAGAATTCAGATGTCTTTCTAGATGCCTGGTTACCGATAACGATGAAAGATTATATGGATCAGTACGGTGATAGCATCGAATTTTTAGGAGAAGTATATGGAGAAGCACGCGTCGGGCTAGCCGTGCCTCAATATGTTGCCATTAATTCCATTGATGAACTGGCTGCCAATAAAGATCGGTTTTCTTCTGAGATAGTGGGAATTGATGCCGGAGCAGGTATTATGAAGACTACGGACAAGGCCATCTCAACTTACGGTCTTGACGGCTATACCCTCATGACTTCAAGTAGCTCAACCATGTTGGCATCTTTGAAAAAAGCGATGGATAGGGGAGAATGGATTGTCATTACAGGTTGGACACCGCATTGGATGTTCGATCAGTTTGACCTGAAATTCCTGGATGATCCGAAAAAAGTATATGGAGATCTAGAAGAAATACATGCCATTGCCTGGAAAGGTTTCAGTAAAAAAGATCCGTTTGCCGCTGAATTTTTCGCTAATATCAAATTAACGACAGAAGAACTTAGCTCTTTTATGACAGCTATGAAAGACGCTCGAATGGATGAAGAAGAGATTGCACGCAAATGGCGGGATGAACATCGGCAGTTGGTGGATAGCTGGATACCGAAGTCTGACAACTTCGAAATTAGTTCATAACCGGTATTATAAAAATCGGTCTTATATAAAACTGGCTTGGACATAAAAAAGGGAGTCATGCGGTTGAGCAGACTCCCTTTTTATATTTATTTGAGTGTGATTAATTATTCAGCACCCCAGTTCTCTTTAGCCAGACGTTTGTAGCTGTTGTAACGCCATTTAGCGTTTTCTTCAGCAGCTTTGAACAGTTCTTCAGCTTCAGCAGGATATTGTTTCATTACAGAAGCGTAACGAACTTCACCCTTCAAGAAACCTTGGAAGTCTTCCCAATTCGGTTCTTTGCTATCCAATTGGAACGGATTCTTGCCTTCTTCTTCCAAAGCAGGGTTGTAACGCCACAAGTGCCAGTAACCGCACTTAACAGCCTTTTCTTCTTCTTCCTGGCTCTTACCCATACCAGCTTTCAGACCGTGGTTGATACACGGAGCATAAGCGATAATCAAAGATGGTCCCGGATATGCTTCTGCTTCACGGATAGCTTTCAGAGTCTGAGCTTGGTCAGCACCCATCGCAATCTGAGCAACATATACATAACCGTAAGTAGTAGCCATCAGACCGAGGTCTTTCTTGCGTACGCGCTTACCTGCAGCAGCAAACTTAGCGATAGCGCCTACCGGAGTAGCCTTAGAAGACTGACCGCCGGTGTTGGAGTAAACTTCAGTATCCAGAACGAGGATGTTAACGTCCTTACCGGAAGCGATTACATGGTCAAGACCACCGTAACCGATATCGTAAGAAGCACCGTCACCACCGATAATCCATTGGCTGCGTTTTACAAGATATTGTTGCAGTTCAGCGATTTGCTTGCAGTGATTGCATTTATCCTTGTTAGCTTCAACCATCGGGATGATCTTAGCTGCCAATTCCTTAGTCTTGTCTGCATCTAACATATTGTTGATCCATTCAGCGAACAATTCTTTAGCTTCAGCAGGAGTACAGTCAGCAGCAATAGCTTCGTTCATTACTTTCACGATACGTGCACGCATCTTTTCGTTTGCCAATTCCATACCCAGACCGAATTCGCAGAAGTCTTCGAACAGTGAGTTAGCCCAAGCAGGACCGTGTCCGTTTTCGTTCTTTGTATAAGGTGTAGAAGGAACAGAACCGGAATAGATAGAAGAACATCCGGTAGCGTTAGCAACCATTTCACGGTCACCGAACAATTGAGAAATCAATTTTACGTACGGAGTTTCACCACAACCGGAGCAAGCACCTGAGAACTCAAACAACGGAGTAGCGAACTGAGAGTTCTTCACGTTGGCTTTGATGTCAACAAGATGTTGTTTAGTCTTCACGTTGTCAACGCAATAAGTCCAGTTTTCAGCTTCAGCCAACTGACTTTCAAGGTGTTTCATTGTCAATGCCTTGCCACCCTTCTTCGGATTACCCGGACAGATGTCAGCACAGTTACCGCAACCCAGACAGTCGAGAACGTCAACCTGAATACGGAATGTCATACCGTCGAATACTTTACCTACGGCTTTCAGTTGTTCGAACTTAGCACCCTTCTGTTCTTCAGCATCGAGTACGAACGGACGGATAGAAGCGTGAGGACAAACATATGCACACTTATTACACTGTATACAGTTTTCAGGATTCCATTCTGGAACGAATGCAGCTACACCACGTTTTTCATATTTAGCAGTACCTTGATACCAAGTACCGTCTTCGATACCCTTGAATGCAGATACTGGCAACAAGTCACCGTCTTGTGCATTGATCGGACGAACTACTTCGTTGATGAATGCAGGATCGTTGTTTTCAACTTTAGCGTCATCCGGCAGGTTAGCCCAAGCAGGATCAACAGTCAAAGTCTTGTATTCACCACCGCGGTCAACGGCAGCATAGTTCTTGTTAACAACGTCTTCACCCTTCTTGCCGTAAGACTTAACGATGAATTTCTTCATCTGTTCAACAGCTTGTTCAACAGGAATAACGCCTGTGATACGGAAGAATGCAGATTGAAGGATAGTGTTGGTACGGTTACCCAAACCAATTTCCAATGCAATCTGAGTTGCGTTGATATAGTATACGGAAATATTGTTCTGTGCGAAATATTTCTTCACCTTGTTAGGCAGATTCTTAGCCAGTTCTTCACCTTCCCAGATAGTGTTCAGCAAGAAAGAACCGTTCTTACGCAAACCGCGAGTTACGTCGTACATGTGCAGGTAAGCCTGAACGTGACAAGCAACGAAGTTCGGAGTGTTAACCAAATAAGTGGAACGGATCGGAGTATCACCGAAACGCAAGTGAGAACAAGTGAAACCACCTGACTTCTTAGAGTCGTATGAGAAGTAAGCCTGACAGTGTTTGTCAGTGTTATCACCGATAATTTTCACAGAGTTCTTGTTAGCACCTACCGTACCGTCAGCACCCAGACCGTAGAATTTAGCTTCGAACATACCTTCACCGCCCAATGCGATTTCTTCTTCTTGCGGAAGAGAAGTGAAAGTAACGTCATCTACGATACCGATAGTGAAGTGGTTCTTCGGCATTGGCATAGCCAAGTTTTTGAATACTGCGATGATCTGTGCAGGAGTAGTATCTTTTGACCCCAGACCGTAGCGACCGCCAACGATAACAGGAGCATTTTCAACACCATAGAAGCAATCTTTAACGTCAAGATAAAGAGGTTCACCGTTAGCACCCGGTTCTTTTGTACGGTCAAGAACTGCGATAGTCTTAGCAGTCTTAGGTACAGCAGCCAAGAAGTGTTTAGCAGAGAACGGACGATACAAGTGTACGGCAACCAAACCTACTTTCTCACCGTTTGCTACCAAGTAGTCGATAGCTTCGCGGGCAGCTTCTGTTACAGAACCCATAGCGATAATTACGCGTTCTGCATCTTCAGCACCGTAGTAGTCGAACAAACCATATTTGCGGCCTGTAATCTTAGAAATTTCATTCATGTATTCTTCTACGATAGCAGGAACTGCTTCATAGTAGTTGTTGCATGATTCACGATGTTGGAAGAAGTGGTCAGGGTTTTCAGCCATACCACGAGCAACCGGATTCATCGGATTCAGTGCACGGGCACGGAATTCAGCCAAAGCTTCCTGGTCGATCAGCGGAGCCAAGTCCTCATTTTCCAACATTTCGATCTTCTGGATTTCGTGAGAAGTACGGAAACCATCGAAGAAGTTCATGAACGGAACGCGTGATTTGATAGTAGCCAAGTGGGCAACACCGGCCAAATCCATAACTTCCTGTACGGAACCTTCAGCCAACATAGCGAAGCCAGTCTGACGAGCTGACATTACGTCTTGGTGGTCACCGAAGATACACAATGCGTGAGAAGCCAATGTACGAGCAGATACATGGAATACGCAAGGCAAGAACTCACCGGCAATTTTGTACATATTAGGGATCATCAGGAGAAGACCCTGAGAAGCAGTGTAAGTAGTAGTCAACGCACCAGCCTGGAGAGAACCGTGAACTGCACCGGCAGCACCGCCTTCAGATTGCATTTCCTGTACCAATACTGTTTCGCCGAAGATATTTTTACGTCCTGCGGCAGCCCATTCGTCTACGTACTCAGCCATAGTCGAAGAAGGAGTGATGGGGTAGATAGCAGCTACTTCAGAGAACATATACGAGATATGTGCTGCAGCCTGGTTACCATCACAAGTGATGAATTTCTTCTGTTTAGTCATAACTAAATTAAATATTTAAGTAAATAAATCTTTTAATATAAAAAGCCGAACATCCAGAGAGGTATCTGATTGCCCCGACCTATTTCTGCCTTATGCAACGCATACGTCGCATTCGGGTTATTCTTAATCTTTGCACCTTCCAGGCAAATCTTGAACGGCATCACTTCGTCTACGATAAAAGAGAAATTCTTGTCTCCTTTGTGTATCTTATGGTCCTTCCATAAAGAGTTTGCAAAGAAAGTGTCCAATACATCCTGTTCTTCTACTTTCACCGGGTAGATGGAATACATCAAGTTGGAGTTGTGCATCATTATCTTCGAAGGTTTTTTCGGAAATTCTTCCCCTTTCGGATAAACCAGATTAATGAGTCGTGCGTCCGCCAGATACTTGATGTAATTCATCACCGTAGCGCGGGATGTTTGTATGTCGCTTGCCAACTGACTGACATTTGGAGCCTTCGGTCCGTCGACAGCGAGCAAATATAGTAATTTTTTTATCTTTGAAAGATATTTCAGTTCTATTTGTTTGAGAAGTAGGATATCCACTTCCACCATCATGTTCATTGTCTTTAGCAGATTCTCCGAAAAGTTGCGCTTTTCGAGGAAGAACGGATAGAATCCGTGATGTAGGTAATCCTGAAAATAATCCAACGGACGTACCTTGGAAAGCACTCCTTTGGCAATCTGTTCATGCGTGCTTAGAATCTCTTCGAGGCTGTAAGCCCGAAACTTCATACCGGTCTGCAAGTTCAAGAATTCACGGAAAGAAAATCCGCGCAGGTTGTAGCTTTTTGCAATATCGCGCAATTCAAGGTTTTCTTCCTTCAGCCGCATCACGGACGAACCGGTAAAGACTATCTTCAGATTGGGAAAGCGGTCGTAACACATACGTAACTCCTTGCTCCATTCCGGGTGCTTGAACACTTGGTCGATGAGTAGTACTTTTCCACCGCGTTTTTGAAATTCGTTGGCAAAGTCCACAATGCTGTGTCCCGAGAAGTAGAAGTTGTTCATGTTGATGAACAGACAAGAGCGGTCGGTCCCGAATTTCTCTTTTGCGTATTGGAGCAGGAAAGTGGTTTTTCCTACGCCACGTGTCCCTTTGATACCAATCAAGCGGTCGCTCCAATCAATCTCATCCATAAGGTCACGGCGAACGGGGGCATTGGTGTGCTCAACAAGGTAGGCGTGTGTGCGATAGAATGCTTCCATTTCTGTTCTTAGTTTTACGGGTGGCAAATATAGTGCTTTTTTTAAGATTTGCAAAGTAGAGATGGCAAAATTGTGCTTTTAACTCTAACTTTCTTCTTATTATTAGGTATTGCTGACTATTTCCTGTATATATTTGCAGAATAAAGTTTTGAATTCGTTTGAGATGGCTAAAAAGACTCTTTATCTATTCAACCCGGAACATGACTTGGCGTTGGCTAGCGGTGAAATCAATTATATGCCACCGGCCTCCGCCCGGCAGATGGCGACCGAGCTGGCCTTGCTGCCGGTGTGGTATGCCGAAGAGGGGAGTGCGGTATTGGCTCCTTCCGCTTATAATCTTGACTATATGAAAAGGATGCAGCAATTGTTGGGACTTTCGGTACATCTGATGACAGAACCGGAACTTGCTTCCGAACGAAACCTGGATATCCGTCCTTGGGGATGGGACATCGCCGTAAGAAAACGTCTCTTGGACTTAGGAATAGAGAAACACGCATTACCTTCTATTGAACAATTAAATAAATTACGTTCTTGTTCACACCGTTCCTGTGCAGTAGAGTTGTTGCCTCATCTGCAATTGGACAATTATTTTTGCGGTGAATCCTTCTACCTGACACTTCCCGAAGAATGGAAATCATTTGTTGAATCTCATGATACCTGTCTGCTGAAAGCACCTCTTTCGGGTAGCGGTAAGGGATTGAACTGGTGTAAAGGCATTTATACGCCTTCAATTTCCGGTTGGTGTTTGCGTATCGGAAGTCAGCAGGGTGGCGTAATCGGTGAACCTATATATAATAAGGTAGAAGACTTTGCTATGGAATTTCATTCTTCAGGTGACGGACGGTTCAATTTCATCGGATACTCTCAATTTCGTACGGGTGGGAGTGGAGCGTATGAGGGTAATCGGTTGATTTCAAATGCTGCGATTGAACAGAATCTTTCGGAATATGTCCCCGTTGGGGAGCTTGATAAATTGCGTAATTGTCTTGAACGGGAATTATCTCTTCGCTTTGGAAGTGTTTACAATGGCTATTTGGGAGTTGATATGATGATTTGCCGCTTCCCGGAATCTCCGGCTTATCGTATTCATCCTTGTGTGGAAATAAACTTACGGATGAATATGGGAGTAGTAGCGCGTCACTTGTATGACCGTTATATATGTCCTTTCTCAACAGGGATTTTTCAGATAGACTATGCCCCTTCGGATGGAGCAGCATGGAACGCACATACAGCAATGGCAGAGACTTATCCATTGGAAATGGATCAGGGAAGAATCTGCTCTGGTTATTTGCCATTAGTGCCGGTTTATAAAAAAAGTAAGTATCGTGCGTGGATTCTTGTGTCAGAAAGTGTACATTGTGTAATATGAAACGGTAGCCGTTATTCCGTTTCTTATACAAAGTCTTTTACTTTTGCACCGCTCTACTTTCATTTCCGTAACGGTCAATGGCCGTAACAGCAAAATGTTTTTTTGCATTCCAGGGTAGGATAGGAGCATAGATATAACTTGTCTCCCGAATACCTTGTGCAACAATGTTTTCCGGTCGATTAATGTCTACCGGAAAATCATTCGATGCATAAATGATATACATTGGCTTATTGCGTGCATCATTGTCGGTGGCAGCCTGCCACTTTAATTCCGTATAGCCATTGTCAATATCGGTTACTGTCAATTCGGACGGGGCCGTAGGCGGAACACTATCTAGCCAAGGCATGGGAGGCTGTAAAGCAGGATAAGCATAAAAGTTTTCGACCAACTCATCATAGATACCCTGTGTGTTCTCCATAAGATATTTCACCCGGTAATGTCCCTCGCCTGCCATCTTATGATTGCGGATGAAGTTTATCTGGCGGTCTATCTCGTCACGCGTCCATTTCCCTTCATCGGGATGGAGGAAGTAAATGCCCAAGCCCGGAATCACCTGCCGTCCGTTACTTTGTTCTTGCCAATCGAGGGCAAAAGGATAAAAATTATTTCCCTGGAAATACATCATCGGATAAATCTGATCCATAACACCTTCTCCCATCCATCCTTGCGGATCTTGGTAAACGGTAAAGAAAGCATTCCAACCACGCGAAGGATAACGAGAAGTATCCCGATATTTGCCAACGGGGCTGGTACTTACTTTTACCCAAGGTTTTATTGCTTTTACACCTTTATATATATAACGTACAATCTCGGAAATATTATCCCGGCGCCATTGGTCGAGCGTACGTCCTTTGCCATATTTGCGGAAATCATATTTATCCGGGAAAAAAGGTGCATTCTCTGGATAACGTAAATAGTCGAAATGTACGCCGTCCACATCATAACCGCTTACGACTTCGCGTACCAGTTTCATCAAATACTCTTTCGTTGCCGGATGTCCCGGATTGAGGAAATATTCACTTTTGTAAGGGACGCAGATTTCTTTCATCCGCTTGGTGACGGACTTACTTCCGAGTGAAGTAACATGTTTCTTGTTTCCCAATGGAACGGTTACCATCCACGCATGACATTCCATTCCCCGCTTATGACATTCCTCAATGGCGAAAGCCAGTGGATCATAGCCGGGATTTCCTCCTGTCTTTCCGGTCAGGATTGAATTGAACGGTTCGATTGCTGAAGTATATAGTACGTCTCCTCGTGTACGGGTTTGGAATAAAACAGTATTGAAATTAGCCGCTTTCAATTTATCAAGGATATCTGTCAATTCTTCTTTCTGTTTGCGGATTGTCTGCGGAGTCGTTGCACGTGTGCGAGGCCAGTCCAAACCGTATACAGCCGTTACCCATGCTGCACGAACTTCGTGCTTGGGCTGCGCACTTGTCGGGAGGAAAGGAAACAAAAGTGAAAGAATGAAAATAAATAGGCGCATATCCTTTGTTTTTTGTTTTAAATCTCTGCAAAGTTAGTAAAAGTGTCGGTATTGTTGGGCTGTTTCATGAGATTATGTTACATTTGCCAAGTTAAAAAGCGACACACTATGATTACATTTACTCTATGCCTGCTTGTGTTGATAGTAGGCTATTTTACGTACGGACGCCTCATGGAACGCGTCTTTGGTCCTGATGACCGTAAAACACCGGCACTTACTAAGGCTGATGGAGTAGACTATATTCCATTGCCCACTTGGAAGATTTTCATGATTCAATTTCTTAATATTGCGGGACTAGGTCCAATTTTCGGTGCAATCATGGGAGCGAAGTTCGGAACTTCTTCTTATTTGTGGATTGTGCTGGGGAGTATCTTTGCGGGTGCTGTCCATGATTATTTTGCCGGAATGCTTTCTTTGCGCAATGGTGGTGAAAGCTTGCCCGAAATCATAGGCCGTTATTTAGGGATTACTACGAAGCAGGTAATGAGAGGATTCACCGTTATTTTGATGATTCTGGTCGGTGCGGTTTTTGTGGCCGGTCCTGCCGGACTGCTGGCGAAACTTACACCGGAACATTTGGATACTACGTTTTGGATTGTCGTTGTGTTTGCTTACTATATTCTGGCGACTTTGCTTCCGGTAGATAAGATTATCGGTAAAATTTATCCTCTGTTCGCAGTCGCACTGCTGTTTATGGCGGTAGGAATTTTAGTAATGCTTTATGTCAATCATCCCGTTTTACCGGAGCTGTGGGATGGTTTGCAAAATACAAATCCCGAAGCAAGCAAACTCCCTATTTTCCCGATTATGTTTGTGAGTATTGCTTGTGGCGCGATTTCCGGTTTTCATGCTACTCAAAGTCCTTTGATGGCGCGTTGTATGACTTCGGAACGTCACGGTCGTCCGGTGTTCTATGGGGCGATGATTACTGAAGGTATCGTTGCTCTTATCTGGGCTGCTGCGGCTACTTACTTTTTCCATAAGAATGGGATGGAAGAAAGTAATGCTTCTGTTATTGTAGACTCCATCACGAAGGAGTGGTTGGGAACAATCGGAGGGATACTTGCCATTCTGGGAGTGATTGCAGCTCCGATTACGTCGGGAGATACGGCTTTCCGTTCGGCACGTCTGATTGTGGCGGATTTCTTGGGAATGGAACAAAAAAGTATGCGTCGCCGTTTATACATTTGTATCCCTATGTTTGTGGTAGCTATCGGTCTGCTCCTGTACAGTTTGCGTGATGCCAACGGGTTTAATATGATATGGCGTTATTTTGCTTGGGCTAACCAGACATTAGCTGTGTTCACTTTGTGGGCTATAACGGTATTTCTGGCTGTGTCCAAGAAACCTTACATCATCACTTTGATACCGGCACTGTTTATGACAAGTGTATGTTCTACTTATATATGTATTGCTCCCGAAGGGTTAGGACTTTCATCTGTGGTTTCTTACAGCGTCGGCATAGCGTGTGTAGTGATTGCGGTTGTATGGTTCTATGCTTGGCTGGGTAAACAGAAAACAAGAAAATTATCAGAATGAGGAAAATAAAGAGATCAACAGGAGTTGCGTTAGCATTCCTTATTTATGTATCAGTAACTGCGGCTTATTTGTTGCCACGTAATACGGAAGTCAGCCAGACAGAGAAAATCCTGACAGTGGCAGGTTCTTATGTCATTGTCTTTCTCCTTTGGCTGGTGCTTCGTAAAAAGGAGCAAATGCGTGAACGCCGTAAAAAAGACGAACAATCTATTCACTTTAAAAAGTAAGTTTATGAAGAAATTAGCTTTAGCTTTTTGCCTATTGGCAGTCTCGTTTACTGCACAGGCTCAATTTGAAAAAGGTACTATGATTCTTAATCCTTCCGTCACAGGATTGGACTTTTCGTATAGCAAGAATGACGATGCGAAGTTTGGCTTGGGAGCACAGGTCGGTACATTCTTGGCGGATGGTTTTGCGCTGATGGTCAATGCGGGAGCAGACTGGTCGCAGCCTAAAGATACGTATACTCTTGGTACCGGAGTTCGTTGTTATTTCAATACTACAGGCATTTATATCGGTGGTGGTCTTGATTGGGAACGTATCCGTCTGAAAGGTGGTGAGCATAATAACGATTGGGGGGTAGGTATTGAAGCCGGATATGCTTATTTCCTTTCCCGGACGGTGACTATCGAACCTGCCGTTTATTACAAATGGCGTTTTGATGACTCCGACAACTCACGTTTCGGCATCAAGGTAGGATTCGGATTCTACTTTTAAAGATAATCTTCGTCACCTATCATCGTATGTGTGAATCCAATTGTCCATCGGTGTTTCTGAACGGTGATAGGTTGACCGTTGATATCTGACTACTTAACTATCCGCATTCATCTCACACAAAAAAAGTTTTGTGTAGTTTTACTGTCATACTGTCATAAATAGTCTATATCCCTTTATTCATCGGTGTTTCAACCATGATAGCGAGTATGAGGGTAGGCATGAGAGTAACTTTTTACTATCATACAGCTTCCATAAAGCATAGTTTCACTATTGGTTTCAAACTGGAATACAATTAGTTTCAGGCAGTAGAAACTTTAGTTTCAAGCCGAAGAAACTCTGGTTTCAAGCAAGGGAAACTAAAGTTTCAAGCCGTTGAAACTAAAGTTCCAACGGTCGAAACACTAGTTCTCGCTGTTGGAAACTGTAAAGCATTGTGGTGTAAAGCATAAAGTGTGTGGGTATTGTATCTCTGCGTGACGGTATGATTGCCGTCACAGTGTTGTCACTTGCTGTCGTCACGTCATTATCATTTAATAATCAGATTGTTAAGTGATAATCTGTGACAGGTGACAGCAAATCTTTCTTTTAATTTATTGTAGAGGAGACCGAATTCGTTAACTGAGCTTTTCTTTCAAGAACTGTCCCGTATAGCTGGCTCCACAAGCGGCTACCTCTTCGGGAGTCCCTACTGCTACGATATTTCCTCCCTTATCACCGCCCTCAGGGCCGAGATCAATTACATAATCAGCACATTTGATGACATCCATGTTGTGTTCGATGATTACAATACTATGTCCGCGACGAATCAGTGCGTCAAAGGCGTCCAATAGTTTCCGGATATCATGGAAATGTAGGCCTGTAGTCGGTTCGTCAAAGATAAACAGGGTAGGGTCCGCTTTTTCCTGGCTTAGATAGAAAGCCAGTTTCACGCGTTGGTTCTCACCGCCGGAAAGAGTGGATGAGGACTGTCCCAATTTGATATATCCCAATCCGACATCCTGTAATGGAAGCAACTTCTTTACTATTTTCTTCTGTCCGTGTTCGTTGAAAAACTCAATAGCTTGGTTCACGGTCATCTCCAATACATCATAGATACTTTTATCATGGAACTTCACTTCCAGCGTGTCGGACTTGAAACGTTTTCCGTGACAGGATTCGCATTCCAACACTAAGTCTGCCATAAATTGCATTTCCACAGTGATGGTTCCATCCCCCTTGCACTCTTCGCAACGGCCCCCCTCACTATTGAAACTGAAGAATCCGGCTGTGTAGCCCATTTGTTTGGCTAGCGGCTGCTCGGCCCAGAGCTTGCGGATTTCATCGTAAGCCTTGATATAAGTCACGGGGTTGGAACGGGAGGATTTGCCGATCGGATTCTGATCTACAAACTCTACATTCCGCAGGTCGCGCAAACTGCCCCCGATAGATGAGAACTCTCCCGGACGGTCACTGCATTCATCTAATTCACGTTTCAGTGCCCGATAGAAAATATCCCGGACGAGCGTACTCTTACCGGAACCGGAAACTCCGGTGACTACCGTCATCACATTGAGCGGGAAACGTACGTTTACACCTTTCAGGTTATTCTCGCGTGCTCCTTTCAACTCGATGTAGTTATTCCACGGACGGCGGTGTGCGGGGACTGGGATTTCTTCTTCTCCCAAGAGGTAGCGTACCGTGTGGCTGTTGCTTCTTTTCTTTAGGTCTTTCATATCCCCTTGATAAACGACTTCGCCCCCCAAACGCCCGGCATTAGGACCGATGTCGATAATGTAGTCTGCGGTACGGATGATTTCTTCATCATGTTCGACGACCACTACCGTATTGCCTAACTGTTGTAGCTGGCGCAGTACATAAATCAAACGGCCGGTGTCACGACTGTGTAATCCTATACTTGGCTCGTCGAGGATATAAAGGCTGCCTACCAGACTGCTGCCCAATGAAGTTGCCAGGTTGATGCGCTGGCTTTCTCCTCCCGATAAAGAGTTGCTGAGACGATTCAAGGTAAGATATCCCAACCCTACGTCAATAAGAAAACGGATGCGGCTGTTGATTTCGACAAGGATTCGTCGTGCCACATTGCTGTCGTGCTCGCTAAGTTTTAAGTTATCAAAGAATTGCTTGAGTTCAGTGATGGGCAAATCCACCAATTCGGAAATGTTCTTTCCGCCTACCCGTACATAACCGGCTTCGGGCTTCAGGCGTGTGCCGTGACATTGCGGACAGAGCGTCTTGCCGCGATAACGTGCAAGCATTACCCGATATTGTATTTTGTACTGGTTTTCTTCCAGCATTTTGAAGAAATCATTAATGCCATGAAAGTATTGGTTACCTTCCCAGAGTATCCGGCGTTGCTCGTCCGTCAACTCATAATAAGGTGTGAAAATCGGAAAATCAAACTTATCCGCATTATGAATCAGTTCTTCTTTCCATTCGCCCATTTTCTCACCGCGCCAGCATACGATAGCTCCCTCATAAACTGATAAAGAGCGATCAGGCACGACCAAATGCTCGTCAATGCCGATGACTTTTCCGAATCCTTCGCAGGTGGGGCAAGCACCGATAGGAGAGTTGAATGAGAACATTTGGTCGTTCGGCTCTTCAAAAGTGATGCCGTCTGCTTCGAATTTAGTACTGAAAGTATGTAGTTTCGTAGTTCCGTCTGCCGGATAAAAACGTAGCAGACAAGTTCCGTCGCCTTCGTACATCGCTGTTTCGGCAGAGTCTGTCAGTCGGCTGATGGAGTCTTTGCTGTTGCCTACTGTCATGCGGTCTACCAGCAGATAAACTTCGTCACCTGCCACAGGGGTATATTCATCTATACGTTTCATCTCACCGTTCACTTCGATACGGTTGAATCCCTGTTTCAGGTCTATTTCCAATTGTTGTTGCAAGGTGCGGTCCTCACGCATACGGATGGGTGTCAATACGGTGTATCTCGTCCCTTCCGGATACGTAAGCATACAGTTGACGATATCTTCTGTCGAATGTTTCTTCACCTCTTGTCCGCTAATGGGACTGAATGTCTTTCCTACGCGTGAATAGAGCAAGCGAAGATATTCGTAAATCTCGGTCGAAGTACCTACCGTAGAGCGTGGGTTGCGGCTGTTCACTTTCTGTTCGATGGCAATGGCGGGTGGGATGCCTTTGATAAAGTCGCATTCCGGTTTGCTCATTCGTCCCAAGAACTGACGGGCATAGCTGCTCAGGCTTTCCACATAGCGGCGTTGCCCCTCTGCATAGAGAGTGTCAAAAGCGAGGGAAGATTTACCGGAACCCGATAATCCGGTGATTACAACAAGTTTGTTGCGGGGTATATCTACATCGATGTTTTTAAGGTTGTTGACTCGTGCACCTTTGATCGAAATATAGTTGTTTTCTGACATAAAATACTCCTTTTTTATGGTAGTCGGCAAAGTTAGCGAATTTATCGGGAGTTTGTATTATCTTTGCGTCACATTATTACGATTTAAGAATATTATGAAGCTGAAAAACTATCTTTTACTTTTCGCTCTTCTTCTGGTGGTAGGAGTGAGGGCACAAGTGCCATCCGGCAATAAATATCCCAAACGTGAATTTCGTGGAGCGTGGATACAAGCTGTCAACGGGCAGTTCAAAGGTATCCCTACCGGGAAGCTGAAACAAACGTTGATTGATCAATTGAATTCTCTTCAAGGGGCAGGTATCAATGCCATTATTTTCCAGGTGCGTCCCGAAGCGGATGCGTTGTATGCTTCGCAGCATGAACCGTGGAGCCGTTTCCTGACAGGGACGCAGGGGCAGATACCTTCTCCTATGTGGGACCCGATGCAATTTATGATTGAAGAGTGCCGGAAACGGAATATGGAGTTTCATGCCTGGATCAATCCTTACCGGGTGAAGACTTCGCTGAAAAATCAGTTGGCGCCGGAACATATTTATCATCAACATCCGGAATGGTTTGTTACGTATGGCGATCAGCTGTATTTCGATCCGGCACTTCCTGAAAGTCGGGACTATATTTGTAAAATCGTGACCGATATCGTGTCCCGTTATGATGTGGATGCTATCCACATGGACGATTATTTCTATCCTTATCCCGTGAAAGGAATGGACTTTCCGGATGATGCGAGCTTTGCCCGTTATGGCGGTGGTTTTACGAATAAGGCCGATTGGCGTCGTAGTAATGTCAATGTGCTGATTAAAAAGCTTCATGAGACAATCCGTGCCGTAAAGCCGTGGGTGAAGTTTGGTATCAGTCCTTTCGGCATTTACCGTAATCAGAAGAGTGATCCGTTGGGCAGTGATACCAATGGTTTGCAGAATTATGATGACCTGTATGCCGATGTGTTGCTTTGGGCGCGTGAAGGATGGATTGATTATAATATCCCACAGATTTATTGGGAAATAGGACATAAGGCTGCCGACTATGAGACTTTAGTGAAATGGTGGGCTACGCATTCGGAGAACCGTCCGTTATTTATCGGTCAGTCGGTATCGAATACGATCCAACATGCTGATCCAAAGAATCCTTCCATCAATCAGCTCCCGCGAAAAATGGCCTTACAACGTGCTTATCAGACGATTGGCGGCAGTTGTCAATGGTATGCTTCAGCCGTTGTTGAAAATCAAGGCCGATACCGTGATGCTTTAGTGAGCGAGTATCATAAATATCCAGCTTTGATTCCCGTCTTCGATTTTATGGACAATAAGGCTCCGGGCAAAGTACGCAAAATGAAGAAGGTGTGGACAGAAGACGGCTATGTTCTTTTCTGGACTGCCCCGAAAGCGGAAACGGAAATGGATAAAGCGGTGCGGTATGTGGTTTACCGCTTTAGCGGAAAAGAGAAGGTGAACCTTGACGATCCTTCTCATATTGTAGCTATCACCAGTAATCCTTTCTACAGACTTCCATACGAGACGGGAAAAACAAAACATCGCTATGTGGTAACGGCTTTGGACCGTCTTCATAATGAATCGAAGTCCGTAAGTAAAAAGGTAAAGCTTTAATAGAGCAGCAATCCTGCAATACCGCAAGCGATAATCATCAGAATCGGATTGGCCTTATATTTTCTCGTTCCGATAAAAGCAATCAGGAAGATGATGATACTGATAACAAATGTATAGGTATCTTTTGTAGGTGAGCCAAAGTTCTCTACATTCATTAATACCAATGCGGCAGAGGCCAGCAGTCCTACGACTGCTGGCCGTAGTCCGTTGAAGATTGATTCCACTACTGGATGTTTCTGATATTTCAGAAAAAATCTGCTGATAGTCAGCATTAAGATAAAGGAGGGAAGGACTACGGCGAAGGTTGCAATGATAGAACCCCAGATACTGCCTGTAGAAGTGAATCCCACATAAGTAGCGGCGTTAATTCCGATAGGTCCCGGTGTCATTTGGCTGATCGCGACAATATCTGTGAATTCTTGCGAACTTACCCATCCATAACGGGTAACGACTTCCCCTTGAATCATGGAAAGCATTGCATATCCTCCTCCGAAACCGAAGAGTCCGATCTTGAAAAACGTATAAAACAACTGAATATATATCATCTCTTTTTATTTAGAACAAATAATAAATAGTACATAGTACTGGCCTCTCACTCTCAACTCTCAACTTTCAACTCTCAACTTCTTTAACCTTTCCCCAAAGGAAGCCTCCTACACCTGCAGCTATGATAATCCAGATGGGAGAGAAGCCCAATAGCCAGATAAGTAGTGCCGATACAACCGGAATCCACAGATTGTAACGATTGATTTTTGCAGACCGCCCCATAGTAAACGTAGGTGCGGCGATAAGCGCCACTACTGCCGGACGGATTCCTTTGAATATCCGTTCCACTATCGGATTATCTTTGAAGTTGTGGAAAAACAGGGCGATGGTCAATATGATAATGAAAGATGGCAGAATCGTTCCCAGTGCCGTAACAATACTTCCCCGTATACCGCGCAATTTGTATCCTATAAAGATGGATATGTTGACTGCCAAAATGCCAGGAGCGGATTGAGAGATGGCCAGCAGGTCGATGAAGTCGTCCTGTGCAATCCATTTCCGTTTGGTTACGATTTCATTTTCAATCAATGGCACCATCGCGTATCCTCCTCCGATGGTGAAGGCGCCTATTTTAAAAAAGATTCCAAATGATTCGAGATATATGTTCATTCTTCTTTTTCTCCTCCTTCCTTGTTGTCTTCTTTTTTCTCCTTAAAGTATTGGCTGGGACTCACGTTATAGTGTTTCTTGAATACTTCACGGAAATACTTGACATCATTGAATCCTGTCATTTCGGATATTTCAGTTATATTATGTACATTTTCTTTTAATAACTTTATGGCATGTTTCAGGCGAATCAGCCGGATGTAGTCACCCGGTGACTGGTCGGTAAGCGCTTTCAACTTGTTATAAAAACTAGTACGGCTCATGCCCATCAGGCTGGCGAGTACATCTACTGTGAGCGCAGGGTTGTCAATGTTGTCTTTTATATTCTTTCTGACATCTGCAATGAACTGCCAGTCGATGTCCTGGGAGTAGTTGATGTATTCTTCATCATCATCATTCTCTTCATCCTCCGAATCCAGGCTGGCATATTTGTTGCGTAGAAGTGCGCGATTAGCCAACAAGTTGGAGATGGTTGCTTTCAATATACCGATATTGAATGGCTTTAACACATATTCATCTGCCCCGATCCGCAGTCCGGAAAGAATATCTTTCTCATTATTCAGTGCGGTCAATAAGATAACGGGGATATGCGAGGTTTCGATATTGCTTTTGATAGCCTGACATAGTTCGTCACCTCGCATTTCCGGCATCATAATGTCCGAGATAACCAGATCTGGCTTATATTCGGGAATGACGGTCAATGCTTCTTTTCCGTTGGAACATACTTGAATGAGGTGGTCTTCGGATAATGTTTGTGACAGATAATTGCGTAATTCATCATTATCTTCCACAATCAGAATACGTTGGCTCTTTTCTTTCTTTTCTTTTTTTTCTTCCTTTTGTGTATTCTCGTAAATTTCAGGTGCCGGGAGTGGAATGTCGTTGCTGCTTTTTGTTTCCGGACGCTGTTTGTTTGGCGTTGTCAAGTGTGCTTTGCGGTAACGTTTACTGTCTTTCGGGAAAGTTATCTTGATGATTGATCCCTGATTTTCGATACTTGACAAATTTATCTTTCCTTTATGCAGCCGGACTAATTTCCAGACTAGCATAAGTCCGATACCACTGCCCGTCACTTTTGAGTTGATCGTGTTACTGCCACGGAAATGCAGTTTGAACAGTTTCTTTTGCTCATTGGCAGGAATTCCGATTCCCGTATCGCTGACTTCCACGCTCCACGAATCCGCAGCTTCTGAAACAAAGATTTGTACACTGCCATTTTCCGGTGTATACTTCAATGCGTTCGAAATGACGTTTTTGAGGATGGATTCCATCTTTTCCTTGTCGAACCACACATTCATGTATCTGAAATTACTCTCGTAGGTGAAATTAATATGTTTAATATTGGCATATTGCTGGAATGCTCCATATATTTCGTTCATAAACGTATTTAGCTCATGTTCCGAAATGTACAGCTCGGAAGAATATACATCTGCCCTTTCGAAATTGATAAGATTAGTCGTAAGGCGCAATAGCGCATTCACATTACGCAGAGCTGTATTCATATTAGAAATTCCCTCTTTGCTCAGTTCTTCTTTTTCACGGAGTTCTTCCAAAGGTGCTTTGATCAGTGTCAATGGAGTACGGATATCATGTGCTGTATTGATAAAGAAATGGATCTTTTCATCAGAGACCTTACGTTGTTTTCTTAAAATTATAATACGCAATAAGACGGAAGCTATGAGAAATAGGATACCTGCATAAAACAACATTGCCCAGAATGTTAACCAAAACGGCTGGTCAATAATAATATCGATGCTTCTTTCTTCAATAACGATGCGTTTGTCTTCATTAGAAATTGCACGTACTCTTAGGGTATATTCTCCGGGTGCGAGATTGGTATAGCGTATCGTACTTTCGGCTCCGGGTTTGCTCCATTCTTCATAGAAACCGTCTAACTTCCAGGAATATAGAATATTAGAAGGGTAGTCGTAGTTGATGGAAGAAACTTGTACAGAGAAAATGTTCTGATTATATCCTAGTTCCAATGTTTTGATATCATTGATACTTTCTTTTAGCGGAGAGTGCTTGTCTCTCGGATAAACAGTCTGATAAAAGAGTTTGAAATCACTGAAAATCATTTTGGAAGAGTAATCTCTAGGCAATTTCATATCTTTATGAAATTCGACAGCCCCTTCCGAACTACCAAAAACAAAGTGGTTGTTCTTACGTAAAACACCAGACAGCGCATTGAAATGCGTAGTCATTAACCCCATATCTTTAGTCCAGTTATAAAACTTCTTCTGTTGCGGATAAAAACTTGTTAGTCCATTTTCCGTACCCATCAGTAATTCTTTGTCCGCATCTGATAATATGGTATAGATATTATTGGATATCAGGGCACAATTCTCCGAGTAGTAATGAGTGAATAACTTTTGGGCAAAGTCGTAGATTAACAATCCCGAACCACTGGTTCCGATATATAACGAACCGTTCTTGGCTTGATATAAAGAATAGATATAGGTAGATTCCACCGGAAGTTTGATATGCTCGAATTTTCCGGATTCTTTATCCAGAAGATATAGTCCTGTTGCACTACCTATCCACATACTATTGGCATCTTTCTCAGTAATGGCGGTAATGGAGTTCAGTCCTTGATAAAGTCGTACATTCTGCGTTTTCAGGTTGATACGTTTTAAGTTGTAGAATCCACCTGACCAGATATATCCTTGTGAGTCCATACGGATATCGCGAATATATTTGTCCGGTCGCATGACTCCTTCGCTATATAGCGGTGGCATGAAATAGCTGATTTGTAGAGACTTCTTGTCTATTTGGTATACTCCGGAGGAATATCCTCCTGCCCAGATTGTGCCGGGAGATACTTCGCAGAGGGTAAGGAAGATGTGACTCTTGTTTGCCTGCGGTTTTTCAAAAGAACTGAGGACCGAACTCCATTGGCCGGTCTTTGAATTGAAGAAGCTGATACCATTGTTTGTTGCGAACCACAAATCTCCATCTCTGTCCTCAATGACTGCATTTACTTGGTCGTTGATTAAAGATTGTTTGTTGCCTATAGAATGCTTAATCCATTTGTAGCTGGGGTAACGGTTATTCCGTATTGTAATCCCAATAGGGTAGTTTGCCAGCCAGATACGTTCTTCATCGTCTACATAAATGTCATTGATACTGTTGCCGTTCATGCCATTATTACTGTTGTAGTCTGTGATGATATAAGGCTCCAGTAAGTAGTTTTCAGTATTTATTTTATGAACTCCTCCTCCGTCTGTGGCTACTAGCAATTCTTTGTCATTCAGAGGCTTGAATTGCGTGATACTGATATCTTTTAAATTGCGTTCCGGCTGTGTGACGGATTTGATACTCATGTCGTAAACGAAAATTCCCCGTTGGAAAGTTCCGATAAATAGTTTCCCGATTTTTCTATCAAAATAGAGATCGATGACTTGAACTTTTTGATTTTCCAATTTGTCACAGTCGATAAGTACCAAAGTGTTGTTTTCCAGTTTGGCATAGTGAACGCCCCTTTCCGTACCAATAAAGAAATGAGATTTATCTATTTGTTCGATATCTGTGATTTCTTCTTTTATTTTATTCTTTATGTGACCGATCTGGCCGGTAGCTGTGTTGTAGAGGAAGATTGTTTCTTCATTACATAGCCAGATTTGTTTGTTTTCGTCAAGCCATGCAAAGCTGATAGGAGCAGGTAAATCGCGAAAGTTTTCTATCGGCAGCTTATAGACAAGTTCGAAGGTATCGTGAAGCTCATCGTATCGGAATATCTTTCCTTTTTTTCCGATTTCCCATAAGACTCCTTCTTGGTCGATGTATAGCCAGTTGAGATTTAACAGAGAATTCACTTCTATGTCGCCATCCATCAGTTTATATTGTTTGAACTCTTTTCCGTTATAACGGTCGATTCCTTCGTGAGTGAGAAACCACATATAACCGATTTTGTCTTTTTGAATGCAGTAAACTCGCCGATTACTTAACCCATCTTCCACTCCAAGATATTGATACGTCTGAGCGACACAGGTTAGAGGAAACAATAATAATAGAAAAATCCATTTTTTCATGTGAAAGGACTTTTAAGGGTTATTGAATCTTATTCTAGAGGAGGAAAAGTTTGACAAAATTAGGAAGAATTTTCGATATAACAAAATTTTGGATAAAGATAACGTGGATCTCAAATATCTGGCGGATCAGTTGTTCTATTGCTGTTTGTATATGTTGCTTATTTCAGAGAATTAAGTTGCAGAAAACAGGAATTAAGTTAGAGCGGGAAGCAGAAGGAGAAAAAAGAGAGTGTATCAGAACTGACACACTCTCTTTGTGGCATAAAATTTTAAAGGACTGTTTATTTCATTTTTGTCTCAATCCACTTGTGGGCATTGACAAATGCTTCTATCCATGGAGTTACCTGATCGCTGTTTTTACGATCGGTCGGATAACAACCGTTTTGCCACGGGAAGATAGAACGTTCCAAGTGAGGCATGATAGCCAGGTGACGGCCGTCTGCACTAGCCAATGCTGCGACAGAATAGTCGGAACCGTTCGGGTTAGCCGGATATTCATCATAGCTATACTTCGCTACTACATTATATTTATCCTCATCGTATGGCAAAGAGAACTTTCCTTCACCATGGGCCACCCAAATACCTAGTTTGCTACCACTTAGAGAACCGAACATTACACTGCGGTTTGTCGGTATGGTAAGGCCGAGGAAGCGTGACTCAAATTTATGTGAATCGTTGTGCAACATCTTGCCTTTTTTCTCCAGTTCAGGATTGATAAGGTTGAGCTCCATCATTAACTGACAACCGTTACAAACGCCCAATGATAAGGTGTCTTCACGTGCATAATATTTATCCAATGCTTCTTTTGCTTTAGGATTGAATAAGAATGCACCCGCCCATCCTTTGGCGGAACCAAGCACATCAGAGTTGGAGAAACCACCACAGTAAACAATCATGTTTACATCTTCCAGTGTTTCACGTCCACTGATAAGGTCGGTCATTGTAACGTCTTTCACATCGAAGCCTGCCAAGTAGAGTGAATAAGCCATTTCACGTTCGCCATTTGTACCCTTTTCACGGATGATGGCGGCACGGATACCGCTTGGAGTACGACGGTCCGGAGTAATGCCATATTGAGAAAGCTTACCTTTGAATTCCGGCATAAATGCGAATTCTACAGGTTGCATCTTGTAGTTCTCGAAACGTTTCTTGGCGCAACCGTTCATAGACTGTTTGCGGTCGAGCAGGTAAGAGGAAGAATACCAGACATCACGCATATAATCGATGCCGAACTGGTAGGTGGCATCGTTCTTGGATACCAGAATGTGACGTTCGTCAGTCGGTTTACCCAATTTCACGAAACCTATACCTGCATCTTCCAGAATCTTCTTCACTTCATTCTTATGCTTGTCGCTGATCTGGATAACGATACCCGGATTTTCTGCAAACAGAATCTTAACGATATCCTGTTCCTTCATATTGTCAAGGCTGATTTCCATACCGCCTTCTACGTTAGAGAAACACATTTCGAGCAATGTGGTAATCAAACCACCGGCAGATATATCGTGTCCTGCAAGAATCAGTCCTTTGTTGACAAGTTCCTGTACGGCAAGGAATGCATCGCGGAAATATTCAGCGTCCTGTACGCAAGGTACATCATCGCCTACTTTACCCAGAGATTGGGCGAAAGCCGAACCACCCAGTTTCAGTTCATCGAAGCTGAAGTCGATATGATAAAGTGTAGTCTTTTCATTGTTAACCAATACCGGAGATACAACTTTCTTTACGTCGGAAACTTCGCCGCCTGCAGAAACAATCACTGTTCCCGGAGAAATAACTTTCTCACCGTTAGGATACTTCTGTGTCATAGACAAAGAGTCTTTTCCGGTAGGCACATTGATTTGCAGGGCGCAGCAGAAATCGCTCAATGCTTTTACAGCTGTGTACAGACGGGCATCTTCACCTTCTTGAGAACGGCAAGGCCACATCCAGTTGGCAGACAGAGAAATGCTGTCCATACCTTCTGCCATTGGAGCCCAAACCAGATTGGTCAGCGCTTCGGATACGGAAAGGATAGAGCCGGCAGCCGGATCGGCTAATGCTGCTTGCGGAGCATGCCCGATAGAGGTAGCGATACCTTTTTCGCCACGGTAGTCGAGTGCTACGACACCACAGTCGCTCAACGGCAACTGGAGTTCACCCTGACATTGCTGACGAGCTACTTTGCCTGTTACCGAACGGTCTACCTTATTCGTCAACCAGTCTTTGCAAGCTACAGCCTCAAGCTGCAATACATTCGTCAGATATTCATGAAGTTTAGGCAATTCATATTTCGGCATTTCGTAATGACGTTCCACTGTTTTGTCTACCATGTATGTCTTGGGAGAAGAACCGAACATTTGTTCTACGGCAAGGTCGAACGGACGCACGCCGTCAGCTTGTTGGAAAGCGAAACGATGATCACCGGTTGTTTCACCGACTACGTACATCGGAGCACGTTCACGTTCGGCAATCTTACGTACGTGTTCGATTGCTTCTTCTTTTATCAGCAGGCCCATACGTTCCTGACTTTCATTAGCAATGATTTCTTTGGCTGATAATGTCTTGTCGCCGATAGGCAATTTGCTCATGTCGATCAATCCACCGCATTCTTCTACCAATTCGGACAGGCAGTTGACGTGTCCGGCCGAACCGTGGTCGTGGATAGAAACTACCGGATTCACGTCTTCTTCGCAAAGAGCGCGTACTACGTTATTGGCACGTTTTTGCATTTCGGCGTTGGCACGTTGTACTGCATTCAATTCGATACCGCTACTGTAACGGCCTGTATCGACTGAAGAAACAGAACCGCCACCCAGTCCGATGCGATAGTTGTCACCACCGATGACCACAACTTTATTTCCTGCTTCGGGAGCTCCCTTCAAACAGTCGCGTTGCGTACCGTAGCCTATACCACCGGCAAGCATGATTACTTTGTCGTAACCATAAACTTCCTTATTCTCTGTGTGCTCGAAAGTCAGCACCGAACCGCAGATTAACGGTTGACCGAACTTGTTGCCAAAGTCGGAAGCACCATTGGAAGCCTTGATAAGAATCTGTTCGGGAGTCTGGTATAGCCATTTGCGTACCGGAAGGATTTCTTCCCATTCGCGTCCCTCTTCCGTGCGTGGGTAAGAAGTCATGTAGACAGCAGTACCTGCAATCGGCCAAGAGCCTTTACCACCACCCATACGGTCGCGGATTTCACCTCCTGTACCGGTAGATGCGCCATTGAACGGTTCTACGGTTGTCGGGAAATTATGTGTTTCCGCTTTCAGTGAGATAACGCTTTTGATATCCTTTATTTGGAAATAATCAGGTTTGGAGTGATCTGCCGGAGCAAACTGTTCCACAACCGGACCTTCAGCGAAGGCTACATTATCTTTATAAGCGGAGATGATTTTGTTTGGATTTTCCTGTGTGGTTTTTTTAATCATCTGGAACAGGGAAGATTCCTGTTCTACACCGTCGATGATGAACGTTCCGCCGAAAATTTTGTGGCGGCAGTGCTCGGAGTTGATTTGTGCAAAACCGAAAACTTCAGAGTCGGTTAACTTACGGCCGAGATCGTTTTCTACTTTCTTCAGGTAGTCCATTTCTTCTTTAGAAAGTGCCAGACCTTCTTTTTCGTTATACACTTCGAGATCTTCGATGTAAATGATCGGCTCCGGCTGACGGTTGGTTGTGAATACGTTTTGGTCGAGTCCTTTGTACATACGTTGGAGCATCGGGTCATGATCGGCATTTTCGTCCTTAACAGGGAAGTATTCCTCGATGCGGCTGATGCCTTCAAGCCCCATGTTTTGGGTGATTTCTACAGCGTTTGTACTCCAAGGAGTGATCATTTCGCGGCGCGGACCAACGAAACAGCCTTTCAGGTTTTCTTCACTTTCCATCACGGCTTCGCCAAAAAGCCAGCAGAGTTTATTACTTTCGTCAGGGATGAGCTGATGGTTGCTCTCTACGGCAATCACGCTCTTGGAAGGGGTTCTGAAAAAAAGAATCATGTCTTATATATATGATTTTATGATTTGCTATTTTATAATTGAAGTCTCTGTAGAAGAAACTCTTCTCTTTTGCGCCACAAAGATAATTAATTTCATTGGTGGTAGGAAAAAAAAGAAGAATAAATTCCAATCGTATATTTAATATGTATATTTCCGATATGCAGTTTTACTTGTTGTTAGTATATTCTTGATTCTTGTGTGGAAAAAACGTTAATATCCTATCCCCATATCATAAAAAAGTGCGATATTTGCGACATGATTCAGATAGAGACAATATTCGATATAATAGTTAAAGGCTTTATTATTGGCGTTGTTGTGTCCGCACCTCTCGGTCCGGTGGGCGTGCTGTGTATTCAAAGGACCTTGAATAAGGGACGCTGGTATGGCTTTGTAACAGGGCTGGGGGCTTCCTTGAGTGATATAGCATACGCTTTGCTTACCGGTTATGGCATGAGTTTTGTATTTGATTATATCAATAAGAATATTTTCTATTTGCAGCTGTTGGGGAGTATTATGCTACTCCTTTTTGGTATATATACCTTTCGGAGTAATCCGGTACAATCCATTCGTCCGGCTTCGTCGAATAAAGGTTCCTATTTTCATAATTTCATTACCGCTTTTTTTGTAACACTTTCCAACCCATTAATTATATTCCTGTTTATCGGACTTTTTGCCCGTTTTGCATTTGTGCAGCCGGGTGTATTGGTGTTTGAAGAAATTACGGGATATTTTGCCATAGCTATGGGGGCTTTGACGTGGTGGCTCGGAATCACTTATTTTGTGAATAAGGTACGTACAAAATTCAATTTGCGCGGTATCTGGATACTAAACCGGGTTATTGGCAGTATTGTGATGCTGGCGTCTGTAGCCGGACTGGTTTATACATTGCTGGGAGAGTCACTTTATTAAGAAATAGCTTATGAATCAGATAGCACAACAACTGAAAGAAAAGAATATTGCCGAATACCTTATATATATGTGGCAGGAGGAAGATCTGGTCCGCGCCAATCATTGTGAACCGGAGGAAATCGAAGCGAATGTGATTGCCCGCTATCCGGAAGACCAACGGCCTGCCATGAGAGAGTGGTATGGAAATCTGATAACGATGATGGGTGAAGAAGGTGTTCGTGAAAAAGGACATCTGCAGATTAATAAAAATGTAATTATCAATTTGACTGAATTGCATAATGCATTGACTTCTTCTCCTAAATTTCCTTTTTATAGTGCCGCATATTTTAAGGCATTACCATTTATCGTAGAATTGCGAAATAAGAACGGTAAGAAAGAAGAGCCCGAATTGGAAACTTGCTTTGAGGCATTGTATGGTGTGTTTTTGCTTCGTCTTCAGAAAAAAACGATTAGCGAAGGCACTGCAAAAGCAGTGGAAGCTATTACTAGTTTCTTGTCTATGTTGGCGAACTATTATGATAAAGACCGCAAAGGTGAATTAAAATTGGACGAATAAATGAGAATTTTAGTAACGGGTGCCAATGGTCAGCTTGGCAATGAGATGCAGGTACTTGCGAAAGAGAACCCGCAACATTTGTATTATTTTACGGATGTTCAGGAACTTGATATATGTGATGAAGAAGCCGTTTGGTCATATATTTCTGAAAAACAGATTGATGTGATTGTAAATTGTGCAGCTTATACGGCAGTAGACAAGGCGGAAGATAACCGGGAATTGGCTCATAAACTTAATAGTGTAGCTCCGGGCATTCTGGCACGTGCCGCGCAAGCCAATAATGCTGCTATGATTCAAGTGTCTACGGACTATGTCTTTGATGGGACTGCTCATACTCCTTATGCGGAAGAATGCAAGCCTTGTCCGGACTCAATTTACGGTTCTACCAAGCTGGAAGGTGAACAGGAAGTGATGGACCATTGTGAGAAAGCGGTAGTTATCCGTACCGCATGGCTTTATTCCATTTATGGAAATAATTTCGTGAAAACGATGATTCGTCTCGGAAAGGAACGGGATGGTTTGGGAGTTGTTTTTGACCAGATAGGAACTCCTACTTATGCCAATGATCTGGCGCGGGCTATTTACACAATTATCAATAAGGGGATAGTTCGTGGTATTTATCATTTCAGCAATGAAGGCGTATGTTCCTGGTATGACTTTACGGTAGCTATTCATCGTTTGGCGGGAATAACTTCTTGTAAAGTGAAACCTTTGCACACTGCGGAATATCCGGCAAAGGCAAACCGTCCCGCTTATTCCGTATTGGACAAGACAAAGATAAAAACAACGTTTGGCATCGAGATTCCTCATTGGGAAGAGAGTCTTGAACGATGCATTGGTAAAATGAAGAATGATGAATAAATATGGCAGATAATACAGAAATTTTGAGACGGCGAACGTTCGCCATTATTGCGCATCCGGATGCGGGTAAGACATCTTTGACGGAGAAATTATTGCTTTTTGGAGGACAGATTCAGGTAGCAGGTGCGGTAAAGAGTAATAAGATTAAGAAAACGGCTACGTCCGACTGGATGGAGATTGAGAAGCAACGTGGTATTTCGGTGACGACTTCCGTGATGGAGTTTGATTATCGGGACTACAAGATTAATATCCTCGATACTCCCGGACACCAGGATTTTGCCGAAGATACATACCGTACGTTGACTGCAGTGGATAGTGTGATTATTGTAGTGGACGGTGCAAAAGGTGTGGAAACACAGACGCGCAAGTTGATGGAAGTTTGCCGTATGCGAAAGACTCCGGTAATTATTTTTGTTAATAAGATGGACCGTGAGGGAAAAGACCCGTTCGATTTGCTGGATGAATTGGAAGAGGAGTTGATGATTCAGGTTCGTCCCTTGTCATGGCCGATTGAACAGGGACCTCGTTTTAAGGGGGTATATAATATTTATGAACAGAAACTGGATTTGTATCAGCCGTCTAAACAGATGGTGACGGAAAAGGTTGCCGTTGATATTCATACGGAAGAGTTGGATAAGCAGATTGGTAAAACGCTGGCGGATAAGCTGCGTGGTGATCTGGAACTGATTGAAGGGGTTTATCCGGAGTTTGATGTTGAATCTTATTTAGCGGGTGACTGTGCACCGGTATTCTTTGGATCGGCTTTGAATAACTTCGGTGTTCAGGAGTTGCTGAACTGTTTCGTGGAAATAGCTCCGAGTCCTCGTCCTGTGCAGGCTGAAGAAAGAGAAGTGAAACCGGAAGAACCTAAATTCACTGGATTTATCTTTAAGATTACCGCTAATATCGACCCGAATCACCGTTCTTGTGTTGCATTTTGTAAGATCTGTTCCGGAAAATTTGTACGAAATGCTCCTTATCAGCATGTACGTCATGGAAAAACAATGCGTTTTTCATCGCCTACCCAGTTTATGGCACAGCGTAAGACAACGATTGACGAGGCATACGCCGGAGATATTATCGGTTTGCCGGATAATGGTACTTTCAAGATTGGCGATACGCTGACGGAAGGTGAAATGCTTCATTTCCGCGGCTTGCCGAGTTTCTCGCCGGAAATGTTCAAGTATATTGAGAATGCCGATCCGATGAAGCAGAAGCAACTGGCTAAAGGAATTGATCAGTTGATGGACGAAGGTGTGGCTCAGTTGTTTGTCAATCAATTCAACGGTCGTAAAATTATCGGTACGGTGGGGCAGTTGCAGTTTGAGGTTATCCAATATCGTCTGTTGAATGAGTACAACGCGTCTTGCCGATGGGAGCCGGTGAGTCTTTATAAGGCTTGTTGGGTAGAAAGTGATGACCCGGCAGAATTGGAAGCTTTCAAGAAACGCAAATATCAGTATATGGCAAAGGATAGGGAAGGACGTGATGTATTCCTGGCAGATTCCGGTTATGTACTTCAGATGGCTCAAATGGACTTCAAACATATTAAATTCCATTTTACAAGCGAATTTTAAAGTATATTCTATACTTTGGAAATTTTGGAGAGTGTGAAAGAACGTTCCTTTGAGCTTTCTTTCACATTTGTTTTATATGTCTGCGAGCAAGAAACTTTATGGTTTTATACTTTATTATCCCTCCCTTAATTAATTTTATAATAAATATTTGGTATTTTCGAACGCTTTTTGAATAAACGACTGAAATAACTAATAATTTAATTATATGGAAAATATTGAAACAGCGATCCTGCTGATGGTAGTCGGAATGGCTACAGTATTTGTTATTCTGCTGATTGTGATTTATTTAGGCAAATTTTTAATTACTCTGGTCAACAAATATGCTCCTGAAGAAGTGCTTCCTGCGAAGAAGGAAACACAGAAAGGTCCTGCACCTATTCCGGGAAATATTCTGGCCGCTATCAGTGCTGCTGTGAATGTGGTGACATTAGGTAAGGGAAAAGTCACTAAAGTGGAAAAATTATAAATCTATAAAAAGTTATATCATTGAAAGACATGAAAAGAGAAGTAAAGTTTAGTTTGGTTTTCCGAGATATGTGGCAATCTGCCGGAAAATATGTACCTCGTGTAGATCAACTCGTAAAGGTAGCTCCTGCTATTGTTGATATGGGCTGTTTTGCCCGCGTAGAAACCAATGGCGGAGGTTTTGAACAGGTGAATTTATTGTTTGGTGAGAATCCGAATAAGGCTGTACGTGAATGGACTAAGCCGTTCCACGAAGCTGGTATTCAAACTCATATGCTCGACCGTGCGCTGAACGGACTCCGTATGAGTCCTGTTCCGGCAGATGTCCGCAAACTGTTCTATAAAGTAAAGAAAGCACAAGGCACAGATATTACCCGTACATTCTGCGGATTGAATGATGTCCGCAATATTGCCCCTTCCATTACGTATGCAAAGGAAGCTGGGATGATTTCGCAATGTTCGCTTTGTATCACTCATTCGCCTATTCATACTGTGGAGTACTACACCAATATGGCGTTGGAGCTTATCAAACTGGGAGCCGATGAAATCTGCATCAAAGATATGGCAGGTATTGGACGCCCTGTTTCTTTGGGTAAAATTGTAGCGAATATCAAGGCTGCTCATCCCGATATTCCTGTGCAATATCACAGTCATGCCGGTCCCGGATTTAATATGGCAAGTATTCTTGAAGTATGCGAGGCAGGATGTGATTATATCGACGTAGGTATGGAACCATTGTCATGGGGTACAGGTCATGCTGATTTGCTGAGTGTACAGGCTATGTTGAAAGACGCCGGATATCAGGTTCCTGAAATCAATATGGAAGCTTATATGAAGGTGCGTGCATTAATTCAGGAATTTATGGACGATTTTCTCGGATTGTACATCAGCCCGAAAAACCGTCTGATGAACTCTTTATTGATTGCTCCCGGATTGCCGGGCGGTATGATGGGGAGTTTGATGGCTGACCTTGAATCCAATCTTGAATCTATCAATAAATACAAGGCAAAACGTAATTTGCCGTTTATGACACAGGATCAGCTTCTTATTAAGTTGTTTGATGAAGTGGCTTACGTATGGCCTCGTGTCGGTTATCCTCCGTTGGTTACACCATTCAGTCAATATGTGAAGAATCTGGCCATGATGAACGTGATGGCGATGGAGAAAGGCAAAGAGCGCTGGGGAATGATTGCCGACGATATTTGGGATATGATTTTGGGTAAAGCCGGACGTTTGCCGGGTAAACTCGCTCCTGAAATTATTGAAAAGGCGGAGCGTGAAGGCCGTAAATTCTTTGACGGGAATCCGCAGGATAACTATCCGGACAGTCTCGATAAATACCGTAAGTTGATGAAGGAGAATAAATGGGACGTAGGGCAGGATGACGAAGAGCTCTTCGAATATGCCATGCATCCGGCTCAGTATGAGGCTTACAAGAGTGGAAAAGCAAAAGAAGACTTCTTGGAAGATGTTGCTAAGCGTCGTGCAGAAAAAGATAAATCTCCGGAGGAAGATGCAAAACCGAAGACACTGACTGTGCAAGTTGACGGACAGGCCTATCGTGTGACAGTGGCTTATGGTGATACCGAACTTCCTGTTGCATCAGCCGCTACCGCTGCTCCGGCTGGAGAGGGCAAGGAAGTGCTTTCACCGCTAGAAGGCAAATTTTTCTTGGTGAAGAATGCGCAGGAGACTGCTTTGCAAGTAGGCGACACGGTGAAAGAAGGTGATGTCATTTGTTATGTGGAAGCCATGAAGACTTACAATGCCATTCGTGCAGAGTTTGGCGGTACGGTTACTGCCATTTGCGTTACTCCGGGAGATGCTGTTTCAGAAGATGATGTATTAATGAAGATAGGATAATGAACGAGATATTTGAGAATTTATACGAGATGACTGCGTTCAGCAATATTATTGCCGAACCGCAGTTCCTGATAATGTATGCCATCGCGTTTGTTCTGCTCTATCTCGGTATCAAGAAACAGTACGAACCGTTGCTGCTTGTTCCCATTGCTTTCGGGGTGTTGCTTGCCAACTTTCCCGGTGGAGATATGGGAGTTATTCAGGCAGATGAGAATGGTATGGTGATGGTAAACGGAGTGTTGAAAAATATCTGGGAAATGCCGTTGCATGACATTGCCCACGAATTGGGATTAATGAACTTCATTTACTATATGTTGATAAAAACCGGTTTCCTGCCTCCAATCATCTTTATGGGTGTCGGTGCGTTGACAGATTTCGGACCGATGTTACGTAATTTACGTCTTTCCATATTTGGTGCTGCTGCGCAGCTTGGTATCTTTACCGTGTTGCTGGTGGCTATTTTGATGGGATTTACTCCGAAAGAAGCAGCTTCTTTGGGTATCATTGGTGGTGCGGACGGTCCGACAGCCATTTTTACAACCATTAAGTTGGCTCCGCATTTGCTGGGACCGATTGCTATTGCCGCTTATTCGTATATGGCGTTAGTTCCGGTGATTATTCCGCTGGTAGTGAAACTGCTTTGTTCAAAGAAAGAGTTAAGTATCAACATGAAAGAACAAGAAAAGAAGTATCCGTCAAAAACAGAAATCAAAAATTTGCGTGTATTGAAGATTATCTTCCCGATTGTAGTGACTACTGTTGTCGCTCTTTTCGTACCTAGCGCAGTACCTTTGATTGGTATGTTGATGTTCGGTAATCTGGTGAAAGAGATCGGAACAAATACTTTCCGTTTGTTTGATGCAGCTTCTAACAGCATTATGAATGCTGCTACTATTTTCTTAGGATTGTCCGTTGGTGCTACTATGACGACAGAAGCTTTCTTGAACTGGACGACTATCGGTATCGTGATAGGCGGATTCTTGGCATTTGCCCTTTCTATTACAGGTGGTATTCTGTTTGTGAAATTGGTAAATCTCTTCTCCAAGAAGAAAATCAATCCGCTTATCGGTGCTACCGGATTAAGTGCTGTGCCTATGGCAAGCCGTGTTGCTAACGAGATTGCTTTGAAATATGACCCGAAAAATCATGTATTGCAGTATTGTATGGCAAGTAACATTTCCGGAGTAATTGGTTCTGCCGTAGCTGCCGGTGTTCTGATTTCTTTCCTTGCGTAATTAGGAACAACTGATTTCTGAAAAGAAGGGAGTGTCAACATTCTGCGTTTTGACACTCTCTTCTTTGTTAGATGAATTTAAAATTTGGTTTTTATTATTCACTGATAACTCTTCTGTATTCCGCTATTGCCATCTTTTCTGATAAGTATGCATTAATCAAGTTTGTATGTGCTTGTGTCCATGATAGCTGTGCGGATAATACGTCTACCATATTTGCTTTTCCCTCGTTGTAAGAGAAAGAAACCAGGTCGAGATTTTCATTAGCCAGATTCATCGTTTCTGTGGCTGTCTTCACCTGATATTCCGTTTCTGTCAACTTAGTAAGTGCGGCTGAAAGTTCTTCGTTAATATTATCCGTCACATAGCTTTGTTGTAACTTCTGTATTCCGATAAATGCTTTTTGTTGGCGGTTCGTCTTGAAACGGGCGCCCCATCTGAAAATTGGGATATTAAGATTAATGCCGACAATAGGATTGAATGAGACATCATATCCGAGATTGGGCGTACCAGTTGCCCATCCACCACTGAAATACATACTCAACTGAGGATTGAATTGACTTAATGCGGCTTTACGTTGCGCCTGACTTTTCATGATGTTCACTTCCGTACTTTCATAATCCGCACGTCGTTGCAATACATTTTCAAGAGAAAGAATTTGTATAGGAGCAGAAGTCTTGTCAATAGTATAAAGACTGTCTACGGGGGTGTTGGGATCTATTCCCATCAAAATATTCAATTTCTGCAATGCCAACGTGTAATTCTGACGGGCTTTGATATATTGAAGTTCAGCTTCTTTTAGCCGGGTGGAAATCATGAGTAGGTCTGTACGGCTAATCATTCCATCATTGAAACGATCTAGAATAATATCATATTGCTGTTTTACGATATGTTGATATTTATCGGCAGCTTGCAGCATTGCTTGTGAAGCAGACGCATTCCAATAGACTGCATCGCTCTGATAATGAATTTGGTCGATTGTCATTTCCTCATTGAGCAGGCCGAGTTTTTCATCCGCTTTGGTAATCTTGTGTTGAGCGTTGAGTGCTCCTCCTGTATAAAGAGGTTGCGAGACGACGAATACTCCTTGATAGGTGTGGTTACGGTATTCCCCTAATGGCTCGTTCCATGCTTTAAGATCACTCATATTGAGTGTACCGTCCGCATTGATATCGATTTTGGGCAGGAAACCGGTATGAGCAATCTTACGTGCCTCCGCACTTGCTATAGTTTTTAGTTTCTGTTGCTTGAGTATTTGACTATAAGCTTCCACTTTATCCCGGTACGCTTCCCGGCTGAGAAAGGGGTGTTGTGCCTCGGCTGTAAGACTAAGGAGCAGCAGAGACAGAGTTATTAGTTGAGTTCTCATTTTATTCATTGTAATTTATTTCTTCTGTCTAAATAAGGGTTATATTTAGTTTTTGATTCTTTGGATAGAGCAATAGGCCACCGGAAGAACGAATAGCGTCAGAGCTGAAGCTACCAACAATCCTCCCATAATCGTAGCCGCCATACCTCCGAACATCGCATCAAATAGTAGCGGTAACATTCCCAAAATTGTTGTTCCGGAAGCCATCGCTACGGGTACAATACGGCTGGTTGTAGCACTGACTACAGCTTCTAAAGGCTTTTTACCCATAGCTGTTTCCAAGTCTATCTGTTCGACGAGTACAATCGCGTTTTTGATATTCATTCCAATCAATCCTAGTAAACCGAGAATGGAAAAGAAGTCGAACGATTTGCCAAGTACTAATAATCCCAATACGATACCAATGAAGATCAGTGGTAACATCAATAGAATTACGGTCGGTTTGCGATATGTCTTGAATAAGAACAGCAAGGTTACAAACATCAGGAAAAAAGTCAGCGGTAAATTTTTAGCCAACGCCTCATTTGATTCGACTTGACTTTCCTGTTCTCCGAAGTACTTCATTGTATATCCTTCCGGGACTTTAATTTCTTTCTGTACCTGAGACCACACCTGGTTGAAAGCGGCAATTGCATTTACTCCCCGACGTGGGTCGCATTGTGCCATCATTACCATCTGACGGTTGTAATCCTTTACATTCGAGAATCGGTATTGGAAATCAAAATCCGATACCACTTGTTCTAGACTGGTTGTTTCATTTCCGGTACCGAATACGGGTAGGGTACGCAAGTCATTGATACGAAATGAGTCCACTGTATTATCTTTCAATAATATAGGAAGCACTTGGTCTCCTTGCCTGTATTCCCCTAATGTCATTCCGGTGGTACCGATCTGAATGCTTTGAGCCATTCCTTGTCGGGAGACTCCTAGAGGTTGTGCCCGTTCCGGACTATACACCGGTTTCCATACGGGGATTTTATTTCCCCATGAGTTTCGGATATTAATTAAATCCGAGTTTTGATGCATAATCTCCAGTGCTTGATTGGTAAGTGCCACGAGTGTATCTATATTCGGTCCTATAAAGCCTATCTCGATAGCTGCATCTACTGCGGGAGATAGTTTGAACAGGCTGGTACGGGTGATTGCATTCGGATAGTTGGCTTTCATATATCCGTCGAAATTCTCTTCATATTCTTTCGTATACTTGCTATCCGTCAATTCAACTAATATATTGGCAAAATTCGGTTTGGGACCTACCGAAGTGGAAGCCAGGTAATACCTTAGCGGGGTGCTTCCAAAAGTGATTGATACCTTTTTTACTTCCGGTTGCTTCGCTAAATGGTCTTCTACCGATTTCATTTCTTTCACGACATCTTGGATGCTATACCCATCAGGATAGAATACGTCTGCTCGGAAATAGGGTTTGTCCAAAGAAGGGAAGAAGTTTTGTGGCATTGTTCCCATGATAACCAGCGAGATAATGAACAGTACCACCATCGAACCTAATGTTAACGCTTTTCTGCGAATCAGTGCACGTAGGATGGAAGCGAACTTGTGGTAGAACGGTTTATCGTATGGATCTTTTGCTCCATCGTTTACTTTTGCTTTCAGGATAAAATTACCGAATACTGTGGTCTGCGTGAGAGCAAGTACCCAACTCAATCCCAAAGATATGGCGAGCACCACGAAAAGCGGTTTTACTATCTCCGCCACAGAAGAAGGAGCGAGATAAAGCGGTAAGAATGAACAAATGGCAATGAATGTAGCTCCGAGTAATCCCCATTGAGGGCCGGTAGCGCCATCTATTAGGGCCTTTCTTCGATTTACCCCACGTGCAATAGCGATTTGTGCATTGTCTGTTACCACAATGGCGTTATCCACCAACATTCCCATAGCAATAATGAATCCGGCAAGGGAGGTACGATTCAGTCCTACACCGAAGAAAGACATGATGAGTAGCGTCCCACCGATGGAAAAAATAAGTGACGAGCCGATTAGTACACCGGCGCGTAAGCCCATTACCAGCATAATAATTACAATTACAATCAGAATAGATTCGATCAGGTTGATGATGAATCCGTTGTTGGCTTCGTTGGCTATTTCATTTTCGAGATATAGGCTCTGCAACTCCAGACCTACGGGCATGAGTGGCAACAATTCGTTAAGTTTGTTTTTTACATTTTCTCCTGTCTGTACAACATCTCGTTGCGGGTCGGTCGATACACCGATACCGATGGCACGTTTGCCGTTTACGTGCATGATGTTGGACGGCGGATCCATATATCCTTTCTCTATTACAGCGATGTCACCCAGTTTCACTTGTCCGGCTTTTGTTGTAATTACTTGGTTGCGGATGTCGTCAACAGTAGTATACATACCGTTGGCTGTTACCCGCAACTGCTGTTCGCCGGCTCGGATTTCTCCGGTATTGATAATCTGGTTTTGTGATTGCAGCAGACTTGCAAGTTGTTTCGGATCGATACCCATGCCAACTAATTTGTTGGTTGAGATATAGATATTCACTACCTCTGTCTGTACTCCGAATAGGGCAACTTTCATCACTCCATCTGCTGTGACTACCTGTGTTTTAATCCGTTCAGCCCAATTGCGCATCTCTTCGTAAGAATAACCTTCATCTGCCGTCAGTCCGTAATAAATTCCGAATACATCGCCAAAATCATCAGAAACGGTCGGGGTAGATGCGCCATTTGGCAACTGGGGTTGTATATTGAGCACCTTTCGTCGCAATTCATCCCATTTTTGGGGAATGGAATTGGCTGCTAATGAAGGTTGCAGTTCAAATGTAATTTTAGAGAGTCCGTACATAGATTCTGATTTAATCTTATATACGCCACTCATACTTTGAATCTCACGGGAGATAGGTTCGGTAATCAGTCGTTCTACTTCAGCCGGTTCGGCACCCGGATAACGGGTCATGATAACCGCCGACTTGATGACGAACGGAGCATCCTCTTTTTTTCCTAGCTTACCGAAGGAAGTGATTCCCCCGATTAGCAATACTGCAAGAAAGAAATAGATAATTTTCGTGTTGTCTAATGAATATTTAGCTAAGTTCATTTCTCGATTTCTTTTACGGTTTCTCCTTCTACTAATTGGTATACGCCTGCGATAATGATCTTTTCTCCGGGTTTCAGACCTTCTGAGATTAGTACTTGAGCTTCTCCGGTAGGTGCATTGACAGTCACTTCACGTTTGTGTACTTTGTTGCCTTCCACTACCCAGACATACATTTTCTTCCCTTCACTTTCGCAAAATATGGCGCTGAGCGGTATGATTGTCCAACTGTCCTGTACCAATGGACCGACATCGGCCGTGAAACGTATGCTACACGTAAAGCCCGGTTTCACAGCATAAAGATCTCGATCGAAAGACGGATCATCAATTGTTATGCTGACCGGGATTCCCGTGCCGTCTGTTGATATATCAAGGTATTCTTCTAATTTTGCCTGAAAGATATGCCCTCTGAATGTGTCGAATTCTACTAGAAAACGAGGATCTTTAGTGCGAAGTAGATAGAGATAGACATCCGGTATAGTGAATTTGATACGCAGATTACGTGTGTTGACTAGTTGCACGATACCTTCTCCGGAGTTGACACGCTGATAGTTTTCTACCAGACGTTTTTCGATGGAGCCGTCGAAAGGAGCTGTCAGTTTTGTGTCGCGCATATTATTGACGGACAACTCATATTCGGATTTTGCTTTCTGATAGTTGGCAAGGCTGATTTCATATTCCTGCACAGAGATCGCTTGGCGGGAGAGAAGCCGTTTGTTACGTTCTAACTGTGCAGCTGCCGTTTCGTAAGCAGATTTGGTTGCGGCATATTGTAATGCAATGTCTCTGGGATCAATGGCTGCGATCAGTTGTCCCTTCTTTACTTTTTCTCCCTCGATGACGGGCAATTGAATGATCTGTCCACTGACACGGAATGCCAGTTTTACATATTCTACCGCTTCTACAATTCCCGAAAAATCTTTTCTGATAATCGATCTAGACTCAACAATTGCAGTCTTTACGGGACGACTTGTTGTTGTCTTCGTCTCTTTTTTCTGTCCGCAGCTTGCCAGTAAAATTGCAGCTATCAGGACGAATCCATATTTCTTCTTCATATACCATACTGATGTTTAGAGTTTTTGCGTTGGTTCGTTTCTCTTTATTACAGAGAATAAACAACTTATGGATATGAATGTTCGGGAAAACCGAAAGATTTAGGTTTTAGCTTCTCGGTCTTTTCGATCTTCCGGAAAAGATTGTGAGTTCAAAAATGGTGAATATGATTTCTGTCGTTGTATAACCATTAAGATCATATTCCAGGTTTTCATTTTCATCGTAGTACTTGAGGTAGACAGTTGGAGTACCTTTGTCGAAATCGAGAAAAAGATAAGAGGTATAATCGTAGATACCTAAATTGGCAAATTCATTTAAGATAGCAGTGTTGAAAAGAGTGCACCATCCTGTAGTCTGTTCACAGCCGGACATTTCGAACCTACGATGCTCTTTGCTGAAATCATCCTCGTCCACATGTTTGAGTTGCCTTTTTATTTCCGAACCGAAAGAAAGGCGCTTTCTGATAAAATTGAGAACTTCTTCTTTAGTCATTTGTTCTAATTGGGTTATTTCCATTACTTTAGTTTGTTTATTATCTAACAAAGGTAGTTTCTTTATTCGGTAAAAACTGTGTACGCTGATATTTTTTAAGATTTTTCTGTTCTCTCTATGTAGTTTAAAATGAAAAAGAGGAAATTCCCTGCTGAGAATCCCCTCTTTTCATCTTTAACGAAAGATCGAATTATTTCTTCTTACGGTCACCGTAACGGCTCATGAACTTATCAACACGACCTGCAGTGTCTACCAAAGTAGATTTACCTGTATAGAACGGGTGAGAAGTGTTAGAGATTTCAATCTTCAGCAACGGATAAGTTTCACCTTCGAACTCGATGGTTTCTTTAGTTGCTACTGTTGATTTAGACAAAAACATGTCACCATTTGACATATCTTTGAATACTACCGGACGGTATGATTCTGGATGAAGGCCTTTTTTCATTTCAGTATCTGTTTTTTAATTTATATTCTGTTACTATTTTGGTAAGAAATAGTGTAATGGTCATTTTCAGTGCGCAAAGATAATGCTTTTCTGTGAAATAGAAAAAGGTTTTGCTGAAAAACTTTTGTTTATGACGCATTGCCTATTATATAATAAGGTGTATTTGCCCGAAGAGTTATTATTTGTCTTTTAGTTATTTATTTGCAAGGTAGACATTACAATCTAATGTCTACCTTGCTTTCCGGCAAGAAATAGATGTTCTATTTAAACCTTTTTCTACTATATTTTTCTTTCCGATGTTCGTTATTCGGTGGATAATGCTTACTTTTGCGTAGAATTTTTATTCACTAACAATAAACTTTAAACAAAATGGTAAATTACAAAGATTTAGGATTGGTAAACACGAGAGAAATGTTTGCTAAGGCTATCAAAGGTGGATATGCTATCCCGGCATTCAACTTCAACAATATGGAACAGATGCAAGCTATCATCAAGGCTGCTGTTGAAACTAAATCTCCTGTGATTCTTCAGGTATCTAAAGGTGCTCGTCAGTATGCTAACGCTACTTTATTGCGTTACATGGCTCAGGGTGCTGTAGAATATGCTAAAGAATTAGGTTGCGCACATCCGGAAATCGTTCTCCACCTTGATCATGGAGATACTTTCGAAACTTGCAAATCTTGCATTGATTCAGGTTTCTCTTCAGTAATGATCGACGGTTCTCATCTTCCTTACGAAGAAAACGTTGCATTGACTAAGAAAGTAGTTGATTACGCACACCAGTTTGATGTGACAGTTGAAGGTGAACTTGGCGTATTGGCAGGTGTAGAAGATGAAGTTTCTGCTGACCACCACACATATACTGACCCTGAAGAAGTAATCGATTTTGCTACTCGTACAGGTTGCGACTCTTTGGCTATTTCAATCGGTACTTCTCACGGTGCTTACAAATTTACTCCGGAACAATGTCATATCGATCCGAAAACAGGTCGTATGGTTCCTCCTCCATTGGCATTCGAAGTATTGGACGCTGTAATGGAAAAACTTCCGGGATTCCCAATCGTTCTTCACGGATCATCTTCAGTTCCTGAAGAAGAAGTGGAAACTATCAATAAATATGGTGGTGCTTTGAAAGCTGCTATCGGTATTCCTGAAGAAGAATTGCGTAAGGCTGCTAAATCTGCAGTTTGCAAAATCAATATCGACTCAGACTCTCGTTTGGCTATGACTGCTGCTGTACGTAAGGTATTTGCTGAAAAACCGGCTGAATTCGACCCGCGTAAATATCTTGGTCCGGCTCGTGACAATATGGAAAAACTGTACAAGCACAAAATCCTTAACGTACTCGGTTCTGACAACAAATTGGCTCAGTAATCAGATTATTCCAATATAAATATATAAGAAAAGGCTGCAACCATTATGGTTGCAGCCTTTTCTAGTTTTATGATTTTCTTTATAAATCGTGATTTTACATTAAGAATCCAAGCAGGATACCGGCAGCAACTGCAGAACCGATAACTCCGGCTACGTTCGGACCCATAGCGTGCATCAGCAGGTAATTGGTCGGATCGTATTCCAAACCGATGACTTGTGAGATACGTGCAGAGTCGGGAACGGCAGATACGCCTGCATTACCGATTAACGGATTAATCTTATTGCCTTTCTTCAGGAAGAGATTGAATATCTTTACGAAGATTACGCCTGAAGCTGTTGCGATGATAAATGACAATGCGCCGAGTGCGAAAATCTTGATAGAATCGAAAGTCAAGAACTCGGAAGCTTGCGTAGAAGCGCCCACTGTCAATCCTAACAGAATAGTGATCGTATCAATCAGCGGACCACTTGCCGTATTGGCTAGACGACGTGTCACTCCACTCTCTTTCAATAGGTTACCGAAGAACAGCATACCTAACAAAGGCAAACCGGAAGGAACCAGGAAACAAGTCAGCAACAGACCGATAATTGGGAAAATCACTTTTTCCGTATGAGAAACAGCGCGTGGCGGCTTCATACGGATAACACGCTCGCTCTTGGTGGTGAGCAGACGCATGATAGGTGGCTGTATCACCGGAACCAGTGCCATATAAGAGTAGGCGGATACAGCAATGGCTCCCATTAAATTAGGTGCTAGTTTGGAAGACAAGAATATGGCTGTCGGACCGTCTGCACCACCAATGATACCGATTGCTCCGGCTTGCATGGGATCGAATCCCATTTCCAATGCAATCATGTACGCACCGAAGATACCGAATTGTGCTGCTGCACCGATCAACATCAATTTCGGGTTAGAGATGAGTGCGGAGAAGTCCGTCATAGCCCCAATGCCTAAGAAAATAAGCGGCGGATACCATCCGGATGTCACTCCTTGATACAATATATTCAAAACTGAACCTTCTTCATAAATACCGACTTTCAGTCCGGCATCCATATTGAAAGGTATATTACCGATCAGTATACCGAATCCGATAGGAATCAGCAACATCGGCTCGAACTCTTTGGCTACTGCCAAATAGATAAACCCCAAGCCGACAAGAATCATGACTATGTGTCCTGTCGTAGCGTTGGCAAAGCCTGTGTAGGTCCAGAAGTCGGCTAGGTTGTTTCCTAAAAAGTTTATGAAATCTCCCATATTATTCGATAATTACGAGGTCAGTACCTTCAAGAACAGAATCTCCCTTGTTTACGTTGATTGCAGTAATCTTACCGTCTTTGTCAGCATTGATATTGTTTTCCATTTTCATGGCTTCCAATATAATGATGGTCTGTCCTTTCTTTACTGCATCTCCTACATTAACTTTAATATCGAGGATAACACCCGGAAGTGGAGATTTGACGCCTGATTTTCCGGAAGCTGGAGCGGCCGGTTTCACCACCTGAGTAGGAGCGGCCGGTGCATTAGGCATAGGACGTACTACCACAGGTTTTACGGCTGCTTTGGGCTTCTTTTCCATTTCCACTTTATAATGCGTACCGTTCACTTCTACGTGAGCGATATTATCTTCAATATCTCCGATGGTTACTTTATATAAGTTACCGTTGATTTTATATTTATATTCTTTCATCGTTTTTACTTTTTATAAGGTGACTTACTTTCTGGGAGGAGTTTCGCGCAAAGTATAAATCTTTGAACTCCACGGTGAATAGCTCCGTTTTACGCGAGTAATGGTCAGTACAGTTTCTTCTACATCATGTACTTCATCCTGCATTTCGTGCAATGCCATAGAAATAGCGGCATAAACTTCGCCCGGAGCTTGTGACAACTCTTTGGCTTCATGCTTGTCGATTCCTTTGGATTTCATTGTATTACGCTTACTCAGGTTGACGGCGACTTTACCTACTACTTTGAAAGCGATATACAGAAGGATAAGTCCGCAGAATACTACGCTCATGGCTGAAATGGACATGCCGATACCAACCGAGTCATGTTCTTCGAATTTTTCCATCTTGGCATTGCTGTCAAGAGTTTGGTTATTTGTGCTCGGTGTAACATATTTGTCACTGCTTCCACCTTTCACTTCCCATTCTGCTGCTCCGTCGCTAACACGTGCATACGATTGGTTAGGGCCTAAAACACCGGCGGGTATCACAACCTCGTCGATTAACTTTTTACCGGAGTCAAATAACCCGATCCAATTGGCGGCTTCCGGATTCAGCTTGCAACTTGTGTGGAAAGTACCACGGTTAGGCTCGCCGTCTGCCCAGAAAAGGGCATGTTGACGCGGCTTTATCAGTGTCAGTACGTCACCTTTCGGAATAAAGTAAGTAACTGTATCGCCCGGTTGGTTGCTCACTTTCAGTAAGCAAGCTGCCAGATCGGCGCTACCGAATGATTTATTGAATATTTCAATCCATGCGCTGTGCAGTCCGTAGTCATCCTGAAAATTACTTTGGTTGTCTATCAGGACTTCGTTCAGTACCAGCTTGCTGTTCGACTTTTTCTCTCCACAAGAAGTGAGCCCGATCAGTAATAGCAGAGAAAGGAATATTCCGATTTTGGTTTTATTCATAATCGTTCTTGTTTTAATGTGAAAAGTTGGATTACAACGGAATATTTCCATGCTTCTTAGCCGGATTGGTCAGTTTCTTAGTCTGCAACTGTTGTAAAGCGCGAATAACACGGAAACGTGTGTTACGTGGCTCAATCACATCGTCAATGTAACCGTATTTAGCGGCATTATAAGGATTAGCAAACAATTTCGTGTATTCTGCTTCTTTCTCGGCTAGGAATTGAGCGGGATTCTCCTGATCTTTAGCTTCGCGTGCATATAATACCTCTACTGCTCCGGCACCACCCATTACTGCGATTTCAGCAGTCGGCCATGCATAATTCATGTCACCGCGAAGCTGCTTACAACTCATCACAATATGAGAACCTCCGTAGGACTTACGCAAAGTAATAGTTACTTTAGGTACGGTAGCCTCACCGTATGCATATAATAATTTAGCACCGTGCAGGATTACACCGTTGTATTCCTGACCTGTTCCCGGAAGGAATCCCGGTACATCTACCAGCGATACGATAGGAATATTGAACGCATCGCAGAAACGGACGAAACGTGCACCCTTACGAGATGCGTTGCTATCGAGCACACCTGCCAGATATTTCGGCTGGTTGGCAACGATACCTACTGACTGTCCGTTGAAACGTGCGAAACCGATGATAATATTCTTAGCATAATCTTTTTGGATTTCCAGGAATTCTCCGTTATCTACGATGGCTCCGATCACTTCGTACATATCATACGGCTTAGTCGGACTATCGGGAATAATATCATTCAAAGAATCTTCCAGACGATCGATTGGGTCTGTGCAATCCACATACGGAGCTTCTTCAAGGTTATTTTGAGGAATATAGCTCAACAGTTTGCGGATTAATGCGAAACCTTCTTCTTCGGTTTTGGCAGTGAAATGAGTGACGCCTGATTTGGTAGAGTGAACACTTGCACCACCGAGATTTTCCTGACTGACGTCTTCACCTGTTACTGTTTTTACAACTTTCGGTCCGGTAAGGAACATATAGGAAGTACCTTCCATCATCAAAGTGAAGTCCGTTAGAGCCGGAGAGTATACGGCACCACCAGCACAAGGACCGAAGATACCGGAAATTTGCGGAATGACACCGGAGGCAAGGATATTACGTTGGAAGATTTCAGCATAGCCGGCAAGAGCATTGATACCCTCTTGAATACGTGCACCGCCTGAGTCGTTGATACCAATACAAGGTGCCCCCATCTTCATGGCCTGATCCATGATTTTGCAAATCTTCTGTGACATTGTTTCAGACAGTGAACCGGCAGAAACGGTGAAGTCCTGTGCGAACACATATACCAGACGTCCTTCGATAGTACCGCAACCGGTTACTACACCGTCTCCGGGATAGTGCTTCTTGTCCATGCCGAAGTTCGTACATCTGTGCTCAACGAACATGTCCATTTCTTCAAAGCTACCTTCATCCAGCAACATAGCTAGACGTTCGCGTGCTGTGTATTTCCCTTTTTCATGTTGCTTCGCAATTGCTTTCTCACCGCCTCCGAGACGTGCTACGGCACGGCGTTCAATAAGCTCTTTAATTTTTTCAAGTTGATTACTCATGAGTTCTTGTTAGTTTTAGAGTTTATGATTAATGTTCGCAGAGTTCTGTCAGCACACCTAGAGTGGACTTCGGGTGGAGGAAAGCGATATTCAAACCTTCGGCACCTTTGCGCGGAGCCTTGTCAATCAGGCGGATTTCTTTGCTTTCTGCTTCTGCCAAGGCATTGGCTACGCCATCTTCTACGGCAAATGCAACGTGATGAACACCTGCACCTTTGTTTTCAATAAACTTAGCGATGGTACTCTCCGGGCAAGTCGGCTCCAACAGCTCAATTTTTGTTTCGCCTACTTTTAAGAAAGCAGTTCTTACCTTCTGATCTTCCACTGTTTCAATGTTGTAACATTTCAGACCCAATACATTTTCGTAGTAAGGAAGGGCTTCTTCGATGCTTTTTACAGCAATGCCCAGATGTTCAATGTGTGAAATCTTCATAACTATACTTTTTTATTTGGTTTTAATTATGTGCTTATATGGCATAAAACAGCACAAAGAAAGACAATTCTTACCTAATAAAGAAATATTTCTGCATTTAATTGCTGCGTTATAAAGCATAAAAAATCATAGGACAGGAATATGAAGAGCTGTTTTGTAATCTTGAGATTACATTTAGACATAAAATTTGACTAGAAGATTGTTTAGCCAAGTCCAACTGACACGAAACCAACGGCGGGTGCTGCTTTGTTTTCCGCCAAAGCGAAGCACGAAATCCCGATAGCCATGTTTACGGAACGGAAGTCCTACATCCATGAATTCCATGTGGCGGAATCCGCGTTGATGGGCATCTTCCAATGCTTTCCAAACAGCCAGTATACCGGGATATTGCAATGCGTATGTCTTTCGCATTCCTCCGGAAAACCAAAGGTATGCGTCGTCTCCCGAATAGATACAGACAGAACCGCCAATGATTTTCTCTTTGTATTTCACAACGAATATTTTTGCCTGCTGTCCTTTGATTAACATATTGTTCATGTGGCGGAAAAAATCGTTGGCCGGGAAATATCTGCGTATGCGGGAGGAATAAATCTTGTGCAGCATCCGTGAGAAATCGTGTATCTCTTCCACGGTATGTGCTTCCTCTACTCTGGCGCCATTCTTGAGTCCTTTTTTTATCTGACGCATACGCGACGGACTGAACCGGTCTTCTGTCTTTTCTATACTGTGCAGCGAATTGCGTACCCGCAACCAGTTGACAGGGAAATAATCGTTGGTACGGAAAACCCGATAACCGAACATCGAATTGTTCAGGTTCCGGAATTCGATCAGGACACAGCTGCGCGATGCTTCTTGTGTGAGATGTTCGAGCATATCGCCGAAGACTTCTTCTGCTTTTTCTTTGTTGGTCGAAAGAGACTCGTCCAGAAATTCGCCTTCACTATATACTACACAATGTTTCACTAAAGAAGAAGGGAGCCACTTCTTTGCTTTGCGGATGGCAGCAAGCAGGCGTGCCACCGGTCTGCCGTCTTCTGTTGCCACTATTAATAAAGGAGTATACCCAGGAGTTGCTTCATAAATCAGAAATAACTCTTTGGAATGGAAGGTGTTTTTTCCCGGCAATTCAGGAATATCCTTCCCATGATAATATGTTGTTAGTTTCAGTGGCATCTAGGTACAAATTTACACTTTTTATTCTTTATTCAACAACAAAATAAAGAATTTGTTGGAGCTGCTTGAAGTAAAGTATAATATATAGTTGCGTATTTAATGGAGAAAATGTATTTTATAGGAGAAATATGGTATGAAAAGTGAGTACGTATTAAAATTAGCTTCGTCTTTAATTAAGATTATAATCGAATAGTTTTTGCAAAACAACGAGAATTAATATTAACTTTAAATTAGAACGAATGAGATGTAATGCATTTGTTGAAGCATGGAAGAATCATCATAGACGCGCTTCCATGATTTTAGGGCTGTCTTTATTGTCTGCCCCTCTGTCATATTCTGTGTATGCAGAAGATGGAGTTTCTAATACTATGGTGCAAGTTGTCACACAAACGAAAACTGTGAAAGGAACTATCATTGATGAAAGCGGGGAGCCGTTGATTGGGGTTTCTATCGTTGTGAAAGGAACAAGTACAGGTACGATTACCGATTTTAACGGTAACTTCTCTATCAATCTTCCGGCGGGAAGAAAAGAACTGGTCATTTCTTATATCGGCTACAAAGAACAAACGGTGACTGTGACGGGTAACGGACCGGTCAATGTGAAAATGATTTCGGATACGCAGGCATTGGATGAAGTGGTGGTCATTGGCTACGGTGCAGTGAAGAAACGTGATTTAACAGGGGCGGTTGCTTCAGTGAAATCGGAAGACATTACGATGAATCCGGGCACAAACCCGATGGAAGCGTTGCAGGGTAAAGTAGCGGGATTGGATATTACGAGAGAATCGGGTCAAGCGGGTTCAGGAGTGAAAATGCAATTGCGCGGTAACCGTTCATTGACAGCAAGTGGTAATCCTATGTTTATTATTGACGGGATGCCGGGTGACTATGCGACACTGAATCCGAATGATATTGAATCTATTGAAGTGTTGAAAGATGCTTCTTCTACGGCTGTTTATGGTTCTTCCGGTGCCAATGGTGTTGTAATCATTACTACCAAAGGCGGAAAAGAAGGAAAATTGACTGCTAATTTTAATGCTTTTTTTGGTATAAACAGCTGGTCTACAATGCCGGAAGTCCGCCAAGGAGAAACCTACATGGAGGGCTTGCGTACAGCTCACAAAAATGCGGGTACTTATGTGGATGATGCCAATATGTTTACTAACCCTGCTTATTATGAAGCTTATCAAAACGGGAAATACATTGACTGGGTAGATGAATTGCTGCATACGGGGACTGTTCAGAATTATAGTTTGTCGGTTTCAGGAGGTACAAAAAATACAAAGGCCTATATGTCTATGAATTTCTCCGATGAAAACGGACAATACAACGATGATAATTATAAATTGTATTCAACAAATATTCGCATCGATCACACAATCAATAAATGGTTTACTACAGGAATTAGTATTCAGGCATCTTATGTGCATCAGAATAAGCCTTTTGCAAAGATTCAAGATGGTATGACGGCTATTCCTTATGGTGAAATCTATGACGAGAATGGCAATGTTAATCCTTATCCGATTGAAGGGGATGCCGGCTATTTGAATCTTTTGATGAATAATAAAAGTAATTGGAGAAACCAATCCCAGAATACAAAACTGTATGTGAATCCTTATATTAAAATAACTCCGATTAAAGGATTGACATGGGAGTCACGCGTGAATGGGACGTTGACTTATTCCCGTTCGAATAGTTTCCAGGGAGATGGCTCGTACAACTTTTATAAAGCGGGAGGAAATGTAGAGACAGATACAAATGCCAAGATTACTCAAAACAGATCATATAATTATAAGTGGGAAAATATCGTAACTTACAACTTTAATATTGCTAAGATACATGAATTTACGCTTACTGGTGTGTCTACCTGGAATCATAACCAGACGGATAACACGGAAATGACAGGAACAGGTATTGCTAACAATAAATATTTGTGGGAAGGATTGGAAAAAGCTGCCGTTCAGAAAAATTCATCCAGTTATACCATGTCTAAAGGGGTCGGATTAGTAGGACGTATCAACTACTCTTTATTGGGTAGGTATTTGCTTTCTGCTTCTATTCGTCGGGATGGTTCTTCACGTTTGGCTAAAGATCATAAATGGTCTAATTTCCCGGCTGTTTCATTGGGATGGCGTATTTCTGACGAGAAGTTTATGGAAAGTACAAGAAACTGGTTGGATAATTTAAAAATTCGTGTGGGTTACGGTATTTCTGGTACGGCCAGTATTGATCCTTATTCTTCCTCTTCTTCTCTGGAGTCCGGATGGTTGACATTAGGTGGTGAAAAAACGCAGATTTATAATCTCACTAAAATAATAGCTAATCCGGAACTGACATGGGAACGTTCAAAGAACACCAATATCGGTATTGATGCTTCTTTCCTGAATAATCGTATCAATGTGACATTGGATATGTATAAGACTAAGACGGAAGGTGTGATATGGAAAAAATCATTACCTGTAGTGAACGGTTCCTATAGTTCTAAAGAGCAATATCTGACCAATATAAACTTGTGTGAAACTAAAAATAAAGGTCTTGAGCTTGCTTTGAATACCCGCAACATTGAAACTAAAAATTTTCAATGGACATCGGCTCTGACTTTTGCATATAATAAGGAAGAGATTACGAAACTGACCGGAACTGCTAATGATAAAGTAATCAATGGCGATTATACGTATGCGGTAGGTAGTGCAATCAACTCTTTTTATCACTACAAATTGGACGGTATCTGGCAGAAAGGTGAAGAAGCTGATGCTGCTGTGTTTGGATTGAAGCCGGGATCTATAAAGATTAATGTGCCTGATATGGTGCGGCATACGGATACGGATGCGGATGGTAGTGTCTACTATACGAAGGTGAATGCTGACGGACAGGAAATCCGTTATGATGCTTCTAATACATATTCTGTGTCTGCTGATGATTATCAAGTATTGGGACATAACTCTCCGGATTGGACAATGGGTTTCCAGAATACTTTGACATATAAAGATTTTGATTTAAGTATTTATATGTATATGCGTTGGGGACAGATGATTAAATATTCTGTATTGACGGATTATGACCCGACAGGGTTGAACAACTATCCTACTTATTTCAATGTATGGTCTGAAACAAATCCTTCGAACGATTTTCCAGCCATGGATGCTTCTATCAAGGATAAGTTGAGCTATTATCCGGGCTTTGCAGCGTTGTCGTATGTAGATGGATCATTCTTTAAAATAAAGAATATAACATTGGGATATACTATGCCTGATAAATTGGCTAAAAAATTGGGATTGGGCAAGCTCCGTGTGTATGGAACGATTACTAATCCATTCGTTATTGCAAAAAGTCATTTGTTGAAGGATTATGATCCGGAAATGAATGGTGGTTTGAACTATCCATTGACAAAACAGTTAGTCTTTGGTCTTAATCTTTCATTTTAATTCTCTAAACTGATAAATAATGAAGAAATTAGTATATAATGTGGCCTTAGCATTGTGTGCGATGGTTACTATCAATTCATGTTCATTGGATGAATATAATCCAATGGAAGTTACCGGCGAAGAAACGTTGGCTACGTTTGACGGGTGGTACGGAATGCAAACCCAGTGTTATAACCCTATTTATAGTCAACTGTATACTGTGACAGACTTTTTATCTGTTGCAGAGGTTGGTACGGATACGTGGTTGACGGCAAATAATAATGATAACTCGAAAGAACTCTTTTATTATGAATCTCTGACGCCGAGTAAAGATAAGGCATGGGATAAATTATTTATGCAGGCGTATACTGCTTTGGGGATATGTAATACCGTTATAAACCGTGCGGAAAGTGTAGAAGGAAATGCGGATGATATTCGTGTGTTAACAGCCGAAGCACGTTGTTTGCGTGGTTTTTATCATTTGATATTGACTACATATTTTGGTCCGATCACTCTTTGTATGAATGAAGCGGGAAATAATATTGTGTTGGAACCTAAACGTAATACGTTATCTGAAATTTATTCATACATCATTGATGATTTGAAATATGCTGCGGATAATCTGAATACAACTCCTTACGGTAATAATCGTGCCCGTGTTTCAAAAAAATCGGCTATGGGACTTTTGGCTCGTGCCTACATACAAGGAGCCGGCCAGGGGTTGAGTGAGAATGGTGTTTCTTACTGGCAAAGAGCGGCAGATGTTGCAGAAAGCTTTATTGCGGATACAGAAGCTGGCGGAGGTACTTATGGAGGTTATCTTTATAAAGATATATCGGATATGTGGGCTGATGGCAATAACCGTACTAATAAAGAAGCGCTTTTTGTTGCAGCAGGTTGTGATGCCGGTGATGATGACGCATGGGATTATTCGAATGCGGGATATAATAAATTGTTTACGTATACTTACTGGAATCAGACGAACCTGTCGGATATTAGTAAGATTACATCTGACAAACAGAACTATTTTTATGGACGTACCAACAATGGCAACTGCGCACCATCTAAATATTTGCTGGACTGCTTTGAACCAACTTGGGATAAACGTTGGGAGAATTCATTCCAGACTGCTTTCGGGGCATTTTCTATGGAAAAAGTGGCATGGATTCCGTATACTAAGAATATAGTGACTTTGACTAGCGATTTATGTCAGAAGTATGGTATTGATGCTTCTCATGTAGGTGAAAAAATTTATCCGTATGTTGATTGTGATGGCAAAACGATGTCTCATGGAGGAAATCAGTATACAGCGTCTGTGTGGCCCAAAGGGGTAACTACAGGAGATATATCAACATTGACGACTCCTAAAAAAGTATATGTAATAGATTATCCATTGCCTGCGGATGATAATCGTTTCTTCCTCTATTTATCCAAAGAACCTTTGTCGGCGGAAGACAAGAAAGACCGTGTTTATGCATGTGTGAATATAGATGATTTGTTTGATGCAAATGGCAATTACGTGAAAACACAGAATGATATGCCTAGCAGTTATGATCGTACTTCAAAAGTATATGCAACATACCCATGTCTGAATAAGTTTATCTGGAGTTATGAAGGAGTATATTATGGAAGTAACTTGCAAATCCGTAATGGTGATATTTTTGTGATGCGTATGGCAGAAGTTTATTTGATTGCTGCCGAGGCTGAACAACATTTGGGTAATGGAACAAAAGCTGCAGGATATTTGAACACGCTTCGTGCCCGTGCGGCTCGTTCCGGAGCTTTGGAGTCGTCTTATAAGCTAACTACTGTCACCGAAGAAGATATCTACGATGAATATGCACGTGAACTTTGTGGAGAACATTCACGTTGGGCATTGTTGCAGCGTCATCAAGCATTCTCAACTCGTTTGGCGAAATACAACAAACGTGCTGCTTCCAGTTTTAAATCTTATAATATATGGCGTCCTATATCACAAACATTCCTTCAACAGATTGATAATGCTGAAGAATATGGAGACAATGGATATGGTACAACAGCTAAGTCTGGTCTGGACGGATTTTTACAATAACAATATAGATTCAATTTTAATTTTCGGAGGGGATATGTCGTGATGATATGTCCCTTTTTTCTATATTTTCTATATCTTTGCGTAATCGAACAGAACTTTTAAAAAGCGGAACTATGTTAGAAGAAATTTTAGCTTACAACAAGCAATTTGTTAAGAACAAGGGATACGAATCGTATATTACCAATAAATATCCCGATAAGAAAATAGCTATTCTTTCCTGTATGGATACCCGACTGACTGCTTTGCTTCCAGCCGCATTAGGAATTAAGAATGGCGATGTAAAAATGATAAAAAATGCAGGTGGCGTTATTTCCCATCCTTTCGGTAGCGTGATACGTAGTTTGCTCGTTGCTATTTTTGAGTTGGGGGTAGAGGAAATAATGGTGATTGCTCATTCTGACTGTGGAGCTTGCCACATGCACAGTGAAGAAATGCTCGAAAAAATGAAAGCGCGGGGGATCAATCCGGATTATATTGACATGATGCGTTTCTGTGGAGTGGATTTTAATTCCTGGTTGGACGGTTTTGAAGATACGGAGAAGTCGGTAAGAGGAACTGTTGATTTTATCGTACACCATCCTTTGATTCCTTCGGATGTGAGAGTTTACGGATTTATTATTGATTCTACGACCGGAGAATTGACGAGAATAGTATAATTGCATTATCTTTGCATACATTAATCAGATGAAACCGGAAATGATATGGAAAATTTCAGTGAATTGATAAAGAACCGTCGCAGTATGCGTAAGTTTACTGATGAAGAACTGACTCAGGATGAGGTGGTTGCCTTGATGAAAGCCGCTTTGATGTCTCCCTCTTCCAAACGCAGTAATAGTTGGCAATTTATAGTTGTTGATGATAAAGAAATATTAAAAGAGCTGTCTCACTGTAAGGAGCAGGCCTCTTCCTTTATTGCTGACGCCGCTTTGGCGATTGTTGTAATGGCTGATCCGTTGGCGAGTGATGTTTGGATTGAAGATGCTGCGATTGCCTCCATTATGATACAGTTACAGGCGGAAGATCTTGGATTGGGAAGTTGCTGGGTACAGGTGCGCGAACGGTTCACAGCCACCGGAATGCCTTCCGACGAGTTTGTACATGGAATACTGAATATACCTTTGCAGCTTCAGATTCTGTCCGTTTTAGCTATCGGTCACAAAGGAATGGAACGCAAGCCTTTCAATGAAGAACACCTTCAGTGGGAGAAAATTCACATTAATAAGTTTGGAGGGAAATAACGATGGGAGCTGCTAAAGCAAATAACAGCAAAGATACCTATATGGCTACTGCTGTTTCTTTTATAGTAATAGGAGCACTCTTTTTGATCGATAAACTGATTCATTTTTCTTCTCTTGGTTTGTCTTGGGTGATGAATAAGGATAATATGTTATTGTACGCTTCTGTCTGTTTCCTTATTTTCAAACGGGATAAATCCATTGGTTTCGTGTTGCTGGGACTTTGGCTGGTGATGAATATCGGGCTGGTGATGTCGTTGCTGGGCTCGTCATCAGGATATCTGTTGCCATTGACGTTGCTCATCATCGGAATTATTTTATTTTGGATTGCAAAACGGTAAAGAAGTAATGAATAGAAGTATAGAAGATACTCCGATTGTATTTATCGGTGCCGGGAATTTGGCCACTAATCTGGCAAAGGCGCTTTATTACAAAGGTTTTCGTATCGTGCAAGTGTATAGTCGGACGGAAGAATCTGCCCGTGCTTTAGCCGAACAGGTAGAAGCCGGATATACGACGGATTTACAGGAAATATCAAAAGGAGCCCGATTATATATTGTATCTCTGAAAGATGCGGCTTTTGTTGAATTATTGTCTCAGATAACGGAAGGAAAGCAAGATGCGCTGTTGGTACATACGGCGGGCAGTATTCCGATGAGTGTTTGGGAGAAATATGCGGAACGTTATGGAGTGTTTTACCCCATGCAGACTTTCAGTAAGCAACGTGAAGTTAATTTCCGGGAAATACCCTTCTTTGTTGAGGCGAAAAGACCGGAAGATGTGGAACTTTTGAAAGCGATAGCTGCGACTCTTTCGGATAATGTGTACGAGATAACTTCCGAACAGCGTAAGAGTCTTCATTTGGCTGCTGTCTTTATCTGTAATTTTACAAATCATATGTATGCCTTAGCGGCGGATTTGCTTGAAAAGTATAATCTGCCTTTTGATGTTATGCTTCCGTTGATTGATGAGACTGCGCGTAAAGTACACGAATTGACACCTCATGAGGCACAAACCGGACCGGCAGTGCGTTATGATGAAAATGTGATAAGTAATCATCTTGCTATGTTGGTAGATTCTCCGGCATTGCAGGAAATATATAAACTAATGAGTAAAAGTATCCATGAGCACCATCAACTATGATTTATCCCGTGTCAAGGCTTTAGCTTTCGATGTTGACGGAGTCTTGAGTTCGACCACAGTTCCCCTGCATCCCTCCGGTGAACCGATGCGTACTGTGAATATTAAGGATGGTTATGCTATCCAACTTGCCGTAAAGAAAGGGCTTCATATCGCTATCATTACCGGAGGGCGGACAGAAGCCGTACGTATCCGCTTTGAAGGCTTGGGAGTGAAGGATTTGTATATGGGCTCTGCCGTAAAGATACATGATTATCATGCGTTCCGTGATAAATACGGATTGTTTGACGATGAAATATTATATATGGGGGATGATGTGCCCGATATAGAAGTGATGCGTGAATGCGGTCTTCCCTGCTGCCCGAAAGATGCTGTTCCAGAAGTAAAATCCGTAGCAAAGTACATCTCTTATGCCGACGGCGGTCATGGCTGCGGACGTGATGTGGTGGAGCAAGTGCTGAAAGCTCATGGGCTGTGGATGGCACAGGATGCTTTTGGTTGGTAGTACACAAAAAAGAACAAACAGAATAACTAATTCGTAATTGATAAAGTAATGCTTGATAATTTAAAGAAATATCAGATCATATTAGCTTCCAACTCGCCTCGTCGGAAAGAGCTAATGTCGGGTTTGGGAGTAGATTATGTGGTAAGGACTTTACCCGATGTGAATGAATCCTATCCGGATACATTGGCTGGAGCGGAGATACCCGAATTCATAGCCCGTGAAAAGGCGGACGCCTATCGTGCAATGATGAAATCGGGAGAATTATTAGTGACTGCTGATACCATTGTTTGGTTGGATGGTCAGGTTTTGGGCAAACCGGAAGGGAGAGAAGGGGCTGTTGAAATGCTCCGTGCACTTTCGGGGAAATCACATCAGGTTTTCACCGGTGTTTGCCTGACTACCACTGAATGGCAGAAAAGTTTTACCGCATCTTCCGATGTCCTGTTCGATGTCTTGTCTGACGATGAAATACAGTATTATGTCGATCGTTACCAACCTATGGATAAGGCGGGAGCATACGGTGTACAGGAATGGATTGGATATATCGGAGTAAAATCTATTTCCGGTAGCTTCTATAATATAATGGGACTCCCCATACAAAAGCTGTACGGGGAGTTGAAAAAGTTATAATAAATCCAACATTAAAGGAATGTCTTCTTCTCGAACACCTTGTTTGAGAAGAGCTTCTTTATCTTTATGGAACATTTCCAGGAAATGTTCACGGCTTTCACAGGCTATAATTGCCTTTTCATAGAAAGTGACCGCTTTTTGGATATCTCCCATCACCCATGCAACGTGCCCGGCATTCATGTAATCGATTGCCTGCGGCTTTTGTCCGATGATTTTCTCGTAATATTTCATGGCTTGTTCATATTTCCGGCTGATGAATGAGCACCATCCGATACCACGCCATGCTTTCACGCAATTGCTCTTGATGAAGTCCAACTTGAAGAAGTAATTCAACGCTTCTTCATATTGTTCCATTTCTGCCAGGCAATTACCGATATAGAAAATTACGTTTGCATCTTCCGGAGCCACTTCCTCTACCTTTTTATAATAGGTGAGAGCCGCCCGGTAGTTCTTAGTCAGCCGATAGCAGGTAGCCAGATGGCGGTTGTTCCAGATGTTATCCGGTTTTAGTGTATCAGCTTTCAGATAGGCCTGAATAGCTTCTTCGTATTGTTTTGTTTTCTGTAACACATATCCGAACTTTTGGTAACCGTTAGCGATATCGTCCCCTTCAAATTCTCCGATTTCTTCCAACTCTTTGTAGATTTCGACCGCTTCCTCCCAGCGTTCTTTTGATATATAGAAGTCGGCGATGGGGAATAACACGTCTGCCCAATACAAGATATTGTCGAGTGCGGGAACATTATGGAAGTCAAGTTTATCCTGAAAAATATCTCTGAATTCCTGTCGGCGCACGCTCAGTTTGAAGAAACGGTAAAGATCGTGTAAATACTGGTTGCTGATAGCACCCGGACTTTCGTTAAGCCGTTTTATCATTTCAGGATTTGAATTTGAATTCTCCATCAATTCGTTCATTTGCTGCTCGTTGAGCTGGCTGAGCATCATCTCCTGCTGCGCTTGGGGTAATTGGTGGATGGTGAAAAACAACGAATATTTGTCGCTATTGCTGAAAATTCCCGCTTCAAGTATCAGGTCCAATACAGTGTTTCCTTTATTACCTGTTTTTTTCAGCGCTTTTAGTACGCTGGAGTGTTGCTTGCTGAAAGGATAGAACCAGTTCTGCACTTCACGGAAGAACGGATAACTCTTCAGAGCGGCAAATGTACTCATATATACATCAGCTCCTTCAAGCTGGAGCTCGCTCATTTCACGCAGCTTGTCTCCCAAACCGGATTTTTCGAAAGTGTCTTCCCAATCCGGATTCTTGTCATCGTTCTCTTCATCGTTCTCCTCTAGGTCGAATCGCATATTCTTCATAGAAGAAACAGACTTCAACATTTCAGGAATAATCTCTTCCCGCATCTTTTTATCGATTTTCTCTGTTTCCTGACATAAGAGCATTTGGTGATAAACACGTGCGACCTCCTTTCTGAATGTAGGGATTTCATCCATGAGATCTACTCTCTTGAGGATTTCCGGATAAAAGATCAAACGGTTTCTGTAAATGTGGAAGATAATCATTACACCTACCAATGCCCGTTGGCTAACGCTGACGTTCGAATGACTGTATGCGTTGAGTAGCCACATTATTTTCCGCACATCGAAACTTTCCATCAAACTTAGTGTGACAGCGCTTGTGAACAGGCATAAATCTTCTCCTGGAAGTAATTCGGATGCAAGCATGGCTTGTGCCTCTTCTTCGTCCTGAGGAGTCCATGCGCTGTTTGTCCATACCCTGACGAACATGAATTTGAGTGTGTCTTCATGCCGTTTCAGGACTTCATCCATTTTTGTGTCAGAGAGTAATCCGCTGACTGCCAAGTCGTCATTGAAAGACTCCAATATATGCAGTATTGTTTTAATGCCGTAGTTCGCTAAGTCCGGTGATGTAGGAGTGCGGCGCACTTTGTGATAATAGTTGGATGAAGCGTTGTCTAGCATGAGCAACCGCGATTGGTCGGCGATAGCCCACGTATCCGTAAGCATTTTCTGATACAGATTCCATCGTTCGGGATCATTGGCTCCCTGTCTCATATAATCGAGCATATACTTATATGAAGTTTGCAGCTGTTCCAATCGGGTACGTAAATCCCAGTCAGAGCATTGCCACAACAGGGATTCCAATTGTATCAAGGCTTCCTTAAGTCTTCTATCTTCAAGTAAGGAATATATATATGCGTATTGTTCATTAATTGTTTTTTCGTTCATAATTTGATCAATTATTTATTTCTTTCCATCTACATGGAACAGTGCAAAAAGAATGCCAAAAAAGGAAATCAACGTATTAACCTTCATTATAGGTTATAAATAAGGGCAACTCTTTTCACAAAGAACTGCCCTTCAAGAATGTTGAAATCTTATGTGAATTTATTCTTGAATAGCGGCGATACCCGGAAGGATTTTTCCTTCGATTGCTTCAAGTAATGCGCCACCACCTGTTGAAACGTAAGATACACCGTTGGCCAGACCGAACTTGTTGACACAAGCTACAGAGTCACCACCACCGACGAGTGAGAAAGCACCGTTCTTGGTTGCTTCAACGATTGCTTCACCTACTGTACGTGAACCGTGAGTGAAGTTGTCAAATTCGAATACACCTGTAGGACCGTTCCAAAGAATAGTCTTAGATCCTTTGATAACGTTAGCGAAGATTTCTTCAGTCTTAGGACCGATATCAAGACCTTCCCATCCATCAGGAATTTCGTTAACCGGACAGAATTTAGTATTTGCATCGTTAGAAAAAGCGTCAGCGATTTTAGCGTCAACAGCCAAAACCAGGTTCACACCTTTTTCTTTAGCCTTCTTAATCAGATCCAAAGCCAAGTCAAGTTTGTCGTCCTCGCAGATAGAGATACCGATTTTACCACCTTGCGCTTTAGTAAATGTATAAGTCATACCACCTGCGATAATCAAGTTGTCTACCTTGTTCAACAGGTTTTCGATGATTTCGATTTTAGAAGAAACTTTAGAGCCACCCATGATAGCAGTGAACGGACGTTTGATATCGTTCAATACTTTATCTACGGCTTTCACTTCTTTTTCCATCAGGTAACCGAACATCTTGTTATCAGTATCGAAATATTTAGCGATCAATGCCGTAGAAGCATGAGCACGGTGAGCGGTACCGAATGCGTCGTTTACATAGCAGTCAGCGTAAGAAGCCAATTTCTTGGTAAATTCTTTCTGGCTTTCTTTTACAGCTTTCTTTGCAGCAGCTTTCTCTTCGTCAGTTGCGTCTTCTGCCAAACCTCTTGGTTTGCCTTCTTCTTCAGCATAGAAACGAAGGTTTTCGAGCAACAGCACTTCGCCCGGTTGCAGAGCAGCAGCTTTCACGGCAGCTTCTTCACCCATACAGTCGTTAGCAAACTGAACTTCAACACCCAGCAATTCAGACAGGTGTTTGATGATATGTTTCAAAGAAAATTTATCGGCAACGCCTTTCGGACGACCCAGATGAGAGCCAATAATGATGCTTCCGCCGTCTGCAAGGATCTTCTTCAAAGTAGGAAGAGCCGCACGCATACGGGTGTCGTCTGTGATGTTGAAGTTTTCGTCCAAGGGTACATTGAAGTCCACGCGAACAAATGCCTTTTTTCCGGCAAAATTGAATTTGTCAATTGTCTGCATAATACTCTATTTTTATTTAAAAGTGTTTTTAAGATTCTTCGTTAAGAACGACCGCAAAGTTACTATTTATTTCGGTTCTCCGCTATTAAATCGTTATTTATTCTTGGCTTTTGGTTCCTCTTTTGTAACTTTATAGGTGTTACAGAAATATTTGCATATCATTTGCAAACCACAGGTAGCACATTTGGGAGTACGTGCCTGACAAACATAACGACCGTGAAGGATTAGCCAATGATGGGCGATAGGGATCAGTTCTTCCGGAATATTCTTTATCAGTTCTTTTTCCACACTAAACGGAGTAGTGCAACTGTCCGGCACTAATCCGATGCGGTGGCTTACCCGGAATACGTGTGTGTCAACCGCCATTGCCGCTTTATTGAATACTACGGACTGAATCACGTTGGCCGTCTTCCTGCCCACACCGGGCAGCTTTGTCAAGTCTTCCAGATTATCGGGAACTTGGCTTTGGAAGTCATTCACCAGCATTTTTGCCATGCCGACCAGATGTTTCGCCTTGTTGTTCGGATAAGATACACTCCGGATATATTCAAAAACGACTTCGGGAGTGGTGGCTGCCAAAGCCTCCGGAGTTGGAAAATCTTTATATAAAGTCGGAGTAATCATATTTACCCGTTTGTCCGTGCATTGGGCGGAGAGGATTACTGCGATCAGCAGTTCGTACGGATTGTTGTAATGTAATTCTGTTTCGGCCACAGGCACGTTCTCCTGAAACCAGGCGATCACTTTCTCATAACGTTCTTTCTTTCTCATCGTAGTTTGTTTTTATGGTAATGAGGCGTTACTTTGATTTTAAAATAGATGGCGGAAACTACCGTCAGGCAGGCTCCGAACAGATAGGCTTTGTCAAATGTGCTGATTTCCGCAATATATCCTCCCGTCAGCATACCAATACCGATTCCTACATCCCACGAAGTAAGATAGGTGGAAGTGGCCGTCCCCCGTTGGCTGTTGGGGGCCAGGTTGACAAACAGCGTATTGAATGCCGGAAACATGATCCCGAAGCCTACGCCCATCAGTAGTGCGACACCGAAAAACAGGATTGTGCAGGCCGCTTCATTCCATTGAATCAGATATACGCAAGAAGCTAACAGAAAGAAACTGAAAATGACAAGATACAGTCCGGTGGCTATTATTTGTGTTATTTTCCCCCGATCCACCAACTTCCCGGAGAATATCCGGGAGATAGCCATACCGATAGCCATAAAAGTGAAGAAGAATCCCGTTTGCGTGTTTATTCCTATCTGACGGGCATACATGGCTACATAATTGGTAGTCATGCCGTAAGGAATAGAAAGCAACAACAGGCTAAGTCCGGCAGGCAATCCTTTTAACAAGATAAACCGGTCGAGTGAAATAGGTTCCCGTTTCACCGGAGGTTTATAGGGTGTTTTTACTAAACTGGCGGAAATAAATCCCAATACACATGAACCGAGCGCATAACAGAATATCGTAGCAAAAGAGACTCCCGCGTCATGCAGGAATAATCCGAACATCGGTCCGATAGACATCGCTGTGTTGTTTGTAAGTCCGTAATATCCTAAACCTTCGCCTCTGCGTGAAGAGGGCATAATATCGATAACGACTGTATTTCCGCCCACTGTAACCATCCCGAACGAGACACCGTGTATAATACGGAATATGATAAATAAGGTCAGTGAACCGGCAATCAGATAACCGCCGAACATCATCATAAAGATAAAATAAGCGAAAAGATACAGCGGTTTGCGTGCAAATGTATCAAGCAGATAACCGGAAAACGGACGAATGCAAAGTGCCGCTACTGTATAACAGGAAAGTACGATGCCAATGATAGAGGTCCCTGCCTGGAAAAACTCGGATAAATAAAACGGCAAAACGGGAATCAGCAGCCAGAAACCGAAGTAGAGCAGAAAATTGGCTGCCAAGATGAAACAATAACTAGGAGTAATGAGTCTATCCTTTGCCATAATGAATGTATTTGTTTCACCGCAGAGGACGCAGAGGACGCAGAGTCTCACGGAGTTTTTCTTTCTAATGACTTTCTATGAAGAACGAGCCGTAATTGATACGGCTGAAATAAGAACTCTGTGTCCTCTGCGTCCTCTGTGGTGAAATCTAAATTTAGTAAGCGCTTTCGAATTCCTTCAGGAAGCGTGTGTCATTTTCAGAGAACAGTCTGAGGTCGTTGACGCGATATTTTAAGTTGGTGATTCGTTCAATACCCATTCCTAAAGCATAACCGCTATATATCTTGCTGTCAATACCGTTCAGCTCCAGCACGTTCGGATCTACCATACCGCAACCTAAAATTTCCACCCAACCTGTGTGTTTGCAGAAAGGACAACCTTTTCCACCGCAGATGTTACAGCTTATATCCATTTCGGCACTGGGCTCTGTGAAAGGGAAGTAAGAAGGACGCAGGCGGATTTTGGTATCTTCACCGAACATTTCGCGGGCAAAAAGAAGCAATGCCTGTTTCAAATCCGTGAAAGACACGTTGCGGTCTACGTATAAAGCTTCCACTTGGTGGAAGAAGGCGTGTGCACGGTAGCTGATAGCTTCGTTACGATATACGCGTCCTGGACAAAGTACGCGGATAGGAGGTTGTGTAGACTCCATTACACGGCTCTGTACGCTGGATGTATGTGTACGCAAAACGACATTGTGAGACACTTCGGTATTGTTATCAATAAAGAAAGTGTCTTGCATATCGCGTGCCGGATGGTCTTCCGCAAAGTTCATGGAAGAGAATACATGCCAGTCGTCTTCGATTTCCGGTCCGTCTGCGATGTTGAAACCCATTCGGGCAAAAATATCGATGATTTCGTTCTTCACGATTGTGAGCGGATGGCGTGTACCAAGTTTCACAGGATAAGCCGAACGGGTCAAATCCAATCCGTCGCAACCGTTGTCTTGGTTTTCAAACTGCTCTTTCAGCGCATTGATTTTATCCTGCGCTTTCGTTTTCAGTTCATTCAGCCTCATGCCGACTTCCTTTTTCTGCTCAGCCGGTACGTTGCGAAAATCTGCCATTAAGTCGTTAATGGCTCCCTTCTTGCTAAGGTATTTGATGCGGAGAGCTTCGAGTTCTTCGGCATTGGAGGCGTGCAAGGCTTCCACCTCTTTCAGAAGTTGTTCAATCTTAGCTATCATATTTTTGATATATTGTTATTCAGTTTCTTGGTAAAAACCTTGCAAAGATATAATATTTATTTCAGTTAGTAAAATCTATATAGACGTTTTTATGGAGTTCCTTACTTTAGGTTCGGATTTAAAATCGCATCCTCGTAAGGATAGGGAGCGTACATTTTACTATCATCCCATGTACCCGTCACGGGCACCGCTTCATTTCTCTCGATACCCTCCGCTACTTTTATTAGCGGGTTCTCCTTGCGGTATTCAAAATGATCTTTGTACCGGTACATCCTGAACATATCCCTGGCTCTGCTCGCAATGCCTCCCCAATAGTATCCGGCTATTTCCCAGCCGTGCTCATCGTAGGCGGCTTCTGCCAGTGCTTCGGGGGTCATGGTTTCCTTATAAAAATTAGTTTCTTGACCGTCAGCCCTGTTACGTACCTTATTTAATACTTCTATGGCTTTTGTATTGACTTCTCCCGAACGCCCTGTTGCTTCGGCATACCAGCAATATACCTGCGACAGCCGTATCAGTTGGAGCGTCTTTTCGCCTGCCGCATTCACCAGAGCGGGATTGGTGTAATCGAACTCCGTTCCACGTACAGCACCTTCCACCGTTTTCATGAAAACAGGTGCAACCACTTCGCGGGAAGGTGGATCGGTGTCATACCACCAGTCATGTAGCTCGCCATCGCTCAATATGATTTTAGGAAAGTAAGTGGCATCTTTGCGCGGTCCTTCCGGAAAAGCTTTCCAGAATTTGATTTCTCCATTGGTATCTCCCCATCCGCCTTGTGCCATATCCTGAAGGAAGTCGGTCAAGGGAGCGGCTTGATTTGTCTGGTCCCGGTTATAGTAGATACCCAGCAGTAACTCTTTATTCTTATTATTATATTCCCAAGAATATACCTGGCTGTATTCATCCAGCAGTGCATAATTATAAATGTGGTTCTCCACACCGTCGATTACTTCTTTTGCTTTGCCTGCCGCCAGTTTATAATATTCCGTTCCTTTGTTGAGCGGCCATCCTGCCATGCACATATACACGTATGCCATTGTCGCTTTCACTGCTCCTTCACTTACGGCGATATTTATTCCGTTTCTGGCATAAGGCTCTTTGGTGTAATTTGCAGGACAATCTGTTTCTGCAATCTTCAGGTCGGATAGAATCAATTTATAAACTTCTTCTTCTGTTTGCAAAGGAGCGTTGTAATTGATTTCCTCTTCCAGCATGATAGGTACTTTTCCCCACGTTGTCACCAGATAGAAATACGAATAGGCTCTCCAATAATGTGCCTGTCCGATAGCAGCCTTAATTTCTTCCTCTGATACGTCAGGGGTGCGTCCAGCATTGTTGATAATGAAGTTGGCGGCTTTGATTACTTTGAAACGCTGTTCCCACATACTGGACAACCATGAATTATTATCTTTCACATCAAACTGGTCATGTTCCCTAAGCGGCTGTTTGTTGCTGGAAGGGTGGGTGGAAATATCATCACCGGCTAGGAAGTTAGTACCGCAAAGATTATTGCTTGCCTGTGAACTTGCTATCACGGAGTATAGTGCGGTCAGTGAAGCATCAAGATCTTCTTTGTTGCTGAAGAATTCTTCTGAGGGCAACTGTCCTTTAGGGTCTTCGGTCAGGAAGTCGTTACACGAAACCAAGCATAGACTCGCCCAAACGAATGGCAATGTCTTTTTGATATACTTATATGTTGTTTTCATCTTGTTCTTTATTTATAGGTCAATGGTTAAAATCTGATTTTGGCGCCAAAAGTTATTGTTCGTGGGATGGGGTACGCACCATAATCCAGACCGTCATAGCTGGTATAAACCTCCGGATCCATTCCTTTGTAACGGGTGATTGTAAAAAGGTCTTGCGCGCTTACGGATAATTGTATACTTGCAAATTTGGCAACCCGTCTCGGAATGCGATACGAAATGCTGACGTTTTTCAATTTGACGAAAGAAGCGTCTTCCAGCCAGAAGTCCGAGTTGGCGTAATTCTTACTTTCGGTATTGGTGAGGCTCGGATAAGCTGCTTCCGCTTTGTTGCTTACGTGATCCCAACCTTTGAAATACGCATCCCGCAGCGTGACGAAACGTGAATTCCCGGTCATTGAGGCGGCCGTGTAGCGGCTTATATTCAGGCGGTTGTATCCGGTGGCAGCATTGAAGAAGATGTTTACAGTCCAGTTTTTCCAACTGATTGTGTTGTTCCACCCCATTGTCCATTTCGGGCTTGCCTGTCCTTTTACTACCAAGTCGTCGGAAGTAGGGCTGGTAGTCAGACTACCGTCTGCTTTCTGATAAAGGTTGGCGCCTTTGTCGTCGAATCCTTTCCATTGATATACATAGAAAGATCCCATCGGATAACCGGGCTTCATAATTTGCATCGCACCGCCCAAATCGCTGTAGTTGGCTGTCAGTACGAAGTCACTGCCGGCAAGGTCAGTTACTTCATTTTTCACATAAGCGGCATTGAAACCGGTCTCCCAAGTCACCGTTCCTTTCACCGGGAAGGTGTTGACCGAGAATTCAACTCCCGTGTTCTTCAGTTCACCCTGATTCACCCAATACGTACCTCCACCGTTGTATTTGGGTACTTGTTTTTGGAAGAGCAGGTCTTTGGTTATTTTCTTGAACCAATCGAATGTAATGTTGAACCCGCCCAAGCTTAAATCTACTCCCAAATCATATTGGTAGGTTTTTTCCCAAGTGATATCGGGAGTAGGGAACTGGTTACCCCAATACCCTGTGTAAGCATTGGAAGTACCCCAGCCGTAAGTTGCGCCCGATAACATTCCCAGCGTACTGTATGCGGCAATGTCCTGATTACCGGTGACACCGAAACTACCTCTTAATTTCAATTGTTCCAATATATGTTGGTTGCTCATGAACTTCTCCTTTGCTATATCCCAAGCTACTGCTGCGGATGGAAAATATCCCCATTTATTGTTTCCTTGAAATTTGGAAGAGCCGTCCGCTCTTAATGCGGCAGTGATGAAATACCGTTTCTTGTAGTCATAGTTGGCACGTATGATTCCTGAAGCAAGAGACGCTTCTGTGTACGAGTTACTTGCATTTCTTATGGCGGCATTGGCGATATTCCAATATCCTACGCTCTCATTGTTCAGATTCGAACCGGTACCTTGCAAGCCCGTATCCCACGAGCGGCTGATTTCCCATACGGCCATTGCCGTAACGTTGTGGTCACCGAATTGTCTTTGCCAGGTCAGGTTATTGGTATTCTGCCAATAGTTATGCATATTGCTGGTGTTGTTCATGCTGTTGATTGCACCGGGAGCTTCCAATTTCGATTTGAAAGAATAGGAAGGGCTGTGGTCGTAGTCGTATCCACCTTGTACGGAGAACGTAAGCCCTTTCATTATCTTGAATAATAAGGTCAGGTTAGCATTGAGGTTATAACTGTAACTGTCACTGTAGTTAACCATCAGCTCACCGTATGGATTCGAGCCGTTGGCGATGTTATACGGGTCTCTGTTGTATATGCCGGTTTCCGGATCTTTCATTTCCATCGTAGGGGAGAAGTTGGTGATATGAAACCAGTTGGCACCGTCGTTATGCTTATGCAGACTGCTGGCGTTCATCTTGGCGGAGATAGTCAGCCAGGGTTTTACATCAGCATCGATGTTTGCCCGGATACCATAACGTTTGTAATCCGTCCTGATAGTGACGGCTTCCTGATCCAGCATATTTCCGGAAATAAGATATTTCACTTTGGCGTTTCCACCGGAGATGCTTAATCTGTAATCCTGCGTGATACCGGTGTGAGTGATGAGGTCAGCCCAATTGATTCCTTTTGTCCCGTTTTTGTAGGCTTCGAGGTCTTCTGCTGAAATCGTAGATGAACCGCGTATATCATTCAGTGCCGTTGCATATTCATATGCGTTCAGTAAATCATATTGTTTTCTCACTGTGGAAAGACCTACGGAAGCATCGAACGTAATACTGGCTTTTCCTTCGCTACCGCCTTTGGTGGTGATCAAAATAACTCCGTTTGAACCTCGCGAACCGTAAATAGCGGTGGATGAAGCGTCTTTCAGAACTTCCATCGATTGGATATCCGACGGATTGATACCGTCCAGCCCGCTGGAAGAGATGATTCCGTCTATCACGTACAACGGGTCACTACTTTTATTGATAGAGGTAGTACCGCGTACACGTACTTTCATGCCTGCTCCGGGCACACCGCTTGTCGCAGTAACTTCCACACCGGGTGTCCGGCCTTGAAGGATGTTTTCCACCCGTTTTACCGGCTGGTTCTTGAATTGCCTGGTCGACACACCGGAAACGGAGCCCGTCAAATCGCTTTTCTTGACTGTTCCGTATCCTACCACCACTACCTCTTCTAGTAGCTGATTGTCTTCTTTCAGTATGACATGAAGGGCTGTTCTTTTTCTTATTTTTATTTCCTGCGGATGATATCCGATATAAGAAATAACGAGGGTGGATCCTTGGGGAACACTCAGTGTAAATTTGCCGTCCATATCACTCGTTGTCCCTGTCGTTTCTTCTCCTTTTATTAATACAGAGGCACCGATGATGGTTTCTCCTTGTTCGTCATAAATAATTCCTTTTATGGTTCTGTTCCCGCCTTCATCGGTTTCGTCTTCTTGCACTTCCGTCACCGGCTCTCCCTCTGTCGGGGCTTCCATCGGCATGCTTGCTGCTTGTGAAAACAGATGTGATGGTAAAAGGAACACAAAAAGAATGCTTAACATCCATTTGCTTTTTCTTGTCACTTTCATGTTTATTTAAGTTTAGATTTTCTTATAGGGATTGAATTCTGTTAATAGTTAGCAAGTAGCGTGCCAGACCATTCTATATACTGTCCGGATAAAACGTAAATAATTGATTTTTATTGTTATAGTATTTAAGAAATAAAGTGTGTTTTTTAGAAGTGTGGAATTGCAGACTGTGGAATTGTGTAAAAATTCCACAGTGTGATGGAGTATATTCCCCATTGTTTTATCGGTACGCATTGAAATAATTCCTATCTTTGCACCGTTATGTACCGAAAATCCGGCAACTTATGAAAAAGATTGTTTTCACTCTTCTAATTTTGGCTTTTTCTTTTCGCCTTGCGGCCCAGACAGACTATTTGGAGCCGGTGCGATCTCTCTCTACTTATAAAGGCGAGTTGGGTGAATATTATCGTAGTGTATTCTCTTTGTTAAATACAGGTTTTCAGAAACAGCCTTATGCGCGTTTTACAGCTATTCCTTCCTTTTCGCCCGAATATGCCATGTCGGTAGAAAAGAAGAACGGACGTTATTTTCTGATATCGAACACGCTGTCACGAACTTATTGGCAGGCGGAGAAAGGAACGGTGAAAGTGGAGACGAAATCAGTTGCCGTCAGTCCGTCGCTTTATCGGTCTTTGGGAGCTATCTTTCATATAGCCACTGAGCAGATACAGGATTTGGATGGTTCCAGTGCCGGTTTGGATGGGGTTGTCTATTATTTTTCTTCCACCAATGAGAAAGGGAAAGAGCGGATGGGAAGGAAGTGGTCTCCGGAAAAAGGAACTTTGATGGAGCGTCTTGTGTTGGTTTGCCAGTCGGCTTATATGTTGTCCAAAGGTGGAAATATATCGGAGCAGACTTTGGCAGAAGAAGCCGCTTCTCTGTTGAAGGCCCTGCAACAACGCAGCAAGGAAGCTTCCGATGCATATAAACAACCGATATATGTTGGAATTTATCAGGTAGGTCCCCGCTCGAGAGCACTTTCTGGAAAACGGATAGAAGAGTTAGCTCATTTTCCGGATATGACTCCTGAAGAATATATTGCCGGACAGATGGTGTATCCGGTCGATTTATTGGAGAAAAATATTCCCGGATTTGCTTTGTGCGAGTTTACTATTGATAAAGAAGGAGTTATACTTCGTCCACATATAGTACGGTCTACGCATCCGGAGTTTGCGGAAGAAGCTCTCCGCATTGTAAAAGGAATGCCGAAGTGGGCTCCTGCTCTTGTAGAAGGTAAACCGACAGATAGTAATTATACTCTTTATATTCCTTTTCGACCGCAGAATTATCGGGCGAAATAACCTTCCTTCCCTAGTATAAAAACATAAAATCCTCTATCACCTATCACCTGTTGCTCTGAATTCCTTTATTCATCGTGCTTTCAATAAGGTGATAGGTTGTGTGTAATCTATCACCGCACCTGTCACCTATCACCGCTTTCTCTGAAAACAGTAATCGGTAGAATGTCTTTCTTACTATTTATTATTTTGTTTCATAGCTATTTGAAACATTTTGTTTAACGGTGGAAAACATTATGTTTCACGCTGCTAAACACTTTGTTTCGCACTGTCGAACACTTTGTCTCAAGCCGTTGAAACACGACTCTACTCCGTATGCTTGGGATGAATTATATGGTTGGTTTAGGTGAATCGTATGGTTAGTTTAGGTGAATTGTATGGTTAGTTTAGGTGAATTGTATGGTTAGTTTAAGTGAAACGTATAGTCGATTTAGGCAAATCGTATGATCGTATTGGGTGACAGATGTTTTGGCAAGATAGTTACTCATGTATAATCAGATTCAAAAAATCATTAAAACAAAGAACTTTTCTTGTTCTTGATTGTCTTATGACCATAAATATATAAAATGAGAACTTATGGATGATATGATTAACAGACACGATTCGATTGCAGAAGAAAATATCGAACCGAATGGTCGTCCGGCCACGAATGATTTTGAAGAATGGAGCAGTGAAGTTTCTGACCGTGCAGACAATGTTTTCAAGAATGATACGAAAGACGGTCCCGACAAAGGCCGTAAGAAACGTATAAAGGAAATAGATGAAGTGATAAAGAAGGACCTTGAATAAAGGCCCTTTTTTTGATAAAAATCTGAATCCTGTAATTTATTAACATTCCAATATTGGAAAGGAAGTGGAGCGTATCGGACTCGAACCGATCACCTTAACACTGCCAGTGTTACGCTCTAGCCAGATGAGCTAACGCCCCTTTTTTCTCTTATATGATAACGTTTGTAAACGAATCTCTTTTGTTGCCGCAAATATAATGCAATATTCTGAAATAATTGCTATGTTTGCGGTAAATAATCTATTAGAAGGAAAAATATGTTGATTTATAACACCACTTTTCAAGTGGACGATGATGTTCACGATAATTTTTTGATTTGGATAAAAGAATCTTATATTCCCGAGGTACAGAAGCACGGAGCGCTGAAAACACCACGTATTTGTCGTATATTGAGCCATCGGGAAGATGGGAGCGCCTATTCTTTACAGTGGGAAGTAGAGAGTAGTGGATTGTTGCACCGCTGGCATTTGGAACAAGGGATACGATTGAATGACGAACTGACTAAGATATTTAAGGATAAGGTAATCGGATTTCCCACATTGATGGAGGTGATAGAGTGATTCAACCGGTAAAAGAGAAGATAATTCTGGGGATAGACCCCGGTACGACAATCATGGGATATGGAGTGCTGAGAATAAAAGGAACCAAACCAGAAATGATTGCTATGGGGATTATCGACTTGCGTAAGTTTGCCAATCATTACTTGAAATTGCGCCATATCCATGAGCGGGTGCTGAGTATTATTGAAAGCTATTTGCCTGATGAACTGGCTATTGAAGCTCCTTTCTTCGGCAAAAATGTTCAGTCTATGTTGAAATTGGGACGTGCGCAAGGAGTAGCGATGGCAGCAGCGTTAAGTCGTGATATACCGATCATCGAATATGCCCCGTTGAAGATAAAGATGGCTATTACCGGAAACGGACAAGCATCGAAGGAGCAGGTGGCGGATATGTTGCAGAGAATGCTTCATTTCTCAAAAGCGGATATGCCCACTTTTATGGATGCGACCGACGGTCTGGCTGCCGCCTATTGCCATTTCCTGCAAATGGGACGGCCTGCTGTAGAGAAGGGATATAGTAGCTGGAAGGATTTTATAGCGAAGAATCCGGATAAAGTGAAGTAAACTTTAACAATAAATCAGATTACGAAAAATAGTATGATAGGAGAGCTTGAGATGAAGATAGGAATTAATTCAATAATAGGAGTGACTACAGTGGCAACAGTGATGAGTTGTTCTTCTGCGAAAAAGGAATATGCTTCCTTCGAGTTGTATCCCGTCCGTACGGGAAGCCTTACGGAAATGGAATATACTCCGGAAGCTACGAAATTCACCCTTTGGTCACCGACAGCAGAAGAAGTGCGCCTGATGCTTTATGATGAAGGTGAAGGAGGTCATGCTTATGAAACAGTGAAGATGGAACTTGGAGAGGATGGAACTTGGGCAACTGTGGTTAACAAGAATTTGCTCAATAAGTTCTATACTTTCAATGTGAAAATCAATGATAAATGGCAAGGGGATACTCCGGGAATTAATGCTCATGCTGTCGGGGTGAATGGAAAACGTGCCGCTATTATCGATTGGAAAGCAACGAACCCGGAAGGATGGGAGAATAATCAACGTCCTCCGCTGAAATCTCCTGCCGATATGATTATCTACGAAATGCATCATCGTGATTTTTCGGTCGATTCTACTTCCGGAATAAAGAATAAAGGAAAGTTCCTTGCTTTGACCGAGCATGGAACGATGAACTCGGATAAATTGCTGACAGGAATCGACCATCTGATAGAGTTGGGTGTGACGCATGTGCATCTTCTTCCTTCCTATGATTATGCTTCCGTAGATGAAACAAAATTGGATGAAAATCAGTACAATTGGGGATATGACCCGTTGAATTACAATGTTCCGGACGGCTCATATTCAACAGATCCTTATCAACCCGCCACTCGCGTGAAAGAATTCAAGCAAATGGTACAGGCGTTGCATAAAGCCGGCATCCGGGTGATTCTGGATGTGGTTTACAATCATACGTTTAATACGGCGGAGAGTAATTTTGAACGTACAGTACCCGGTTATTTTTATCGTCAGAAAGAAGACGGGACATTGGCGAACGGTTCGGGTTGTGGAAATGAAACGGCTAGTGAACGTCCTATGATGCGTAAGTTTATGATAGAATCCGTGCTTTACTGGATGAAGGAATATCATATCGATGGTTTTCGCTTCGATTTGATGGGAGTGCATGATATTGAAACGATGAACGAGATTCGGAAGGCAGTGGATGAAGTGGACTCTACTGTTTGTGTTTACGGAGAAGGATGGGCTGCTGAAATGCCTCAATATCCTGCTGATTCTTTGGCTATGAAAAAGAATGTGGCGTATATGCCCGGAATTGCAGTCTTCTCGGACGAGTTTCGTGACGGACTTTGCGGTTCTGTTTGGGAGAAAGGTAAGGGAGCTTTTCTTGCCGGAGTGCCGGGAGGGGAGAACAGCGTTAAGTTTGGTATTGTGGGAGCTATCGAACATCCGCAAGTACGCTATGATTCGGTGAATTACAGTCGGCAAGCCTGGGCCGGACAGCCTACCCAAATGATTAGTTACGTTTCCTGCCATGACGGTTTATGCCTTGTTGATCGCTTGAAAGCAAGTATGCCAGAAGCTACTCCCGAGCAACTGGTCCGGCTTGATAAGCTTGCGCAGACGGTAGTCTTCACTTCGCAAGGTATTCCTTTTATCTATGCAGGAGAAGAAGTGATGCGCGATAAACAAGGGGTGGATAATAGTTATAAGAGTCCGGATGCAGTCAATGCTATCGATTGGCGACGCAAGACGATGAACGGAGATGTTTTCATGTATTATAAGCGGCTCATAGATCTGCGTAAGTCCCATCCCGCTTTCCGTATGGGAGATGCGGAAAAGGTTCGGAAGCATCTGGAGTTTCTTCCAGTGGAAGGACAAAACCTGATTGCATTCCGCCTGAAGGATCACGCGAACGGAGATAGTTGGGAAGATATTATCGTGGCCTTTAATTCCCGTATGACCCCTGCGCGTTTGGCAGTGCCTGCCGGAAAGTATACAGTGGTGTGTAAAGACGGGGTGATAGATGTTCGCGGACTGGGAACACAGACGGGAACGGAAGTGATTATTCCCGGCCAATCGGCTTTGATTATGTATCGGTAGCCAGCTTTTTCAGCTTGAATGTAACATAACAACAACTATTTGTAACATATGCATACGATGATGTAACAGACGGGAAACAATCTGAATCGTAATTCTTCGGTGGAGGGCAAGAAACTTCTTAAGTTTGCAACGTGATAGTCGGCAAGATTCGTCATTTTTTCTAACTATCGCGAAATAACTAAGAAGTAAAAGAAAAGACAGAATGAAATGGACTCTACAATGAAAATGAATGACGCTAAAGGTTTCTACAAGCTCTCCTGGCTCCAGCGTATAGGATTCGGCTCCGGTGATTTGGCGCAAAACCTTAATCTATCAGACCGTATGTATGTATTTGCTGATTTTTTATACGAATGTATATGGTCTCAAACCGGAGGTGGCAGCCGTGATGTTCCTTATCGTCAGGATAGTGGATATCATTTGGGATCCTCTTGTAGGGGCTTTTGTTGATAAGCACAATCCTAAACTCGGCAAATACCGTTCATACCTTATATTGGGAGGGATTCCATTGACAGATATTTTCTACAAAGCGGGTATGGCTCTTGGAGGTGTGGTGCCGGGACTTGTCATGGCATTTGTCGGATTTGATCAGACTAATGAGGTGTCACAATCACCTTTTGCCGAACAGGGGATACTGTGGCTTGTAACTGTTATTCCTGCCTTGCTGCTTCTGGTGGCTATGTTCATTATATCTAAGTATGGACTAGAGGACGATGTGATTGATAACATCAATAGAGAGATAGAATTACGCCACAAAGGGGGCGAATAAATAAAAGAATATTTACTTAAAAATTGTTGTATATAAAAACAAACGGATCAATATTTTTTTGCTTGTGATGGCGGCATTTCTTACTTATGGTGGTGAAGTAGCTTTTGCGCAAAACAATTCCGTTGGCTTTTCAATATGCACATGAGGCTGATCCGGATTCTTGGCGTAATGATTGGCCGATGGCTGGGCGTAACTATTATATCTATTTTGGTGGATTGTGAGGCGGTCAACTTCAACGTTACAGGAATAATAAGGCGTTGGAATCTGCCATTTTGCCGGAAGGTACGGAAGAAGCCTTGCCCACACGTGTAGCCCGTTTGAGAGAGGACATGATGGAGTTTGCCGAAGAACCACGCGGTGGTGATAATCGATAAAAATGGGAAACCGTTGATAGCCGGAGATACGGTCGCTGTTTTTTTTGAAGCTTCGTGGATGCACAAGTATAACGGGAGATACCCATTTGCTTTGTTGTGCGATAGGTGATAATCCATACGGACCATTCACTTATCAGGGAGTCATTCAGACTCCGGTAGTAGGATGGACTACACATCATGCCATTGTTGAATTCAAAGGAAAGTGGTATTTGTTCCATCACGATTGTGTGCTATCAGGAGGGAAAACTTGGTTGCGCAGCATGAAGGTTTGCGAACTGCAATATGATGCGGACGGGAAAATCATTACTATTGACGGAATGGATGAATAACCCCGTTGGATAAACAAATCGGTTGTATGAATGGAAAAATGTTCGTGATAGGTCTTGTTTTGCTGTAAAATTGTTACCTTTGCGGTCGATAATTAAACAGAATATAAGAATATGAGTCAAAATACATTTAGCATGGCGGGGGGCGTAGCACGCAACCCGCTTGTGCGTTTAGCCAAACCCATCACGTCAACTATCGGAGCGAATGAACATATAGCTATTGTAGGTCCTAATGGTGGTGGTAAAAGTCTTTTTGTAGATACTTTGATAGGAAAATATCCTTTGCGTGAGGGAACGATTGAATATGATTTTTCTCCTTCGGCCACTCAGACTGTTTATGATAATGTGAAATATATTGCTTTCCGTGATACTTATGGGGCAGCCGATACCAATTACTACTATCAGCAGCGTTGGAATGCTCATGATCAGGATGAAGTGCCGGATGTTCGTGATATGTTGGGCGAAATCAAAGACGACAAGCTGAAAAATGAATTGTTTGAACTTTTCCATATCGAACCTCTTCTTGACAAAAAGATAATTTTACTTTCCAGTGGTGAACTACGTAAGTTCCAACTCACTAAAACTCTGTTGACAGCACCTCGTGTGCTGATTATGGATAATCCGTTCATCGGTTTGGATGCACCTACCCGCGAATTATTGTTCTCCTTGCTTGAGCGTTTGACAAAGATGTCGTCGGTGCAGATCGTCTTAGTCCTTTCTATGCTGGATGATATACCTTCGTTTATTACTCATGTCATTCCTGTGGATAAGATGGAGGTCTTTCCTAAAATGGCACGTGAGGCTTATCTGAAAGCTTTTCATGACAGAGATACGGTTGATTCTTTTGAGGAGTTGCAGAAACGGATTATCAATTTGGCTTATGACGGAAATACCTACGACTCGGATGAAGTCGTGAAATTGAATAAGGTGAGTATTCGTTATGATGACCGTACTATCCTGAAAGAATTGGACTGGACAGTTCGTCGTGGTGAGAAGTGGGCATTAAGTGGGGAAAACGGAGCGGGTAAATCGACTCTATTGAGTCTGGTTTGTGCAGATAATCCGCAGTCGTATGCCTGTGATATCAGTCTTTTCGGGCGGAAAAGAGGAACGGGAGAAAGTATTTGGGAAATCAAGAAACATATCGGTTATGTCAGTCCGGAGATGCATCGTGCCTATCTCAAGAATTTGCCGACTATTGAGATTGTGGCCAGTGGTTTGCACGACAGTATCGGTCTGTATAAACGTCCTCAACCGGAACAGATGGCTATCTGTGAGTGGTGGATGGATATATTCGGTATTGCAGATTTAAAAGATAAACCATTCCTGCAACTATCTAGTGGAGAACAGCGTTTGGCCTTGCTGGCAAGAGCTTTCGTCAAAGACCCGGAACTGCTGATTCTGGATGAACCGCTTCATGGATTGGATACCTACAATCGTCGCCGGGTAAAGAAAGTGATTGAGGCTTTCTGCCGACGCAAAGATAAGACGATGATTATGGTGACACATTATGAATCGGAACTTCCCGATACAATTACAAACCGTATTTTCTTGACGAGAAACCGATGAAAGAATAAAATCAGCATTTTTAGGTATTGGCAACTCCTTCTTCTTTGGTGAACTTTGTAGCGAAACAAACTGTTCTATATATAACTAAAGAAGAAAGGAGACCAATAAAAATGAGAAAAATAGTATTGCTTCGTCATGGAGAAAGTGCTTGGAATAAAGAAAACCGCTTTACGGGTTGGACAGATGTCGATCTGACCGAAAAAGGAATTGCCGAAGCTGAGAAAGCAGGCGAGACATTGAAGGAGTATGGATTCAATTTCGATAAAGCCTATACCTCTTACTTGAAAAGAGCTGTCAAGACGCTGAATTGTGTACTTGATAAAATGGATCTCGACTGGATACCTGTTGAAAAAAACTGGCGTCTGAACGAAAAGCATTATGGCGATTTGCAAGGATTGAATAAAGCGGAAACTGCCGGGAAATATGGTGAAGAACAAGTGCTGATCTGGCGTCGTAGCTATGATATTGCCCCTAATCCGCTTTCGGAAAGTGACTTGCGGAATGCGCGTTTTGACTACCGTTATCATGAAGTTCCAGATGCCGAACTTCCCCGTACCGAATCACTGAAAGATACCATTGAACGTATTATGCCTTATTGGGAATCGGATATATTTCCCAACCTGAAAACAGCCCATACTTTATTGGTTGTGGCTCATGGTAACAGTCTGCGAGGTATCATCAAACATCTGAAACATATTTCTGATGAGGAAATTGTAAAACTGAATCTGCCTACTGCCGTTCCTTATGTATTCGAGTTTGACGAGAACCTGAATGTCTCTAATGATTATTTTCTTGGAAATGCGGAAGAAATCAAAAAAATGATGGAAGCGGTAGCCAATCAAGGAAAGAAAAAATAAAGTGTTGTATATTAAAAAAAGTAAAGTTATGAGTAAAGTAATTGATTTGTTAGGAGATAAAGCCGGATATTATCTGGATCACACTTGTAAGACGATTGATAAGTCTTTGATTTATGTGCCTTCTCCCGATACGATAGATAAAATATGGGTTGATTCCGACCGTAATATAAAAGTGCTGAACAGCTTGCAAGCTATTCTCGGACATGGACGTTTGGCTAATTCCGGTTATGTATCCATTCTTCCTGTCGATCAGGATATTGAACATACTGCCGGAGCGTCTTTTGCTCCGAATCCTATCTACTTCGATCCGGAGAATATTGTGAAATTGGCTATTGAAGGCGGTTGTAATGCGGTCGCTTCTACATTCGGCATTTTGGGAGCGGTGGCACGCAAATATGCCCATAAAATTCCGTTTGTGGTTAAACTGAATCATAATGAATTGCTGACCTATCCTAATTCGTATGATCAGGTGATGTTCGGCACAGTGAAAGAAGCATGGAATATGGGAGCTACGGCTGTCGGCGCTACTATCTATTTCGGTTCGGAACAAAGTCGTCGCCAATTGGTGGAAATCGCTGAGGCTTTCGAGTATGCTCATGAATTGGGGATGGCCACTATCCTGTGGTGTTATCTGCGTAATAGTGATTTTAAGAAAGATGGTGTGGATTATCATGCTGCTGCCGACTTGACCGGACAGGCTGACCGTCTCGGAGTTACGATCAAAGCAGATATTGTCAAACAAAAACTTCCTACGAATAATGGTGGTTTCAAAGCAATTGGTTTCGGTAAGACGGATGAACGTATGTACACCCAACTGGCTTCGGAACATCCGATTGACCTTTGTCGTTATCAGGTTGCCAATGGTTATATGGGGCGTGTCGGTTTAATCAATTCCGGTGGTGAGTCGCACGGAGCTTCCGACTTACGTGATGCGGTTATTACAGCCGCAATCAATAAGCGTGCCGGAGGTATGGGGTTGATTAGCGGACGTAAAGCGTTCCAAAAATCGATGAATAAAGGTGTCGAATTATTGAATGCTATCCAGGATGTTTATCTTGATCCGGCAATTACTATTGCCTGATTACTGATTATAGGAAAGTGAATATTCCGGTGACTGTGTCAACAGTCGGTGAATATTCACTTTTTTCGTTTCTCTTTGTATTGTGTGGGAGTTTCCCCTGTATATTGTTTGAAGGCTGTACTGAAATAACGTGAAGTGGTGAAGCCGACCTTCTCAGCTATTTCTGTAAATGTTATATCCGTTCCGGTAATGTATGCTATTGCTTTTTCCATTCTGAACTTATTGATATAATCATTAGCCCCCATATCGGTCAGGGCTTTCAACTTATTGTAAAGTGAAGCCCGGCTCATACCGATTTCTTTGCAGATAAAGGCTATATCCAAACTGCTGTTGTCCAGATTTTCTTGAATGATCTTATTCAACTTGAGCAGGAAGGTCTCGTCTGCCTGGCTAAACGTACTTTCTTCCGGTGCAGGGATTACTCCGGCATTTAGGTATCTTTTCTTGGTAGACTCACGGTTTTTCAATCGGTTACAAATGATTTCCATAAGCATTTCTATTTCAAAAGGCTTTGTCAGATAGGCGTCCGCTCCATTCTTGTAACCGCTTAATTGACTTTGCTGGTCGTCTCTTGCCGTCAGCAGAATAATAGGGATATGGCTGATTGTGATATCTTCCTTGATACTTTTGCAGAGTTCATATCCATTCATTCTAGGCATCATTACATCGCTGACAATTATGTCCGGAGTGTGACTTCTGATAAGTTGAAGGGCTTCTGCGCCATCCGAAGCTATCACTACCCGTTTAAAGTATTCTCCCAACGATTTTTTCAGGAAATCTGTTAAATCCGGATTGTCGTCTACAACTAAAACTGTATATGGAGTTGTATCGAAATCATCATTGCCGGGTGCTTGTTCATGGCTGTCGTCGCTCATCAGTTCGTTCAGATAGGCTTTTGGTTGACAGATGATTTCTTCTGATTCTCGTCTCAACGGCAATTCAATGAAGAAAGTCGCACCTGCTTCCTGATTGTCGTATGCGCCAATGGAACCACCTTGCAATTCAACCAGAATCTTTGAATAAGACAGTCCGATTCCTGTTCCGTTTTGTTCTCCCGTGCCTTGATAGAAGCGTGTGAAAAGTTTTTGTGTGTTGACTTGTTTCAAACCGCTTCCTTGGTCAGTGATAGAAATACGTACTCTGTCTTTTTCAGGAAGCAATTCTGATATAATAGTGATTTCCGTATTCTCCGGGCTGTGTTTCAATGCATTGATAAGCAAGTTACTCAAAATAATTTCGCATTTGTCTTTATCGAAACTTACCGTTTCTATTTGCGGATCCAATTGATATCGGATACGTACGTTCTTGGCTTCTCCTTCACTGATGAAATCCTGTGAGATGTGTTCTATCCATTGATTGAGGAAGTGAGGCTGTATCTGTATTTTACTTTCGCCCACTTCCATCTTTCGTACGTCAAGTACCATATTAATCAGGTTCTTCATCCGTTGTGACTGCCTGTAAATCGCCTTTATAGGAAGATATTGCGGCTCTTCGGGAGAGAGTGATTTCAATATCCGGCTAAGTGGGGCGTGTATCAATGTCAACGGTGTGCGTAGTTCGTGGCTGATATTAATGAGGAAACGTACTTTTTCTTCGTATACCTGTTGCTCATGCTCTTTCATCGCCCATTTTAACTTTTCTTCTTTGCGCTTCAAAGTCCTTCTGAAAGTCTCGATAATAACGACAGTAATGAGAACCGCACAGCTAAGGATGAACCACCATGTGCGGTACCAGGGAGGAAGAATAGTCAATGCCAATACTTGTTGATTGGGAATCCAACTACCATCTTTTGCTGTGCAGGACGCTGTGATTTTATAACTTCCCGGAGGAAGTGAACGTATAACCAATTCAGGGTTGTATGATTCTATTTGTTGGTCGTTCAGTCCTTCTATTTGATATCGGTATACTTTCTGTCGGAAGATGTCTTTTTCTTTTGACATGATCCGAATGATTATATTGCTGTTCCAAGGAGCGGAAATACTCGTTGGATTATTGTTTAGCTTATCATTGACGGACTCACCATTGATGATGACATCCGATAGTTGAAGTTGGGGTATTTCGGTAGTGATTAAGGGTAGGGTACTATTGATGTGTAATAATCCTTTCACTCCGCCCATATAGATATTGCCTTGTGAACTTAACAAACAGGGTTTGGATAGGTACTCGTTTTGAATGACACCGTCCGATTCGCCGAAAAGCACAAATTTCTGTTCTTTGATTAGCCAGGCGAACAGCATATTATTGGTTCCTATCCATACTTTTCCTTGTTGGTCACACACAATCGATGTGACTTCCGAGAAAAGGGAGGTAGATATGGGAGTTTGTATTTTTTCATCGGGATTATAATGAAACAGCCCGTAATTATTTCCTATCCAGAAATGCCCATGTTCATCTAATGAAACAGAATTGATAATAGTGTCCTTGTGGCATTGATACAGAACTTCCAATCGGTTGGTGCGGTTATCCAACCGATAAATGTGCTTTATGTCGTTCAGATAAGTATAATTCCCATAATTTGTTATTGGTAAGAAAGTGCCGATAATGTCCAGTCCTTCTTGTTCGGTTGCAATATTGAAAGTGTGTTTCTTCAAGTCATATTGATAGACATGGTCTCCAAGTAACAGAATGCTATGAGGGTTATTGGAAAATAAATTGACTGTCTTTCCCCGCTTTCCGAGACGCATGGAAGTTTCCGAATCTATAATCATGAATGGCGTTTTCTTGCCTGTTGTCGGGTTGAATACGAATATTCCTTTTGAGAAAATGGAAACTAACAGATTGCCGGAAGTGAATGGACAAATGGAAGCGATTTTGTCTTCCCAAGTGGATGAGTAATGGGTGAATTTCTCTGTGATAGGATTAAAGAGATTAATACCTCCACCGTCTGTGCCCACCCAGATGCGGTCGTTCGATTCCTGATAAAGACTGAGTACGGTATTATTACTTAATCCACGATTGCTGCCCGTCAGGACTTCCGTATAGGTTTTCATGGAAACTTCCCGGATATTGATCAATCCGTTGCGGATACTTCCTGCCCACATATTATTATTCCTATCATTGTAGAGACAAAAGATAGAGGTGGCGGGAAGTGAATAGTTATCACCTCCGGGAATGTGTTCCAACAAGGATAAACGTCCTGTTTCAGGTTCAAGGATATTGATACCGCCTCCGTCTGTTCCTATCCATATTTTTCCTTCCCGTTCGGCAAGACTTAAAACGACGTTGTTACTTAGGTCGGAATTGTGAGTAGTATAGGCTTTTACCAGTTCTCCGTTATGGGTGAAGCATTTTATTCCTTCATTGTAAGGGGCGATCCATATTCTGTTTTGTGAATCGATCAGCATATTCATGATTTCCTTTCCGCAATCGAAAGGCGGAAGGCGATGCTTTCCCGTTTTCAGATCCAGTAAAGCAAGACCTTGCCACCGGCTGCAACAAAGAACAGTATGTTCGTTCCATAGGCTTAGTAAAGAGATATTAAAATTATTCCCTTTATTCAACTTTTGCAGAAGGCGAAGAGAAGAATCCCGATAACTATAAAAGTATACTTTGTCTTTAGAACCAAACAATACCCCGTCTTTGGTCAGGCAGGTTGAATAGGCGATAATAGGATTACCTTTTTCATCCGTAGGTAAGAAGAAGTCATCACTTTGACGTTGATAGCGGGCTATTCCTTTGTCGGTCAGAATCCAAATATTGCTCATTTCATCTTCTGCAATCTGATGGATTAAGTTATTGGGAATCGAATGAGGATTGTTTGGGGAATGGACGTATTTCTTTAGCTCATGTCCGTCATATCGGCTTATTCCAGCCTTCGTTCCTATCCATACAAATCCCTGTTTGTCTGTCAGGATACATCTCACGGCTGAAGTCACCCCATCTTTTAAGGAGAGCTGTTTATAGTAATAATGGCTGGCTTTTAGGGGCGTGACACCGGTAAACTGCATAATAGCTGTCAAACATAGTAGGACAAAGATTTTTATTCTCATGAGATTAGGTCAGTTAAATGAAAGCAAAGGTAGTATTATTTGTTTATAATTCCTATCTTTGCTCGAAAATATGTAACTATGATTACCGAAGAACTGCAGAAACTTTATCAGTCATATACGGGAGTTCCCGCTGAGAATATAACAGAATTACCTTCCTCCGGCTCCAATCGCCGTTATTTCCGGCTGACAGGAGCACAAACACTGATTGGAGTATATGGAACTTCTGTTGATGAGAATGAAGCTTTTTTTTATATGGCGGAACATTTTCGCAAAAATGGGCTTCCTGTTCCCGAAGTACACATTGTGTCGGAAGATAAAATGTATTATCTGCAAGAGGATTTAGGAGATACTTTACTTTTTCATGTCATTGAGAAAGGACGTGCTACCAGTGTATTTTCCGAAGAAGAGAAAGAGTTGCTTCGTAAAACGATCCGTCTGTTGCCTGCCATTCAGTTTGCCGGAGCTGACGGATTTGATTTTTCCCGTTGTTATCCCCAATCGGAATTCAATCAGCGTTCCATACTTTGGGATTTGAATTATTTCAAATATTGTTTCCTTAAAGCTACCGGAATGGAGTTTCAGGAAGATAAGCTGGAGGATGATTTCCAGAAAATGAGTGATGTTTTGCTTCGTAGTTCTTCCGCTACTTTTATGTATCGTGATTTTCAGAGTCGCAATGTGATGATAAAGGATGGAACCCCTTGGCTTATTGACTTTCAAGGAGGACGAAAAGGGCCGTTTTATTATGATATTGCTTCTTTCTTGTGGCAAGCCAAAGCAAAATATCCTGATAGCCTTCGGAAAGAATTGTTACAGGAATATATAGAGGCTCTTCGCAAATATCAACCGATCGATGAGTCTTATTTTTATAGTCAGCTCCGTCATTTTGTGCTTTTCCGTACTTTGCAGGTGTTAGGGGCATACGGTTTTCGCGGCTATTTCGAGAAAAAGCCTCATTTTATCCAGAGTGTTCCATACGCTATCGCAAATTTGCGCGAGTTGCTTAAAGAGGAATATCCGGAATACCCGTATCTCTGCAAAATGTTACGTGAATTGACCGGACTGAAACAGTTTACAGATGATTTGGAGAAGCGTCAACTGACGGTCAAGGTAATGAGCTTTGCCTATAAAAAAGGTATTCCTGATGATCCGACAGGTAATGGTGGAGGTTTTGTTTTCGATTGTCGTGCAGTGAATAATCCAGGAAAATACGAACGTTATAAGGCTTTTACCGGATTGGATGAGCCCGTGATAACTTTCCTGGAAGAAGACGGTGAGATTCTTCGTTTTCTCGACCATGTTTACGCTTTGGTGGATGCTTCCGTCAAACGTTATATGGAACGCGGATTCAGTAATTTGTCGGTTTGCTTCGGTTGTACCGGAGGACAGCACCGTTCCGTTTATTCAGCGCAGCATTTGGCGGAACGTCTGAATAGAGAGTTTGGGGTTAAAGTAGAATTAGTACATCGCGAACAGAATATAAAACATACATTTGAAGCAACTATATAGAAGATCGTTATGAGAGCAATGATATTTGCGGCCGGTTTGGGAAGTCGGTTGAAACCGCTGACGGATACTATGCCTAAAGCTCTTGTTCCCGTAGCCGGGCGTCCCATGCTGGAGCACGTTATTTTAAAGCTGAAAGCATTCGGCTTTACCGAAATTGTAATTAATATTCATCATTTTGGCGAGCAAATACTTGAATTCCTGAAAGTGAATGACAATTTTGGACTTACTATCCACATTTCCGATGAACGTGATGTGCTACTTGATACAGGGGGAGGAATTCGGAAAGCCAGTTCTTTTTTTGAGAACTCCGATGAGCCTTTTCTTGTACACAATGTAGACATTCTTTCAAATGTGGATCTGAAAGAACTTTATGATTATCATTTGCAGACTGATGGTTTGGCTACTTTATTGGTAAGCCAACGTAAAACTTCACGTTATCTGCTTCTCGATGCGGAGAAGAGACTTTGCGGATGGATAAACAAAGATACAGGTCAAGTGAAACCCGAAGGTCTTCACTATGAACAATCATTATTCCAAGAATATGCGTTCAGTGGCATTCATGTACTTTCACCTGCTATATTCCAATTAATGGAAGTTCCCCTGTGGGAAGGAAAGTTCTCTATTATGGATTTTTATCTCTTCACTTGTCGACAAACGAACTTCTTTGGTTATCCGGTGGAAAATCTGCAACTTATTGATATTGGTAAACCGGAAACACTTGCTAAGGCAGAGGAGTTTATAAGGTCTCTCGGCAAGTAATATTGTTCGCTGGGACGAATAACATGAGCCTGGTTAATTTAGTTTTTGTATTTGTTTGGGATTCCAACATATTTCTTTTACCTTTGTTATAATGAAAACAGAAATAGAAAAAGGAGGCGAACAAAATGGCAAGTAATTATATTCGTTTCGATTGGACGATGAAACGCTTATTGCGTAATAAAGCTAATTTTGCCGTACTAGAAGGTTTTTTGACTACCCTTTTAGGGGAATCAATCCTTATTCAGAAATTATTAGAGAGTGAAAGTAATTAAGAAGATGAGTCCGATAAATATAATAGTGTGGATTTACTTGCTAAAAATTCTAAAGGTGAGCTTATTTTAATAGAAGTTCAAAACAATAATGAATATGCTTATTTCCAACGTACGTTATTTGGAACATCTAAGTTGGTTCCGAATACATAAATCGTGGAGAAGGTTACGACAAAGTTCGTAAGGTGTATAGCGTTAATATCGTTTATTTCTCTTTAGGTAGCGGTAAAGATGTTGTATATCATGGTAAAACGGAATTTCGCGGAATTCATCAGGGGGATGTTTTAGAACTGATTTCATTCCAAAAACAAACTTTCAAAGTGGATACTGTCAGCCAACTTTATCCGGAATATTATATATTGAAAGTGAATGATTTCAATCAAGTAGCAAGAAGTCCGCTTGAAAAATGGATTTACTATCTGAATACAGGAGATATTTCCGATAACGCTACTGCACCGGGATTGAACGAGACACGCCAGCGATTAAATTTGGATCGGATGACAAAGGAAGAACTATAGACATTTGGATAATATTGTTATTTTGAGAGATAATATATTTACAGAACGTGCGGAAGGACGTGCAGAGGGACGTGCCGAAGGGGAAAGAAATAAGCAAATTGAGATTGCGCGTAATTTAAAGAAGGCAGGGGTTTCAATAGATGTTATTTTACAATCTTCGGGATTGACAGTAGATGAAATAGAGAAGTTATAAAAGTATTACTAAAAGTAGAAATAAAAAAAGAAAAGGCGGGAATGCTCAAAAAGGGTATTTTTGCCTTTCCTATTTTGTTTTATATGCATATCCAAAAATGTCTAAACAACTCGTATTATCCGATGAAATGGACGATTTTAGACAAAATTGGAAGAATCGTAGCTAAAATAGGACACATACAATCTTGAATCTTCTATACATTTGTAGCGGAGAATGACGATAGGAAGTCATTCCTATTATTAAAAGGTAATCTTAATTATTAAACTTATGAGAAGCAAATTCCTATTTTTTTGTCTCTTCCTCTCTGGAATGTTGACAGCTTGTAAAGACACAAAATGGGTGGATGTTCCAGCTGGCACTCCTCCTGAAGGTTCAGTTGTTGGAAAACCGGGTGATAACGAAGAACCGGATGAACCGGACCAAACAGAAAAATCATTTATTAATTGTTCTTATATACGTGGTGATTTTTTTGAGATAAATCGAATTTCCGGAGCAAGTATGGGTGCTTGTAATGATTTGATTTATCTGACAGCTCGTCCTTATGCTGACGGTGATTTGACATTTGATCTGCCGGTGAATGACGCAGAACTTACAGGAGCATCATATATGTCTTCTTATGAAGGTCGTAATGGAGTGGTGAAATTTGATGGTGCCGGGAAAATGAATGGTGGAGATGGTTTACTTCATTCCCCGGATGGGGCTTACAAGAAGTTTACATTTGGTACTTATCTATATATAACTGAATGGGTAGATGGTGCTTATTTATTTAATAAGGTAAACAATAACTCTACCATTATATCTTTCCAACTTGGTGCAACTGAAGGAATTTTAAGATTTACTATTGGAAATTCTACGACAACTGTTGTCAATGATAATTTAAAGTCTGGTGCTTGGCATTATGTAGCGATAACTTATAGTGGAGGAAAGGCTAAATTATATGTAGACACTAATAATATTCCTACAGAATTTACAGGTTCTCTTCCTGCTGAAATTCCTAATACTCGTGCAGATTTCTTTCTTGGAGAGAAACTCAAAGGATATTTGGATGAGACATTCGTTAGCAGTTTGGAAGTAGGTACGTTGGGTAGGAATCCTATCTCTTTTGATACTGATATTTGGAATAATACAAAAACACTTGCTTATTGGAAATATGATGATTCTGCACAGCTCGGAAAAGATTCTCATACTTGGGTCATTCGTTTGGAACAAATACGTGCCACATTAAATGGACAAGTAGGAGATCGAAAACTACGTTTGGGTATCGCTGGTGGTGAATGGTTGAAGATGGTTAGTAATGAAACTGCACGCACTAACTTTGCTAATAATGTTAAGAATGTTTTGGATAAGTATAATATGGATGGGGTCGATCTTGACTTTGAATGGGCTTATTCCCCTAGTGAATTAACTAATTACAGCAAGGCCATAGTAAAACTGCGCGGCGTATTAGGAAAAAATGTGTTTTTTACGGTTTCTTTGCATCCGGTTTCTTATAAGATAACTTCTGAAGCAATTGCTGCTGTTGATTTTATCTCTTTCCAATGCTATGGACCTCAGGCGGCTCTTTTTTCTTTCGAACGTTTCAAATCAGACGGTCAAACTGCTGTTGAATATGGAATTCCTCAAAATAAATTGGTGATGGGAGTACCTTTTTATGGAACTACTGGAACAGCCGGTGAACAAGTTGCTTATTGTGATCTGATAAATAAAGGTAATCTTACTAACACTTCTGTGGATGAATGGATGTATAATGGAAAGAACTATACATTCAATAGTCAGAATACAATTCGCCAAAAAACACAGTATGTGTGTGAGAATGGTTTCGGTGGAATAATGAGTTGGGATTTGGCTACGGACGTAGATGTGACAAATGATAAGTCTTTGTTGAAAGTTGTGAAAGAAGAGTTTGATTACTATGCTAATCCTGCCGTAGAATAACAGTATAATCTAAATTAGTAAATATAATATTATGGAAAAAAAGAAGTTCGTGAAAAAACAGGGACGGGTTGTTCTTTTTCTGATACTCCTGTTATTGTTTCCTCTTGGTGCATTAGCACAACAAAAGATGATAAAAGGACAGGTCGTGGATGATAGTGGTGAGGCGATTATTGGTGCAACGGTCATGGTAAAAGGCAACACTGGAGGAACGATTACTGATATTGACGGTAATTTTTCAATTCAGGGAAAAGTTGGAAGTATACTTTCTATTACATACGTTGGATACGCTTCGATGCAAGTAAAGGTTACTAAATTGGAAGGAAATAAATATGTGATGAAAGAAGATGCCAAAGTATTGGATGAAGTGGTAGTTGTGGGTATGGATACACAAAAAAGAAATACGATTACAGCAGCTGTTGCTACGTTGAAAGATGATGCCATTGTCAATCGTCCTGTTACAGATGTCACAAGTGCCTTGCAGGGTAATATTGCAGGCTTAAATTTTGCTACGGACGCAGTGGGAGGTGGTGTCGGTGGTGAAACCGGTGCAGATATTAAATTTAGTATTCGTGGTATTGGTTCTATCAATGGTGGAGAGCCATACGTATTGGTAGATGGAGTAGAGCAGAGTATGCAGAATGTGAATCCTGCCGATATTGCTAGTATCAGTGTTTTGAAAGATGCTTCCGCTTCTGCTGTATATGGTGCACGTGCAGCTTATGGAGTAGTATTGGTTACCACAAAAAGTGGTAAAAAGGAGAGGGCTAGTGTCACCTATCGTGGAACAGTTGGTTTCAGTTCACCTATTAATATGCCAAAGATGATGAACTCGTTGGAATACGCTATGTATAATAATCAGCAATATGATAATGGTGGAGCGTCTTCCGGTTTACAGAGAATTCCGGATAAAACTATTGAAAAAATTAAAGGTTTTATGCAGAATCCTTATTCAGCAGAATTTCCGGGTATTGAGGCTAATACTTCCGGTGATGATTGGGCAGGAGCCTATTATAATCAGTATGGCAATACTGATTGGTTTGATTATTATTTTAAAGATAAGTCTATCCGTCATTCTCATAACTTAAGTGTACAGGGTGGTTCTGACAAGGTAAACTACTATATTGGTATGGGATATACTTATCAAGAGGGTTTGCTGGATCAAGTGCAGGATGATTTGAGTAAGTACAATTTGAATACCAAATTACAGATGAAGACCAATAATTGGTTACGATTTAATTTGAATAATAATATTACTTTGCAGATGATTAAACGTCCGATGGCGAATCAGACGATTCTATATAATAAGATTGGTAGCCATCGTCCTACTCAGGTTACTCAGTTGCCTGTTGATTCAGAATACAATTTGCCGAGCTGGAATGAAATGTTATATTTGAAAAATTCTCATTATCAGAGGAACCGTATTTCAGATGCATTGTCACTTTCTGCAACAGTAACTCCATTGGAGGGATGGGATATCACCGGAGAAATGAAAATCCGTTTTGATATAGAAAATAACGATCTGATAATGGAAAATAACCAGAAGTATGAAACTCCTGTGGGTACTTTTAAACCGGGTGATGCTACTAATCAAAGACAAGGATTTGCTTATCCTGGTATTAGCTGGAAGAATATGTATTTCGGATCTTATACTCGTGGGAGTATGTTCAATTATTACTTATCACCTAATGTTTCGAGTTCATATACTCATCAATGGGGAGATCACTTCTTCAAGGCAATGGCAGGCTACCAAATGGAATTAAAAGAAGATTCACAGGAATATATGTACAAAGATGGTATGCTGAGTAATGATATTTACTCATTTGACAACGCCAGTGGAAATGTAATAGCAGGTGAAGCCCGTTCACATTGGTCCACTATGGGATTTTATGCCCGTTTGAATTGGAACTACAATAATATTTATTTTTTGGAGTTCAGTGGACGTTATGATGGTTCTTCCCGTTTTGCTGCGGGGCATCGTTGGGGATTCTTCCCATCATTCTCTGCCGGTTATGATATTGCTCGCACGCCTTATTTCCAAAAAATGGCACTGCCTGTATCTCAGTTGAAGGTACGTGTTTCTTATGGTCGTTTAGGAAACCAAAATGGAGCGGGCTTATATGATTATATCGCTCAGATGCCCTTAGATGCACAGGGTACTAATGCTTGGTTATTACCGGGTATCTCTTCTTCCACAGCTTCCAAAGGTACGATTGCACAAACTCCGAAAATGATTAGTCCTTATATTACTTGGGAGAAAGTGGATAATGCTAACTTAGGTTTTGATTTGATGTTGTTTAAGAACCGTTTGTCAATTACTGCTGATTTATATCAACGTACAACACGTGACATGATTGGTCCGGCAGAATCAATACCAAGTATCAGTGGTATCGCTTCGGAAGATCGTGCAAAAGTGAATAATGCAACTTTGCGTAATCGTGGATGGGAACTTTCTGTCAGTTGGAATGATAAATTGAAATGTGGTTTCAGTTATGGAGTTGGTTTCAACGTTTTTAACTATAAGGCTGTAGTGACCAAATACAATAATCCGGAAGGTATTATTTATAATAACCATACAGGATTGGCTGCTAATAAAGGTTATTATGAAGGTATGGATCTCGGTGAAATTTGGGGATATCGTGCTGATGATCTCTTTTTGTCGAATCGTGAAATTGATGATTATCTGAGAAAAGTTGATCTGACAGCGTTCAAATCAAATGATCTTTGGCGTCGTGGTGACTTGAAATATATAGATACTAATGGTGACGGTAGAGTAGATGGTGGTAAAGGTACTTTGTCAGACCACGGAGATCTGCAGGTTATTGGAAATACTACTCCTAAATATTCTTTCGGTATTAATTTGAATCTTGGATATAAGGGTTTCGAAGTATCTACCTTGTTACAAGGTGTGGCAAAAAGAGATTTCCCGATTGCTGGAAGTAACTATATGTTTGGTGGAAATAACTATAACTTTAAAGAACATCTTGATTATTTCAGTACAGAGAACCCAAATGGATATTTGCCTCGTTTGACTGGTTGGAAAGATGATAAGGATTTTTTAGTGAATACTGGATACAATACGACACGTTATTTGTTAAATGCTGCTTATATGCGTATGAAAAATTTAACAGTGGCTTATACATTTAATAAAAAACAGTTGAAACATATTGGTATCAGCAATCTAAAAGTGTATGTAACTTGCGACAACTTGTTTACTATAACAAAGTTGCCGAAACAGTTTGATCCTGAAACACTGAACCAGGTAAATATGTCGGCGGGTGGTGATGCTAAGAATACGGCTCCGGGTTTAACTTCTCCGATGAAGCAAAATGGTAATGGTATGGTATATCCGATGAACCGTAACTTCGTGTTCGGACTTGATTTTACATTTTAATTAGATAATGATGATGAAAAAATTATATATATTATTTGCGGTAGGGGCAAGTGTTATGATGTCGGCGTGTTCCGATTTTCTAGATAGAGAACCCATGACAACCCCCAATAGTGAAACATTCTTGTCCAATGCAAGTGCAGTGAACAATTATATTAATGGTTTGTATATAGCACTTCCTTCTTTTGGTACTTATGACATGGGAGTCCGTGGAGAAGAAAAGAATAGTGACAATATCGTGGCGGAGGTTTATGATAAACGTCTTAATGGAGAGCTGTTGGAGACAGGAGGAGGTACTGCCGAATGGCAGAACGGATACCAAAATCTACGTAATGTAAATTATTTTTTTGAATATTATAAAGTTCCAGAAGCAGAGGAAACAAAGGATGTGCTGTCACTGAAAGGGGAAGCTTATTTTTTCCGTGCTTATTGGCATTTTTACTTACTAACTAGATTTGGTAGTATTCCTGTAATGGATAAATTTTGGGATGGAAACGCTACAGTTGCAGGTTTGCAAATTCCCCCACGCGATCGTTCGGCAGTGGCACAGTTTATTATTGATGATTTGAAGACGGCTAAGAATTTGCTTTATTCACGTAGTCAGTATAAAGGCTTGAGGATTTGCAAAGAAGCTGCTATCATCATGGCCATGAGAGTGGCGCTTTATGAGGGTACATGGGAAAAATATCATAAGGGAACAGATTTTGCAGCCGCAGAGGATAAATCTACAGATCTTTTAGGACAAGTGTTGACACTAGGTGACGAATTGTTTGCTATGGGACTTTCTTTAAATACAAAAGATAATGATAAGAAATTTGTATCTAAAGAAGATGCTTATGCACACTTGTTTAATTCGAAAGATTTGTCGGATATGACAGAGGTCGTTTTTTGGAAAAAGTATTCGATAGCAGATGGAGTGACTCATAATTTGAGTAGTAACTTAGGTGCTGGTTATGTGGACAACAGTGGAGCGGCTGGTTTAGCTCAATCATTGATTGATAATTATCTGAATGCTGATGGAAGCTTTATTGATCCTAACGATGAAATTTATAAGGATTTCAATCTTACATTTAAAGAACGTGATGCTCGTTTGTTAGCGACAGTTATGCATTCAGGCTGTAAATTTAAGTCTACATCTCCTGAGTCTAAGTCAAAAGCTATGTTTGTGGATGAATATTCGGATGAAAATAAACAGAAAGTTCGTCCTCCTTATCTAACAGAAAGTGGTCCGGCACGTAATGCAACTGGTTATCATATTCGCATGAGTATTGATACAACTTATGTCAGTGGCCAGGGTGAGACCTCACTTCCGATAATTCGTTATGCAGAAGCTTTGTTAGCTTATGCGGAAGCTGCAGAAGAATTAGATAAATGTGATCCAAATGTATTGGAAAGGACATTGAAACCTTTGCGTGAACGTGCGGGAGTGACCTATACTGCTCCTGCTGAAATTGATCCTAATTTTACCGATTTTGGTTATCCAATCTCTGCCAAATTGCAGGAAATTCGTAGGGAAAGACGGTCGGAACTAGCTTTACAAGGATTCCGTTTGGATGACTTGATGCGTTGGAGAGCTCACAAATTGATTCAGGGAAAACGTGGAACAGGGGCATATTTTGGAGCAGATGGTGTGTTATATAAAGCATTTGATCCTAAAACAGCTGTAGATTTGAAAACTATTTTAACTACGGATGGTTGGCTTGATCCACAGAAAGAGGTTCTTCCACGAGGCTATCAGTTTGATTCTAACCGTGATTATCTGCTGCCAATTCCTCCGAGTGAATTGTCACTGAATCACGAATTGGAACAAAATCCGGGATGGCAGAGGAAATAAGAGAATAGAACAATATTTATTGATGATAATTAGATAAATAAAGATATGAAGAACATATTATATAGAATGCTTCCAATATGCTTGTTTACTATAGGTTTGACAGGTTGTGAAGATGAAACAAAATATCGTCCTTTGCCGGAAGCAGTGCCGTTGACTATGAGCATTAATGAAAAGGCATTTGTGATGGGAGAAAATCTGAAAGTAAATATCAATGTGGATGTTGATGCAGATGGGAATGAGATGGTAGCTAACGAGGACTTTGATATTTACTTTACGGCTAAAGCTGGTACTGAAGATGTATCGGGTGTATTTGAACCATTTAGCGGTATTGTTACGTTTCCAAAAGGTGAAAAACAAATTCAGGTGGATTTTCCAGTGAAGAAATCCGGATTGACGGGGAGTACTGCGATGGAGTTTGTTGCTTTCGCGCGTGGTTATAAAATGGCACATTCGAGTCAAGCAATTAAAGTATCCGATTATTATCGGATATCAATGTCATTAGAGAATAACACGGAGAATGTGGTGACTGAAGGTGGAAAGTTTGTATTGGTTGCTAAAATTGATAAACCAAGTTCTGTTCCTCTTGAAATAACAGTTACTCCAAAAGAAGGGGAAGAAGACTTGTATGAGAACTTACCTCCTACTTTAACGATTCCTGCCGGAAGAACTTCGGTAAAAAGTGCCGCTGTTACTATTAAACAGGATTATGAAATGACAGGAGATTTACAGTTAGTATTGAATTTACAAAGTAATTCTCCTATAAATCCGATGACAGAATCTATATTGACTATTACAATGACTGATTTGGAATCTATAGCTGATCCTAATTTGTATGATATAACAAAAGTATATGAGAATCCAAACATTATGTTTATTTCTTATGATGACGATTGGTTTACTGGACAAGAAACTGTTAAGATCGCAGAAGGTATGGCACATCCAAATGCGGAATTAGGTAACCAGTGGAAGTTTGATTATGCTATTGAGTTCCATAATAATGCAATATCTGGGGATTATTTAAAATTAGGTAATGCAACAGATGCTAATAGACAGCCTGTATTGAATATTGATTGGATAAAATATGCTCAGGTTACAAATGAAGGAGAACTGAATATATGTGTTGGTGTAGAAGGTACTAACTATGGGACGGCGGCAATACATTGCTGTAAGTCTTTAGCTCAAATGTGGGCTCAGAATGTTACTCGCATCTATCCAGGTATGCGTATTGAAGTGAAAGTCCGCTTAGGAGGTAATAGGACTGGATTTGTACCAATGATAGAAGTGAAAAACCCATCGACAGCTACTACGAGTAAAGAGGCTAAACAATCAATATGTATCCTTAAGAATGTTTCTGGAACTGCAATCACACAGTCTGTTAGGGGAGAAACAATTAGTGATGTGAAAAGTGTTGTAACAGCTATTCCTAAAGTAGAAGATTATAATATCTATTGGATGGAATTAGTAGATGAAAATACAATAAAATTAGGTATTAATGGTTCTACAACTTTAGAAGTATCAAAAGATATGCTAAATTCATGGCCTTTTACAAAAGCCTCAACAGGTACTTCAGTGGGAGCGAAGGGACTTTATTTAATAATGCGATGGGATTTATTTGGAGAAAGCAATACTATTTCTCCTGACCTTCCTGCGGGCTGGGATACGGAGCTAAAATCAATTGATCCTACAAAATATGCAACCGAAGGTCCGAGAATGATTATAGACTGGATTCGTTTCTATGTCAATGATAATTATAAACGTGAATCTAACGAGCTGGTAAATAGGGACTATAAGGAAACGATTCCTGGAAAGTATTATCCTTTCTACTAATATTTTTCAAACCATCTTTAATAACTTAAGATCAATCTTATACTGTAAAATTGTTGTAGGTGAGTGATACATTTTTGGTATATGGACTACATTGAAAAATATTGGAATTTAATTGATGATTTGTGGAAGTGAAGATAGGGATCCCTCCCTATCTTTACTTTCTCAATCTAACACAAATTTATTATGGAAAATCTGCAATCAAACTTATTCTATTCTTTAGCGGGAGTAGCTACCCTTGCTTCTTTTGCTTCATGTACCGGTAAACAAAAGCCTGCTGAACAGCCTCCCTTGAACATTGTCTATATCATGACAGACGACCATACGGCTCAGATGATGAGCTGTTATGATACTCGCTATATGGAAACACCGAATCTTGACCGTATTGCTGCCGATGGCGTCCGTTTTACTCAAAGTTTTGTAGCCAATTCGTTAAGTGGTCCCAGCCGTGCCTGCATGATAACGGGTAAACATAGCTGTGCCAATAAATTCTATGATAATACGACTTGTGTTTTCGATAGTTCCCAACAAACCTTTCCAAAACTTTTGCAGAAAGCCGGTTATCAGACTGCATTGGTAGGAAAATGGCATTTGGAGAGTTTGCCTTCAGGATTTGATTATTGGGAAATCGTTCCGGGACAAGGAGATTATTATAATCCGGATTTCATCACACAAGAAAATGATACGATTCAGAAACATGGATATATCACCAATCTTATAACGGACAATGCCATTGATTGGATGGAATACAAGCGAAACCCGGAGAAACCTTTCTGCTTGTTGATTCATCACAAGGCTATTCATCGTAATTGGATGGCGGATACTTGTAATCTGGCTTTGTACGAAGATAAAACTTTCCCATTGCCGGATAATTTCTTTGACGACTATGAAGGACGTCCTGCAGCAGCTGCTCAGGAAATGAGTGTCGTGAAAGATATGGATATGATCTACGACCTTAAAATGTTGCGGTCGGATAAAAATTCACGCCTGAAATCTCTTTATGAGAAATTCTTGGGACGGATGGACGAGGGACAACGTGCCGCATGGGATAAATTCTATGCTCCGATTATAGAAGATTTCTATAAGCAAAATCTGCAAGGAAAGGAACTTGCCAACTGGAAATTCCAGCGTTATATGCGTGATTATATGAAAACTGTGAAATCTCTTGATGATAATGTAGGTCGTGTGCTCGACTATCTGAAAGAAAAAGGACTGTTGGATAATACTCTTGTTGTCTATACCTCCGACCAGGGATTCTATATGGGCGAACATGGCTGGTTCGATAAGCGCTTTATGTATGAAGAGTCCATGCGTACTCCTTTGATAATGCGTCTACCGAAAGGATTCGATCGTAGAGGAGATATTACTGAAATGGTACAGAACATAGATTATGCACCGACTTTCCTCGAATTGGCAGGGGCGGAGATACCATCGGATATTCAAGGAGTTTCGTTGGTTCCTTTATTGAAAGGAAAACGGCCGGAAAACTGGAGAAAAGCCCTTTATTATCATTTCTATGAATATCCGGCAGAACACATGGTAAAACGCCATTATGGAGTGCGTACAGAATGTTATAAACTGATTCATTTTTACAATGACATTAATTGGTGGGAACTGTATGACATGAAGACAGATCCCGCCGAAATGAACAACCTTTACGGACAACCTGAATATGAATCCGTAGTGAACGAACTGAAAGAAGAATTGCAAAAGTTGCAAGAACAATACAATGATCCTGTTCGCTTTTCACCGGACAGAGACAAAGAATAAATAAAATATATCAGCATGATTAAATATATCTTTATCTTATTGATAGTTTTTTTACTACCAGTTACGACGGGATGTACTGATACTAACTTGACACATGACATACCCTTGGTTCCACGTCCGGCACATTTGGTGCCGGGCAGTGGCAACTATCTCTTCTCAGACAAAACTGTATTTGTGGTGGAGAATGAGGAACAGGCGGCTGTGGCAGCCAGTCTTATTTCCCGATTTACCAATGCAGCCGGTTTTACTCCCAAGTTGGTTATGGGCGCTACGGAAAAGGGGGATGTTCGGTTTGTAACGGACGCTTCTTTAAAGAGCGAAGCATATTCATTGGAAGTTTCTCCAGAGGAAATTATCGTTAAGGCTTCCGGTGATAAGGGATTCTTTTATGCTTTGCAAACTATCCGGCAATTACTTCCCGCATCTATCGAAAGAGAAAGTCTGTCGGATAAAAAAGAGAAGTGGAGCATTCCTGCCATGAATGTTCAGGATGAACCCCGTTTTGAGTACCGTGCCTTGTTACTGGATGCATCACGTTTTTTTATTCCTAAAGAGAACGTTTTGCGTATCATTGACTGTATGTCGATGTTGAAGATAAATAAACTGCATTTCCATCTGACAGATGACAACGGCTGGCGCATAGAAATAAAGAAGTATCCTCGTTTGACTGAGGTTGGCGCATGGAGAGTGGATCGTATGGACGTTCCGTTTCCGGCCCGGCGTAATCCGAAATCCGGAGAACCGACTCCGATAGGAGGTTTCTATTCGCAAAAAGATATAAAGGAAATGGTAGCTTATGCGGCCGAACGCCAGATCGAGATTGTGCCGGAGATAGATATGCCTGCCCATAGCAACGCTGCATTGACGGCTTATCCGAAATTGGCTTGTCCGGTAGTGAAGGACTATATCGGTGTATTGCCCGGTTTGGGAGGACGAAACTCAGAAATCATCTTTTGTGCCGGAAATGACAGTGTTTTCACTTTTTTGCAGAATGTGATGGATGAGATTATGGAATTATTCCCTTCCCGTTATATCCATATCGGAGGCGATGAAGCTCAAAAGACACATTGGAAAAAATGTCCGTTGTGTCAGACTCGTATGAAGAAAGAAGGCTTGGCTAATGAAGAAGACCTTCAAGGCTATTTTATGCAGCGGATAAGTGACTATGTACGTAGTAAAGGTCGTGAAGTGATTGGTTGGGATGAACTGACTAACAGTAGTTTCTTACCGGAAGGCTCTATTATTCTTGGTTGGCAGGGATATGGCAAGGCTGCACTGAAAGCTGCGGAAAAGGGACACCGTTTCATTATGACTCCGGCACGTATCATGTATCTGATTCGTTATCAAGGGCCGCAATGGTTCGAACCTTTAACATATTTCGGCAATAATACATTGAAAGATGTATATGACTATGAACCGGTACAAAAAGACTGGAAACCGGAATATGCTTCATTGCTGATGGGGGTACAAGGTTCTATGTGGACGGAATTCTGCAATAAACCGGAAGATGTGGATTATCTTTTGTTCCCTCGTCTGGCAGCGGTGGCGGAAGTAGCGTGGACACAACCGGAAAAGAAAGATTGGGCTTCGTTCCTGCAAGCTATGGACCGGTATAACGGGCATATTGCAGAAAAAGGTATTGTCTATGCCCGTTCGATGTACAATATCCAGCATAAAGTAACACCGGAAAACGGTGGGTTGAAGTTAAATCTGGAATGTATTCGTCCCGATGTAGAGATTCGCTATACTATCGATGGCAGTGAACCTGTGGCAAATTCTTCTGTGTATTCAGACTCGCTGATCGTAACAGGGACTCAACTCATTAAATGTGCTACCTTTGCAGAAGGTGTGCAGATGGGAAAGACGCTTGTATTGCCGATTACGTGGAACAAAGCGACTGCTAAGACGATACTTGGAAATAAACAGAATGAGATGCTTATGCTCAATGGTGTTCGTGGAAGTCTGAAACAGACTGACTTTGAATGGTGCTGTTGGGACAAGAACGACCTTATTTCTTTTACCATAGATTTGCAGCAGAAGGAAAAAATGAATACTTTTACAATCGGTTGTATCACGAACTATGGTATGGGCGTACATAAACCGAAATCAATACGTATAGCTGTATCAGACGATAATAAATCTTATCGTGACGTAACCGGGTTGAACTACACTCCTGAAGAAATATTCCGTGAAGGCACCTATATTGAAGACCTTTCTATGGATATGAAAGGAACGGAGGCAAGGTATATTCGTGTAACGGTGAATGGAGCGGGGGAATGTCCTGCCAACCATGTTCGTCCGGGACAGGAATCGAGAGTATATTTTGATGAGATCATTATTGAATAGTACAACATAGTCATAACAATAACCATGAAGAACCTGAAGAAACGAACTTTTTTACTCTTATTGGCAGGACTGACTGCTACTGTTTTTGCTTCGGCACAGAAACAGCCGTTGCCCGAATGGCAAAGCCAGTATGCTGTAGGACTGAATAAACTCGCTCCTCACACTTATGTATGGCCTTATGCCAATGCTTCCGATATTGAGAAGCCGGGAGGCTATGAGCAATCTCCTTATTATATGTCTTTGAACGGGAAATGGAAGTTCCATTGGGTGAAGAACCCGGACAACCGTCCGAAAGACTTTTATCAACCTTTTTATTATACAGGAGGTTGGGCTGACATCAATGTGCCCGGAAATTGGGAACGGCAGGGATACGGAACAGCTATCTACGTCAATGAGACGTATGAGTTCGATGATAAGATGTTCAATTTCAAGAAGAATCCGCCGTTAGTGCCTCATGCCGAGAATGAAGTCGGTTCGTATCGCCGTACTTTCAAAGTGCCTGCCGATTGGAAAGGACGTAGGGTAGTACTTTGCTGCGAGGGGGTAATCTCTTTTTATTATGTATGGGTGAACGGTAAATTGCTCGGATATAATCAAGGTTCGAAAACTGCGGCTGAATGGGATATTACAGAGGTATTGACCGAAGGAGAGAACGTAGTAGCTTTGGAAGTCTACCGTTGGAGTTCGGGTGCTTATCTGGAATGTCAGGATATGTGGCGTTTGAGCGGTATCGAGCGGGATGTGTATCTTTACAGTACACCAAAACAATATATCGCCGACTACAAACTGAATGCCTCTTTGGATAAGGAAACGTACAAAGACGGACTTTTCGGACTTGAAGTGACGGTAGAAGGTCCGTCTTCTACGGCAAGCTCGATTGCTTATACACTGAAGGATACCTTCGGCAAAGCCGTTCTGAAGGATGTTATCAATATCAAATCCCGTGGATTGAGTAATTTTATAGCATTTGAAGAGAAGAAGATTCCTAATGTAAAACCGTGGAGTGCCGAATATCCTAATTTGTACACACTGGTGCTTGAGCTGAAAGACGCACAAGGGAAAGTAACCGAACTGACCGGTTGTGAAGTCGGTTTCCGTACTTCGGAAATCAAGAACGGGCGTTTTTGTATCAACGGTGTGCCGGTATTGGTAAAGGGGACTAACCGTCACGAACATTCCCAATTGGGACGTACCGTAAGTAAGGAACTGATGGAACTGGATATTAAGCTGATGAAAGAGCATAATATCAACCTGGTACGCAATTCTCATTATCCTACTCATCCTTATTGGTATCAGCTTTGCGACCGTTACGGATTGTATATGATTGATGAGGCTAACATCGAATCACATGGAATGGGCTACGGTCCTGCTTCTCTTGCTAAAGACAGCACTTGGCTGACTGCGCACATGGACCGTACACATCGTATGTACGAGCGTTCGAAGAATCATCCCGCTATTGTTATCTGGTCATTGGGCAATGAGGCCGGAAACGGTATCAACTTTGAACGTACATACGATTGGCTGAAATCGGTGGACAAGACTCGTCCTGTTCAATATGAACGTGCCGAACTGAATTACAATACGGATATTTATTGCCGTATGTACCGTAGTGTAGATGAGATAAAAGCGTATGTAGCGAAAAAGGATATTTACCGTCCCTTCATCCTTTGCGAATATTTGCACGCGATGGGTAACAGTTGTGGTGGATTGAAAGACTATTGGGATGTTTTTGAAAACGAACCAATGGCACAAGGCGGTAATGTTTGGGACTGGGTGGATCAGTCTTTCCGTGAAATAGACAAGAACGGCAAATGGTATTGGACGTATGGCGGTGATTACGGACCGGAAGGAATACCAAGCTTCGGCAACTTCTGCTGTAACGGTTTGGTGAATGCCGACCGTCAGCCACATCCTCATCTGCTCGAAGTGAAGAAAGTGTATCAGAATATAAAAGCAACTCTGCTGAGTCCGAAGAACATGAAACTTCGTATCAAGAACTGGTACGACTTCTCTAACCTGAACGAATATGAACTTCATTGGAATGTGACGGCTGATACTGGAGAGAAAATTGCAGAAGGTACGAAAGTATTAGACTGTGAACCACACGCTACCATAGACGTGTCGTTAGGAAATGTGATTCTGCCGAAGACAGTCCGTGAGGCTTATCTGAATATTAGTTGGACACGCAGGGAAGCTTCTCCGATGATAGCCGAAGATTGGGAAGTGGCATACGATCAGTTTGTTATTGTCGGCAATAAGAATTATACGGGCTATCGTCCGCAAAAAGCGGGTGAGACGGCTTTCACGGTGGATAAAGAAACGGGAGCGCTTACTTCTCTTGCTTTGGATGGTAAGGAACTGTTGGCTACTCCGATCACTCTTAGTCTTTTCCGTCCGGCTACGGATAATGATAACCGTGACAAGAACGGAGCTCGCTTGTGGCGTAAAGCGGGATTGGATAATCTGACTCAAAAGGTGACCTCATTGAAAGAAGGGAAGAATACGACAACTGCGACTATCGAGCTTCTTAATGCAAAAGGTCAGAAAGTGGGAACTGCCGACTTTATCTATATGCTTGATAAGAACGGTGCATTAAAGATACGTACTACTTTCCAACCGGATACAGCGATTGTCAAGTCTATGGCACGTCTGGGACTGACTTTCCGTGTGGCGGATACTTACGATCAAGTTTCTTATCTGGGACGTGGTGACAATGAAACGTATGCTGACCGTGTCCAGTCCGGTAAAATTGGCTTATATCAGACAACACCCGAACGGATGTTCCACTATTATGTCACTCCGCAATCTACCGGTAACCGTACAGATGTGCGTTGGACGAAATTCACCGATCGTTCCGGTGAAGGAATCTTTGTCGATTCAAATCGTCCTTTCCAGTTTAGCATAGTTCCTTTCTCGGATGTATTATTGGAGAAAGCCCGTCATATTAATGAGTTGGAACGTGACGGACTGGTGACTGTGCATTTGGATGCAGAGCAGGCTGGCGTAGGAACAGCTACTTGTGGTCCCGGAGTATTGCCTCAGTATTTGGTTCCGTTAAAAAAACAGAGTTTTGAATTCACTCTTTATCCGGTGAAGTCGGCAGGACAGGCGCAGAAAAAAGAGAATTATTATGTGAAACATCTTGAGTTTCCTCAAAATGCGACTTTGGAGCAAAAGGTAGATATGGCTGCGCGATTAATCCCTACTCCCCAGCAGTTGTCTTGGCAACAAATGGAGTTGACTGCTTTTCTCCATTTTGGTATCAATACCTTTACCGGACGTGAATGGGGAGATGGAAAAGAAGATCCGGCGCTGTTTAATCCATCCGAACTGAATGCGGAACAATGGGTTCGTACTCTTAAAGAAGCTGGTTTCAAGATGGTGCTGTTGACGGCAAAACATCATGATGGATTTTGTCTTTGGCCTACGGCTACCACCAAACATTCCGTAGCTTCTTCTCCTTGGAAAAAAGGACGAGGCGATGTAGTAAGGGAATTGCGTAAGGCTTGCGATAAATATGATATGAAGTTTGGCGTTTATCTTTCTCCCTGGGATCGTAACGCGGAATGTTATGGAGATTCTCCCCGATATAACGACTTCTTTATCAGCCAATTGACAGAGTTGCTTACCAATTATGGGGAGGTACACGAAGTTTGGTTTGACGGAGCGAATGGGGAGGGACCGAACGGAAGGAAGCAGGTATATGACTGGGAAGCTTTCTATAAAACGATTCAACGTCTGCAACCGAAGGCTGTGATGGCAATAATGGGCGATGATGTGCGTTGGGTTGGTAATGAAAAAGGTTTGGGACGTGAAACTGAATGGAGTGCGACGGTGCTTACTCCGGGCATTTACACCCGTTCGGAGGAGAATAACAAACGTTTGGGCGTATTCAGCAAAGCGAAAGATTTGGGAAGCCGTTCGATGTTGGCGGAGGCTACGGAACTTTTCTGGTATCCGTCGGAAGTGGATGTTTCTATTCGTCCGGGATGGTTCTATCATGCGGAAGAAGATACGAAAGTGAAGTCGTTGAAACATTTGTCGGATATCTATTTCCAATCGGTAGGATATAACTCAGTACTTTTATTGAATATTCCTCCTGACCGCAGAGGTCTGATTCACGAGGCCGATGTGAAGCGACTGAAAGATTTTGCTGCTTACCGGAAAAGAGTGTTTGCAGACAATCGTGTAGTGAAAGGTCGGAAAGAGTGGAATGCGGTTTCGGGAAGTGAGAAGATTTATTCTTTGAAATCGGAATCGGAAATCAATGTGGTAATGCTTCAGGAAGATATCGCTAAAGGACAACGGGTTGAATCCTTTGCCATAGAGGTGTTGACCGAACAGGGATGGCAGGAAGTCGGACAGGGTACTACCGTAGGTTACAGACGTTTGCTGCGTTTTCCGGCAGTAAAGGCCAGTCAACTGAAAGTGAAAATCAATGAATGCCGGTTGTCGGCTCATATCAGTCAGGTCGGCGCGTTCTATGCAACACCGTTGCAGGAAGATAATCAGACGGAAAGTTGGAATGACTTACCTCGTAAAGAATGGAAACAGGTGGCTGCTTCTCCGTTGACGATTGACTTGGGAAAGATGGTGCAGCTGTCAGCCTTTACATACGCTCCCTTGAAGGCGGAAGCAAAACCGACAATGGCTTTTCAGTATAAGTTCTATGTAAGTACGGATGGGAAGAGTTGGGCGGAGGTGCCGACCAATGGTGAGTTTAGCAATATCATGCACAATCCTCTGCCGCAAACGGTTACTTTCAACAAAGGCGTACAGGCGCGTTTCATCAAACTGGAGGCTACAACGCCTGCTGCCACCATTGCTAAAGTAGAAATGAATGAGATCGGAGTCACAGTAGCTCCTTAATACAGATAACCTATTATTTCAGAACATAAGATGAAAAAAGAATATTATTATGGTATATTGCCTTTGGCTTTAACCTCTTGTCTGGTTTCTCAGACATCTGCTCAGGAAAGACAGATAAACCGTCCGAATGTAGTCTTTATTTATGCCGATGACATAGGCTATGGTGATTTGAGTTGCAATGGAGCGAAGACGATTCACACTCCTAATGTAGAGCGTTTGGCAAAGATGGGAGTACGTTTTACAAATGCGCATAGTGCTGCCGCTACAAGTACGCCTTCCCGTTATGCTATGCTGACCGGTGAATACGCTTGGCGTAAGGAAGGAACGGGAATTGCAGACGGAGATGCCGCGTCTATCATTCGTCCGGAACGTTATACAATGGCGGATATGTTCAAAGAGGCAGGATATAGTACGGGGGTGGTAGGTAAATGGCATTTGGGACTTGGCGACAAGGGAGGTGAACAGGATTGGAACAAGCCTTTGAAACCGGGCACAAATGATATCGGGTTTGATTATTCATTTATCATGGCCGCTACCGGTGACCGTGTGCCGTGTGTTTTTGTGGAAAACGACCGGGTGATTAATCTTGATCCGAATGATCCGATTCAGGTAAGTTATAAAAAGAATTTTCCGGGTGAACCTACCGGGAAAGACAATCCGGAACTGCTGAAAATGCATCCTTCCCATGGTCACAATCAAAGTATTGTTAACGGTATCTCGCGTATCGGATACATGAAAGGTGGAAAATCCGCTCTTTGGCAAGATGATAAGATTGCGGAAACTTTAACCGGGAAAGCGATATCTTTTATTGAAGGACACAAGGATGCTCCCTTCTTTTTGTATTTCGCCACTCAGGATGCACATGTTCCTCGTGTGCCGTCTCCTCAGTTTGTAGGCAAAAGCGGTATGGGACCTCGTGGCGATTGTCTTCTTGAGTTTGACTGGTCGGTAGGACAAGTGCTGGATGCATTGGAACGCTTGGGACTGGATAAAAATACATTAGTGGTTTTGTCTAGTGATAACGGGCCGGTAGTGGATGACGGTTATAAGGATCAGGCGGTAGAATTACTGGGCGATCATAAACCCGGAGGTGTTTATCGTGGAGGAAAATACAGTGCTTACGAAGCCGGTACACGTGTGCCGTGTATTTGGAGCTGGCAGGGAGTGATTCGTCCCGGTACCGTTTCGGATGCGTTGCTTTGTCAGATAGACTGGTTTGCTACTTTTGCGCAAATGATGAATTTCCGTTTGCCGGAAGGGGCTGCTCCAGATAGTGAACCGTTACTGAATGCATGGACAGGTAAAGAAAAGAAAGGTCGGGAATGGCTGGTACTTCAGAATGCACAGAATAATCTGTCGGTGACGGATGGACGGTGGAAATACCTGCGTCCCGGAAAAGGTCCTGCATATAACAAAAATGTCAATATTGAATTGGGCAACAGCATGAAACCTCAACTTTATGATATAAAGAAAGATCCGGCTGAAAAGAATAACGTAGCAGAGAAGAATCCGAAAATAGTGACGAAAATGTCGGAACAATTGGAAAAGATAGTAGACGGCCGTTATGGCTTGCCTTTGTAAAAGAATGCTTAGAGAGTAGCAGTGTAGACCGGTGTCTTGATTCTTTATGAGTCGGATGCCGGTCTTTTTTTTATTTTCTAAACCAAATGTATATCCAGACTGTTATTTCTTAAAAAAGACAGAAGTTATGCTCGTAGTAGATTTAGGAAAGTGGATGAATAAAATCTTGATAGATTGGGGGATAGATCCGGAAGTTGCCGACCGTTTTGATGAAACTATTATTGCTATATTGATGATAGCGATTGCTGTCGGCTTGAATTATCTCTGCCAGGCGATTCTCATAGGAGGAATGAAACAGTATACCCGGCTAAAGCCGCATAAATGGAATACACTGCTGATGAAGCGTAAAGTGTTCCATCATCTGATTCATACTGTTCCGGCTTTTCTTGTCTATGCTCTTTTGCCAATGGCATTTGTTCGTGGAAAAGAGTTATTGCTGATTTCACAGAAAGCGTGTACCATTTATATAATCTTTTCACTGTTGTTGGCTATCAATGGTATCCTGCTGATGATTATGGATATTTACGATGGTAAAGAATCTATGAAGAACCGGCCTATGAAAGGATTTATTCAAGTCTTGCAGGTCGTTCTTTTCTTTGTGGGCGGAATTGTCATCATCGCTATTATTGTAAATAAATCTCCCGCCAGTCTGTTTGCAGGATTGGGAGCGTCGGCAGCTATCCTGATGTTGGTATTCAAGGATTCTATTTTGGGCTTTGTGGCGGGCATTCAGCTTTCTGCCAATGATATGGTACGTCCGGGCGACTGGGTTACGCTGCCTTCGGGGGAAGCCAATGGTACGGTGCAGGAAATTACGTTGAATACGGTTAAGATTCAGAATTTTGATAATACAATTTCTACGGTTCCGCCTTATACATTAGTGAGCACGCCATTTCAGAATTGGCGGGGAATGACGGAGTCGGGAGGACGGAGGGTCATGAAGAACATTACCTTAGATCTGACTACTTTACAGTTCTGTACACCGGAAATGCTGGACCGTTACCGGAAGGAGATTCCCTTGATGGCAGACTATCAGCCGGAAGAAGGGACGGTTCCGACCAATTCCCAAGTATATAGGGTATATATTGAACGCTATTTGTGCAGCTTGCCTGTAGTGAACCAAGATTTGGATTTGATTATCAGCCAAAAAGAGGCTACGATGTACGGAGTGCCTATTCAGGTTTACTTTTTTTCCCGAAATAAAATCTGGAAAGAGTACGAACGTATCCAATCGGATATCTTTGACCATTTGCTGGCAATGGTTCCCAAGTTTGACTTAAAGGTTTATCAGTATTCGGACTGAATGGAATACGTCACGTTAATGCCGTGGTCATGCCACGTTAGTGTCACGACTGTGCCACTCCGTTAGCACTGTTATGCCAATGCGATGTCACTATTGTGCCAACGTGGTGGCACTAAACTACTTCCCGTGGTTGTGTGAGCTTTGTCAGGGGAGTACTAGTTCGAAGTCTGTATAGATGGGAAGGTGGTCGCTGAACCCTCCTTGATATTTCATTCCTTTATAGGTGCGAAAAGGTTCTTTACCTCCATACTTTTTGTCGTCGGTCAACAAAAAAGGAAGTTGGCAGACTTTCGCTTTTTCCTCACGAGTGAAGAAATTACCGGAAGTGTTGAGCAATGTACCGGATACAATTAAATGGTCGAGCAATCCCCATTCCCCATGATATTTATATGAACCGAAGTTGGCAGTCTTTGCTTTTCGGGCAAGCAGATGATAGAGCTTTAACGGGGATAGGGATGGGGGTGAGGTAGCAGGATGGATTGCTATATCCAAACTATCGGAACGGATAGGAGGAGCTTCCGCTTCGAGTATTTTCCGAATTGATTTATTGTTGGGATAATCATTGAAGTCGCCCATGATGATGACTTGAGGATGGAGGCGGGTATGCAGGACGCTATCCACTTCTGTGCGTAAAATTTGAGCGGCATGGAGTCGATAAGGCTCGGATTCTTTTGCTCCGCCTGAGCGGCTTGGAAGATGGCAGACGAATACATCCAATGTATCTCCGGTCAGCAGCAGACCGTTGACGTGCAGCAAATCTCTTGTCGGGCGATGTTGCCTGAACACAGGAATGGAAATAGAGCGGGAGGATAAGAGTTTGAATAAATCCCGTTGGTAAATAAGAGCCACATCGATACCTCTCAGATCAGGAGAGTCAGTCATTACATAACGATAATCGAGCTCTTGCAAAGGCGAACGGCGGGTGAGGTCACGGAGTACTGTGTCGTTCTCTACTTCGCAGAGACCTATGAGTGCTGGAGGATTCCATTCACCGATAGCAGTGATGACACGTGCGATATCACTCAGTTTCTTTTTATATCTGTTGTAATTCCAATGGCGTATGGCATTGGGAAGAAACTCGTAATCGTTCTTCAGACTGTCATGGCGGGTATCGAACAGGTTTTCTGTATTCCAGCAGGCAACACGGAACTGGATATTTTCTTGTGCCGGTACGCTCCATGAACAGATAACAAACAAGAGTATGGTAACAGCTACTCTTGTTTCACTGTTACCATACTTTAGTTGTCGCAGACTTATCCGTCTTTTATTTTTTAGCAGGGACATGTACCAGAATATCCAACAAATGTTTCCAGAACTTCTCTACGGTAGGGATAAGCATCCGTTCGTCCGGAGAGTGTACTCCCGTCAATGTCGGTCCGAAGGAAATCATGTCCAGTGTGGGATATTTATCGAGGAACAGGCCACATTCGAGTCCTGCGTGAATTGCTTTCACTTTGGCTTCTACACCGAACAGGCGTTTGTAAGATTCGGCTGCTACTTCGAGAATGGGTGAATGCGGATTGGGCTTCCATCCCGGATAACCTTCACCGAAAGTGACTTCCGCTCCAGCCAGTCTGAACACGGCACGTACGGTATTTGCCATATCGTTGCGTGCGGACAATATAGAACTACGCTGGCTGGTTTCAATACGGATGATATGGTCGGGTTTCATCTTCACCGAAGCAAGGTTCGTGGATGTTTCTACCAGTCCCGGAATGTCCTGACTCATTGCATATACTCCGTGAGGAGCCGCATACAGTGCTTTCAACAGGCGGTCGGTGGTATCTTGGTCGATAGCTGTCTGGCGGGGAGTCTCTGATTCGAGAACCAATTTCAAATCCGGTTCTACAACTGACAGCTCATCTTCCATTTCACTGGCGAAGATGTTCAGTTCGGTGCGTACGTCATGTTTTGCATCTTCGGGAACTGCACAGATGGCATAAGCTTCACGAGGGATGGCATTGCGCAGATTTCCACCGTTGATTTCGCAAAGGTACAAATCGTGGTTGTTGGCCATGCGGGTAAGGAAACGGTTCAAGATTTTGTTGGCATTGCCTCGTCCCAGATGGATATCTCCTCCAGAGTGGCCTCCTTTCAGTCCTTTTACTTCTACTTTGAAGAAGAAATATCCGGCAGGTACTTCGATTTCTTTATACGTAAATTCTGCTACGGAGTCAATACCACCGGCACATCCGATAAAGATTTCCCCTTCATCCTCAGAGTCGAGATTCAAAAGGATATCTCCGCTCATAAAACCTTCTTTCAGGGCAAATGCTCCGGTCAGTCCGGTTTCTTCATCTACGGTGAACAGACATTCCAGCGGTCCGTGTTCTATGCTGTCATCGGCAAGGATAGCCAGCTCCGTAGCCACACCGATACCATTGTCAGCTCCGAGTGTAGTTCCTTTGGCTTTCAGCCATTCACCGTCTATTTCTGTTTCGATTGGATCGGTGAGGAAGTCGTGTTGAACATCATTGTTTTTCTCACATACCATGTCAATGTGCGATTGCAGTACTACAGTTTGCAGGTTTTCCTTTCCGGGAGTGGCAGGCTTTTTAATCAGTACGTTGCCCGCTTCGTCCACTTTGGTCTCAAGATTATGTTTAGCTCCGAACGCCTTTAGGTAGGCAATCATTTTCTCTTCCTTCTTCGAAGGGCGCGGTACTTGGCAGATTTCTTCAAAATACTTGAATACGCCGGCCGGCTTTAGGTCTTTTTTTTCCATGTTGTTTCTTTATTATAATAAGGAATAGAAGGGCGGTTTTAGCTTCTTCTATTGCTAAATATGGTTAATTTGATTGACTTATCTGAACTCATATCTCATTAAAGCCTATCTTTGCATTCACAAAATTAATAGAAATGGTTGAGACTATACTGATAACTTTGTTAATAGTTGCTATTTCCCTGGTTTTATTGGGGGTGAAAGTATTCTTTACGAAGGGCGGGAAGTTCCCGAATGGTCATGTGAGTGGGAATAAGGCGTTGCGTAAAAAGGGAATCGGGTGTGCTCAGTCTCAGGATCGTGAGGCACAGAAGAAGCCGCGCTTTTCTATTGATGAGTTAGAAAAGGCCTTGAATGATAGTATGAATTAAATTTATTAAAAACAATACTTATTAATTATGGATAGAATGAACTACCTCATGAACGGTTTGGCTGCTCTTGCGTTTATCGTTTTATTTTCACAATGCGCTGGCAAAACTGATAATCAAACTGCTACAACTCCCGTTCAGGCAAATGCTGAATTGTCAGGAATGAAAATTGCTTATGTCGAAATAGACTCGCTGTTGGCCAAATACAATTTTTGTATTGACTTGAATGAGGCTATGGTGAAGAAAAGCGAGAATGTTCGTATGACATTGAATCAGAAAGCTAACTCCTTGAATAAGGAAAAGCAGGACTTCCAGAAGAAAGTGGAAAACAATGCTTTCCTATCACAAGATAGAGCACAGCAAGAATATAACCGTCTGGTAAAGTTGGAACAAGACTTGCAAGAGCTGAGCAATAAGCTTCAGAATGGCTTGATGGAAGAGAACAATAAGAATAGCTTGCAGTTCCGTGATTCTATCAACGCATTCCTGAAAGAATATAATAAGACTCACGGATATAGCTTGATTTTCAGCAACACCGGTTTCGATAATCTGCTTTATGCTGATAGCGCGTTTAATATTACAGAAGAAATCGTAAACGGATTGAATGCCCGATATTCACCGGTAAAGAAATAGATCATTTTTTTATTGCATATTTTAATTTTTTGCCTGTCCGGTACTGTAAGTCCGGATGGGTTTTTTGTGCGTGAAAACAAGGAAACGGAATGGTCAGGGAGCTTCCGTTATATATTGTTTCATGCCTTCTGTGTAATAAGTCTCGAACTTTCCTTTTTCTCCACTATATATAAAGTAAGCATCAATTTTGGGATGCGCTTTACAGAAAGCCTCCGCTTCTTCAAGCCCCATCACCATAAATGAGGTAGCCAAAGCGTCGGCTGTCATACAATCTTCCGCTATCACAGTAGCGGACAGAATGTTATGCTGCACAGGATAGCCCGTTCTCGGATCAATGGTATGGGCATATTTCTTTCCGTCTTTGTAATAGAAGTTGCGGTAGTTTCCGGAAGTAGCCATACCGAGATCGGTTACTTTGAGTACCGTCTGTATATCTTGTTTTACAGAGAGAGAATCATCGATAGGCTTGTTGATTCCGATACGCCAACGGTCGTTTTTAGGATTGAATCCTTTTACCACCACTTCGCCACCTATATCTATCATATAGTTCTTGATTCCTTTTCTATCCAATAGACGGGCGACTACATCCACTGAGTATCCCTTAGCTACAGCACTACAACTCAACATAATACGCGGATCTTGTTTGATAATCTTTTCGTTCTCAAGTTTTACTTTGTCATATCCGGTGATTTGCAACAAACTATCTATCATTACGGAATCCGGGAAAGTGCCTTTCTTGAATCCGAATCCCCACGCATTGGCGAGCGGGGCTATCGTTATGTCAAAAGCTCCTTGGGTCTCGCGGGAGATCTCCATAGAACGGTTGAAGCATTTTTGGAAAAAAGTATCTGTCACTATTTCTTCGTTACGATTGACACGACTGATGACGGAACTGTCATTGAAGGGTGACAGTGACAAGTCGAATCGTTTTAACTCCGCTTCGATTTCCGGTTTTAAGTCACCGTCATATTGATAAGTGATATTGTAAATGGTTCCGAACACCAGACCGGTAATACTGTTGTAGTTTGCTTGTTGATTGTGTCTGGCCAATATCCAGATAGTTGCCAGAATTAGGAAAGCCAGCCAAAGGAAACTCTTTTTTGTCTTCATACGTTCTTCTATTTAATAAGAAAACTCTTTTTTATTGGAAAAATAGATGCTCAATTAATATTTTAATTCCGATAATTACCAGAATGATACCTCCCCATAACTCAGCTTTTAACTTTCGGGCAAGGCCGCAGCCACATTGAATGCCGAAAATAAGCCCGATTAATGACAGGACGAATGAAACAAATCCTATGATGAGGATAGGAGAAAGGATATCACTGTAATCCTGAATACCTAAAAAGGCGAATGAAATACCGACTGCCAATGCATCGATACTTGTTGCTACCGCCATGGTCAGTACTACCTTCAGGCTTGCCGGGTTGAACAGTTGGCAACATTCTTCTTCTTTAAAGGATTCCCAAATCATTCGGCCTCCCAGAAAGGCAAGAATTCCGAAAGCGATCCAATGATCTATACTTTCTATAAGATGACTGAAGGTTTTTACACACATCCATCCGATAAGTGGCATGATGGCTTGAAAAAGTCCGAAAGCAAAGGCCATGATTAGCATTGGTCTCCATCGGGTACGTTTCAAAATAATGCCGCTTGCAATGGATACGGCGAAACAATCCATCGCCAGACCTATTGCAAGCAACCAAATCTCTAGTCCTGTCATTGTATTCTAAAGAGGCAATTTATAGATGAGGGAATAGGTGATTCCCATATTATTTGATTTATATTTACCGTAACCCGGCACATACCACGGAGCGCCATACTCTCCGATAGAAGCTTTTGTCTTGTATTTCATGCGTACCGACCACCCCATATTAAAGTTCTTGTAAATACGTACTTTAACGCCTAAGACGATTTCCAACCATTGCACTGAGCCTTTCATGCCCAAATGGCTGAAAGGAACACTCCCTCCCCAATAATCGTCTTCTAAGCTGGGATTGCCAATTGCATCTCCCCAAATAGGATCATTTGCTGGCAGGGTTGATACATCATATTTGAAAGAACTGAATGCATAACGAAGTCCGGCATATAAATAACTGTTTTTCTCTTTTTTCTTTGCCATCGTGTTGTAGTCTACGCCGATACGGAAAAAAGGGGCAGCTTTGCTTTTGTAGTGTATACCCGTTTCGCTCCAGGTGTCTGTTCCTCCCATGCCAAATTCAAAAGTAGGGATGAATTTGTTTTTAAGGTTGACACCAATGCTGACTTCTGAACTCATGAAGTCTCCTCCTAAGATTTTGCTTCCTATGCCGTATAAATCCACACCGATATACGTCCCGTTATAAAACGGAATCGTATCTATCTCGACAGTCTCTTTTTTCTTCAGGTCTCTTTTGGGTGTATGAGTAGGACGCTGCTGCTGTGCCAGTAACGGAAGACCGATACAAAAGAGTAGAAGCAGACTAATCAGGCGTAACCGGTGTGCGGTCGCGATAGTTAAAGAATATCTGTAAATTCTCAATTTCATTTGAATTGGCTTCTTTATTTCGTAATTCGATAGACGTTATTTTCTCCGTACTGTTTTTTCTGTTGCCGAATGCAGCACTGATGATGTTTTGTTTCATCATGTAACCGCATTCCATAGACTGAAAATAGGGAGTGCTCTCTTGTACGATATATACTGTATCTACATCCTCTGGATTGAGTACCGGATTATATTGGAAGATAAATACGGTGGAATCGCTGGTATAGCGCAACGGCAACATCACTGTATGTACATCTTTCTCATTGTTGAGAATAATGGAGTCTGTTCCCATTGCTCTGACTGTCAGCGAGTCGAGTGTGTCATTGAGTACGGCGTTATCATTATCCGGATCGTTGGTTTTGAACGTGCAATACATCATGGGACGTCCTGCCATAGAACAATCATTTTCGTCCGAACATGAACTGTGGATACCGATAGCGGCACCAACGATTATCAATAGGAAAAAGATACGAACTAAATTCTTCATAGTCAAGTATTGAATGTGAATCAAATTTTCTTTTCTATCTGGTAGTTATTCCGTTCCGGTGCGTTACGCGAGATTAATTCGCCAAGAAATCCGGCAAGGAATAATTGTGTACCTATAATCATTGCCGTAAGTGACAAATAAAAATAGGGAGAGTCGGTCACTAGTCTATATGGTAGATTGTTGTACATTGCGTATAGCTTACTACTACCTACAATGATAACGGAAATCATTCCGATGAGAAACATCAGCGATCCTAACAAGCCGAAAAAATGCATCGGCTTGATTCCGAATTTGGAAAGGAACCAGAGTGAGAGTAAATCCAGATAACCGTTCACGAAGCGGTTAAGTCCGAATTTGGTTGTACCGTATTTGCGGGCTTGATGATGCACCACTTTTTCACCGATTTTCTTGAATCCGGCGTTCTTTGCCAGATAAGGTATATAACGGTGCATCTCACCGTACACTTCGATATGTTTTACGACCTCTCTGCGATACGCTTTCAGTCCGCAGTTGAAGTCGTGCAGGTTTTTAATACCTGAAACTTTGCGTGCCGTTGCATTAAACAGTTTGGTGGGAAGTGTCTTTGACAGAGGATCATATCTTTTTTGTTTCCAGCCGGAAACCAAGTCGTAACCGTCTTCGGTTATCATCCGGTAGAGTTCAGGTATTTCGTCCGGACTGTCCTGTAAATCTGCGTCCATCGTTATAACCACGTCTCCCTGCGCTTCTGCGAATCCACAGTAAAGTGCGGGTGATTTGCCGTAGTTGCGACGGAACTTGATACCTCTTACATGCTCCGATTGGGATTTTAGCTTTTCTATCACTTCCCATGAACGGTCCGTACTTCCGTCATTAACGAAAATCACCTCAAATGAGAATCCGTTGGCTTGCATTACCCGTTCTATCCAAGCGTAGAGTTCGGGTAGTGACTCTTCTTCATTGAATAATGGGACTACAACTGATATATCCATTTCTTTAATTACTAGTTACGAATTACAAATTACAATCAACTCGGCTCATTGTTTCCGGGTTTCGCTTTTTTCATTACCATTAATCCGGTAGGGATGGCAAGGATACTTCCGAAAAATACGTCCGATGACAGCATTTGCATGGTAATGTCGATAGCGCTGAGCGAGTTTATTTTATCTGCATCAAACATATCTTTCATAAGTTCTTTGTTTTCTTGCAAAGCGGGACTTTGCTCTATCGCTTGGTTCCAAAAATCAGCAAGGGCGTTGAAGATAAAGCCGTGATCTATAAACTGGAAGTATATGTAATGTGCTACGGCTACCAATAGGGAAGCGAACATATACATAAATATAGTGAAAAGAACAGCGTGTGAGAATTGTATAGCTCCTCCGCATACTTTGTCGCGATAGATTTTTACGTAATAATAACCTATGATTGGCACGGCTAGCGTTAGAATAACATATAGCAATTGGAAAAAAGGTATAGCAAACATCAATGGAAGTAGTATGAATTTCAATATCCAATAAGCTCCCATATATGTGCCAAAATGCATGGCGTATTTCTGTAAATAGCTTCTGTTCTCTGTCATCTTCATTTATAAATTGCGCACAAAGGTACAAATAATATCGGTTGATAGAGGGAATATGGTTGTTAAAGTTAATAAAGCAATAAAAGTTGCTAGTAGAGATTTTTTTTGTACCTTTAATTGCTTGAAATGTAGTCTGTTAGTTGTTTTACTTGAAAAAAGTTGTTCGTAGCTATTGCAGAATCCGTAAAAATGCCTACCTTTGCAACCGCAAAACGGGTAAGTCCTATACGGCCAGCTCCCTTCGAAT
>OGJC01000049.1_pt1 | contig 160847 bp, 149 predicted proteins | sample 1571941 | NCBI WGS metagenome assembly OGJC01 (sample SAMEA2582100, study PRJEB24529) | metagenome | biome: Human gut stool | place: China | collected 2011 | reverse complement strand
CTTCTCTTAAGAAATTTTCAAGGTTGTTGTCTATTGTTTAATTATCAAGGTTCTTCGCTGTTCTTGTTGATAAGAAGTAGCTTTGATATTTTATCACGCCGTTTTCCTTTTGTCAAGAACTTTTTTCATTTTCTTTTTGCTGTCTGTTCCGGAAGCGCTTCTCCCTCACAAGTCAGCTTTAATAGGTTATCACATCCACTTCCTTCTGTCAAGAACTTTTTTATTTTTCTTCCAGAGTTTTCAATGTGTACTTTCTCATTTAGAAAGTAACGGAGAAGGAGGGATTTGAACCCTCGCGCCGCTACTAACGACCTACTCCCTTTCCAGGGGAGCCCCTTCGGCCAGCTTGGGTACTTCTCCAAAATGCCCGCGTATTATACACGCTATACTTTTCTCACTCATTCCTCGTTTGTCGTCATATGCCTCAATCTTCTCAGTTGTGCATGCGCACCTTCAAGGAAAACAAAAGGAAGTCCATTCAATTCTGAACTTCCCAAGCGGAGAGGGTGGGATTCGAACCCACGCGCCCTCTCGGACAAACGGTTTTCAAGACCGCCTCGTTATGACCACTTCGATACCTCTCCAAACTTCCTGTCATTTCACAGGTTAAATTGTCTTGTTCGCCCTCGCGACAATGTGTATTCTAGCATAATACTATCTGAAATGTCAACACCTTTTTTTCACTTTTTTTATTTTTTTGTGCGATGGCCATTAACTCTTCTTTCGTAACTATCTCTGCACAAATAATTTCTGCCTACAATTAAGAAATGACACTGCGCAAATATAGCGCTTACACAAACACAATTGGAACAGGAATAATCAATGTCGCGGCAGCTGATTGCATCTTTCTTTATTATGGCTGCCGCTATATATTCACTTCTATTTTTCGATAACTGTAATAGTTCCATTTTTCAGCGTTGTAATATCAGAGCTTCTGCCGATCAAACATGGATAATACTCCCCTTTTTCAGTTGCAGACAGTATGCAATTTTGTCTGAGTCCTTCTCGTACATCTTCTGCTTTTTTTAATTCTCCGTTATGGATCAATTTGTATCCGATCATTTGTCCTTCTACCCGAAAATCCTTTGTTTCGTATTCTTCCAGATGAATTTGAATCTCATCACCTTCGCTTAATTCCCATCCACTTCCGTCTTCCTTTGTAAAAATCACAAGCGCTTCACTGGTAAACATCACTTCTGGGATTTGATATTGTGTCCCTCTTTTTTTCACTGGGATTACTGTAAATGTACTCGGAATTGCAGTTTCATCCTCTATTTGTTGAATCATTGGACAATTTTCCCAATCATAGAGCCCTGATACACTTTCCGCATCTTCTTTGTTTATAAGATTTCCTTCCGAATCATAAACCAATGCTGTTCCTTGTATGCTTTCTCCTATCAATTCACGATTTTCCTCCGTTACCAGCTGTGTTCCTCCATCATTTGGAAACTGCCAATATTTCACTGCAAATACAATTGATGAAGCTGATAATATCATTGCCGCTGCAAGTAATATTCGCCATTTCCAGACTTTTCTTTTTTACCGAAGGTACTCTATTCATAATCTTAGAAATTACCACTTTTTCAGTATTAACTGCAGAAAAAACAGTATCTAGCTCGTATTCTTCATATTCATTCAAAATTTCAGCACTTTTATCAGAAACACAGTCAAACATATCACTATAATTCATTTTCATCAATGACGCACTCCTTTATCAAGATTTCCTTCTGCTTTTCCCTGCCTCTTTTTAATTTTGTTTTTACTGTAGACTCTTGGATTCCCTCTTCTGATGCAATTTCCCGAATCAACTTTTCCTGATAATAATATTTCAACAATATAATCTGATATTCTGTTTTCAACTGTTGAAGTGCAGAATATATTACCTCTCGTAACTCTATATCCGCAAATACTTTTGCACTGTTTCCAATCACATTTTCATCCAATTCAACATGCGGACGAATTTGTTTCTTTCATTGATCACCTCATGTTTGGCAATCGCAGCCAGATAGTACTTAATGTCTTCACATTTATTTGTATCTATCTGTTCTGCCTTTTCCCAAAGCAAAAAAACACACCTGATTGATCACTGCCTGTATATCTATTTCTGTCGAATAAAAAGAAAGAATCGAATATACAATTTTTGCTACATAATTATGATACGTTTGGATAATTTCTTCTAATGCGGCAATTTCTTTTTGTTGCAGTTGAAGTATCAATCTCTTTTTTACCATCTTGCATACCCCCCCTTTCTATCTATACATACAGTTCTTTTCGGTCAAAAGTTTCATTTTGCCAAAAGAAAAAGGCCGGAAACTCCCAGCCTCTTGCATACATCATTTACTTTTTTCGTCTTTTCAAAAACACTTCTGCCATCTCCAGATCTTCCGGTGTTGTGATCTTGATATTTTCATACGAACCATACACCAGACGGATGGGATGATTCAGCATCTGTTCCACGACCATGGCATCGTCTGTCACGGAAATCTGTTGTTCCCGCATCAGCATCTCGTAAGCTCCTTTTACGATATCGTAAGAAAATACCTGCGGGGTCTGTATCATCCACACTGTGCTTCTGTCCGGTGTTGTCTGAACGTACTCTTTTTCATCCGCGATTTTGATGGTGTCTTTGACCGGCATACCAACTACACATGCTTTTTCTTTCTGTACCTGCTCATACACACGCTCTATCATCTCCTCATCTACAAACGGCCTGGCACCATCGTGAATGAAGAGACAGCCTTTATTTTCTGCTGCCTGGATTCCATTCCAGACAGAAAGATAACGCTCTGCCCCTCCGGCAAGTATTTTTCTTACTTTTGTAAGCTGATATTTTTCTACAATCTCTTTCCGGCAGTATTCGATTTCCTGTTCTCCTGTCACTAACAGGATTTCGTCAATAAGAGGAGATTCCTGAAATGCGTGCAGGGAATAATAGAGGACCGGTTTTCCACACAGATCCAGATACTGTTTTTGTATTTTGGTCCCCATCCGCGTTCCTCTGCCTGCTGCCAGAACGATTGCTGTTACAAATTCTTTTTCTTTCATATCCTTTATCTTTCTCCGAGTTTCAGATTCGGAACTGCGTTTAGATCCAGCCCGTGCCTTGTTCCTGCCAGATATTCATAATATGCAGCCACTCCGATCATAGCTGCATTATCTGTACAGAAAATCGGTGACGGGTGATAAAATTTCACACCACGTTTTTCGCAAGCCTCCTGCATTGCCTGGCGAAGGGCGCTGTTGGATGCCACACCGCCTGCAATCGCAAACTTGTTCATTCCATATTTTTCTACTGCATGCATGGAGTTTTCTACCAAAACTTCCACAACCGCTTTCTGGAAGGATGCCGCAATATCTGCCGGATTATAGGACTCTCCTTTCATCTTGCATCCATTGATATAATTCAATACTGAAGATTTCAGACCGCTGAAGCTGAAATCATATTCTGAATCCATATGCGCCTTTGGGAACTGAATGGCATCCGGATTTCCTTCTTTTGCGATCCGGTCGATTTTAGGCCCGCCCGGATAACCAAGTCCGATTGCTCTCGCCACTTTATCGTAGGCTTCTCCCGCCGCATCATCACGGGTACGTCCCAGTATTTCATATTTTCCATATTCTTTCACACAGACCAGATGGGTATGTCCGCCGGATACCACAAGGCATAAAAACGGCGGCTCCAGGTCTGGATTTTCAATATAATTGGCGGAAATATGCCCCTCGATATGGTGCACCCCTACCAACGGAAGATTTTTTGCGTAGGCAATCGCTTTTGCCTCCGCCACACCGACAAGGAGAGCCCCCACAAGTCCCGGACCGTAAGTTACCCCGATTGCATCGATATCGTCCAATGTCACGTTTGCCTCTTTTAAAGCTTCCTCTATCACCTGATTGATCTTTTCAATATGCTTTCTGGATGCGATCTCCGGCACAACGCCCCCGTACAGTTTGTGCAGTTCAATCTGGGAAGAAATGACATTGGAGCGCACTTCTCTTCCGTTGTGGATCACTGCTGCCGCTGTTTCATCACAGGAGCTCTCGATCGCTAATATATTGATATCTCTGATTTCTTTCATACTGCAAACCTCTTTCTACTCAAATGCCAGTTCTCTGGACATTCTGTCTTTTCCTGCCTTGGCTTCCGGGAAGATCCGGCGCACTTCATCCATATACTCTTCCGGTCTTGTCAGGGACGGACTGTAATGTGTCAGCCACATCTCTTTCACCTGTGCGTCCTTTGCCAGATGCGCCGCTTCATAAAATGTCATGTGCTTGTATTCTACTGCTTTTGCTGCTTTTTCTTTTTCTCCATACATCCCTTCGCAGATAAACAAGTCAGAATCCTTCGCATTTTCCCGGATAGAGTTCGTCGGTCTCGTATCTGTTGTATACGTAAGTTTTAACCCTTTTCTCGGCGGTCCAAGCACCATATCCGGAGTCAGGATTCCATTTTCCGTCTCGATCGTTTCACCTTTTTGAAGATGCTTCCAATACTTCTGCGGAATTTCCTGTTCTTTTGCACGCTCCACATCAAATTTTCCTGCACGGTCGATCTCCATTGTATAACCATAGCAGAGAACGTTATGGTTCACCCGAAATGCTTTCAGACGATATCCGTTTAATTCGAAAGTCTGCTCTGCCCCTTCAATTTCTTTATAAATGATCGGAAACGGCAGTTCCGGAGCAATGACCCGCAGAGCAGATACCACACGCTCCAGCCCTTTTGGTCCGATCAAAGTCAGCGGTTCTTTCCGATCTGCATTTCCCATGGTGAGAAGAAGTCCAGGAAGCCCACTGATATGATCTCCGTGATAATGTGTAAAACAGATCACATCAATCGGCTTAAAGCTCCACCCTTTTTCTTTAATCGCAATCTGCGTTCCTTCCCCGCAGTCGATCAGCAGGCTGCTGCCGTTGAACCGTGTCATCAGCGACGTCAGCCAGCGATAAGGAAGCGGCATCATTCCGCCGCTTCCAAGCAAACATACATCTAACATATCATCCCTCTATTTCCACCGGTATCAGAAACGATTGGAGAAGTGCATCATAGCACGTTTCGCACAGATCAAAGGCATGTCTCTCTCCGTCTTTTTCTGAGAAATATCCCCACTCGTAGTCCACACGGAACACCCCTTTCATCTCATGTCCACCGGATACCGGAATTTCTTTTCCACATTTATTACAAATAATTTTACTGATTTCTTTTCGTTCTTTTAATTCATACTGGCGCATAAAATTTCCTCCTGTGATTTTCGGATTTTCTTTTTGCTACGCCTACATTATAGCCGGATATCGCCGCAATTCCTACTGGGAACTGCTTCCGGCACTTCCAGTGATTCTATAAGCATTCTTTTGAAATCCATCAGACATCTGCACCGAGCTGTCTGCTCATCAAAACCGCATCTTCAGACGGGTTAACATAAAATCCCTGTCGAATGCCATCCTCCACGAATCCGTTTTTCGTATAGAAGCTGCGCGCCGCCTCATTACTCTCCCTCACATCCAGAAGAAGCTTTTCCATCTTGTGTTCTTCACAATAGTGTTCAAGCGCCTGCATCAGTTTACCGGCAGCCCCTTGTCTGCGTGCTTCTTTCTGCACCGCAATTCTTGCGATCTCCGCTTCGTCCGCCGCATGATATGCAAGCAGATATCCCAAAAGATGTCCTGCTTTTTCCGCCGCAAAGCAAACAGACTGCTTCTGCTGCACAGTCTCCAACACGCTTTTTTCACTCCATGAATCCGAAAAAATCTGCTGCTCCATCTCCGCAACTGCCGCAGAATCTTCCACTTTCAACTCTCGTACTATAATCTCTGCTTCTTTCTCACGCTGAGCGCGTTCCCGCTCTGCCTGAGAAACACGCAGATAATCCGGACGATGCTCCTCTGCTGTCTCAAATTTTCCTGATTTGTAATACTGGATTGCCAAAGTTCCTACAACAGCAGCTCTCTGCCGGTTCATATACGCAGGTGCAAAAGAATACGGAACAGTCAGTTTTTCTGCCAGTACATTTTCATAGACCGGCACTCCGTCTCCCAAAAATACGACCGGACGGCGATAGCGGTTCAGCCGTTCTGCCAGTTCTTCAATAGAAACCGCCATCTGCATCTTGATCACCTGAAAAACCGGTTCTACCAGATTCCTCCCTTCTTTTTCTCCCGCTTTTTTTGAAAATGTATAAATTCCAGTATATACCTGATTACGTCTTGCATCCATGATTGGACAGATAATATCCTCACACCCGAACACATTATACGCAAGTCCATCCACAGTCGGCACATGGATCAATGGTTTATTCAGTGCAAGTCCCAGCCCTTTCGCTGTCGCAGAACCAATCCGAAGTCCGGTGAAAGATCCCGGTCCTCCTGCCACTGCAATCGCATTGATCGTACCCAGATCCAGCTCTGTCATCTTTACTACTTCATCGATCATAGGAAGCAATGTCTGTGAATGTGTCTTTTTATAATTGATCGTATATTCTGCAACAGTCTGAGTCTCTTCCACGACTGCAACAGTCGCAGTCAGCCCTGAACTGTCAATTGCCAATACCCGCATATTCTCTTTCCTTTCCTTTTCTTTTTTGTATCCTCTATGTTACCGTGTTTTTCTAAATTGTGCAAACAGATTTACCTAAACGGTTTCCTCCACAGTAATTTTCCGATAATCAAACCCTTCTTCCAGATTCTTCTCGATCGTGATCTCCGTCCGTTTTTGGGGAAGTATCTCCTCAATTAAGTTTGCCCATTCGATCAGGGAAACACCTTCCCCCATCACATAATCTTCGAATCCCACTTCATCCATTTCTTCCACATCTCCAATGCGATATACGTCAAAATGATAAAACGGCAGTCTGCCTTCCTCATACACCTGTACGATCGTAAATGTCGGACTATTAACCGGCTCTGTAATTCCAAGACCGGCCGCAAAGCCCTGCGTAAACACAGTTTTCCCAACACCAAGATCTCCGGTCAGCGTAAACACCTGCCCCGGATATGCCTTCTCGCCCAGTTCTTTTCCAAGCTGAAATGTCTCCTGTGCGCTTCTTGTTTCTATTATCATCGCTTCTTCCCTCCATCAGACATCATTTATCTTCTATCATTTCTTATACAAAAAATCCGTATGCCGGGTACTTGAAATTTCCCCGTCATACGGATTTTACCACATTTTAGTGATGGAATAAACGAATTCCTGTAAATGCCATTGCCATTTTGTATTTATTACATGTTTCGATCACATTGTCATCTCTTACAGAACCGCCCGGCTGTGCGATATATTTAACACCGCTTCTGTGTGCACGTTCAATGTTATCCCCAAATGGGAAGAATGCATCTGAACCAAGTGCCACGTCTGTCATCTGATCCAGCCATGCTCTCTTTTCTTCTCTTGTGAATACTTCCGGTTTTACTTTGAAGATATTCTCCCATGCTCCATCTGCCAGAACATCCATGTAATCTTCTCCGATATACAGATCGATTGCGTTGTCTCTGTCCGCACGTTTGATTCCGTCTACAAACTGCAGCCCTAATACCTGCGGGCTCTGACGCAGGAACCAGTTGTCCGCTTTTGTTCCTGCCAGTCGTGTACAGTGGATTCTGGACTGCTGTCCTGCTCCGATTCCGATCGCCTGTCCGTCTTTTACATAGCATACAGAGTTAGACTGTGTATACTTCAGTGTGATCATAGAAATCGCCAGATCTCTTTTTGCTGCTTCCGGAATCTCTTTGTTCTCTGTCACAACATTTGCAAATAATGCATCGTCGATCACCAGCTCATTTCTTCCCTGCTCAAACTGGATACCAAATACATCTTTGTGTTCGATCGGTGCCGGAACATAGTTTGGATCGATCTGGATCACATTATAATTTCCCTTTTTCTTCTCTTTGAGGATTTCCAGTGCCTCCGGCTCATATCCCGGTGCGATCACACCGTCAGATACTTCTCTTTTAATCAGCTTTGCAGTCGATACATCACACACATCAGAGAGTGCAATAAAATCTCCAAAGGAAGACATTCTGTCTGCACCTCTTGCTCTTGCATAAGCACATGCAAGCGGAGAAAGCTCTCCGAGATCATCCACCCAGTAGATTTTTGCAAGTGTATCGCTCAGAGGGAGTCCCACTGCTGCCCCTGCCGGGGATACGTGCTTGAAAGAAGTCGCCGCCGGAAGTCCGGTTGCTTTTTTCAGCTCGGATACCAGCTGCCATCCGTTAAATGCGTCCATGAAGTTGATATATCCCGGTCTTCCGCAGAGAACCTCGATTGGAAGGTCTCTTCCATCATTGACTGCGATCTTTGCCGGTTTCTGGTTCGGGTTACATCCATATTTTAATTCTAATTCTTTCATTTTCTTCTCCTTTATCCACACTCTGCCTCTGATTATTGATTTTTATTCACAATCTTTGTCTCGATATCCCCAGTTGCAATATCGATATAGCGAACGAACAGAGAAACCTTGTTCTCTTCATTCAGACTGTTCCACAGAAGATCTGTAAATTCTTCGATTCTGTTCGGTACAGAAATCAGTTTTGGCTCTCCTTCAAAACTCGGAAGCGGATTGCCGTCATGCATATATGTATGAATAAAGTGTCCTTCTCCGGCAACCGGGTTCTCGTATGCAAATGTGTAACGGTTGCAGGCATCCGGATTTCCGTTATTGCTCTTTAAGATGGACATTGCATAGTTGTATGTTCCATTCTCAAGATGCATAATTCCGGAAATACGAGGTGTATAGTTCGGACCATCCGGCTCAAACTCTCTGCTTCTGAGAGACTGTTCAAATGTCATCTGCTTGTCCATGCCCTCGTAGATTGTATCTGTCTGATCTCCGTTTGTCACGATCGTCTTATTGCCCAGTACACGAACCGGTGCATAAATGATCAGGCTCGGATCTGTCAGCTTGGAAGGATCAAATGCCTGTGTGCGGATTCCCTGTCCTTCTTCTACAAAAACACGATTGCGGCTGTTTTCGCTTCTTCCCATGATAAAATAAGCGGCAACCGCTTTTGTTCCATCTTCGCTTTTTCCAAGGATGATTCCTCTTCCCGGATAAGAATTACTTTTCAATTCCTGCTCGATTGATAACATTTTCATATAGATGGTCTCCTTTGATTACGAATTCTATTTATAAATACAGCCTTATTATAACTTTGAATTTATTAGAATTCAATATAAATCCACCTTTTCCAGAGCGTCTGTTACTTACTTTTCCTAATAATTACTTATTACTTTTCTGATACATGCCCCATGCACCTGGAAACATGTACCCTCGCAATGCGGTTATCTTTCACCTGTTCTACACGCAGCTGCCACTCACCTGCCAAAACAGAGGCCTGCTCATTTTCTTTTGGAATATATCCCAGATTTTCAATCATGTAGCCCGACAGTGTGTCATAGTTTTCCGAGAACAGAGACAACGGCAATTCCTCGTTCAAATCTTCCAGCAGGATACCTCCGTCTACCAGGTACTCTTCATCCGAAAGCTGCTGGATTTCCGGTTCTTCGACTTCATCTTCTTCGTGAATATCTCCCATGATTGCCTCCACCAGATCCTCTACTGTAATGATTCCGGAGAATCCACCATACTCATCCACCAACACCGCCATATGCCTTCTGGATGCCTGAAGTTCCCGAAACAGATCATCGGCATCTTTTGTATCCGGCACAAAAAACACATCTCTCAATAGCCCGCGGATCTCAATTTCTCCGGTCGTTTTTTTCCGCATTTCGATCATCACATCTTTGGCATGAAGAATTCCGATAATATTGTCCACAGTTTCTTCATAAACCGGAATTCTCGAATGTCTGGATTCCAGAACTGCATCCAGAATCTCCTCATCCGGATCCTCAATATCCACAGCAAACACTTCTCTTCTCGGCACCATCAGCTCTCTTGCGCTCTTATCGCCGAAAGAAAATACCGAGTTGATCATTTCCCGTTCGCTGTCTTCGACCGTACCGGATTCTGCTCCCATCTTCAGCATTGCTTTGATTTCTTCCTCTGTAACGATCTCTTCCTGATCTTCCGTCTTCATGCGGAGCAATTTTAACACTCCCTTTGTCGAGATAGAAAGCAGTTTGATAAACGGAGACAAAATCTTAGAAATATAATGGATCGGCATCACTGTGATCATACAGAACTGTTCTGCCTTCTGCAGTGCGATCCTCTTTGGCACAAGTTCTCCGAATACCAGATTAAAAAACATCAAAACAAGCGTCACTCCATTTGACGCAATCGCTGTACTATATGGAATTCCTCTTTGTTCCATCCATGCACTCAATACCGGTGAAATGCTCGACGCCGCTGAAGCACTGGAATAGAATCCGGCAAATGTAATTGCTACCTGAATCGTTGAAAGAAACTTCGTGGAATCTTCGAAAAGACCTTGGATAACGACTGCTTTTTTATTGCCCTCTGCGGCAAGACTGCGGATCCGGTTGTGATTCACGGAAACAACTGCCATCTCTGCTCCGGCGAAAAAAGCATTCATCAATGTGAAAAATAATAAGATACATAAGTCAAAAATAATCTTGTTCCCTGCAGGGTCTGCGTCCATAAAAATACTCCTCCTAAAAATCACTTCAAATTTTTAGGAGAAGTATATCACGAAAAAAATATGAAATCAAGAGGAAAGTTCCTCGTACCATTCCTGCACTTTCCCGGATTCTTCACTGTTGACAAAAACTGTATATTCCGGAAGTTTGATCTTTAAAACCGGTGTTTCTCCACGCCGGATATAAAACATCGCCTTTCCGGACTCTTCGCCTTTGAATTTTCCAAGAAGCTGGCGGCTGTCAGAAAGTCCGTTAATCCTCACAAAATCTTCTTCCGGCAAGTCTTCCAGAAGCTCTGCATCTTCTATCTCTTTCTTGTCAAAAGAAATCCCATATTCAGCACTTCTGACTGTCACCTGGTTTCCATCTATAGATAGCTGCGGACGGACAAAATCCATCCCAAAAAACACAACAACCAGCCACAAAACGCCGATGACGATCACACTCCCCAGTGCTCCTGTCAGATAACGGACACCCGGTTTTCCCATATTAAAAGAATAGTTCGAACTGCACATTCTGTCAGGAACCACCCAGCGTCTGTCCCGTGGATTGTTATACCAGCCATTTTTCCAGTAAATATCATCATCCACATAGGAAAGCGGCTCTTCTGTTTTCAAAAGCTCCTGCCGCTTTTTCATCATCCACAGGATTGCCGCAAGTATAAACAGACCGCCTGCCATGCTGAATATGACACAAATGATCGTATCCACAACATCCAGATATCCTTTACGGGAAATCTGCCAGAGAATTTCTCCCATACCGATCAGACTTGTATATGTTCCCACAAGCCAGATCCATGCCCACATTCTTCTCTCCCTGACATGGATCGCTGTATTGATCTGCGTATTTTCACTGTATGCGTCACACCGTCTGCGGTTGGTCCAGATGTGCAATACCCAGAATAAACCTGCCGTCAGCAGTGCCATTCCCGGAACCAGTATATTTGCTGCCTCTTCCTGTACCCATCTTCGCATCCCCGGCAAAAAACAAAGCCATGCCAGGATCACAACTGCAGGCAGATGCCAGACTGCCGGAATCCGCTTCTCCTCTGCCTTTGCACTTGCTCCGATATCGATCACAACGATGTCCGCACCTTCTGCTGCAAACCACTGATGCTTTACTTTGATGTCATAAAGTTTCCGATGATTCATACAGAGAAAGCCCATACTTCCGACCGTAAACTCAAAAATCCAGAACATCCATCCAAACATAAAGATGGAAGTATAGCTAAATGCCAGCAGACCTGACAGTACGGCACCTGCCACATTCCACCAGTAAAATTTTTTCATTCGAACTGCATACTGCTCCATCAATGACTGGACTTCCGGATCTTTCTGTGCTTCTTTTGGCATATGGATCCCAAAGAGCATACCGTTTTCATACTTCATCTTTGTTCCGTAAACCAGCGCAAAACATCCCACGACCAAGAGATTCACAAACAGAGCCATCACACACATCATAATCTCGTATCCCATACATCATGCACCGTCCTTCCCCTTATCCAAACTGGAGACTTCCGGTCTGCCCGGATAAATTCTCAAAAATTGTCTCACACAGCTGCAGAAACTCCTGCTCGTTCATTCCCTTTATTTTTGCCTCTGCACCCAGAAGTGCAAGCTCTCCTTCCAGTTTTTCCCGGAAAACTCCCGCCGTATCCTCCACCGGATTCACAACTGCACCTCTTCTTCTGTCAATCTCAATAAACCCTTCCGCCTTCAACAGCTGATAGGTTTTATTTACCGTCATGGTGTTGACTCCCGCATCTGCCGCCATCTGCCGAACAGTCGGAAGCTTTTCCCCGACCTTCAATGCACCCGTGCCGATTCCCATCACAATCTGATTGCGCAGCTGCACATAAATCGGAGTAGCACTTGCCATATCCAATCGAATCAACATCCCTGTAGTCCCCTTTCTTTTTATTTTTTCTTCTTTTTATCCAGATTTGCACAATAATCTGCGGCACCACAGTTCGGACACTTTAATTTATATTCTCCCCAGCTGTGTGTGGCAAGAAACAGATTTTTCCACTCTGTCCGAAACGTATGTCCGCAGTGACGACACTGAAATCTACTGCCCGATTCTCTGACTGCCTGGCGGTACAGCGCATAGCCGGTGAGCAATGCGCCTCCTAAAAAGATCACGATCCACATTTTTACGTTCCTCCGTTTCATTAAAAAAGTATCATTTGTATTATCTATTATAATACAAACGATACTTTTGTCAATCTATACGCCGCATCCATTCTAATATTGATTGAAGATATTTCGAATCTGTTTTACATCTTTTGTGATCGTCAGTGCAAGCATCAAAAGAACCCTCGCTTTCTGCCCGGACAACGTATTCGCTCCAATGCAGACATCCATCGGATCAAACACTCTGTCATCAAATACAATTCCCTGTGACACTCTGGATGCCCTGACAAACACTGTTCCTTTTTCTGCCAGTTTCTCCATCGTTTTCATCCATTTCCGGTTATAATTACCGCTGCCGGATCCCACGATCACGATCCCTTCATGTGTCTCTGCCAGATAATCCAGGATTTTCTCATCTGCGCCTGCATAAAAATAAACCACGGCTACTTTCGCCAGACTTTCCAGCCTGCGCAGAGCAAAAATAGACTGCATGGTATGTGTCTTAAAGCTTCTGGAAAAGAAATACGCAGTCTCATCCTGCATATATCCCAGGCAGCCGAATGCGTTCTGGTCAAATGCATCTGTCTTGTAATTATTTACTTTCTGAATATCTCTTCCGGAATAGATTGTGTTGGAAAACACAGCCATCACACCCTGTCCTCTGGCATCATCGCTGGCCGCCAGACAGACTGCCTGATACAGATTAAACGGTCCGTCTGCACTGGTGGCTGTGGCCGGACGCATTGCTCCTGTAAGTACTACGGGCTTCTGTGTATATACTGTCAGATTTAAAAAATATGCGGTCTCATCCAGGGTATCTGTTCCATGTGTGACCACAATTCCATCGATATCCGGACGGGCTGCCAGCTCATTGAGCTGATTCGCCAGCGTGATCCACTTCTCTTCATCCATCTCATTGCTGTCCACATTAAACAACTGTACCGTCTCAATATCTGCAACATTCCGAATCATCGGGATTGTCTCCAGAATCGACTCCACATTCATCTCTCCCGCATGATAGACTGCCGTCTTTCCCGCTTCTCCGGTTCCGGCTATGGTCCCGCCGGTTGCTGCTATTGCAATTGTTTTTTTCTGTTTGATCGTCATTCTCTCTTTAGTCCTTCCTCTAGTGAAAATACTTTCTGTTCTGAGTATAACGTCAGTCAGAAAGATTTACAAGGAGGAAACAAAAACTGCAGTTTTAGAATATCACTGCATACGCAATATGAAATACGATTCCTGCTGCAAAAACAACAGATAAGGATCTGTGCAGAAACATCCAGACAGATTTTTTCATCCGGCTTTTCAGGCAGGCCGCAAGAAGCAGAACAAGCAATACCATCCATACCAGCTTGCCACTGATCATCCCCGGGTTCTTACCTGCCATAATCCCATGCATAAGTCCTATAACAAGCAGCAGCCAGCCATATAACACATGCGGCTTCAGCAGTATCCGAAGTCCTTTTATTTTCTGCCCTGCCTTTGTTTTTTTCAGCGGAGCTGCCAGACACAATATGCACAGTAAAACTGCTGTTGTACTTAATACTTTACCCAATACAAACATTTTTCATCTCCTTGAAATTACTTTCATTTAACTTTTATTAGTTTTGGCTAACTTATTATAACAAAAAATATTTGTTTGTAAAGAAAAATAGAGAAAAAAATGAAATTCACTTCCACTTTTCCTCTATTTCCAAAGTTTCTTTATTTCACAATGTAACCGAGTTCTCCTAACATCTGCATATCCCGCTCAATGGTGATTCCCGCAGTTGTCAGCATGTCTCCTGAAATTGCAGCATTTGCCCCGGATGTAAAGCAGGATCTTCCTTTATCCGGGAGAAGCCCTCTTCCTCCTGCAAGGCGAATCCATGCATCCGGAAGCAAAAACCGGAAAACTGCAACGATCCGACGCATTTCTTCTGTCGTAAGAACCGGATTATGCTCATAAGGTGTCCCCGGAATTGGATTCAGTAAATTTACAGGCATGGATTTGACTCCTAATTTTCGGACTTCCAATGCAAGATCGATCCGGTCCTCCACGGTCTCTCCCAGTCCCATAATCCCTCCGCTGCATACTTCTATTCCGGCTTTCCAAGCTGCGCGGATCGCTGCGATCTTGTCTTCATAAGTATGAGTGGTACAGACATTCGGAAAATTCTGTCGGGATGTCTCCAGATTATTATGCACTCTTGTGACGCCTGCCTGTTTTAATTTTCGAAACTGAGTTTCATTCAAAAGGCCGCCGGACACACAGACCTTGATCTTTGATTCTTTGTGGATTTCCCGGACGCTTTCGCAGACATGTTCCACTTCCGTGTCATTCAATGCTTTTCCGGAAGTTACGATCGAATAACGCAGGACTCCTCTTTCTTCATTGTATTTCGCCTGCTCTTTGATCTTCTCCACTGCAAGCAGCGGATATTCTTCAATTTCTGTATGGTAACAGGCTGACTGTGCACAATATTTACAGTTTTCTGAACATCTGCCGCTCTTTCCATTAATGATCGTACAAAGATCAAATCGATTTCCACAAAACTGGTAACGGATCTCGTCTGCCGCAAGGCATAATTCCTCCAATGGTTCCCCATATAACTGCAAGGCCTCTGCCTTTGCAATCTGATTTCCCTGCAATACCTGTTCCTTTATTTCCTGTATCAAACTCATTGTTCTGCCTCCATGCTGATTTCTTTTTTTCAGTATAGTGCATGGATGCTTGATTGTAAACTTATTTTTAATTTAAGTTTACAATCTTCTCTGCTTTTTTCAGAGAAACATGATATACAGAGAACAATACAAAACAGAAAACTGCAATCAGTAACAGAAGAATTCCAAGCGCTTTGATTTCGATTGCTGTTATCCTCCCATCATTTGTATAATCCATATCGACGATGTCAGTCTTTGTACACTGTTTGCCAACACACTGGACAATGCGATTGAAGCATGTCAAAAAATAGAAGCTCCGGACAGACGAAAACTGGAATTGAAATGCCGCTACACGGAAAACGGATATTTTAGTCTGGAACTGATCAATTCTAAAATCAATGAAATTGTAGTCCAAAAAAATCAGTATATTTCTGATAAAGAAGACAAATCTGCTCATGGAATCGGAATTTCTTCTATTCGGGATATTGTCGAAAAATATGAGGGGACACTGGATATTTCTTATGATGATACATCATTTAAGGTTGTAATCCTGATTGGAGGATGAGATCGTTTATTGGGGGAAACATATTATTTCCCCTATTTTGCTACCTAAAACGCGCTGATTGGAAAACTATAAAACAGGAATAAATCCCCCATATTTCCTCACCATCTCATATGCCTGCTTATATTGGCGTCTGTCTGTATACCACTCCAGTACATACGGCACATGAAATACCGCAAAACCAACAGGCAGTCTTGCTTTCATTTTCTCAAAACAAGGAAACAAAAGTTTTTCATATTCCTCTTCCTTCAGATAATTCTCATGTTCCAAACGATAGCGGACCAGTCGACACATTTCCACTTCCAACTGCTTCTCATCATCTGGATCATCCCCGAATTCTCCCATCCTCTCTGCGCGTTTTACAGCTTCTATCCCCTCCGCTTTTCTTCCATACGCTTCACAACAGATTGCAAGCTTATGCAAATCTAATATCGCGGGTTCTTCTACTTTTGAAAAATAGTCGTACGCTTTCTTATAGCTTCCAAGCGCCACCCATGTAGATGCCCGATTATAGTTGATCACCTTTAATATTTCTGTCTGATGTAGGTCTCTTGCCAGACGCGAAGCAATTTGATACTCTCTCTCCATATTTTCCAGTTCCTGCTGATTACTGTAGCAATTTCCGATGATAATGCGGCACTGCAGCATCAGCATCGCCATCCCTTCCTGGGCTGCCAGATTATAGCCCATTTGCAGATAAGAAATAGCTGATGCGTAATTCTGGCCTGTCTCATAAAGAATCTCCCCTGCCCGCATATACATAAACGGAATTGGAAGCAATGTGATTGCCTCATCCAGCCTTCCCTGCAGCATACGCAGAACAGCAAGCTGCCTGAAATCCAGGTAACGTTCCAATCCCTCTTCTATTTCATCTTTACGACTCTCATATACTGCTTCCAAAATGCAGGCATCTGCGATCAACGAACTGGAATACAACTTTTCCTTTTTCTCTTGAAATATTTCTTTTTGTTTTAAAAATTCTTGTATAGGATGCGTAAATAGAAATTCATACTGTGCTTCCACAAAACTTTCTAAATCCTTTGTTTCTTTGTCATCAATCCACGGTAACTCTAACCGTTCCAGCAAAAGCTTCAAAATCTCTTCTGATACTTCCATCTTTCCCTGTTCAATTTTGGAAAGATAAGATACTGCACATATCCCATAACACAGACCTGACTGACTCCAGTTTCTTTTGATACGTTCCCGGCGAATCCGCATCCCTATCATTTTCCATACATTTTTTTGTTCGTGCTCTAACATGTTCCTATTCTCCGTTCATTTGCTAGCTCCATTATATCATCCTGTACAAAGAATGGATTCTTTTTTCAACATCTCTTTCTTTTCGTCTTTTACCTGAAAACTTTCATAAAATTTTCTCAATTTTCCCTTATTTTCTTTCTTTCATTCTTCCTGTATACTAAAAAACAGGAGGTGATATCACGATATGAAGAATCCCTTATGGACCAGAAATTTTTCTCTGTTGATTGCAGCTACAACTTTTGGATGTATGGGAGGAATTGTGGGCAATTTCGCATTGTCATTTCTTGTTTTTGATGAAACTGGAAGCACCTTTGCATCTGCTCTTGTAATCGCAATCCAATTGATCCCCAATTTTTTAATCCCACTGTTGGTTGCTCCCTGGATGGACCGCTTTCCCAGAAAACCATTTCTTGTATTTGGAGATTTCATCAATGGAATCTTTTATGCTCTTATGGGAATCTATTTGCTGTTTTTCGACTTTTCATACGTTGGTTATCTTGGATATTCTTTGCTTCTTGCTACACTGGGAAGTCTGGATGAACTGGCATATAACAGTATTTTTCCAAAGATCATACCAAGTGGAATGGAACAAAAAGGATATGCCATTTCTTCCATGTTATATCCCCTACTGCGTGTGATCATGCTGCCTCTGGCTGCAGTACTTATGGATACGATCGGTATGCCGTGGCTTTTTATCGGACAAGGATTATTTTCCATATGTGCTGCACTCATTGAAAACACAATTCAGTTGACGGAAGAAACACGTGTGTGTGAAAAAACATTTTCTTTTCAGGTATGGAAAGAAGATCTTCAAGAAGTTCTCCGCTATTTTAAAAAAGAACGTGGATTACAGGCTATTTACTACTATATGGCAGCCACAAATGGGGTCGCTTCCGGATATGCTCCCATTCTGGTCGCATTTTTCCGTACCGCCCCCGGAATGTCCGCCGCACTTTATTCTTTATTTTCCATTGCTGAATTTTTAGGACGCACCATCGGCGGAGTGGTGCAGTACCGGATTGAAATTCCAAAAAAGAAAAAATTCTACGTTACTTTTGCAGTCTATACCTTTTACGAATGCATGGATCTTATTCTGCTTTGGCTTCCATATCCTCTTATGCTCGTAAACCGTGCCTTTGCCGGTTTTCTCGGAACAAACAGCGCCACCTTACGTGTTGCCGCCGTCCAGTCTTACATTCCGGAATCCATGCGCGCCAGAATCAATGCATTTGAAAATATGATTCTGATGGCTGTCAGCAGCATCCTTTCTGTAATTGTAGGAGCTACTGCTGAAATCTTGGATTATCGGCTCTGCATGTCTTTTTTTGCTGCATGCTCTCTTCTCATCTGTTTCTGCACAATTTTCAGATGCCGGGCTGATGTAAAAAAGGTCTATGAAACAGACAAAAACCTCTCAGGAGCCGACTGACTCCCAAGAGGTTCTTTGTTTCGTTTTATTTTAGTATGTAGTAAATCCACCATCACTTGCAACAATGGAACCTGTAATGTGTCTTGCCTCATCACTTGCAAAATACAAAATCGTTGCTGCCTGTTCTTCCGGTGTCGCATTTTTCTTCTGCAACGTCTCTGTCTTTCCAGACAACATAGAATTCTTCAGCCATTCCATCGGATCTTTTCCCTGTGCTGCAATCTCTGCCATTCTCGTCTTAATATCTGCTGAACTTCTCTCTGTAAGCGGAGTATCTGTTCCTGCAGGGCAAATCGCATTACACGTAATTCCTTTTGTAGCATAGTCCACTGCCACTGCTTTTGTCAGTCCACTGACTGCATGCTTACTTGCAACATAAGCTGCTGCGGAAGGGAATCCACGCATTCCCGCAACACTGGACACGTTCACGATGGCTCCACCTGATGGCTGCATCAGCTTTACTTCTTCTCTGCAGCAGAAGAAACAAGAATTCAAATTTGCATCAATTACCTGGAACCAGTCATCATCCTCCAGTTCTTCTACCGTCTTAGAAGCACCAACGATTCCCGCATTATTCACTGCAACATCAAGTTTTCCGTATTTTTCCTGGATTTCTGCAAAAAGTGCCTTTACTGCATCTTTGTTGCTGACGTCACATTTCATGAATTCTCCTTTTCCACCAGCTTCTTCCATTGCTGCTACAACAGCCGCTCCACGCTCTTCGTTGCGCCCCACCGCAACAACTGTTGCACCTTCTTTTGCTGCGCGAATTGCAACCGCTCTTCCAATTCCGGAAGTAGCTCCTGTTACCAGCATAATTTTCTCATCAAAACGTCCCATAATAAAACCTCCAAAATTCATTCAATAGTGCTACTATATCACAATCCGGCAACGCTTTCTATGAAATTTGTATAAAATTTTGTATTTTTGGGTTTTTTAGTTTGTCGTTTTGACGATTACCATAAATTCAGCAGATGCTGCATACTGAGCGTTACCACGGTAATGCCAAGCCAACATGCCATTCCCATTAAAATTGGCTTTCCGCCACCTTTGATCAATTTCACTACATCCGTATGAAATCCAATTGCTCCCATTGCCATAATGATGAAAAACTTGGAGAGCTCTTTTAATGGCTGAAAAACTTCTGTCGGTACTCCTGCTGCTGTTGCTGCTGTCGTAATCAGACTTGCTCCGATAAAAAACAGGATAAAAAATGGAAACACTTTCTTCAGAGACACTTTTTCTCCGCTTTCTGTTTCAGCCTTCCGCGCCCTGCGTAATGCAAGTATCAATGTGATGGGAATAATCGCCAATGTTCTGGTCAATTTAACCGTCACTGCCTTATCCAGTGTCTGGCTTCCCAGATGATACATGCTGTCCCACGTAGAAGCCGCTGCAGTTACAGAAGAGGTATCATTCACCGCAGTACCTGCAAAAATTCCAAATGCTTCCCCGGATGTTGTTGAAAATCCAAGCGCTGTTCCCAGTACCGGAAAAATCAATGCTGCCAGAATATTAAACAAAAAAATCACCGAAATTGCCTGTGCTACTTCTTCTTCATCCGCATCGATAACCGGAGCTGTTGCTGCGATCGCTGATCCCCCACAAATCGAAGATCCCACCCCAACCAGTGTAGAGATTTTTTCCGGAATGTTCATTGTGCGATGCAAAATATAAGAAATCACCAATGATGTTGTAATGGTGCACACAATAATCGGCAAAGACTGTTTTCCCGTCTCCATCACAACCTCCAAATTGAGTCCGAATCCAAGAAGTACAACGGCATATTGCAATATTTTCTTCGAAGTATATTTTATGCCACATTCCAGTGAATCCCGTTTTTTAATCACCAATGCAAGTATCATTCCAATTAAAATCGCAAACACTGGTCCACCGACGACCGGAAACAATTTTCCCAAAACAGCTGAAGGCACTGCCAAAGCCAGACAAAAAAGTAATCCCTTCCCGTTTTTCTTTATAAAGTCCATATTTGCCTCCTATCGTGCTGCATGAATTGCTGCAATCGTTCCATCTGCTACTGCTGTAGATACTTGTCGTACCTGTTTTACACGAATGTCACCAACTGCATATACACCGGGTATTTCCGTCTGCATATTTTCATCTGTCGTAAGAAACCCATTGTCCAACCTGATCTCATTATATAATTCTGTATTCGGAACCGTACCTACATACACAAAAATTCCACATCCCGGATCTTCAATTGTCTCAATTGCTCCTGTTTTCTCATCCAAGATTTCCAATGACTCTACTTTTTCCACTCCGTACACAGCATGAAGTCTGGCGTGAAGCCGTAATTCAATGTTTGGGGTATGTGCTACTTTTTCCTGAAATTGTGCAATGCATCCCAACGTTTCTTCAAAATGGATGATTGTTACTTTTTCTGCAACCCCCGCCAGATACAGTGCTTCTTTTACCGCTCCATCTGCACCTCCGATCACATATACATGTTTTCCACGATACTTCATTGCATCTTTTGCTGCATTCATTCCGATTCCTCGTCCTGCCAGTTCTATTTCTCCCGGAATCCCCAGTTTTCTTGGTGATGTACCATTCGCTAAAATTACCTTCTTCGCACAATAACATTCTTTCTCTGTATAAATCCTTTTTTCCACCCCGGTCAATTCTACTTTTTTCACCTCGGTCTTCAGGATTTCTACCCCTGCATTTTCCGCCTGTTTCCTCAGGCGCTTTGCAAAGCTTTCCCCGGTTTCCCCCTCTACAATTGCCGCATAATGTGTGACAGCGGACACTCTTCGAATCAGTCCTCCGACCTGATTTTTTTCTAAAATTAGTGCTTTTTGTCCTCTGCTCACTGCATAAATTCCTGCACTGATTCCTGCCGGTCCTGCTCCTATGATTATAACATCATACATTTTCATATCCTCCTGTTTTTCGCCTTCCTCATTTTACTTTTCCCTGTTTTCATATATACTATAAATCGCTCCTATTATTTTGTAAAATTATAAGTATTGATTATATAATAAATATTTGTTATGGTTTAAGTATAAACACATCTGAAAAAGGAGAAACAATTATGTTGGATTTTCGCATGGAAACATTTCTGACTGTATGCAACGATATGAACTTTACACATGCTGCCGAGCACCTGAATCTGACACAGCCCGCAGTTTCCCAGCATATTAAACATCTGGAAAAGACCTACGGTACCGAACTTTTTATAAGAGATAAGAAAAAGCTCAGACTAACTCCTGCCGGAGAAATCTTACGTTCTGCTCTGGAGACCATGAGAAATGATGAAAATACGTTAAAAAAACGGATGCAGGAAAGTATAGAAGAAAAAAAAGTTCTGACCTTTGGCGTAACAATGACCATTGGCGAATATGCGATCGTACCTGCTCTTTCCCGTTTTATCAAAACACATCCGGATATGGATTTTCACATCCGATATGGCAACACGCAGACCCTTCTCACCTATCTTCACGAAGGAACGATCGATTTTGCAATTGTGGAAGGATATTTTAGCGGTGATCATTACGAGACACGTGTCTACAAAACAGAAGAATACATTGCTGTTTCCTCCGCCCATCACACATTTTCAAAACCAGTACACAATCTCCGAGACCTGACATCTGAACGTCTCCTGATTCGAGAACACGGCTCTGGTACCCGGGCAATCCTGACCAAAACACTGGCATTGAAAAATATGTCTGTCAAAGACTTCCGACATCTTGTGGAAATCGAAAACATCCACACGATCGTCACTCTGTTAAAAGAAGATTGTGGAATTTCTTTTCTCTATAAATCTGCAGTGGAACAAGAATTAAATGAAGGAATGTTAGTACAGATCCCACTATCTGATTTCATGATTATGCACGACTTCACCTTTCTGTAGACAAAAAACAGTATCTTTTCGCAGGAATATGATGCTGTTTTTAAAGAATTGAGAGGGGCTGTTGCAAAATAGATGAGTAAACATCTATGGAGCAATAGCTCCCTTTTTATGCCTAAAAGTAAAAAACGGACTCCGAAGAGTCCGCAATCCATGGTATAATTAAGTATGACAAAATACATAAAATACCATAAAAATTATACCGAATTTGGCGAGCCTTATCAACTGGTTTTGCCATTAAATTTGGAAGGTCTAGTTCCTGATGATGATTCTGTGGAAGATCAACGGTTTTTCAACATTTCTGACACGTTTGCTTTTTCAACACATTCCACTACGTGGGATGCCTCCAGCGTCTCACTCAACACCCAGGAAATGATTTTTCTTGAATACAGATCCATCACACTGGTATAACCTTCTGAAATTGTACATCCCTTAACATTTAAGTAACTGGAAATACTTAATTTCACCAGATTCTCAAATGTTGGTGCTGTAAATACATTATAAATACAAGGCTTCACATTACTCCGCATTACACTTTAAAGCTACATATGTTCAATATAAAATTCATCCTGACAACTTCGCCCCTCATTTTTTAATAGTAATTTATGCTCATCATATGAACGCATTCCATTCACACGAAGTATTTCCCCTATATTCTGTCTGCTACTTGGAATGATTCTACTCTGTACCCAACGCATACTCCAATCTGAATTCATGGTTCGGATACCTTTTTTCAAAAGTAACGACATCATAAACGGAGCTTCCTTTGGCGTAACATTTTCCGGAATCTCAATTGTGTATTTCTTTGCTTTCTCATCATAATTTAATATTCCGACAATTTTATTTCTATTATTTCTCCTGATTGCGTACCTGTTCAAAAAAACACCACCTTTTCCAAATCATCTCCCATATTTTATTCCTATGACCCTCCGATAAAACATGCTTTATACCACTAAAAATATAATCCTGATCTTCTTTTTTTAATTTCCAAATCTGTAAATCGTATCCTTTTGGTATCAATGACAGATTATACTCTAAAGATTTTGATCCAATATAATTATTAACCGGAAAATCTCTCATCACGTCCGTTTCTTCCGGAAGTTTTTCATTACCATATGTTGAAAACAATAACGATACTCCCTGATCAAACAAAGGAGCTATTCTCACACTATCGTCTTCATCATTTCTTAACACTTCCAGATTGCTTCCATGACGGTCTCTATTGGCAATCAAATAATCAATGCAAAACATCTGGTACATATATAATTCCCAATTGTTTCTTATTGCAAATTCTAACGGAGATTCATTTCCTTCTTTTTGCAAATCATAATACAAATCATATGCCAACTTTTCTTCATTATCCTTACGAAAGTTTTCCGAAACAGAAAGCCATGTTTCCTGTTCTTTTCCATCTATGATAATCTGCGCATGTATCAATTTATATTTCACATGGGGAATTCTCAAAATATCCATTACTCGACTTACAATCAATTCATTTACACATTCATGCCCAAATACACCGCGATAACTATCATAATTCGATAGTTTATAATATAATCTTTTTCCATTCACTTCTTCATATGCTTTCAGAAAACATCCCGGGGTTCCCGGTGACATTCATCAATGCTGACACAAATTCACATCAAAAACTCCCCAAGACCGAAGTCCTGAGGAGTCGAAAAATCTTTTTTGAAATTGTACGTTCCGAAACGTATAATTAACGTTTTGAGAACTGTGGTGCTCTACGAGCTGCTTTGAGACCGTATTTCTTACGTTCTTTCATACGTGGGTCACGTGTCAGGTATCCAGCGCTCTTTAATACTGGTCTGTACTCAGCATCAGCTTCAAGAAGTGCTCTGGAGATTCCGTGACGGATTGCTCCAGCCTGTCCTGTGTATCCACCACCATGTACGTTTACGATTACATCAAATTTGTCTGTTGTTCCTGTAGCAACGAGTGGCTGACGAACAACAACTTTTAATGTTTCCAGTCCAAGATACTCATCGATATCTCTTTTATTGATTGTGATCTTTCCTGTTCCCGGTACAAGATATACTCTTGCAACAGATTTTTTTCTTCTTCCTGTTCCGTAATATTTTGCGTTAGCCAATGTAATGTCCTCCTTTCAACCTTTCCTTAAAATGTCAGTACTTCTGGTTTCTGAGCCTGGTTGTTGTGCTCTGGTCCAGCGTATACATGAAGTTTCTTGATCATTGCTCTTCCCAAAGGTCCTTTTGGAAGCATTCCTTTTACAGCAAGTTCAACAACTTTTTCTGGTTTCTTTGCAAGCATCTCAGCCAGTGTTGTCTCTCTCATTCCACCTACATAATCAGAGTGATTGTAGTAGATTTTCTGCTGTAATTTCTTTCCTGTTACTTTCACTTTATCAGCGTTTACAACGATTACGTAATCTCCTGTATCAACGTGTGGTGTGTACTCTGGTTTATTTTTTCCTCTTAACACTTTAGCGATCTCTGAAGACAGACGTCCTAATGTACATCCTTCAGCGTCAACCACATACCATTTTCTTTCGATCTTGTCTGGGTTAGCCATATAAGTTTTCATGGGTGTTCCTCCTACTTACTAATTATCATAGATTATTTACTTTAACTCTTCTATATGAAATCAGCATACTCCGGGGCTTTGGTGTAAGCTGTTTCTCCTTATGTCATACTGCTTTATTATATTCTTTTTGTCCTTGATTGTCAATGTTTTTTTCTCCAAAAACAACAGTAAAAATCACTCTGCAACTGTACACAGTAACATACTCCGGACATAAAAATAAGACAGCCTTTATGACTGTCTTACAAGCTACGGATAGAGGACTCGAACCTCTACTAACAGAGTCAGAGTCTGCTGTGCTGCCATTACACCAATCCGCATCATTTCTCTTTCTGTCAGACTCAACATTTACATTATATCGCAATTTTCCAAAAAGTCAAGCACTTTTTTTATTTTTTAAGCAAAGTTCGTTACCGTTCATCTCAGGTATTGATAGTAACCGGAGATAAACCGTAACGAACGCCCTGCCTCTTTTTCTATTATGCCTTCCACACTCCGTCAAAAACAACCTCTGCCGGTCCTGTCATATAGATTTTATTCTGTTCACGATCCCATTCGATCAGCAGATCTCCTCCGAGCAGCTTAACCGTCACTTTGTTTTCTGTATATCCTCCGAGAATACATGCCACTGCCACTGCACAGGCTCCGGTTCCACAGGCAAGTGTCTCCCCGGATCCCCGCTCCCAGACACGCATACTTGCCGTGTGTCTGTCTAAGACTTTCACGAATTCTGTATTCACTCTGTTCGGAAATCGTTCATGATGCTCGAATTTCGGTCCGATCTTCTCAATCTCCAGATGTTCGATATCATCCATAAATATGACTGCATGAGGATTTCCCATAGAAACACAAGTCATCTGGTATTCTGTTTCATCCACAAGGATCGGAACAGCAACCGCTTCCGCCTCATCTGCGATGACCGGAATCTGCGCCGGTGTCAGGATCGGACTTCCCATGTCCACTCTTACCAGAACCACTTTTCCATCCTCTACAGTCAGATCCAGATATTTAATCCCGCCCAGTGTCTCCACAGAAATATGTGTCTTATCGGTAAGACCATAATCATAAACATATTTTGCCACACAACGAATTCCGTTTCCACACATCTCTCCCCTGGAACCGTCTGCATTATACATCTCCATCTCAAAATCTGCTTTCTCGGACGGATTGATCAGAATCAGTCCATCCGAACCGACTCCAAAATTCCGGTTGCTCACTTTTACAGCCATTTCAGAAGGATTTTCAATCCGTTCTTCAAAACCATTCACATAGACATAATCATTGCCCAATCCCTGCATTTTTGTAAATTTCATCCTGCTCTCTCCTTTCTTTTTCGAAAAAGGGTATCTCCCATCCACTGGAAAATACCCTTATGTTATCGATGTATACATACTTTAAACAAGAAATTTCTTGATCAATTCTTTCAATTCTTCTGCATCCCCATTAAACACCTGCAGTTCCATCTCTTCCTCTATATTCATACTGCAGATTCCCAGAAGAGACTTCGCATCAATCGTAATTCTCCCCTGTTTCAGATCAACATCTCCATCAAACTGATTCACTGCTTTTGCAAATTCCTGTATTTCATCGATGTTTCTAAACTTCACACACAATTCTTCTGCTACTGCTTCCGGCATTGTATATTCCTCCCATATCTTCATGTACTGCGCTTCATTGTACACTATTTATCGGGAAAAAGAAAGCAGTTTTTTATTTTTGCAGAAATTCCAGAACCTCTTCCTTCTCCGGCATGGAACGAATCGCTCCTTTTCTGGTTGTAATCAGCGCTGCTGCTGTATTTGCAAATGTGAGCATTTCTCCCAGCTGTTCTTCCGTCAGATTTTCAAAATCATGCTCCAGAATATAATTTAAAGAGCTTCCGCAGAATGTATCTCCGGCTCCTGTCGTTTCGATTGCCTTCACTGATTTTCCGGCTCTTTCTACACGCATTCCCTTGTAGTACGCACGGCTTCCGTCTTTCCCCATTGTCAGAAGAATCAACGGAATCTGATATTTCTCCTGAAGATACCGGATTCCCTCATCGTAATCTTCTTTTCCTGATACAAACTGAATCTCATTATCAGAAATTTTCAGAATATCACAGTACTGGAATCCGTACTCCATCTGTTCTTTCGCCAGATCCAGAGAACTCCACAGCGGCGGGCGCAGATTCGGATCAAAGGATACTAAAAGTCCATTGTCCTTCGCTGCCTTAAGCGCTTTTTTTGTTGCCTTTCTGACTTCTTCATGTGTCATGGACAGAGTTCCGAAATGGAACAGTCTTGCCTGACGGATAAAGTCTTCCTCAACTTCCTCCTCACGAAGCATCATATCTGCCCCCGGATTTCTATAGAAAGAAAATTCTCGGTCTCCATCCGGGAAAGTATGTACAAATGCAAGCGTCGTGTTCACTTCATCATCAGTCAGAAGATTAGATGCATCAATCCCTGCACTGCTGATCGTATCCCGCAGCAGTCTTCCAAACTGATCATCTCCTACTTTTCCCAGAAATGCAGTCTTTTTACCAAGCTTGTTCAGCATTGCCAGCACATTACACGGCGCTCCTCCCGGGCAGGCTTCGAACAGGTTATTTCCCTGTTCGCTCTGTCCGTTCATTGTAAAATCAATCAAAAGTTCTCCCATTGCGATTACGTCAAATCTTTTTTCCATCTTGTCTCTCCCTCACTCTTTTTAGTTAAAGTAAACCAGCTCTTCGATTGGTTCGGCTTCTTCAATATGCTCTGCCTCCAGAATCGGTCCGGTACCTTTATACACTGATACATGTCCATACTGTACTTTTGCGCGCACCTTCACCCATTCTCCTGCCTGCAGCTTCGGTGCGTAGGCGCTCTTGCAGATATATCCTAAAAATGTAGTGTCATCCGCACAACAGGTCATCGCCATCCGTCCCGGAAGAAATACCTTGGACGGAAATCCTTTCGGCTTTAATACTTTTGCGGTAAATTCAATCACTTTTCCCTTGTATCTGTCCGGATTTTCCATAACATCCACATACCAGATTCCATAATCCTCTCTTGGAATCTCAATCACAGGCGCGTTCAGATCATACGGCACATCATCCCCGAAAATATTCTCGATCTCACCGTTTTCATCCTCAAAGATCACTTCTGCCTGTGGGCTGACTACTTTCACACTTCTGCGGTATCCTGCCAGAGGTTCAATATCTGTACAACGATTAAACAGCACCAGTTCCGCCCCGCGTACCATTTCGACAAACAACGGCTTCAGGTTGTTCAGATACATCTGAAATGTACTTGCATCCACTGTTGTCAGTTTCTGTTCGATTTCCCATCCTTGCGGAAGACTTAACGCTTCAAAGTCACTGACTTTCCACATTCCGTTGTATTCGATCACCACACGCTCCGGCGAATATTTTTCATGCAGTTCATTTAAGAATGCTTCTGTCAACTCTTCCTGTTCTTCTATTTTGATGATCTTCACACCATGCTTTGCCATTTCCAGCGGATCAAACTCTTCCTCACCTTCCTCGCAGAGAATCAGAAGCGTTGTTCCATCAATCTGAAAATAATCCTGTGTCAGTGTGAACTTTAAAAACTGGGATTTTCCACTGTCTAAAAATCCAGTCATCAGATAAACCATTACATCCGGTTCATTCATTGTTCTCTCTCCTGTCTGTAGTTTCTATTTTTTCAGTCCAAATAATGCTTCCAGCTTGTCTTCTTCCAGCCTGGAACCGATCACACAGATTCTTCCCGTATATTCCGCTGCCCCGCTTCTGACTTCATGCTCCTGCGGAACCATGTCAAAATAAATCCACTCTCCGTCTGCACCTGCGACCATTCCCTTTGCACGAAGAACAGTTCCGTATGTGTCATCCTCTTCCAGCGTCTTTAAGATTCTGCTGATTTCTTCCCTGCTGTAGGTTTTGATCGTCTCTCGTCCCCAGCTTGTAAACACTTCATCTGCATGATGATGGTGATGATGTTCATGGTCATGATTGTGTCCGCAGCCACAACCGCACTCCCCATCATGATGATGTTCATGCTCGTGATGGTGCTCATGGTGATGGCCATGTCCGCAGCCACACTCCTCTCCATGATGATGGTGATGCTCATGATGATCGTGTTCTTCATGGCAATGGTGATGGTGTGCGTGTTCATGCACATGTCCGCATTCCGGGCAGATTTCCTCTTCCAGGAGCAACTCTTCTTCCAGAGATTTGCTGTGCTCCATTGTCTCCAGAAGCTTCTCTCCTGACAACTGCTCGATTGGAGTTGTGATGATCGGAGCCTTTTCATTTAACTTGCGAAGCAGCGCAACACTTTCTTCCACTTTCTCTGGTTTTGCCTTATCTGTACGACTTAAGATGATCGCACCTGCATATTCGATCTGATTGCTGAAAAATTCTCCGAAATTCTTCTTATATAATCTGCATTTTGTCACGTCTACAACTGTTGTAAAACTGTTCAGCTCCGCTTCGATCTCATCCTGCACATCCTGCACTGCTTTGATCACGTCAGAAAGTTTTCCAACACCGGATGGCTCGATCAGAATCCGATCCGGATGATACGTATCTACCACTTCTTTTAAGGATTTTCCAAAGTCTCCGACTAACGAACAGCAGATACATCCGGAATTCATCTCCCTGATTTCAATTCCCGCTTCCTTAAGAAATCCTCCGTCAATCCCGATCTCTCCGAATTCGTTCTCGATAAGCACAACCTGTTCTCCCGAAAATGCTTCTTTGAGCATCTTTTTAATAAATGTTGTTTTTCCGGCTCCTAAAAATCCGGAAATAATATCAATCTTTGTCATGTTCATTCTCTCCTTTTTATTTTAAATCCAGCTCGATCGGACAATGGTCTGATCCCATAACATCTGTCAGGATCTTCGCATCCGCAAGCCGGTCCTTCAAACATTCTGAAACGCAAAAATAATCGATCCTCCACCCTGCATTCTTTGCTCTGGCACTGAACCGGTAAGACCACCAGGAATAAATCCCTTCCTGATCCGGATAGAAATACCGGAATGTATCAATAAATCCCGCATTTAACATCTCGGTAAACTTTCCTCTTTCTTCATCCGTAAATCCGGCGTTTTTCCGGTTCGTCTTCGGATTTTTCAAGTCAATTTCTTTGTGTGCCACGTTCAGATCACCACAGAAAATCACAGGCTTCTCCTCTTCCAGTTTCTTCAAATACGCCAGAAAATCAGATTCCCACTTCATGCGGTAATCCAGTCTGGCAAGCTCGTTCTGAGAATTCGGCGTGTACACAGTCACAAAATAAAATTCTTCAAATTCCAGTGTAATAACACGACCTTCCTGATCGTGCTCCTCGATTCCGATTCCATAAGTCACATTTAATGGTTTCTTTTTTGTAAATACAGCCGTTCCGGAATACCCTTTTTTCACGGCATAATTCCAGTACTGCTCATATCCTTCCAGATCCAGCTCGATCTGACCTGCCTGCAGCTTTGTTTCCTGCAGACAGAAAATATCTGCATCTGCTTCCCGAAAGAATTCCAGAAATCCTTTCTGTACGCAGGCACGGATTCCATTTACATTCCATGATATCAGCTTCATAAATCCTCCTGTTTTCTTTAGAAAAACCCAAAAAGGGACCGTCTACTTTCGTACCCGCCCCCAATCTAATAATACACTTCTTTTAATGTCAGCCCTCTTGCAGGTGCAAGAAATCCGGCATCTGCCCTGTCTCTGCCTGCCAGTGCAGCCTTTACCGATTCCGGCGTCCTTCTTCCGTCTCCTACTTCCAACAGAGTTCCCGTCAGGATCCTCACCATATGATACATAAAACCGCTGCCCCGGTATTCGATCCTCAACTTGTCCCCCTGTACCTCCACGATTATAGCATAAATTGTGCGAATTGTGGACTTTTCCTCCTTTTTGTCCGTAAATGCGGCAAAATCATACCGTCCAATCAGATCATCCGCTGCTCTTTGCATCGCCTCTATATTCAGCTCTTTCGGATAATGATAGGTATACTTTCGCATAAACACATCTGGTTTTTCCCGCATATCGATCCAGTATTCATAACATTTTCCAACTGCACTGAGTCTCGCGTGAAACCCGTTCTTTACCAGTTCCATTTCGATCACCCGGATATCCAAAGGAAGCAGCCGGTTCATATTTTGTAAAAACTCAGACTCCTGTACTTTTCCGCGCAGGATCACACTGGCCGTCTGCCCCTTCGCATGGACACCTCCATCGGTACGGCCGGATCCCTGTACCTCCAGCGGATATCCGGCAGTCTCAGATGCTGCCTGTTCTAAAAGCCCCTGGATCGTCTTGTCCGTATTGCTCTGTCTCTGCCAGCCCTGATACCGGCTTCCATCATAAGCGATCGTCAATTTATAGGTTCGCATACGGCTACTCCAGGATCTTCTTCAGTTCGGACATAAATGTATTGACATCCTTAAACTCTCTGTATACAGATGCAAAACGGACATATGCGACCGGATCCAGATCTTTGAGACGGTCCATCACGATCTCCCCGATCAATTTACTTGGGATCTCTTTGTCCTCTCTTTTAAATATCTGGAGCTCGATATCATCGATCGTCTGCTGGATCTGCTGTGCTGAGACAGGACGCTTATAGCATGCCCGCAAAACTCCGGCTTCAATCTTAGATCTGTCATACTGCTCTCTGTTATTGTCTTTTTTGATCACGATCAGGGGAATCGTCTCTACTTTTTCATAGGTTGTAAAGCGTTTCCCGCATTCATCGCAGGATCTTCTTCTTCGGATGGCGTTGTTGTCTTCCGCCGGTCTGGAATCGATCACCCGCGTATCCGGATGACCACAATACGGACATTTCATACTCGTTTCCGCCTTTCTTTTTCCTTTGCATTTGGTTTCTTTTCCCCATTATAACCAACATCTAGTACTTTTGCAAAAACTTTTCTTCACAGATTTCCACCAAAATGATATCCGGCCCGATTTTTTTAATACAACCGAACGGAATCACATATTCTCCGTCACTGCCAAGTATCCCGCAGATCTTCCCGGGAACCGGAATAATGATCGCCAGAACCTTTCCATCGCAGACATCAATATCCACATCCACCACACAGCCAAGTCTTCTGCAGTTACATATATTGATTACTTCTTTCTCTCTCAGTTCACAGAGCCTCACACCTCACACCCGCTTCCCGAAATCCGTTCTGCCGCTATAAAAAACGCCTGCATACAGCAGCAGCCTTCTTACTGTTACTATATGCAGGCACCTTCTCTTTGTGAAATGCTCTGTCTGAAACAATTTCTATTTTGCCATTACCTTTTCACTTTCAAATGCTTTTGCGATTACCGTAATCAGTATCATTCCCAGGATCAATGTCTCTGCCAGTGTCATCGCATACTGCATCACACTCACGTCTCCTGTAAGAATTCCCTGCAACGCCAGCGCTGTATTAAACACCGGTACCGCATAATACCAGTTTTCAATATTCTGCGTCGTAAACATTGTCGCAATCCCCAAAACCAGGATCAGCATATAAATCGGCATAATATAGCTGCTTGCCTCTTTTGTATCTTTTGCAAAGACAGAAATCAGAACGATGATTCCGGAATACAGGAATGCAATCGCGATCAGCAAAAATGCCATCATCAGCACCTGACCCACTTCCAAACTCAGTCCCAGACCTTCACTTCCATAGGACCTCATCATCTGTGGCAGGAAACCTACCATAACCGCAACATATACAACCGAACTGATTCCCGAAATGATCATCAGCGCAAATACTTTTCCGAGTACGATCGAGCTTCTTTTGATCGGCGCTACCAGCATACTTGCCATGGTACCGCGCTCTTTTTCGCCTGCCACCATATCGGTTCCAAGTCCCATTGCTCCCGCAAAAAGTAAGATCGTCACAAAATACGGAAGCATCATGCCAAGTGCTTTGCCGCCGGCTTTCTGTTCATCCTGGATTACCATGTCCGGATTGTCTGAATTCACCGTAAATACTGTCAAAGACTGCATATCTCCGACACGCTCTGACAACAGTGCCTGCCGGTAAACCTCCAGACATCCGCCTGCCACACCTTCATAGGCAGCCTGCGAATACTCTTCGGACGGATTGTAATAAACTTTAATCTGAGGAATCTCATCCCCGGTCTTATAAACTTCTATCTGCTCCAGAAAATCCTGCGGAAAAGCAATCCACAAATCGGCTGATCCATCTCGAATTTCCTCTGTCACTTTCTGTTCGTCATCCACCGTGCGCAGATCCATCTTCTCATTATACGCTTTCAAGTACTGCTCCACACCTTCCGGGGCATTCTGCAGATAAACGATGGGCGCATGAGATTTGACATCATTCTCCAAATTTTCCGAAAAACTGGTCATTACATTCATTACGACCACCATGATGATCGCCGGCAGAAGAAATATGGAAAATAACATCTTTCTGTCTGTCAGCACTCTGGATAATTCTTTTTTACAGATCAATCGAATCTCACGCATCTTCCCCGCCTCCTTTTACCTGACTGTACAATTCAAAAAACGCATCCTCCAGATCTTCTGTCTGTGTCGCTCTTAAGATGTCCTCCAGATGCCCTTCCATCACTTTTCTTCCGTCAATGATCACTCCGATCCGGTCACACAGCTTTTCTGCCTCTGACATGATATGTGTAGAAATGATGACCAGCTTTCCCTCCTCTTTCAGGCGCTTCAGATAGTCTGTCACACTCCTTGCCGTCACGACATCCAGACCGTTTGTCGGTTCATCAAAAATAACAATATCCGGATCATGTACCAGGCTGACTGCAATTGCAGCCTTCTGCCCCATTCCGGTTGACAGCTCTTTCATCTTTTTGTGCGCAAAATCCTTGATCCCAAAATAAGTAAACAGTTCCTCTTTTCGTTCTTTGAGCTTCTCCGGCTTCACTCCATGGATCTTCCCGAAAAAGTCAAACATATAATCCGGGGAAAACTGTGGATCCAGCTTGATATCTCCGGTCAGAAATCCGATCTTTTCCCGCACTTTCTCCGGCTCTTTGCGCACCTCATGCCCATCTACATAAATCTCGCCCTTTGTCGGCTTGATGATCGTGGAAATACAGCGCAGCGTAGTCGTCTTCCCTGCTCCATTGGGTCCCAAAAGGCCATAAATCTCACCTTTTTTCGCAGTCAGCGTAAGATCATTGACTGCCGTCTTGATCGGATTTGTGGTTCTGGATTCTTTCATCTGCTTTTTATTCAACTTATACGTCTTTGTCAGATTCTTAATCTCAATCATACTTTTCCTCCCGGCTGTGCCTGGTGTGCTGTACACCTGTCGTATTATTGTATTATCTTCTTAATGCAGCTATTATATTTCTTTTCCCTGTACCCGTCAATAGATTTTTTATAATCTGCCCTTTCCTTACAAGATAAAATCTATTACAATAAATGCAAAAAGATAGATAGGAGATTTCATCTGTATGAGAGAAAGTATTTTATTATTCCATATATCAGACAAAGAAGTAAAAATGAAAGTGGAACGTGCACTGCTTCCGCTTCGTGTGCGCATCCGCCACATTGCACTCAAAGATTACAGCCAGCCTCTCGGTGTGCTTGCAGGCCTGCCGGACATGACCCCTTCTGAAGAAATTTATGACGGAGAAGAGCTCTCCGATGCAATGCTTGTATTCTGCGGACTTTCCAACCAGAAGCTGGATCAGGCACTTCTTGCTTTGAAAAAAAGCGGTGCGGGATCATTTCCGTACAAAGCGATCCTCACACCGACCAATCAGCACTGGCTCGCAAAAGACTGTCTTGCAGAATTAAAACGCGAGCATGAATATATGACCGCCCGGGGAAATGCATGATCTCCCCGGGCTTTTTTCTAAGACGCAAACTGGCTTTCATACAGATTTTTATAAAATCCGCCTTTTTCTAACAACTCCTCATGGCTGCCCTGTTCAATAATATTTCCATCCTTCATCACAAGGATCACATCTGCCTCCCGAATAGTAGAAAGCCGATGTGCCACAATAAAGCTGGTACGTCCCCTCATCATACTCTGAAACGCTTCCTGAATCTTCATTTCTGTACGGGTATCGATCGAAGAGGTTGCCTCGTCCAGAATCAACATATCCGGAATTCTGAGCATAACTCTGGCAATACACAAAAGCTGCTTCTGCCCCTGTGACAGGTTTCCGCCCTCTTCTTGAATCAGCGTATCATACCCCTGCTCCATTCTCCGGATAAACCCATGCGCATGAGCCGCCTTTGCCGCCGCAATGATTTCTTCCCTTGTGGCATCTTCTTTTCCATACGCAATATTTTCTGCGATCGTTCCTGCTTTCAGCCAGGTCTCCTGCAGAACCATTCCAAAGTTGGCCCGCAAACTGTCTCTTGTAATATTCTGAATTCCAGTATTGCTGACACGGATCTCTCCACTTTGAATATCATAAAAACGCATCAGAAGATTGATCAGCGTCGTCTTTCCGCATCCCGTCGGTCCTACAATCGCAATTTTCTGACCCGGCTTTACATTCAGGTTCAGATCCTGTAAAAGCTTAATCTCCGGATTATAAGAAAAACTGACATGTTCCAGTGTCATACTGCCGTCCGGATTTTTCAGTTCGATCGCCGATGCCGCATCCGGCTCTTCCGGTTGTTCCTCAATAAAGTCAAATACCCGCCGTGCGCACGCCAGTGCATTCTGAAGCTCTGTGACCACACTTGAGATTTCGTTAAACGGCTTTGTATACTGGTTTGCATAACTTAAAAAGCAAGACAGCTGCCCCACCGTGATCCCGCCTCCGATTGCAGTAAACGCACCTGCAATACTGACCCCTGTATACACCAGTCCGTTGACAAACCGGGTACTCGGATTCGTAATAGACGAAAAGAAAATCGCCTGCAGGCTGACTTTCTGGAGCTTTTTGTTGATCGTATCAAACCTCTCCACTGCCCGGTCACCGTATCCAAATGCCTGCACAACCTTCTGATTTCCCACCATTTCATCGACAAGGGATGTCATCTGTGCTCTGGTCTCTGACTGTGCTTTAAAAAACACATAGGTTCTCTTCGCAATAAAGCTTGCCACAAACAAAGATACCGGCGTGATCAGGATTACAACCAACGCAATCTTCACATTGATCAGGAGCATAAATACCAGGGTTCCCAGAATCGTCACCACACCGGTAAAGAACTGAGTAAATCCCATGAGGAGTCCATCCGAAAACTGCTCCACATCGGTGATGATCCGACTGATGGTCTCTCCATATGCATGGCTGTCTACATATTTCAGAGGAAGCTTCTGCAGCTTTGCAAATGCCTTTGTACGGACATCCTTAACTACCCGATACGTAATGTGGTTGTTGCACAGATTCATCAGCCACTGCGCAGCGCTGGTTATAACAATAATCCCTGCCAGCCTGAACAGGATCCTGCCGATCGCGTCAAAATCCACACTTCCTTTTCCAATAATCAGATCCACAGCATTACCGATCAGAATCGGAGCATACAATGTCAGCAACGCAGAAATACCCGCAAATACGAATGATAACATCAAAAAATGCAGATAGGGCCGAATCAGCCAGAGTATCTTTTTCCATACACTTTTTTTCTTTTTATGCATACTGAACCCCCTCCTCTTTCGAAAACTGAGACCGACAGATTTCCTGATAGACACCGCACGCTCCAAGCAGCTCTTCATGATTGCCGTATCCCACCATCTTTCCGTCATCCAATACCAGGATCTTATCGGCATGCATGACAGAGGATGCTCTCTGCGATACCAGAAATACGGTCATATTTTCCGTATCCTGGGACAATGCTTTTCGAAGTGCCGCATCTGTAGCGAAATCAAGCGCAGATGCACTGTCATCCAGAATCAGGATCTGTGGATTTTTCACCAGTGCTCTTGCGATCGTCAGCCTCTGTCTCTGCCCTCCCGACAGGTTTTTTCCGCCTTCACTGACAGGAGCATTCAGCCTTCCCGGCTTCTCCTCCACAAACTCCAAAGCCTGTGCGGTTTTTAATGCTGCATACATCTCCTGTTCAGATGCCTGCTCATTTCCCATTTGAAGATTACTCTTTATGGTACCGGAAAACAGCACTGCCTTCTGCGGAACCACTCCGATCTGTTTTCGCAGAGCCTCTGTCCGGTATTTTGAAATCTCCAGTCCATCGATTTCGGTTTTTCCCTCTGTCACATCATAAAACCGGGGAATAAGATTGACCAGAGTTGTCTTGCCGGAACCTGTCCCTCCAATGATTCCAATCGTCTCTCCTGCTTTCGCGGTAAAAGAAATATCCTCCAGCGCCGACTCCTGACTGCCCGGATAGCAGAATGTCACGTGTTCCATCTTTACTTTCACGGCTTCCGCTTTCGCCTCTGCTTTCTCCCACTCTCCGTCCACAAGCTCGGATCTGAGTGCAAACACCTCATTCAGACGGGCTGCAGATGCTACTGCTTTTGTAAAGGAAACAATCAGATTCGCCAGCGCCACCAGCGCCAGAAGAATCTGGGACATATAATTGACCAGGGCGATTACCTCTCCCTGTGTCAGCAGCCCTTCATATACCTGTCCGCCCCCATACCAGACAACCGCAATAATCCCGGCGTTGACGATAATATATGTCATCGGATTCAACAGCGCTGAAATCCGTCCGGTCAGAAACTGTAGCTTCATCAGTATCTCACTCTTTGTATCAAACTCTTCCTGCTCTTTCTTCTGTGTACAAAACGCACGGATCACACGGATTCCCGCCAGATTTTCTCTGGTAGAGACAAGCACCTGATCCAGTGCTTTCTGTACTTTTTTATACAGCGGGATCGTCACGATCATAATACCGTAGATCACAAGCGCCAGAAGCGGAACTGTCACGACAAAGATCAATGCGGTCTTTACATTGATCGTAAATGCCATGACCATTGCACCTACCACAATAAACGGCGATCGCAGGAACAGACGAAGCACCAGATTGACACCGGACTGTACCTGATTGATATCACTTGTGATCCTGACAACCAGCGTGGCGCTGCCAGCCTTATCTACTGCCGCATAAGAAAGCTGTTCAATGTGGCAGAACAGATCATGCCGAAGTTCTGTTCCGAAACCGACAGCTGCTTTTGCCGCAAAATACTGCGCCAGCAGGGAACACAAAAGTCCCATTACACCAAACGCCACCAGCAATGCCGCCATCTTCCAGATATACGGGATATCCCGGTTCTGAATTCCGATATCAACAATTCTTGCAGTGACTAATGGCACAATCAATTCAAATACCGCCTCTAAAAGTTTAAACAGCGGTCCGATAATACTTTCCTTTTTATAGTTTTTCAAATAAGGAATCAATTTTCTCAACTTTTCATCCTCCTTGTTCTATGGTTACTGTTCACAGCAATCTAAATTTTAGCAGATTTCAGGTTCTGTTGACAAGGTGCAAATCTTCTTTGACAGTCTGGCGTGAAGCAACTATAATAGGTCTATCATCAGAATCGGAGGAATCCTGTTATGTGGACAAGAAAACATCTGAAACATCAGGCAAAAAAATCACTAAAGAGCAACTATCAGAAAATGGTATCTGTCTGTTTTCTGATCGCATTTTTAACGACCTCATTTGCATCTTCCACTTTTATTTTCCGGCAGTTTCGCCCGGGACTGCAAACAATTTTTGTTCAGACACATATGAATTTTCCGGATGCCTCCAATTCCTCGATCGCAACAGACACGCTGCGGCACGTATTTCAGATTTCACTTTCCGGCTCACCGCTGGCAAGTCTGTTCGAACACATCCTCAATATGTATACCAGCGGAAGATCTTTTCTCTTTGCCGCTTTAAAGGCAGTCAACGAGGCCTTTCATGATCCGTTTTCCACCTCGTTTTTTCTGCTTCTCCTGGGGGTATTGCTGTCTTTTCTCTATACTGTCTTCATTCAAAACGTGCTGCTTGTCGGAGAAGCCCGTTTCTTTCTGGAGGCGCGCACTTACCAAAAGACAACGATCAGTAAGCTTTTCTTTCTTTACAAAGTGAACTTCTTTTCCCACCCTGGATGGATCATGACCTGCCGTTGTGTTTTTCAGACTTTCTGGAACCTGACGTTCATCGGCGGCATCATCAAAAAGTACGAATATAGTATGATTCCTTATATACTGGCTGAGAACCCGACGATGGGACGAAAGGATGCATTCTTTTTATCCAGACAGCTGATGCGCGGAAACAAATGGCGGATGTTTCTTCTGCATCTGTCTTTTATCGGATGGAGCATTCTTTCTCTCCTTACATTCGGTATTCTGGATTTTCTGTTTGTCAATCCTTATCAGACAGCCACCGATGCCGAATTATATATGACCCTGCGAAAAAATTATATCCGGTCCCGCGCTCCCCGTTACGAGCTGTTTAATGATCCACTTCTGGAACAGGAGCTTTCTGATGACGAGCTACTGATCCGCAAAGCGCTTTATGACGATTCCGAAGGACCTTATACAAAGATTGCCTATTTTGAGCCACATCAGTATCCGGCCTTTCTGTTTTCTGTCCAGCCGCCGGTCCGTGCTGTGCATCAGCCTATGGCTCCGACCGGTTCCTATCACCCGCTGACACTGGCCTCGCTGTTCTTTCTGTTTTCCATTCTTGGATGGATTCTGGAAACACTGAGCTATCTCACAATGGAAGGGGTCTTTTTGAACCGTAGTATTCTGCTTGGTCCATGGATTCCTCTTTATGGAATTTGCGGTGTTCTCAGCGTAACGATGCTGCACCGATTTGCAAAAAATCCGATTCTGGCATTCTGTATGAACGGGTTATTATACTCTGTGATTGGATACCTTTCAGATTTTACAGTCCAGATGATCTGGCACGCAGACCTGCACAAAATTTCTCAATACTTTTGTCCTTCTCTGCTGCCTCCGTTTTTTGCGGATACCATGTTCCTTGGACTAATCGGATGCGCCTGCCAGTACTTCATCGCACCAAAATGGAAGCAGATTACGAGAAAAATCCCCCTCTGGTTCCTGCTTTGCGTATGTGTTCTGCTGGGAATGCTGATGTTGCTGGATGTCTTCTTTGCCTTTTATCGATAATCCACAACTTCTGCGTGGAATAACGTTGCTTTTTTGTACGAAAAATAATATAATTTACTCATCACAATTATTTAACGAAAGGGATATGACTATGAAGAAAAGAGTTGTCGTTGCACTGGGACACCGTGCTCTTGGAACTACATTGCCGGAGCAGAAAGTCGCAGTAAAAAATACATCAAAAGTAATCGCAGATTTGATCGAAGCCGGATTTCAGGTTGCGATCACCCACAGCAATGCTCCACAGGTAGGGATGATCCACACTGCCATGAATGAATTCGGACAGCGTCATGAAAATTATACAGCTGCACCGATGTCTGTATGTTCTGCCATGAGCCAGGGCTATATCGGATACGATCTCCAGAACGGAATCCGGGAAGAACTGATGAACCGCGGAATCTACCGTACAGTCAGCACTGTATTGACACAGGTTATCGTAGATCCTTATGACGAGGCTTTCTATACACCAACCAAAGTTCTCGGACGTTACATGAGCGCAGAAGAGGCCAACGAAGAGCGTAAAAAAGGAAATTATGTGATCGAAGAAGCCGGAAAAGGATTCCGACGAGTCGTTTCCGCTCCGCATCCTGTGAAGATCGTGGAACTGGATGCAGTCAACGCACTTCTGGATGCTGATCAGGTCGTAATCGCTGCCGGTGGAGGCGGAATCCCTGTACTGGAACAGGATAATCACTTAAAAGGCGCCAGCGCAGTCATTGAAAAAGACCTGACTGCCGGAAAACTTGCAGAAGGTGTGGATGCCGATCAGTTGATCATCCTGACAAGTGTAGAGCAGGTATGTATCAATCTCGGAAAAGACAACGAAGAAAAACTGGGAGAAATCTCAGCTGCACAGGCAAAAGAATATATGGAACAGGGACATTTCGGAGTCTACAACATGCTCCCGAAATTCCAGGCTGCCGTTGAATTTGTAGAAGAAAGGGAAGGACGTACCGCTCTGATCACATCTTATGACAAGATCAATGATGCACTCAAGGGTAAGACCGGAACTACGATTCATGCTTAAGTAAAATAAACCACAGGCGAATCATGTTGATTGAGATTCTCCTGTGGTTTTCATATTTCTCTATTTCAAATTTTGACTTCTTCTGTTTTTCTTACAATCTGCAGCATCCCGCTTTTTAATAACACCGGACGCAGTGCATTATACAGAACTGCCACCAGAATCGTAGATACAACTGCATTCACAAATGTGGTTGCTGTACTCCATTTTGCAAGTACTTCTGCCATCTGCTGCGGCTGTCCTAAAATATACTGTTTGTAAAAATATCCTACCAATGGGTCCGCGATCACGTTAAATCCCAGTCCTGCAACGGATGCAAGGACACTCCAGCGAAATACATATTTCTTATCTGTACTTTCATTAATTTTCCCGATACGATGTGCCACAAGTCCTACGATCAGACCAATACAGAGCTTCAACACAAATGTCTTTGGTGCTCCCACGATATAAATCGGATCCAGAACATCTGCGATCGTCATCCCGATTGCGCCGGCCAGTCCGCCGTACCAACCTCCTAAGAGCAATGCTCCCAGAACACAAAATGCATTCCCGATATGAAGGGATGTAGCATCTCCACCCGGCATCGGGATCTTAATCTGCAAAAATGTAAATGATACAAAGCAAAGTGCTGCCAAAAGTGCTGTCTGTGCCAGTTTTACTACTGTCTGCTTTCTCTTTTCCATCGTTTTCCCTCTTTTCATTTTTGATGGTCTTATCCTACCACCAAAGTGGATAGATGAAAATGTCCAGTTATTGTATTTTTAACCAGTCCAGTTTGATTATTTCTGATTTGCCGGCTCTACCGCAACAGATTTTCCTTTGATTTTCGTATGATTCATTGCATTGAGTACATCCCGTGCATATTCTCTCGGAACTTCTACAAATGTATACTTATCAAACATATCGATCGTTCCGATCAGTTTTCCCGGAATTCCGCTTTCACCGGCAATTGCGCCCACGATATCTCCCGGTTTTGCTTTGTTTTTCTTACCGATATTAATAAATAGACGAACCATTCCGGCTTCTTCTGCCCCGGTATCACCAAATTCCATATCTTTTTCTTCTGTCTCCTGCTGTCCGGAACAGTATTTTAAAAATGCTGCTGCCAGATCCATTGCAGTATAATCAGATTCATTGACACGTTCTTCAATGATCTGAAGGAATTTTGTCAGATCTTCATTTTCAATGATCTGTTCAATCTCTTCCAGCACATTTTCCATCTTTGTATTTGCAACATCGTTTAAAGACGGTACTTTCTGTGCATAAATTTTCGTCTTGCAGTAACGCTGAATCTCTTTCAGCTTATAAACTTCTCTTCCGGAAACAAAAGAGAACGAACGTCCCACGCGTCCGGCACGTCCGGTTCTTCCGATACGGTGCACATAATATTCATCATCCTGCGGAAGATCATAGTTAAATACCGCTTCCACATCATCCACATCGATTCCTCTTGCTGCTACGTCTGTACACACAAGAATATCTGTCTTTCCGGAACGGAATCCCTGCATCACACGGTCTCTCTGTGCCTGCTTCATGTCTCCATGAAGTCCTGCCGCAAAATATCCTCTTCCAAGCAGTCCATTCACAAGCAGATCTACCTGTTTCTTCGTATTACAAAATACAACGGAGAGTTTCGGTGTATAAATATCCAGAAGACGGGAAAGCACTTCCTCTTTATTCTTCGGTTTCACTTCATAGTAAAACTGTTCAATGTTCGGAACGGTCAGCTCTTTCTTCGTCACCTTCACCAGTTCCGCATTTGTCTGGAACTGTTTTGTGATCTCTAAGATTGCCTTTGGCATTGTCGCAGAAAAAAGCACTGTCTGGTGTTCCTGTGGAATTCCTTCCAAAATTGTCTCAATATCCTCACGGAATCCCATGTTGAGCATCTCATCCGCCTCATCCAGCACGATCGTATGCACATGATCCATTTTCATAGTTTTGCGGCGCATATGATCCATCACACGTCCCGGTGTTCCGATCACAAGCTGTGTGCCACTTTTCAGAGAACGAATCTGTTTTACAATCTCCTGTCCTCCATAGATTGGCAGAACTTTTATCCCATGCATATATTTTGCAAGATTTCTGATTTCTTCTGCAACCTGGATTGCCAGCTCTCTTGTCGGGCAAAGAACAATCGCCTGAAGTTTTTTATTCTTCGGATCAATCTTTTCCAGAAGCGGGATTCCAAAGGCTGCTGTTTTTCCGGTTCCTGTCTGCGCCTGTCCGATCACATCTTTTCCGCTCATGATCACAGGAATCGCTTTGGACTGAATCGGTGATGCCTCTTCAAATCCCATATGTTTTACTGCTTTTAATATTTCAGGACACAACTCTAACTCTTCAAATTTTAATTCTTCCATAAATCTCCTTTTCTCAAAACAAAAATAGGGGACTGTATAACAGTCCCACAATACAATCTGAATTATCATATCAGAATTTTCTTTTTCTGTCAAAATTTCTTTGATTATAAAAATTTTTTAAAATCACTTGCATTCAAGGAATACAAGGTGTAATATACACATATACTTAATGTAGTTTTTAAAACTACATGCAATTTTCAAATTTTAAGGAGGAAGATATCAATGAACAAAACACAACATTTAAAAGACCCCGGCAGCGCGATCACACATTTTATTGGTATGCTTATGGCAATCTGCGGCGCGATTCCTCTGTTGATAAAGGCAGCCCATGAACCGGGCAGGGTATCTCTCATTTCCCTTGCCGTATATGCGATCAGCCTGATCCTGCTGTATGCTGCCAGCACGACCTACCATACATTTGATATTTCTGCAAAAGTAAATACGATATTGAAAAAGATCGATCACATGATGATCTTTATCCTTATCGCCGGAAGCTATACTCCAATCTGTCTGATCACTTTGAAAGGACGTACCGGACTGATTCTGCTTTCCATTGTTTGGGGGATCGCTATTGTAGGAATTCTGATCAAGGCCTTCTGGGTCTATTGCCCGAAATGGGTATCTTCCATTCTCTACATCGGGATGGGATGGACCTGCGTACTGGCTTTCACACAAATTTTCCACTCATTATCGCCGGCGGCATTTGGCTGGCTTTTAGCAGGGGGAATCATCTACACGATCGGCGGTATTATCTACGCATTAAAGCTTCCGATCTTCAATAGTAAACATAAGAATTTCGGAAGCCACGAGATTTTTCATCTTTTTGTTATGGCCGGAAGTGCCTGCCACTTTATTGTCATGTATTGCTACCTGATCTAATTCATCGGTTTTCCATTCAGCATCGCTTTCAATAGCTTTCCGTTTCCATCATAGATCAGTTTCAGAGAAAAGAATTCTTCCGATTCCTCCAGGAGTCGGAAGAATATTTTATCCCCTTCCCAGAGATTGAGTCGGTCAATTTCTTTTTTATCTACCCACTTAAGTTCTCCCTCGTCACAGGCAATCTGTTCTCCTGTAAATCCATCTGCTGTAAATAAGGACATATACTCTGTCACACCGTCACCTGACACAAATGTCACGATCGCACGATATTTCCAGGAAGTCAGAGTGTATCCTGTCTCCTCTTTCACTTCCCGCAGCAGACATTCCTCCGGACTTTCGTCTGCCTCAAAATGTCCACCCACACCGATCCATTTATCTTTATTGACATCATTCTTTTTTACTGTGCGATGCAGCATCAGATATTTTCCGTCTTTTTCGATATAACATAATGTACTTAATCCTGTCATTTTTTTATCCTTTCCCTTATCCAACCCGTTCTTCACTCCATTCCAGAAATGTTCCTGTGTTGGCGTCAATTTCAAAATCATATTCTTTTCCGTCATAAATAATGTCGCCTTCGTATTTCTGGACTCCATCGTCAAACTCCAGCTGAATTCTCAAATCCTGTGCAGATGCCCCCGGCACTCTTTCCAACGCAAGGTTTGTTGCTTCTTCCTCTGAAATTGCTACCTCTGTCTGATTTGCTGTGTTACTGCTTCCCTGCTGTGTGGAATTTTCAGAAGCGTTCTGATCCTGATTCTGCGTCGTACTCACACTTCCCTTGTCCATCTCTTTGTCAACCTGAAGTATGCTTCCATCTTCTGCTGAAATCTCATAATCATATTCTTCCCCTGTGGATGCAACTGTAAAATCAACCTCATAAATACTTCTTCCGTCATCGTGATCCTTGCTTACTTTCAGCCTTGTGATTTCGTCTTCTGTTACACCTGCATCTGAAAATGCTGCTGTTTTCGCTGCATCTTTTCCGATATCCTTTCCATCATTTCCTGCACATCCTGTAAACATGCTCATTGCCATCACACATACTGCTACCGCTGCAAAATATCTTTTCTTCATCATATTTTAATTCCTCTCTTTCTATCAACTGCATTTCTACACTGTTATTCTTTGTCTGTAAGGATAATATATTCCATGAAGATTAAAATAAGATTAGAATTTTAACTCAAATGTAAAGCAGCTTCCTTTTCCGAGCTCACTCTCCACCCGGACATTTCCTCCATGTGCCTGTGCGATCCATTTTACCATGGAAAGTCCAAGGCCGGAGTGCGAACCTTCTTCCTTTCCAGTCCGTGAGGCATCCACCCGGTAAAACCGCTCCCATATATGCACCTGATCATCTCTGCTGATTCCGATTCCGTCATCTTCTACCGTTCCCTGTACCCCTGACGGAATCTGATGAAGTGTCACTTTAATATTCCCACCTTCTTTTCCGTAAGAAACTGCATTCGAAATCAGATTATCCAACATACGGATATAAAAGGATTCATCCAGATAGCCTGTGATGTCTGGTTCTATCTCTGTATGAACCTCAATTTTACGCCTCTGCGCCAGCATCTTTTGTTCTTCCACAATTATTTCTGTCAATTCACTAATATTGATCTCTTCTTTATTTAACTGCTGCCGCCCCTGATCTGCCCGTGACAATAACAGAAGCTGAGAGATCATCTGAGACATTTCTCCTGCTTTTTTCCGGATCAGAAGAATTTCTTTCCTCTGCTCTTCTGACAAATCTGTGCGATTCAGAGATGCCTCGCACTGTGCCAGAATCACACTGACCGGTGTTCGCAGCTCATGGGAAACGTCCGATGTAAACTGCCGTTCCCTGAGAAACGCCTGTTCCAGACTTTCCAGCATACCGTCAAATGTTCCTGCCAGCTGATAAAATTCGTCTTTCCCGGTATCCTGACTGACTCCGATCCTGCGGCTTAAATCTCCGTCTTTTTGAATCTCCTGTACGGTCTCTGTCATCTGCCGTACCGGAAGAAGCGTTCGCCTGATCAAACGATACCCGATCAGCGCCGTTAAAATCACAGTCAAAGGCAGTAAAATCACCGCAAATCGGACTGCGATCAAAAACTCCTTCTGTGTCTCTGTAACAGAAACTACACCCCGGATATAGAATTCCTGACCATTTTCCATTTCATACTGCACATCATACACATACCACTGCTCTGTTCCACTTTTCACCGTCTGAATCTTTCCATCCTCGAATTGCGGAGCCTGTTCCAGTCCCGGCGGAACCTTTCCATATAAGAAGTTTCCACCTGTATCATAAAGCGCCAGATATACATTGTTATCCAGTGAATAAAAATCCGAATCAATTTCGAATTCCCCGTCTTCCAGCTCGATTTCATCTGCACTTTCCTGCACACGTTCTCTTAAGTGCATCTGTGCAGACGTCAGGATTTCATTTCCGCTCAGAGAAAAAAGGACTGCAAGGCAGAGACAGGTCACCAGTACCATAAAAAAGGAATACATCGCTGTCAATTTTAATTTCAAAGAAAATCGTTTCATGGTTCCGCCCTCATAACATATCCGGCACCCCGCACAGTATGGATCAGCTTCGTCTGTGCCCCTTCGTCAATCTTCTTACGCAGATAACGGATATATACATCAATTACATTCGAGCCGCCTGCATAATCATAATTCCACAAATGCTGCTCCAGACGGTCTCTGGAGAGCACAATTCCCGTATTCTGGATCATATAGCGCAGCAGCGCAAACTCCTTTCCGGAAAGCTTGATCTCATGCCCTGCACGCAGCACCTGATGGGTATCCAGATGTACTTCCAGATCATCCAGTTTGCAGACTGTCTGCGGCGCCTCCTTTGGTTTGCGCAGAAGCACCCGGATGCGCGCTAAAAGTTCTTCAAACGCGAACGGTTTCACCAGATAATCATTCGCTCCCGCATCCAGCCCGCGGACACGATCCTCCACACTGTCCTTCACCGTCAAAAGCAAGACCGGAGTCTGACTCCCCTTTTGTCTCATCGTCTTTAAGACACTCAGACCGTCCAGAACCGGCATCATAATATCAAGGACCACCGCATCATATGGCGCCCCTTCCAGATAATCTAACGCCTCCTGTCCGTCAAAACAGGAGTCCACACTGTAATGCTCTGCTTTCAATCTGGTGCTCAGCAGACGGTTCAGGTCTTTTTCATCTTCTGCTACTAAAATCCGCATTGTTCTCACCTTCTTCTTTCTCTGAAAATCGTTTTACCTATTCCTTATGGTAACAGAATCACCGGCTCTTTTCAACGCCGCAGCCTCGTGCTAAAATAGACATTAGTTATGAATGTAGGAGGAAACAAAATATGTCAAATAAAATTACAACAGATTTACTGGAATTTATAGAGAACAGTCCCAGCTGCTTTCATGCAGTGCAGACTACGAAAGAGATTCTGACAAAACATGGATTTACAGAGCTGTCAGAAGATCAGACATGGAATTTAACACCTGGTAATGATTATTTTGTTACAAGAAACGGATCTTCTATCATTGCGTTCTCCATTCCGGAATCTGTAGTTCTTCAAAATGGATTCCGTATCATTGCAAGCCACAGTGATTCGCCTTCCTTTAAGATCAAAGAAAATCCGGAGATGGCCGTAGAGGATCATTACATCAAATTAAACGTAGAACGCTATGGCGGTATGCTCTGTGCCCCATGGTTTGATCGTCCGCTTTCTGTTGCCGGACGGGTGATCGTAAAAGAAAACGGTACCTACTGTGCGAAACTGATCAACGCAGACCGGGATCTCCTTCTGATCCCGAATCTTGCCATTCATATGAACCGGGATGCCAACAGCGGATACGCTTATAATGCACAGAAAGACTTGCTTCCATTATACGGGGATATTTCTGCAAAAGATACGTTCTTAGATACGATTTCAAAGTATGCCGGTGTCGAAAAAGAGGAAATTTTGAGTCACGACCTCTTCCTCTACAATCGTCAGAAGGGAACTCTCTGGGGAGCAAACGAGGAATTTCTCTCTGCTACACGTCTGGATGATCTCCAGTGTGCCTGTGCTTCTCTTTACGGACTGCTTGGCGCAGACCGCAAACAGGCGGTTTCCGTTCACTGCGTTCTGGATAACGAAGAAGTCGGAAGTACAACAAAACAGGGTGCTGCATCTACGTTCCTTAGAGATACGCTGTTCCGTATCTGTACGGTATTCGGCATGGATACACAGGATTACTTTATCGCACTGTCCAAGAGTTTTATGATCTCTGCGGACAATGCCCATGCAGTTCATCCAAACCATACAGATAAAGCGGATCCTGTCAACCGCCCGTATTTAAATGAAGGAATCGTCATCAAATATAACGCCAACCAGAAATACTGCACAGACGGCATTTCTGCCGCTATGTTCAAGGATATCTGCAAGCAGGTAGACGTTCCGTATCAGACATTTACCAACCGTTCCGACATGGCAGGCGGCTCCACACTGGGCAATATTTCCAACACGCAGGTCGCACTTAATACCGTAGATATCGGACTTCCTCAACTGGCAATGCATTCTCCATATGAAACTGCCGGAGTCAAGGATACCGAATATCTGCTCAAAGCTGCAAAAGCATTTTTTGCATAGATCACTGACCCAATCCAGGCTGCTGAAAAAGTACGCCTGGATTTTCTTGTTCTTCCTCGCTTTTTTCTGTTTTGTCCGCTTTCAAAAACAAGAAAAAGCCTGCCAGAAACATCACAGAAAGCGCTCCTACTCCCAGATTTACACTGCCTGTAATCTGGCTCACTGCAGACACCAGAATGGTTCCCATAAAAGAAGCTCCTTTTCCGCAAATATCATAAATTCCGAAGTATTCTCCGGATTTTTCTGCCGGAATGATCTTCGCATAGTAGGAACGGGACATGGACTGAACTGCTCCCTGAAAACATCCCACACAGACTGCCAGGATCCAGAACTGATACTGCCTGTGAAGTCCGATCCCATACAGAGCGATCAGAAAATACGCAGAAATACATACCAGAATCAGTCTCGATGCACTTACTTTTCTGGAAATCTTTCCAAACAACAGAGCCGCCGGAAATGCAACAATTTGTGTCAAAAGGAGTGCAAGCAAAAGACCTGTGGTATCCAGCCCCAAAGCAGTACCATATGCAGTTGCCATGTCAATGATCGTATATACCCCATCAATATAGAAGAAAAATGCTGCCAGAAAAAACAGCACTTTTTTGTCTTTTCTTAATTCAGAAACGATCTGTCCCAATCTTTGCACACCGGACTGTCCTGCGTGTACTGTCGGTTTCCGACTGTGTGTCTGACGGTATGATTTCAGAAGCGGAACCGTCAGTGCAATCCACCAGACCGCTACCAGAAAAAACGAAATCCCCATCGCTGTCTGCATCGAAATTCCCACTTTATCATAAAACAATACCAGCAACAGACTGCAAATAAACGGAACACAGCTTCCGATATACCCCCAGGCATATCCCTGCGCAGAGACTTCATCCATCCGTTCTTCCGATGTAATATCGGTAAGCATCGAATCGTAGATCACAAGACTTATAGAATACGCTGATTTTGCAAATACAAACAACAACAAAAACCAAATCCAGGACTGCATAAATCCAAGAAATACACAGCCAAATGCTCCCGCTAACAGTGCGATCATGAAGATTTTCTTTTTTCTTCCCGCTACATCAGAGACCGTTCCAAGGAGCGGCCCCAACACAGCTACGATTACGGTTGCCGCTGAGGTTGCATATCCCCAGTACGCCAGATAATTCACTTCTGAAATTCCGGCATCACCCGCCAGATAATTAAAATAAATCGGTATGATCGTAGAGATCAGAAGCGCAAATGCTGAATTCCCGATATCATAAAGAATCCATTTTTTCTCTATTGGCTTTAGTTTAAACTTCATTGCTCAAATCCTCCTGTCATGAGTCTGACGGAATAAAATTCCAATCGTTTTTTCTTGAGCAAGTTTAACATAAACAATTTCTGGTTATGATCAAGTTTGCTTTAAAAGTTTGTAAAATTTATTTTTAAGGTAGCTTTGGTTTCTGCTGTTAGGTTTATCCGCTGTCATCCGGAAGAAACAATCCATCCTGAAGAAACTTATAATCTATCTGCATAACGGTTTCAGAATTTCCAGGCAAAGCCTCCTGATCCCGTCCATCTATCACCGGCATTCCTGCCTCTAATCTTCCGTCCTGCCGGTATTGTACTTTATATCTTTCAAAATCCAATGCTTTCATTTGCGCAATAAATGGAATACGTTTCATCTGGCTGTCCAGATAATCTACTTCTGCATTGGGATCATACTGGGTTTTTGTGATACGCTTGCTGGTTTGCTTTGATTTCCTACTACCACTCCAGGGGGTATTTTTACTGTGACACAACAAAAAACCTCAGAAACATAAGTTTCTGAGGTTTCCCAAGAGGCGCAGACCGGATTTGAACCGGTGAATCAGGGTGTTGCAGACCCACGCCTTACCACTTGGCTACTGCGCCTTATTTTGATGTTAGTCCGAAGACTAATGACTCCAACGGGAATCGAACCCGTGTTACCGCCGTGAAAGGGCGATGTCTTAACCGCTTGACCATGGAGCCTTGTCTGTATCACTGCTTCAGTGATGACCGAGTTATATATTATCATAGCTCCATTAGAATTGCAAGTGTTTTTTGAAATTTTTTTTATTCTTTTTTTCTTTTACTTTTTCTACACTTCTATTCTATGTTCCTAAACCCAAAATATTCCATTTTCAAATCACTTTTTCACTCTTTTCAAAGACTCTGATCATAAGCAACCAACAGATCCGTCATTTTCCCGTAACTTTTGACACCCTGCTTTTGTCCATTTGCTTTCAGATACGTGTCATTCACCATATTCGCCACTTCTGCCACGCTCCCATCATATTCTGACCAAAACTGATCGTCTGCCCGCAAATCCGGTTCTGCCGCTTTGCTCAGACCTTCTCTTACTTCCTGCCACACTTTTGGATCTGCCCTGTATAGAGCATTCATGGCGTACTCCCACGCAGACAGCGTTCCACTGTACTGAAATTCTGTCATGTCTGACTCCCTGCATGCCAGAAATGAAATAAAATTGGCTTCTTCCTCCTGCATAAATCCTCGTAAGTGAGACAATTCATGACACATGGTAAACGGAAAATCATATGACGGCATATCCTGATTATAATTTGCCTCGATCGTAAATGGCGCATAAATTCCCATCAGTTTCTGATATGACAGGATTTCTGAAACCAGCACCGGCTTGGGATTCGGATAATATCCCTGAAGCGCAGGATACTGCCTGCCAAGTGCCTGCATGGACCGGACTGCTTCTTGTCGTATCTCCTCCGGCAGCTGCAGCTCTCCGTTTTCAGTTCTCTCTACCTGTGTACTCAGACGATTGACCTCTTCTGTCAGCCATTGACAGGTTGCTTGCAAGTCTTTCACCGAATACGTCTGTATTTTGAGCCCGGATTTTTCCGAAAAAGATTCTCTATGATAATTGATGCCGCAGTTGATCACAAATACAAACAGCATAATACAGCCGCCCAAAAACAATCCCGCAAGCCATTGCCAAATTGCTTTTCTTCCTGCCTTCCTGGACTCGAAAGCTGCATGGATTCCAGTTCCAATCATCAAAAAAATCACAACATAAAGACTCAGCTCCACAAACGAAAATGGAACTTTCCCAAACAACCGCCCGATCACAGACACCAGGCCTTTGTAAATATAAGTAGAATACCATTCCGAAAATGACAGACTGATTCTTGCGATCAGTGTCAAAATGCCACTGACCGCCAGAAATAAAAGTCCGCTCCATATATACTTTACTGTTTTGGTTCTTTCTCTTTTGCCGCGCATCTTTTTCCTCTTTCGTAATTCTTTCTACTTCTGGCCGCTCAAATCCTCCGTGTACCTCTTCATGATATGAAAATACATCACAAGCAGCAGCCCGCCTGCCAGCACCCATGCCGCAGGACTTGCCAGACATACTCCCACATAACTTTTATAGTGTGCCGCCCCGATGGCAACTACACCTCTTCCGATCAGTTCTGCCACCCCGGCCATCATTGGAAGAATTCCAAATCCCATGCCCTGGATTCCATTTCGATACACATTCACCACAGTAAGCGGAATAAAAAACAGTCCGACACATTTCAGATAAATATCCACATATCCCATGATCTGCCCCAGATTTTCTGACAGAAATAATGGCGTCAGATATTTGCCTGCAAACATCACAAATATCCCCGTCACAACGGCATATGCAAAGCCCATCCATGTCGCGCTTTTAAATCCCTGTCGGATCCTGAGAATCTTTCCTGCCCCCATATTCTGGGCACAATAAGTTGCCATCGTCGTTCCCAGCGCCACATACGCCTGTGTTACCAGCTGCTCGATCTTGCTGGCTGCCGTAAATCCTGCAATCGCCACGGAACCCAGGATATTCAGAGAAGACTGCATCATCATCGCGCCGATCGCCGTGATGGAATATTGAAACGCCATCGGAAATCCAATTCCAAACTGGATCTTCACCAATGTTCCATCCAATTTCCAGTCTTCTTTTGTAAGTCTTAAAATCGGAACCTTTCTGATGATATAAACCAGACATAACACTCCTGAGATGCCCTGTGCGATCACAGTTGCATAAGCCGCGCCTGCCGCTCCCATATGGAACACAATAATAAATACCAGATCCAGAATAATATTCAAAACCGCAGCCAGGATCAGAAAATAAAGCGGTGTCTTGCTGTTTCCCAGCGCACGCAGAATACTTGCCAGCAGATTATATAACACCTGCGCAAAAATCCCTGCACAGATCACCATAATATACCGATAAGCATCGTCAAAAATATTATCCGGCGTATTCATAAAATGAAGCAACCATCTCATTCCCACCATGCTGATCACAGTCATGATCGCTGACACGATGAGCGACAGGATCGCAGCTGAACCTACTGTTTTTCTAACGGATCTCATATCTCCGGCTCCGAATTTCTGTGCAGTAGGCACTGTAAATCCGGCAGTCATCCCCTGCAGAAAACCAATGATCAAAAACATAATCGTTCCTGTAGACCCTACTGCCGCCAACGCATTTGCCCCTACAAATTTTCCGACGATGATTGTATCTGCCATATTATACAATTGCTGAAATACATTTCCTATAAAAAGAGGAATCGTAAAATTCAGTATCATCTTCGTTGGATTCCCAACGGTCATATCCTTTTCCATACACTCCACCCCTTCAGATTACTACATTTTGTGCTATTATACGACATCAGCCAATGAAAAACAATTCCTTTATCCCTAAATAAAACCATTAAAAAACTCCGTAAGTCTCTCTCGACCCCGGAGCATTATTTGCCAACTGTATATTCCATTATTTATCTTTCCACTCCAACATGCGATACGCATTTACATCACCATTCATAGAGAGAAGTCCTGCTATGATCGTTTCTCTGTTTTCCTGAAAATATTTTTTCACTCTGTCCATCCATGTTTTCTTACTCTGCTTCTTCTCGACATATGCTCTGTCTTTCAATACTACTGTATTGTTCATATTCCTCACCTAATCCTTTTTTATCTCTTTTTCTCTTTACAAGTATATTATATGGTGTATTTTCCAAAGATACTAGAGCCTTTTTAACTTATTTTAAGTCGATATTGACTTTTTCAAAGAGCACTTCTGCCGATTCTTCAAAAAAATATGGGAATTTCGTTTCTTCAATACGTCAATGAAATCCGAATTTCCCATATTTATTACGATTTACTGCATACACACCTTCTGAAGTTCGCAAGCATTTACTTTAATACGCTTTTTACAGCGTCTTTCCATCCATTGTACTTTCGCACTCTTATTTCTTCACACATCTTCGGCGCATATTCCTGACGTTTCAGACGCGTAAACACTTCATCTCCATACAGCCCCAGTCCTCTTCCGGCTGCATAAGCAGCTCCAATCCCGGAGAGCTCTTCTGCATCCGGCACAAGCACCTTTCGATTCAGGATATCGCTCTGGAACTGCATCAGATACTGATTTCTGGTCGGACCACCGTCCACTCGCAGCTCCTGAATCTCGGTTTTTGCATCCTGACTCATCGCATTTACCACATCTGCAATCTGGTATGCGATACATTCTACTCCTGCGCACACCATTTCCGCCTTTCTTGTCGTTCTTGTAATGCCGATTAAAGCGCCCTTCGCTTCACTGTTCCAGTACGGAGCTCCAAGTCCTGTAAATGCCGGAACAAAATACAGACTGTCGTCTGCTTCTGCCTTTCTGCAGAGTTCTTCCGTCTCTGCCGGCGACTGAATCAGTTCCATATCATCCTTGAGCCATGTAATGACTGCTCCCGTGTAGTTGATATTTCCTTCCAGCACATAGTTGATTTTCCCCTGCATTCCCCATGCAAGAGAAGTTACTACACCGTGCGTGCTCAGCACCGGTGTCTCCCCGATATTCATCATAATAGATGATCCGGTTCCATACGTGGACTTGATCATTCCTTTTTCCAGACACCCCTGCCCAAACAATGCTCCATGGGAATCTCCCAGTACACTGTGGATCGGAACTGGTTTTTCAAAAAATCCATCCAGATCTGTCTCTCCGAAACAGCTGTCCGAATCACATACTTCTGCCAGATCCTGTGCATCCAGTCCAAATAACTGACAGATTTCTTCATCCCATCTCTGCTCAAAAATATCAAACAACTGGGTGCGGGATGCGTTGGAGTAATCCGTTTTATAAGACGTTCCATGTGTCATCCGGTATACAAGCCAGGTATCGATTGTTCCGAAACACAGCGCATGTTTCTTTGCCAGCGCTTCTGCACCTTCTACATTTTCTTTCAGCCATGCCAGTTTCGAAGCCGGAAAATACGGCGAAAGCGCAAGCCCTGTCTTTTTCCGGATCATCTCTGCCGCCCCTGTTTTCTCCACACGGCGGCAGATTTCAGCGGCCCTTGCACATTGCCAGACAACAGCGTGCGCGATTGCTTTTCCGGTCTCTTTTTCCCAGACAAGAGAAGTTTCTCTCTGATTGCTGATTCCGATTCCTTTGACGCTCTCCTTTGAAATTCCGGACGCCTCTACCAGATTTTTCACCACCTGTACGGTATTCTGGTAAATTTCTTCCGGATCATGAGAAACCCATCCTTTTTCATTGATGATCTGCTTATGCGGGAGATCTTTTCTCTGAAACAGCATGCCGTCCTGATCAAAAAGCAGCGCTTTTGTTCCCTGCGTACTCTGATCAATACTGATAATATAGCTCTCTGCCATGTCCTCTCTCCTGTCCCCTATTTCAGGATTTTTTTTGCCTTGTTCGCAATACCTTCTGCATTCAGACCGTAATAATCAAACACTTCTTTTGAAGTTCCTGTGATAACCGATGCATCCGGAAGAGACATATTTACTACTTTTTTCGGGCATTCTCTTCCTGTCACCTGTGCCACCATAGAACCAAGTCCTCCAAATGGTGCATGTTCTTCTACGGTAAGGACTGCTTTTGCATTTCCTGCCATGCGCACGATTGCTTCCTCATCCAGTGGTTTGATGCAGTACATATCCAGAACGGACGCTGAAATTCCTTCTGCTTTTAAAAGCCTGGCTGCATCTTTGGCTGGTTTTACCATTTCTCCGCAGGTGATGATCGCTACATCATTTCCATTTGTATTTCCTTCTGTCACAACTGTCGCATGATCCATTTCAAATGGTACATTATCTTCCTCGTAAGTCGGATCTACTGCATTTCTTCCCACACGGATGTACGCCGGTTTTTCATCTTTTAACAACGCTTTTGTCAGTTCTCTTGTCTGCAGGTGATCACTTGGAATATAAACGCGCATATTCGGAATCGCACTCATTGCCGCAATATCCTGCGCGGAATGATGACTCATCCCCAGAGCACCGTAGCTGACTCCACCACTGATTCCGATCAGTTTTACATTCGTGTTGGAATATGCAACATCCACTTTACACTGCTCATAGCTTCTTGTAGAAAGGAAGCATGCCGGTGAAACCGCATAAGATTTCTTTCCACATTTTGCAAGTCCGGCTGCAATACTGACCAGATTCTGTTCTGCAATCCCGGTTTCCACGAATTGCTCCGGATACGTATCTGCAAATGGTGTAAAAGATCCACTTCCTCTGGAATCACTGCAGAGCGCAACAATATCTTTATCTTCTTTTGCAGCTTCCATCAATACTTCACAGATCATTTGTTTATTTGCTGTTTTTCCCATTATGACAACGCCTCCTCTGCAGTTTTTAAGTCTTTCATGATGATATCGTACTCTTCCTGTGTCGGAACTTTATGATGCCAGTTTGCTTTATTTTCCATAATAGAAGAACCTTTTCCTTTCACCGTATTGGCGATCAGTACCGTTGGTTTCCCCTTCACACGCTTTGCCTCTTCGAATGCAGCGTGCAGTTCATCGATATCATTTCCGTCTTTTACATCGATCACATGCCATCCAAAGCTTCTGAAACGTTCATGCAAATCATCGTGTCCCATCACATCTTCTGTGTTTCCGGAAATCTGAAGACGATTACGGTCTACCACTGCGCACAGATTATCCAACTGATACTGATGTGCTGCCATGGCGCCTTCCCAGACAGACCCTTCCGCCAGCTCTCCATCTCCCATGACTACATACACGCGGCGGTCTTTGTGATCCATTTTGGCTGCCTTTGCCATTCCTACGCAGACCGGAAGTCCATGTCCCAGAGAACCGGAATTCATCTCGATACCCGGCAGTTTATTATTCGGATGGCCAATATATTTAGAACCAAATTTGCTGAAATTTTTCAGGACATCTTCTTTGTCCAGAAATCCTTTTTCCGAAAGCACTGCATAGTATGCCTCCATAGAATGACCCTTACTGAGTACAAACAGATCTCTGTCCGGATCTTCTGGATTTTTTGCGTCAATGTTCATCTGATCAAAATACAGCTCTACCAGAACTTCCATCACGCTCATGTCACCGCCGATATGCCCTGCCTTTCCGGCACAGATAATGTCTATGGTGTCTCTTCTAAGCTGATAAGCCAATGCTTTTAAATTCATATCTTACCTTCCTTTCTCTCACTCACCGCGCAGATATGCTTTTACGTCTTCCTCGATCGGATCATAGAGATCCGGTTTCACGCCGATATATTTACATGCCTCATACAGTACCGGAACTACATTTTTGTGAATACCGACACAGTGGTGAATATACGGTCCTTCTACAATCTTGGCTTCCAGACGTTTGATGTTTTCCACTTCTACCCAGAGATATGTTCCCATTCCTTTCGGTCCGTCCACACCTTTTGCGTTTCCAAGAAGAAGTGAATATTCTCCATTGTCTCCATCGAAGCGGCACAGTGTCACTTCTCCGTGTTTTGCTTCTGCAGTCAGACTTCCCGGATGCTCGAATGCCAGCGGATACGTCAGTTCCGGTTTTTCCTGTGCAACCGACATCGGCCATGGCCCGCAGTGCTGCAGCAGTTCTCCGTTTTCAATGTCAGGATGACGGATCGTCCAGTCTGCGAAAAATCCTCTCTTTTCATCCATTCCCGCAGCTTCTGCCAGAAGTGCGGTCACTGCTCCGTGAATATCGGTTTCACAGACTACCGGAATGCCCTGTTCATTGAGAATCGCATTTGCTGCACATGGCATAATTCCGATTTCTGTCTGAAGCGCATTCCAACACTGGATCGCAGCTGCCTGACATCCATATTTCTCTACCAGACTCTTCATTGCCAGAGCCAGAGCTGCTACCATTTCTACTTCCTCTTCTTTGATCTTGATAACCATGGTATCCTTGATGTAAGCGATCATCTGCTCCATTTTTTCTTTGTCTTCACGAACTGTTTTTACTTCTTCTGTCAGCTCTGTCATCGGAACCGGCGCCAGCTGAATATTAAATTTTTCGAGCAATTCTCCTTCATTGCACATTGTCGTCCAGAAGTCAAACGGACGTGTTGAAATCTGAAGAATCCGGATATTTTTAAATGTTTTTACGACATTACATACTGCAAGAAAATCTTTGACTCCACGTTCAAAAACCGGATCGTTTAATCTGCAGTTTGTCAGATATGTAAATGGAATCTGAAATCTTCTGAGCACCTTTCCTGTTGCAAACAGTCCGCACTGTGTGTCGCGCAGTCTCACACCGTTTGGCTCCGGTCTCTCATCCAGCGGTCCCCACAAAAGCACCGGAACATCCAGTTTCTTTGCCAGTCTTGCACAGACGTATTCTGTACCGAAATTACAGTGTGGGAGCATCAGACCATCCACACCTTCCTTTTTGAATTTTTCTACGATTTTATCGACATCTTTGTCATCATACAGAAGTCCTTCTTCGTTGATGTCTGTGATGTCCACAAAGTCCACACCCAACTCTTTTAGTCTCTGTGCTGTCAGCCCTCTGTACTTAACCGCATCCGGTGCGCTGAAAATACTTCTTCTTGTGGGTGCAAATCCCAGCTTGATTTTTTTCATGATTCAGTCTCCTTTCACATACCCTTTGTATTTGTGTATTTTGCTTTTTCTTTCAAGGATTTTCTTGTTGTTTTCTAACTTCAGTATAGCTTCGCAGAAACTCAATTTCATCCAATAATTAAGTATTTTTCACTTAATTATTAACTTAATTATTGTTTTTTCTTTGTATCTGGTTCATAATAAATTCAGAACACAAAACAACAATTCGAAAGGATCATATATGGGAATTACAGCAAAGGAACTTGCAAGAAAATTAAATCTTTCTGCCGCCGCTGTCTCCATGGCACTGAACCACAAACCAGGAGTCAGCACTGCAACACGGCAGCTCGTCCTGGATGCCGCAGAAAAATATGGATATGATTTTTCCCGGATCGCGGAAAAACATACCACTTCCGGGGCGATTTATTTTGTTATCTATAAAAAACATGGAACAGTTGTTGCAGATACCCCGTTTTTCTCTCAGGTTTCCGAGGGAATTTCACAGGGATGCAAAAAGAATGACTATCGTCTGAAGATCAGCTATATTTATGAAGATGAGGATACGATCACGAAACAGATTGAAGAAATTCAGTATTCTGACTGTGCAGGAATTATTCTGCTTGGAACAGAAATGGAAGCCGGAGATCTGAAACCGTTTTTAAATCTTCCGATCCCGGTTGTCCTTCTGGATGCTTATTTTGAGACAGTTCCCTGTAACTGCGTTCTGATCAACAATGTGCAGGGTGCATATCTGGCAGCCAGACACCTGATCCGGACTTGTAAAACACAGCCCGGTTATCTTAGATCCGCCTACCAGATCAGCAACTTTGCAGAGCGTTCCTCAGGTTTTTACAAGGCAGTGCGCGCGGCTGGTATGTCCTCCTCCCGCTCGATCGTCCACAGCCTGACCCCTTCCATGGAAGGGGCATATACCGACATGCTGGAACTGATCAAAAATGGAGAAGAACTGGCCTCTTGCTACTTTGCAGACAACGATCTGATTGCAGTAGGCGCCATGAAAGCCTTAAAAGAAAGCGGATATCGGATCCCGCAGGATATCGGTATCGTCGGATTCGACAACCTCCCTCTTGGTAGCGTCGTTGAGCCCGCACTGACAACCATCCATGTCCCGAAACAGTATATGGGAGAAGCTGCTGCGCAAAAACTCATCGATCTTTTAAATACACCCGGACAGCCTCCGACAAAGACAGAGGTGTCTACTATGCTTGTGAAGAGGGGGACGGTGTAAGCCGCCCTTCCCTCTGCGCGGGGTCACGTGGAAAGATGGAGTGAAAACATCAGTCATCCTGCAGGATGCTCAGATCCATCTGGTAAATATAATCTTCCGGTAATCTCTGCTTTTTCAGCATCCCCACAAGATAAATCGGACAATACAGCACCTTATCCTTTTTTTGAATATTTTCATTGCAAAATACAATTGCTTCTGAAATTTCATACTGTGGGTTTTTCAACACATTATCCAGTGCTCTATGCCTCATATAATCTTTACCAGATTTTACTTCAATTGGAAGAATCTCCCCCTGATATTCCATTACAAAATCCAATTCCCCTTGTTTCTTATTATTAAAATAGTACAGATCAAATCCATGTGCCCGCAATTCTTGTGCAACAGCATTTTCATAGACAGAGCCAAAATTGATATCTTTCTCTTTATTTAAAATCTTAATCTGAATACCATCTGCGTACATCGCAGCCAACAATCCCACATCAGACAAAAACAACTTAAACATATTCGTCGCCTTTGACAACAGCAATGGAATTTGAGGCTCCTGCGCGCAGAATACAGGCAAAGCAACTCCTGCTTCTTTTAACCAAATAAAGCTGTGTTCATATCTTGAAAATTTAAAATGCTCATTTAAATCCTTCAAAATAAACCTTTTGTTTTTACTGTTTAGTTCACTTGGTATCAATTGAAAAATATCTTCAAGATATAATTTCTCATTTGGATCATATTTGGCAATATCTTTTTTATAGAGCTGAATGATACCCGTTTGAATTTGCAAAACTTCATTCAGATTATTCGTTTGCAAATACCGTTGAACCGCCGCCGGCATCCCTCCGACAATCAAATACAACCGAAACAAATCCATCATTTTCTCATGGATCAAAGAATCTATTGACTGCTTTTGTTCAAAACACTCCTCCAGCTTATCCAAAACTTTATCCGACACTCGATTTGCTTTACAAAACTCAAAAAAATCCAATGGAAACATCTCATAAATCGTCATATATCCCACTGGAACAGAACGGATATCCTTTAGCTCAACTCCCAATAAAGAACCACTCAAAATATAACGATAACTTCCCTCATCCACTAAAAATTTAATAGCTGTTACAATTTCCTTACACTCCTGTACCTCATCAAAAAAGATAAGCGTTTTCCCTTTGATCAGCGGAATATCCATTAAAGCCGAAATACGAAGTAAAATGTCTTCGCTGTTTCTTGCGTTCTCAAATAACGTAATCGCTTGTGGCATTTCCAGAAAATTAATCTCGATCACAGATTCAAAATGCTTTCTTGCAAACTGACGAATACAATAGGTCTTTCCAACCTGTCTGGCGCCAGTAATCATAAGCGCCGACTTCGACTCTGTTTTGAAAAAATTTTCAATTTTCTTTTCCATCGTTCTATCTAACATATCATACCTCCTGCAAATACACATTTTTCAAGAGTTTTATTTATAGTATGCCACCTTTTGTCCGATTATACAATGAAATATACGATCATTTTGTCCGTTTTTCCAACATATTTTCTTCAATTTTGTCCGTTTTTCCAATGTCCACGTCTTTGTACTATACCCGAGGTTACTTGCAAGAAGCATAAAAATTATATTGTGTACTCCAGATCTTCTCCACCAAAATCCAAATACTTAAATCCACATACTTCTGGGTGCGCAAAAAGCACTCTAACCTGTTGTAGCTAAAGTGCTCATCTTTACATTCCCATTTCTTCTCTTTTAGCATAAATTCTTCTAATTTCTTCTTATCTGGCAAATGCAGCATATAAGTTGAAACAAATAATTGATTATCCATACCTGATAATGCATATTCTACCATCTGTGATCCTTTATCTGTACAAAGGAGTATTCCTACAGGTGGATTATCACCTTCATTCATTTCATTTTTCTTATAATAACCTACATAGTGTCTGCTAATTAAGCAGCTATCTGTAACTTCCAACTCTTATATCTGTTCCGGTCATACCAGAATCGGAACAGATGCAAAAGAGCACAAAGTATTCGCCTCTGAATCCTGAACAGATTCGTCACGAATACAGATAATGCGATAGATGTCAACTGCGTTTCTTCCAGTTTTGTGGTAATGCAGCTCATACCATAACAGCGTTTGCTCAGGCTGAAGGTGCGCTCCACTTCGATTCTATCGGTATTATCCTGATACTCTTGTTTTTTATCAACTTTTGCTGTGGCGCTTGGTCTGCCCAGCTTTGGACCTGATAACCGGATCCCATGCTCTTTGCAATAACTCCTGTTTTCCCTGGTCCGGTATATCTGATCTGCCAGGACACGTTCTGGATAATAACCGGTACGCTCTTTGAAGCGTTCTATTGCTTCAATCAGGCAGGTGCTCTCGTTGTATGCCTCGAAAGATATTTTTTCGAGGCGCCCATAACCTTCGCTGTCAAGACTGAGATCAAATTTTGCGCCAAATTCAACAGGTGCTTTGACCTTCCCTCTGACAATCGGCCGAAGCCATGGCTGCGAAATGCTTACAATGCGATGCTCTACAGAATGGATTCTGTTATCATACATATACTGTTGCTGTTCATACAGCCTGATGATGGTAAGATATAGGCCGATATCCTTACCTGTCATGGCGTATCCATCACTCATGAACTGTTCCAGATAGCCAAGATCTCTTTTCACGTAGCCAAGCTGTCTGCGGAGTGCGCTGCGGATTTTCTTTGCCGTGTGCTTTCTGCTCTTGGCAAATGCAAGATACTCTTTTCTGGCACGTTTGCGGTATCTTCTTGGCAACTTAAGACCATAACATTTACAAAAACAGTAAATCATGTTTTCCAGCTTTTCTCTTGCTTCGTTCAAAAGCGAGATGTCCTGCGGATAACGTATGTTTGCAGGTGCGCAGGTTGCATCAAGTGTCAGAGTCCCTTTGTTTGTATCTTCTTTTGCAGTACCATCATCACCGGATTTTCCTACGGATGGAGGAGTATGGTCATCTTTGTCATCCTCCTTGTGAGCAAGAAGATACTCATTTACTTCCATCAGCATATCTGCTGAAATGCGTTTACGGAAAAGAACCAGTGTACTTGCATCAAACGGAGCTTCTTCCCGAAAACCGGGAAGCCCGATAAAGTATTGCAGATACGGATTCTCAGCGATCTGTTCCACAAGCTCACGGTCGGAAAATTGGAACTTGGTCTGGATGATCAGGGCTCCTAATGCCATGCGAAGAGGCTTGGCAACATTACCCGTATCACTTGGAAACAGCTTGGCATATTTTACTTCGAATTCATCCCATGGGATTCGGTCAGCCAGTCTGACCCAGCGGTTATCCGGATTCATGTGGAGTCCCATAGGTTGGTTGAAATCGAGGAATGAATGCTGTAACTTGTCGATCGGTTTGTACATTGTTTTAGCCCCTTTATACTTAAAATCTGTAAGAAAACTGCAAGAAAAACGATTTGTTTTTGTCAAAATCCTTGCAATCATTATACCAGAAAATGGGGCAAAAGTCAGTAAAATCAAGTGTTTTCAGTTTGCTCAGCAGACACTACATAAGCATTGAGTTGTCCTAAATCTTCGTGCTTAAATTCATCATTTTTAAGTTCAATAATGACATTACAATGTAAAATACGATTATAAAAAACAAGATCAATAAAATAATACTTGTCATCTATTACAATCCGTTTTTGCCTGGCTTCAAAACAAAATCCCTCACCAAGTTCAAGCATAAACTCCTGCAAATGATCCATAAGTGCCTGTTCCAAATCTGATTCAGACACTGCATACCTCGCATCCAGCCCTAAAAATTCAAATGTAAATGGATCTTTTATTGAGAGCATTGTTCCATTTCCATTGCCTTCTGACTTTTTTAATAATAATTCAGGTTTTTCACTTATGCCAGCTCTTACATAAAGATTTGTCTTTATCTGTCTACGAAGTTCTCTCACATTCCAATTACACTTCATACATTCTGTTTCGTAAAAAGGTCTTTCAAAAGCATCTGTCAATCCCATAATCTCACGTATATGTGAAAACGATAAATTATTGACCAAAACATCTGGATCTGTGACAAATTGGTTCGACACTGTCGAACTTTTTCCAAAATCTGGTAATTGAAATTCGCTCGACACCGTCGAACCAATTTGAGGATATACTTTAACTGATTCCTGTCAAGCACATGTTGCTGAATATTCTCTCGTGGTCAAAATTTTCCATTCCAAAAGTTTATCGTATACCTTCCTCTTAAAAACCATATACATTCCCCTTTTTTCCATGTTTTTTTTATTATATCACGAAAAACAGAAATGTATACGGCACTTTTTTCACGAAAACACAAAATGTTTTTCTCCACTTCTTCACGAAAAACAACTTTCTTCTTATTCTTCCTCCTGGTGATACATATGATTCTGGTAGTTTTTCGGAGTCTCGCCTGTATACTTTTTAAAAATGTCAGTAAAATAACGATAATTATTGTATCCCACCATTTCACTTACTTCGTATACTTTATACCCTTTTTTGAGAAGACCTTTCGCCTTATCAATCCGTAACTTTGTCAAAAACTTTACATAAGACATCCCGACTTCACTTTTAAACAATACACTCAGATATGCCGTGCTCATCTTTACCATGTCTGCAAGTTCATTAAGCCCGATGTCTTCATTGTAATGTGCCTCTATATAAGCTAACAGTTCCAAAATGCTTCTGTGACCGCTTTTTGTTTTATCTGCTTCTATATATCTCTCCAGTTCTGAAATAATACTTTCTGCATATTGGAAAACTGTATCCTCAGATTTCCTGCTCTCCATCTCATGAAAAGAAATCAAATTTTCTCTCTTTATCCCTTTTTTGCTTTCAAGCAAAATATCACACAACACACTTAAATATTTATAGACCTCTCTTTTTAAATCCTGAATCTGCGGATATAAAACCTCTAATTTTTCCAAAGCCTGATGCGTATATTCAGAAAATGCACCTGCATCTTTTTCCACCAGACTTTTGATGCTGTTTTCTGTAATTATATTCAATTCTTTTGTTAATTCTCTGCTCATAGTAAGCAACTGCTGTTCCTCTTTTGTCTGAAAGCAGTCTTTTTCTACAAAATTCAATACATCATTCAGCTTGTCAATGCTGATCGGCTTATCGATATATCCTTTTACCCCCAGTCGTAATGCCTTTCTTGCATATTCAAACTCTGTATATCCGCTGATCACAACAAATACTGTATCCTCGCAAAATTCTTTTGCTGCTTCAATCATAGAAAGTCCGTCCATACCTGGAATACGGATATCTGTGATGACCAGATCAGGTGCTGTTTCCCGTATCACTTCCAGTCCATGGATCCCATCATACGCACATCCTACCACTTCATACTCCAGTTTTTTTCTGGCAATCATCGCCTTGATTCCCTCAACCACAATATACTCATCGTCAATCACCACTAATCGATACATGTTTTTCCATTCCTTTCACTTTTTCAGGTATTGTGATTCTGACTGTTGTTCCTTTTCCCGGTTCGCTTTCAAATGTCACTCCATATTCTGGGCCATAGTTTAACTGAATCCGTTCTTTTACATTGCGGATCCCATATCCTGTTTCCAGTTTTGACAGATCCTGTATCCCCACTCCGTCATCCCGGATTTCAAATACCAGATTTTTTCCTGCTCGTTTTCCCGTCACCCAGATGCTCCCTTTTCCAAGTTTTGGTTCCAGCCCATGATACATCGCATTCTCCACAAACGGCTGCAAAATAAATGAAATTATTTTGTTAACCATGATTTCAGGCTGTACTTCTATGTGCAGTTCAAATCGATCCTGATAACGCATATTTTGCAGCTTCATATATTCTTCAATCCGTCGTATTGAATCCGCAACAGAAATATATTTTTCCCCATTATTGAGTGAAAGCTTAAAATTATTGGATAATGCAAGAATCATTTCTGCAATCTGATCATCCCCGTGTATGATTGCTACACAATAAATAGAATCTAGTGTATTGTATAAAAAATGAGGATTGATCTGTGCCTGCAGAAGCAGCAATTCTGCTTCTCTTTCGTTTAATCTTACCGCCATCAGACGCTCGGAAAGTTCCAGATTTGTATTCACCATTTCCTTGAATTTTCTGCCGATCATACCAACTTCGCTGTCATCAAACTCTTCAGAAATATTGCGTTCGCCTTCCCCCACATCATAAATCACTTTTTCCAGCTGTTTCAAAGGTTTTGTAATACTCTTTGAAATTTTTCTCGCCAAAAAGAACGAAAGTATTACGATAATACCTCCAAGCGAAAATACGACATTCCTTACATAACGACTTGTAATACTCAACTCATTTTTGGCAATCGCATTCACAAAACTCCATCCTGTCGTTTCATTTTTTGCAACACTAAATACATATTTTTTATCTGAGTTCTTTAAAAAATTCTGAACAAGCTGTTCTGTATCTGCATTCTCACTGTTTATATAAACCGTCATATCATGATCTTCGTCCATGATCATATATGCGCTGGTATGATACTCTTCGTCACCTTCCACGATCGACTCTCCCAGCATCCTCCTGCTCAGATTGAGAACCATACATCCCATAGGAAGACCAGTTGAAGGATTGTTCAGAATTTTCGTAAAACAAAAAACTTTTTCTGTATCCTCCTCTCCTCCAAGTACTCCTTCTCCCCAAAAAACTTCTTTTCCTGCATTCTCTATTGTCTTGTGATACCAGCTTTCGTCCTGAAAGCAATGCTCTTTGTAATAGTTATAAAAAGAAAGTCCCCCTTTATTGATATTGCTCAAGAAAAAATGGTGTCCGTAAAAATCCATCACTGCAACACTGCTGACTGCTTCTTCCTGTAATGTAATACTTGTCAGAATTCTTTCCAGAACCTTCTGATCTTCCAGAGAAAATTCATGTTCTCCGTCTTTCGAACCATTTTCCAGAACTTCACAAAGTTGTGAATTCGTTAAAATACTCCTGCCTTTATCAATAATTGGTTTCAGTTTCAAATCCAGAATTTTGCTTGAATTTTTTAACATGGTCTCATAAGACTGTCTGTAGTTTTCTTCTATCGTAGTTTTTTCCATATGATACGATACGGTTCCCAACACTCCGATCGCCAATATCGTTAAAAAAAGCATGGACATAAAAATCTGATCCCGAATATTGTGTCTTCTCCACCATTTCCACCCATTCAAGAATCTGCTTTTCATCTCCATGCCTCCTGCTCTCGTTCATTTTGCTGTCTGTTTATTGTCTATATCGAATTGTATATTCTCCGGATCCTGCCTCTGCTTCCATATATCCTTGTTTCTTCTCAAATGCAAGTCCATCTGTGTCCAGAACTTTCTTAGCTCCGTCCAGCTGGATTTTCGCAGTCGTATTTACCGGCACTTGTACAAACATTGTAACACATCCTTCATCCACTTGCCATTTCAATCGATTTTCCCCATATACGGAATGATAGGTTGTATCCACAAACTTCAGATTGCCTCCGATTTTCGGTGTATAGATCACATGCTGAAATCCCGGAGCACTTTCGTCTGCTTCCATACCGCCCATTACACGATACATCCATTCTCCGATTGCACCATAAGCATAATGATTGAAAGAATTCATATCTGCGCTCCACATACTTCCGTCCGGTTTCAAACCATCCCAATGTTCCCAGATAGTGGTAGCGCCCTGCTTTACCTGATACAGCCAGGATGGGAAGTCTTCTTTCAAAAGCAGATCGTATGCCTCCTTCACACATCCGTTCTGGCTCAAAGCATGGCAAAAATATGGGGTTCCCACAAATCCTGTCACAAGATGTCCGTTTTCCTTCTCCAGCAGTTCCGTCAGACGTTTCACCGTCTTTTCCCTGTAAGCATTTGGTGTCAGTCCAAAATACAGCGCAACGATGTGAGCTGTCTGTGTCTGTGCTGTCATATTTCCTTCTGCATCAAAGAATGTTTCCTGGAACTTCTTTACGATATGTGCGTATAAGTCCTCATAATCAGCCGCTTCTTCTTTCTTCAGTACTTTTGCAATCTTCGCAAATAATCCGGTAGAGTATGCAAAATATGCGGTACAGGTCAGATCATTGGGAGTTGCTCCAAAGTAACTTCCTTCTTCTGCATCCAATGCCACCCAATCCCCAAACTGCAGCTTATAATTCCAGATATAATCCTCGGAATGTTCCCTCATAAATTCAATCCAGCCTTTCATACTGTTGTACTGGATTTCCAGAATCTTTGTATCCCCATACATCAGATATAATGTCCACGGAGCGATCACTGCCACATCTGCCCATGCAGCCGCCGAATGCGGTCCCTGACTGAGCAGCCAGTTTCCATCTGTTTTTCCCTCTTCAATATTAGGAACCACATGGGGAACACCTCCCTCCGGAGTCTGATCGACTTCCACATCATGCAGCCATTTCCGATAGAATGTATATGTATTCATCAGATAACAGGCTGTACGACAGAAGATCTGTGCATCCCCGGTCCATCCCAGTCGTTCATCCCTCTGCGGACAATCAGTCGGTACATCCAGGAAATTGCTCTTTAACCCCCACAGATAATTGTGATGCAGCTGATTTAACAGCGGATTGGAGCAGGTAATATTTCCCGTTTCTTCCATCTCCGAGTGCATGGTACAAGCTGTAAAGTTTTCTGCTTTGATTTCTCCAGGACAGGACAGGATCTGCGCATACTGAAATCCCATATAAGTAAATCTTGGATACCAGGTAATAGTTCCCTCTTTTGCAAAGGTATATTTCATCTCTGACCTTGCAGCTCTTAAATTATCCAGATACACATTTCCTTCGGAATCCAGTACTTCAAAGCATTTCAGCCAGATTACATCTCCCGGTTTTCCAGTTGCTGTCACACGAATCCGTCCTGCCATATTCTGCCCGAAATCCAGAACCTGTTCCCCTTTTGGTGTTGTAAAAATTCTTTTCGCCGGGATTTCATCGATCACCTGCACCCTTGCCCCACTCTGTGCACGGATCACATTTATATCAAACGGAACCACTGATGTCTGATGCCAGTTTCCTTCCGGTATCTCCGCCTTCGATGCCCATCCCAAAACCTCAAGACCGGCACCATAAATCTCGCCATGATAAATTTCTGAAAAGACAATCGGTGAATCGCATCCTTTCCAGCTTTCATCTGTCAGAATCTGCTCCTCACTTCCATCTTCATAACGGATTCGAAGTTCCATGGCAAATCCAGTCTGATCTCCGTAATTGTTCCTTGCCTTTGTCAGTCCCATAACACCTTTGTACCAGCCGGGAGCAAGCATCGCACCTGCCACATTGTCTCCTTCTTTCAAGAGATCTGTTATTTCGTAAGTCTGGTACAGTAAATGACGGCGGTAAGACGTCCATCCGGGAGTCATCTCATCCTTTCCGACTTTTTCTCCATTCAGGAAGAAATTGTAAAGTCCTAATCCTGTTGTCATTGCATATGCTTCTTTTACCGGTTTTTTCACTGTAAATGTTCCACGGACATAAGTCCCTTTGGAAACTTCCCGGTCAGCTTCTTCCGTCTCTGCTGAAACAAATGGAGCGCTCCATACTTCCCCTTCTGTCAGTCCGGTTATAAAATACGCCGTTTCACTCCATGGTGTCTCATCAACCCCATCGTCTGATTTCACCCGTACAAAATATTTTGTTGCAGATTCCAGCTTTCCACTCTCCGGTATCAGATGTGCTGATTTTCCAGATACTACTCTCCCACTGTCGTACACAAATTCTGTAAATTCCGGATTCTTTGAGATCTGGAGAGTATATGCCTTCTGGATCACATTTCGTTTATCGCTTACGATCTCCCATCCAAATTGCGGCATTTCTGCAATCCCTACCGGATTTTTCTGATAATCAATATGAACTCTGCTGATTCTTAGCATACACTTACCTCTTTTTTAAATGCAAGATTTCTCGTGCTTCCTGCAGTGTTGCGGCATCCAGTCCCATTGCCCGGATCAAAGCCACTATTTTTTCCACCAGCTGATAGTTATACTCTGCTGATTTTCCTTCTTCCAGATAGGCACTGTCCTCAAATCCAATCCGCACCACTGTTGCTCCCATGGCGATTGCCGCTGCCAGAAATGTCCAGTTGTCTCTTCCAAAATGTGTCACTCCCCACAACGCATCCTGCGGAACAAAAGAACGAAATGCGGACAGCATCTCCGGTGTTGCCTGCATGCCTCCTTTGTGTCCAAACACAAGATTAAACAGTTTCGGCTCGGCAAATGGCTGCTCTTTCTCCACCAGTTTCATGTTGTGGATCATTCCGATATCAAATACTTCTGTCTCCGGCAGAATTCCACGCTTATAAACTTCAGAAGCACAATACCGGATATCATCAAATGAGTTACGGTATACAGCCTCCCCCAGATTGGTGCTTCCCCCATTGAGTGAAGCAGATTCCACTTTTTCATAATTCAGAGGATTGCACCGCTCCTCGATCGTCAGATCCGAAACCCCTCCGGTGGAAGCCTGTACGACGACATCTGTCTTTTTCAAAATTGCTTCAAAACATTCCTCCATATAAGAAATATCTGCCGTCAGATTTCCATCTGGCTTCCGACAGTGCAGGTGACACATCGCCGCCCCTGCATCCACACTTTTTTTCACATCTTCTGCCAGAGCATTTGCGTCCACTGCATCCCCCGCACGCACAGGGGCAAGTGATACGATTACTTTCCGCATCTTCCAGTCCTCCTATACCAATTCTTCTACAATCTCTTTGAGTGTTGTCACTTCGCCTACATTTCCCGGAAAAATAATATACGGCATTCCCGGAAACTTACTTTCTGCCCCGGTTCTCCAGACCGGAATTCCTTTCTTGATCTGACCGAGAACCTGTGCCCGCTTCACACCCAGCGCTTTTGTTCCGACATCGGAAGATGTAATCCCTCCTTTAGCCACTATGAATCTTGGTTTGATCTCCAGATTCCCAATGATGCTGGTCACAGCTTCTGAAATCGCAACAGATACCGCCAGAATCTGGTCTTTATCTTCCGTATCCGGCATCTGGAGTGTTCTGCTTGTATAGATCACAGCCGTTTTTCCCAAACGGATGCAGCGTTCTGCTTCTTCCCTTACCCGACGTGCTTCCTGTGTGAGTCCATCTTTCTGCTTCCATGCTTCTGCATGAAATTCCAAAAAACACAATTCCTTCTCCGACTGCTTCAACGCTTCCAACTGAAGTGTTGTTTTCTTTACGTGAGAACCAATCAGAACAATTCCGCCGTTTTTTGTGTCTTCCACCAGTTCCTCTTTTTTCAGCAGCGGCTTGTCTGAAATTCCTCCCAGTACTTTCGGGAAGCTGGCTGCCGTTCTTGCCAGAAATTGCTTTCCAGCTTCTGCCGCCTTCACAAATGCCTGTACAAATACCTGAAGTTCTTCATAAGTCGTTGCATTGACAATAATCTTCTGAAAATCATGAGCGCTCATCAACTTGCCTGTGATTCCGTTAATGTCACCTGCACGGAGTTCCTCCAAAGAAATCGTAATGCAATCCTCTTTTTTGTACCGCCCATTGGTCTTTTCTTCTACATATTCGGTCAGATCCGAGGACTGATATCCAAATGACTGGTCTTTGGCGAACTCTGTCATGCCGGCCGGAATCAGTATATTTCCCTCTTTTACATAATGTACATTATCAATCGTTACACGTCCGCCTTCCAAAAAGAACGGACATAAAATCTCACCGTCAACCTTTACTTCACCCAGTTTTTCCAGTGTTTCTCTTAACACTTCTGTCTCCAGTGGATAATGTCCCCTTAGTGTAGAATCCCCTCTGGAGATCAAAAAGAACTCTTTTCCGCAATTCTGTGATATCTGATGCAGCCGCTTGGCGATCGTTTCGTGTACGTGTTTGGTCTCTTCTTTTGAGAAACTCCGGGAGTTCGTCAAAATAAAAAACATATTGGACTCTTCTGAAAATGCCTGCTGCAGACTGTCCATTTTCCAGTCGGTATACACCGGAACATCATGCACCGTCTGTACCCCTGTCGGGTCATCGTCTAACACTACGATTTTCTTTTCTTTTAATGAAATCGTTTCTTTTGTTTTCTGAATCTTGGCAAGTATCGGAAACCAGATCCGCATCTCTCCAAATTCCCGGTTATCCCAAGCAAAATATGGAATCATCCGGATTTTCACTTTTTCCATTCCGGTCTGCCGCAATGTCTGATACAGTGCATTTCGATTATAGTCCTCCCTGTTTACACAGTATCCATCCAACTCAATCGCTGTCACTGTCCGTCCTTCAATCTGTTGTGCGGTAAGCTCTGTATGTCCCTCCGGATCCAGATAAAGATCATCCAGTGATTCTACCGAAACATCCGCCGTCTCACAGCAATATACCAGAGGGCCGCGCTCCACCGCTGCCTGTCCTGCAGTCTCTTCCACCATCGTATTTGCAACAGTATAACGAACCGGCATCTCCAGTTCCAGACAGATTTCTGTATGCTGCGGATCTTCGATCCGGATTTCATAATAGCTTCCCGCATTTTCTCTGGTCAGAACAATCTGTTTGCCTCCAGTTTGAATCCGTCCGTTGTCTGCCCAGCCTGGGATCCGGAGCATCATGGAAAATCCGGTTCTATTTGCCGTTTCAAAGGTAAATGTAATCTTTCCATCGTATGGATATTCAGTTTCCTGGTGCACTGTAAATACAGCCCCATTCTCCAATGTGATTTCCGCTCTGCTGGCTCCGTACATTCCAACCCACAGGGCATCCTTTGATGTCAGGTACGCATATTCACTGGACTGTGCAATGGTTCTTGCCAGATTTGGAGGACAACAATAGCTTAAAATATACTCCGATCTTGTCCGCGGCCAGATCAGTTCATAATCCAGTGTTTTAGTCCTTCGAAGCATATTTTCATAAAAGAATCTCTTTCCGTCCATACTCAAAGCTGCAAGGTTCGTATTTAACATCATCCGTTCCAGGACATCAAAATATTCTGCTTCCGGCTCCATCTGGAACATCCGGTACGCCCAGAACACCCCGCCAAGGGAAGCACATGTCTCATTGTATGCTGTAATATTCGGCAGCTGATATTCATATCCGTATGCCTGATGCACCTTCTGATCGACGAAAAAATTTCCATAAGGAGAGGTTCCATTGTAAAGAGCGCCACATCCTCCGGTCAGATACAATTTTTTATCAACCAGGCTTCTCCACACTTTGTGCAATACTTCTTTTAATTCTTCATCCTCCTCTTCCAGACAAAGATCTGCTACCCCCGCATAAAGATAATTGGCACGTACTGCATGTCCGATGATCTTCTCATGTTTTCGAAGCGGAATCCGATCCTGATTATCATCCATGCCTTCTTTGACACTGTCTCTGAGTGAAATTGCCTGCTCTGCCAGTTTCAGGTAACGTTCTTCTCCCGTAGTCCGGTACATTTCCACCAGTCCCATATAATGAGACGGACATACCGCTGTCTGAACTTCCCCCTTTTCCAGTGCGTCTGCATACATCCCTTCCAGATAATCTGCAGTCTTTACTGCAATCTTTAAAAAAGAATCCTTGCCTGTGAGACGTTTATGCAGACAGGCTGCGGTAAACAGATGTCCGAAATTATATACTTCAAAATCATTGATGTCCCCCATTCTGGTGACGCCATTCTGACTGCGCTCCCCAATGATCTGTTTGGTAGAAAGATATCCGTCCGGAAGTTGTGCTTTTTTAATCAGTTCGATATACGCATCGATCTGTTCCAACATCTTCTCATCATTGTTTTTTGCCGCAGTATAAATTGCTGCTTCCATCCATTTATAGAAATCTCCATCGCCAAATACCGTTCCGTCAAAATCACCTTCTGATTCTCCTGCACAGATTCGGAAATTTTCCAGCACATGACTGATCTCCTTGCTTTCAAACATATGCTGCAGCTGTGGAACTGTTGCCTGTGCACAGGTATCTGTCCGTTCTTTCCACAATCCTTTCGTCCAGGTCACGGAAAGACCGTCTACCGGTGTCACTTTCGCATTCCGTGATCGTTTTGTATCTGTCAGCATCCCATCTCCCCCTGTCTCTCAAACCGATATCCTTTTGCCTCCAATGCACTTCGGACTGCGGCTGCGCCAAACCGTGGACTGGACACAACCGGAATCCCATAAGTTTCGCTTAAAAATGTTTCTGCATACGCCATAGATCCCTGGCTTAAAAGAATCACATCTGCCTGATCACGAATCTGTTCTGCTGTTTTGCCAAGCAATGCTTTGAACTGCTCCTGATCCACACCAAAGGCTCCCTCTACCAGACCATCTGCCAAAGTCACCTGTTTTCCAAGCTCCCTGGCCACTCTCTCAATCGTATGTTTTGTCGGTTCCAGCGTTGTAGGTAGTGTTGCCAATACCCCGATCCTTGCACCAAGACGCACTGCTTCCCGACACATCTCTTCGTCAATCCGAACGATCGGTACTCCTGTAAATTTTCCGATGGAAACTGCTGCATCTGCCACTTCTCCCACAGAAGAACAACAGTTTAAAACAACTTCCGCTCCATCCTGTACCGCCTGCATGAACATTGTCACCAGTCTTGCAGCCGCACCTGCCGTCACAAATCCCGCGTCCCGCACCTCTGCCAAAATAGAAGGGTCTTCATAATTTAAAAATTCTACGTCTTCTCCCAGCTGTTTTTTTAACTCTGTATTCACCGTCTCGATCAGTTCCGGCGTTGTACTTGTATATACGATTCCCACTCTCATAATCTGTCACTCCTTTGCTCTTAAACGAATAGCCATATACTCATGTCCCGGCAGCATCACACGGAAGCGTCCTTTTCCTGTGCCCTGCTTTTCAATCGTCATATTCCATGTATCGATCACTTCAATTTCAAATTCTGTCGTGTCATCAAAATAAAAATCTTTAAATGCCGGACAGGTAAATCCATAATAGATCAGATAATAGCTTTTTACTTTTTTATTCCAGTCTGTTTCCGGCACCCCACAGACACAATCCCATTTCAGATCATACGGCGCAAGCCCGTGTCCCGGTGTCTCGCACAATCTGTCATAAAGAAAGCCAACGCGCTTCCAGCTCTCTCCTTTGAGCGTTCCTCCGTGAGACCACCACAACACCTTCTCTTCTTCCGTCAGATCCAACATTGTTTCGCCATGTCCTGCATAACCGCCTCTGCAGGATGCCTCCCAGAATCTTCGAATCAATTCTTTTCCGCTGATATTTCCCCAGCCAAACTGTAAATTTCCTTCATAACAGATTTCATCCAGAACTACCGGCTTTTTATAGGTTTCCCGCCACTTCGTCACATACTCTGCACTTAAATACGGCTCCTGCCTCTGGATACTACAGTGTGTGATCCACGGTCTGTTATAATCGTAAAACCCGTGACAGTTATGGATGGAACGCAGATGATGATACGGATCTTTCTCACACAAGATCTGTGCGTATCTCTCCCAGTCCTCCAATGTCTTATGCTTCATCAGATCGTATTCATTCGCCAGTGACCACCACACATTGCGATATGCAGAAAATCTGGCAATGACATAATTCCAATACAGGTCGTCTTCTTCCCTGCTCATGCAGGAAAATCCCCATCTGTCATACGGATGCATCACAATGATATCTGCTTCAATTCCCAACTCCTGCAATTTTACGATACAGTCTTCAATATGTTGGAAATGTTCAGGATTGAATCTGTGGAAATCCCAGTGATTTCCTTCGGACTCCTCTGTATATGTCCCAAAGTTCTCTTCTGTCAATACGCTGGAATCCATCGGTGTACCCTCATACGGAAAACTTCTCGGATCTTTGAAATTATAAGCATAGTGTTTTGGGAAAATACAAAACCGGATCTTATTGAATCTGGCGGCTTTCAGATTGTCCAGTGTTTCCCGGATCCGTTCATCCGACTGCAGCTCCCACACATAGCAGGTCGTCCCTACCGAATAATACGGCGTTCCATCTTCATACGCAAAATGCCAGGTTCCGGCTACCCGAACCGGACCGTGATTATCTTTGGACGGCTCTGTTACACGAAATCTTCCTTCTGCTGTCTCCTGAAAACTACTGGTGACATGAAACTGATATTCTCCTTGAAAAGACGGCATAAATCGCACCTTATATTTCCCGTTTCCATCATAAAATCCATCGATTTCTTTCGTCTCATTTTTCCCGGTTATCACTGCTTTTACTGTCTGTTCTTTAAACGGATTTCCTGTGGAAGGTCCGGGAATCTCAATTTCCCAAAGCCCCCACTGCTCTACTGAATCTTGATAGTTAAGCTTCTCCACATTTCTATCCTCCCTTTAGAAACATAATTTTTAACCTTTGTCCCTCTATTTTCATTATATCCATAACCACATTACACTTAATAGTGGTATTTTTTATTTATTTTGTATACTTTTTTTGTCTTTTTTAATATTTACGAGGCATTTTGCCCTAAATCAATTTGGAACTATCCAAAGAATATTGGTACACGAAAAAATTTTTTAAGACGAAACTATTTGCTTCATAGGATTGCATCATATAATACGTTTCTGATTTTCCAGATAATCCTCCAATCCTGATAATTACTAATCTGTGTAAAATATAGAATTGTAAATTTTTGTTCTAAATTCACCATAAAATAAGGTCCAGCCCAGCCATCCCAGCCAAACTCCCCCTTCTTCCCTTTACCCGGAATCTCACTTTCATTCACAAGACATCTCATCAAATTTCCATATCCATATCCTTTCATTTGAGGAAAACCCACCATCTTTCTTACATTTTCCCTCAGACAATTTTTTGTAAATTGTTGTATCGATTCTCGTTTTAATATCCTTGTCTGATTCCACAAGCCCCCTCCTGCCAACATATTAGCAAAATGACTGTAATCTTCTAATGTAGATACAAGTCCCGCGCCTCCCGATTCAAAAGAAGGTTTTTCTAGGCACAGTGTCAAGCCCAGATATCTTTCTTTTTCTACTTTAAGTCCACTTTCCGTTCTTCGATATAATTCGGCAAAACGTTCCTGTTTCTCTATTGGTACATAAAACCCTGTATCTTCCATTTCCAAGGGAACAAATATTTCTTTTTTCAAAAATTCTCCAAGACTCATTTGTGAAATTTCCTGAATAATCCCTCCCAAAATATCTGCTGACAAACCATACTGCCACCCAGCTCCTGGAAAAAATGCAAGAGGGCACTCTGCGATCTTTCGTATAACCTCCCGCAATGTATAACGAAGTCCGATTCCATCCTCATTTTTCATATCCTCAAAAATTTTATCCATTTCTTTCTGCACATTTTTAGGCCCAGGATAAACAATTCCAGAATCCATATTCAACAAATTCCTAATCTTCAATGAAACTTTTTGCTTTCCACTTTTCCCCCAAATTCTCAGATATTCATACTCCGGAAAATATTTACTGACAGGTTCTTCAAAATCCAATATCCCGCGTTCTTTAAGAATCATTGCTGCAACTGCAGTTACAGGTTTTGTCATAGAATAAATTCTGTAAATCGTGTCTGTTTCTGTTCTTCTCTTTGTTTCCAGACAAGAATACCCTGCACATTTATGAACTACTTTTTCCCCATTCAAAAAGCATGCTGCCTGAGCACCGGAAATACGGTTTTCCCGTATTTCCTCCTCTAAAATATTTGCAATATTTTCTTCATATACATTCATAGTCCTTCTCGCTCCTTACAAGGGTTTCAATACCACTACATTCCGTCCACCTACAATCCACGTACCTTCCACTTGCTCTTCATTCAAAATATCCCAATACTTATTCTTATCGAGATGTACCACCATATCTTCCTCTTGATGATTGATCAGAAAAATCGTTTTTCCACGCTCTCCTTCCCGAACACAAACCTCTCCACGTCCATCGATTTGAAAATATGGATGGACATTATGCTGTTCACAAATTTTTTTCAGAAAAAGTTTCAGAAACCGCATTTCCGGACATGTTCCCAAATAATACACTCGCCCTTTCTGATAGTTGTTTTTTGTCAAACACGGTTTTCCTTGATAAAAATCTTTTCCGTAAACAGCCAGCGCTTCTGCTGTTTCCAGATGAATCTGGTCACACAAAAATCCACAGTTATATGTACCGTTTGCACTTTCAAAATTTTTCACAATCATCCGATTCTCTTCATCCGGATACAGCGCATCAGTTTCCTCAACCCAGATACCGGTAAGCTTCCGCAACTTCCCCGGATATGCGCCAAATACACATTTATCATTCTCATCGACCATTCCACTCATATAGGTAACAATCAATGTTCCACCTTCACCCACAAACTGCTCTAGCTTTTCGGCAACATTTTCCTTCATCATATATAACAACGGTGCTACAATAATTTTATATTTTGAATAATTCGCAGTTACTTTCAAAATATCTGTAGAAATATTGTTCTCATACAAGGCTCGATAAAAATGATGTACCTGTTTTAAATAATCCATATCCTGTGTAGGTCCGCTTGTCAGTTCCAACGCCCACCAGTTATCCCAGTCAAAGAGTATTCCCACATCTGAATTCACTTTGGCTTCTAAGCATCTGTTCCCAAGTTTTTTCAATTCAGCCCCCAATTGTTTCATCTCTTGAAATGTCTTTGTATCCTCTCTATCTGCATGCGATATCATTGCTCCGTGAAACTTTTCTTGCCCCCCAATTGATTGACGCATTTGAAAAAACAAGCATGTGTCGGCACCATGTCCAATCCCCTGAAAAGCTATCGTACGCACTTCCCCCGGACGTTTCACTTTATTATATGGTTGCCAATTCTGCTGATTTGGCGACTGTTCTGCAATTACATAAGATTCTCCATCTTTCATTGCCCGCATTATATCATGTTTCATCGCTGGAAAACTCGGATCATCTTTTGGTGACGGATAATTATCCCATGCTGCCACGTCCATCACCTCTGTCAGTTCAAACTGATTTAACTTTTTTATAAAACCCGAAATATTGCTAAACACAGGAATACCCGGTGTATATTTGCGCAGAATATTCGCTTCATTTAAAAAACACGATTTTGTAGAATCCGTTACAAATCTCATATAATCAAGTTGAGCCGCTGGAAAGAAGCGATAATCGTCATTCAACTCCGTAGGAAGATATATTTCATCAAAATCATAAATCGTTCTTCCCCAAAAAGATGTGTTCCATTTCTTGTTTAAATTCTCAGGCGTCTGATACCTCACTTTTAGCCATTCTCTGAATTTCTTCTGACAGTTCTCACAGTAACAATATGTCCCGTATTCATTGGCAACATGCCAGCCAAGCAGTCCAGGATAATCTTTATAACGAATTGCCATTTCTTTTGCAATTGCCGCCGCTCGCTCTCTGTACTTTTCACTATTCACACAAAAGAACACCCTCATCCCATGCGTTCTCTTCCTTCCCGAAATATCTGTCGGCAATACTTCCGGATATTTTTTTGAGAGCCATGCCGGTTGGGCCACCGTTGGGGTAGATAAAAACACATTGATATGATTTTTCAGCAACGTTCCCATAATCTTATCTAACCATTCAAATTCATACCGCCCTTCCTCCGGTTCCAATTTTGCCCATGAAAAAACCGGAAGCGTAACCAGATTCACACCTGCTTTTCGGAAATATTCCATATCTTTTTCAATGATTTCATCATCCCATTGATCCGGATTATAATCCCCGCCATATAGTATAAATGGCGCCTTACTGTTCATTTTCATTTTTTCACTCCTGTTTCAATTGTCTTACACTTTCTCTGACAATCAACGAAGTGGATACTTCTATCTTGACGCTTTCTCCTTCATTTTCCTCTTCCTCCATTTTAGAAATCAGAAGGTTTAACGCCGCTATTCCCATTTTTCGTTTCTGCACCTGAATCGTTGTCAATGCCGGCTCCAATATTTCTGATAATGCCATATTATCAAATCCAATAATGGATATATCTTCAGGTATTCTGTATCCAAGTCTTTGCAGTGATTGCATTGCATAAATTGCCAAAATATCATTATCGGCAAAAAAAGCAGTCGGCATTTCTTTCATTTTCTGAAATGCCTGAAAAGTCTCCATCTGTAAGACCTCACCACCACTCGTATTCAGTTCCACCAAAAACTTTTTTTGAAACGGTATTTCGAGCTTTTGCACAGCCGTAAGAAACCCAAAATACCTGTCTAAAAAATTATTTGCATTGTGTACAACATGCAGATATCCTATATCTTTATGCCCCATTTCTTTCAAATAAGAAATAGCTTCATAAACACCCAATTCATTATTGATTGTCACACAATCATATGGTTTCTCCCACATATATTTATCTAGTACCACGACAGGTATCCCCAGTTCAAAGAAAGCATTCAGCTGTGAATCCTTCATCTCCGTTGCAAGTAATAGAATCCCATCCAAATTGATGTTCTGAATACGCACAATTTCTTCTTGAAGAGATAGATCATTTACATAAGAAAGCATCAACTGAAAGTTTTTTAATTTCGCCTGACTTTCTACTCCTTCTATAATTTCTGAAAAGAGTTGTGAAAAACGTTGAAATTTATCATCAGTTGTATTTTTTCTATAAACTACAAATAAAAGAGTCTTTTTCTTTTTCTCTTTTATATTTATCATATCTTCACAACCTAGTTCTATAACCGCATCTTTCACTTTCTTTCTCGTAGCTTCACTTATACCTGGTCGATTATTCAACACTAAGGATACCGTTGCCGGTGATAAATCTAATATTTCTGCTAATTCTTTTACTTTCATCTTTTACCGCCTAAATATTTATAAATTTTTATAAAAATTATCCTCTAATTTATAATAAAAGTCAATAAAAGACATATAAATTTATTTTACCGATCCTACCATTCCTTCTACAAATGCTTTCTGCAACAGGAAAAATACAAGTATCGTCGGAATTGTGGAGATAATAATTCCAACCATAACCATGCCATAGTCTGGCGTAAAACCTGCCGCCAGATTAGATACTGCAAGAGGCAGTGTAAATTTATCGTTGCTCTGTAACGCAATCAAAGGCCACATATAATTATTCCAGCTCGCCATAAAAGCAAAAATCCCCGCGGCTGCATAGGTGGATTTCATCATCGGCATATATATGCGAAAAAATATACCATACTCTCCAAGTCCATCTACTCTTGCCGCTTGTATTGTTTCTACTGGAAATGCATGTGTGTTTTGTTTAAAGAAAAACACCAAAAACGGAGTGCCAATTGCTGGAAGTATAATTGCGCTGAATGAATTCAGCAATCCCAAATTTGAAAACATTCGAAACATTGGTATGATTTTTGCTGCAAACGGAACCATCATTGAAGCAATCAGTGCCATAAATAAAATATTTTTACTCTTATCTGAATAAATCACAAAAGCATATCCCGCAACAGAACAAATTAAAAGTGATAATACAGTAATTACAATCGCCAAAAATGCCGAATTCAAAAATGCATGCACAATGTCTGTATTTGCAAAGGCATTGCTTATATTCTTCATCAACGCACTTCCGAAAGATAATTTTCCCATCGTAATATCTTTTGATTCATTTGTCGCACTTACAATCATCCAGTAAAATGGAAATATACAAATGAACGAAAATAGTATCAAAAAAATATGTTTTCCCAAATTGCGTATTTTTCTCATTTCTTTTCACCTGTCATTCCTTTCTGCACAATGGTCAGTATGATAATCAATATTAATACAACATAAGAAACAGCCGCTGCATATCCATAACTCGGCACATAAACAAAGGATAAATCATATATATATTCGGATATTGTTCTCGTTGCATTACCGGGTCCTCCATTTGTTAAATTGACAACCTCGTCAAATAATTGCAATGTGTTATTCAACGCCATAATTCCCGTCAAGAAAATTATCGGTTTCAACAATGGCATAGTTATCTTAAAAAAGGTCTGTCTGAAATTGCATCCATCCATTTTCGCCGCTTCATAAACGGAAGCGTCTATATTTTGCATAGCAGACAGAAAAAAAATCATATAATATCCTGTATACCTCCATATCAGCGCAAATACAATAACCACCTTCGCCCAATTTTTATCCAGCACAAACGGAATTGCTTCGTCTATAAAATTTAATTTCAACAATAGCTGGTTTACAACACCATCCACCGAAAAAATATTTTTAAACAAAATTGCATAAGATACCATCGAAGTTACACACGGCAAAAAAATACATGTGCGATAGATTCCTCGTCCTTTTAATCTTGAATCATTTAACAAAACCGCCGTCACAAGCGCAAGCAAAATCATAATCGGAATCTGTACCCCCGCATAAAACAATGTATTTCCTAATGTTACCCAAAAAGTGCTGTCTTGAACCATTCTTATATAATTATCAAAACCAGCAAATTTAAGATTAGCTCCCTTTCCTGTTTGGAGCGACAAAACAAATGCCTGTATCATTGGTATATAACTAAAAATTAACACAAAAAGAGACGCTGCAAGCACCATTGACCAACCTGTCCATTTAATCTTTTTCCGTCTCTGTCCCTTCATAATCCGCCTCCATTTTTAAGAGGCCTTTCTCCAAACTAAAACGCTGACAAAAGCCTCTGCATTTTTACTGTATAGACTGTTTAAATTGTTCTTCTGCAGTTGCTAAATTTTCTGCCAGATCCCCACCCTCAAGAATAGCTGGTGTGACTGAAACAAGAGAATTTTGCGCTTCCGCCGAAAATGCTCCTGTATCCACTGCAGGAATCTTAGTCATCCAATCACCCAGAAGTTTGTTTACTTGTTGATTACTGAAGAATTCTGATGTTTCTTCATATGCTTCCACATCTGTGGCTGGAAGAAAGGTACCTATAATACTCTTTTCCTTAAGCAAGGTATTATATAATTCTGTACTACTACCGAATGTTTTTGCCAAGAAATCTGCTGCTATTTCTGAATTTGGACTGTCATTTAATACAAACCAGCTTGAACCGCCCTGATTTGAATAATGAGTTGCACCCTCTGCATTCATCTTAGGAATCGGTGCCAGTGCCCATTTTCCACTTTGGCTTTCTTCTGCCATCAATGTAGAAGTCATCCAACATCCTCTAAGCACACAGGCAACCTCTCCTGAATTTATCGCTCCCGCAAATTCTGTCCAGTCACTTACTACCTTTGTATAATCTGCCTCATTCAATTGTTTAAATATAGAGTAGCATTCCTCTAATGCTGCATTATCGATAAAATCCGCTTCGCCTTTTTCATTTGTAAACCATTTACCGGCAGATTGAAGCATAATCTGGAACTCAGCTATATCATTTGGATTATATGTCTGAAGCATATGTCCCTTTGTTTTTAACTGTTCTCCCAAACTCAGATACTCTTCCCATGTAAGATCCTGCATATCTTCTTCTGTATATCCAATCTCACTCAAATAATCCGTCCTGTAAAACAAAGCAGCAACTCCACTATCAAATGGAACGCCATACAATTCATCCTCATAAGATACTGCTGCGGTTTTATATGCCGCAAAATCATCTGAACTAATTTTATCTCCCATAGGTCGAAATGTATCTGGATAAGACATCAAATATCCCTGTGCATTCAAATCGCTAATCAAAACGATATCTGGAAGATCTTCCTTTACCCCCGATGCCAGCACCGTATGTAACTTAGTCAAAACATCCGCTTTTGCCATCTCAACAAAATTGACTTCTACATCATTCCCATATACTTTTTGCGCCTCTTCCAGAGCATATCCATTCATATTTTTGTCCCAGGCCCAAACTGTAATTTCATTTTCATCTGCCGACTTGTCAGAAGCACCTTTTTCCCCACTACCGCATCCGACCAACATGGATACTGACATGGATACCGCAAGTAACATCCCAAGAATTTTTCTTTTCATTTCTCGTCCTCCTTTTATTTAAATTTAATTAAATATTTTAAAATAATTATATCATTTATAATATATTTGTCAACATTCAGCCCTGCAAAAGTAATTTTTTGTGCATATTTATCACATTTCCATCGTTTTTTACATATTTATCAAATTAAATTTCATTAAACATTTATAAACATTTTACACCTCACAAGCATTATCATTTTAATTATGACGCAAAAATAGCAGTTACAATATTTTACAAAATTGTAACTGCCATTTTATATGCATTCTAATTTTCATCACGTATCAGATGCCCCTCATTTAACTCGTCTGCCATATTCAATGCAAGAACATTCCAATTGATAAATCCGGCATTCATGATGGGATGACCATCAAAAGGATCATAATATTCATGGAGACTTCCCGTTTTCTCCAGATCTTTGCCCAAGAGAAGCAACGTACCTTCACAAATTTTTTCCGCTTCTTCTCTGTAGCCATAATTTAAAAGTCCTTTAAAGACAATATAATTTGCTACCAGCCAGATTGGCCCCAGCCAGTTTGACGGATTATTTGTCACCGACAGGTCAAACATTTTCTCATCCTTCGCAAGTGTCGTCACTCCGTATGGAGAAGCAAATGTCTCTTCATCAAATATGTGCCGAACCATCTCTTTTGCCTGCCCTTTTGTCGCAAATCCTGCATACATCGGAATAAATCCTGACCAGACTCTGACTTTGATTGGAAGTGTTTTCCAGAAAACTCCAAGTCCTTCGTGGAACCAGTCAAATTTTCTTGTTTTAATATCCACATCTACAGAATAAAAGAACTGATCCCGCTTATCCCAGCATTCACTCTGAATTGCTTCAACCAGCTTTTCTTTCTTCTCTTTATAATATGCTACTCTTTCTTCTTTTCCGAAGATGCCGCAGATCTTTACCATGGCATCCAGTTCCATACACATGAAGCTGTTCAGATAAATATTAGCTGTAGAAAATTTCGGTCTTCCAAAGGTTGCCGGATCATTGTCCATTCCAATCATAATATCATCACACCACACATAAAGTCCGCAATTTTCAAAATAATAGTTGTTATCGTAGCATTCAAAGTACTTTTCAAGATTTTCAAAGTACTGACTGCACCAGGAATAATCATCGATAAAATCACTGATCAGCACAATCTGCTGGCACAAAAATGGTTTGTGCATATTCATCAGGATTCCTTCTTTATGTTTCATGTTCAGATATGGTTCCGGCCAGTCTACCACCTCAATCATCATGGGGATGTATCCATCCGGAAGCTGATGATCCATAAAATTATGTATATTTCCTTTTGCATGTTCGATCAAACGTGCTTTTGTCGTATCATCTTGATACTTATCTGCCAGATTGAAAAATCCGAATACCGACCAGTAGGTATCCCAGTCCCAGACATTTCCGTCATATACGGATCCCGGATCAATGAAAGGATACCGGATAAAACTCCGTGGATTTTTCAATACATCTTCTGTATGCCCCATCACAAACTGACGAAGCTTATCTGCATACTGCTGCATTTTTTCTTTTTCCATAATCTTATCCTTTGACTGCACCTGCGGTCATTCCTTCCATTACTTTCTTGTTCAATGCTGTGTATAAGATCAACATCGGGAATACACTCAGAGACACCGATGCGAAAATTGCACCCCAGTTTTTGCCTCCAAACTCATCAGAGAAGTACAGAAGTCCTGTCTGTACTGTCTTCAATGAGGAGTCACTGATAAATGTCATTGAGAACAACAGGTCATTCCATTTAAAGAAGAACTGAAGTACGAGTACTGTTACAATCGCATTTTTCATCAACGGCACTACAATATGCCACATCATACGGTAGATTCCGCATCCGTCAATCACTGCTGCTTCCATAATATCATCCGGGAACGATCTCAAATACCCCTGCACCAGATAGATAGACAATGACAGACCGAATGCAATATAAGTCAGAATCAGACAAGTTCTTGTATTTAAAAGATTTGTTTTACTGTAAATCTGAAATAGCGGGATCAATGCAGTAGCAACCGGGATCATAATTCCAAGTGTAAAGTAAGATGCTACTTTCTTTCTCATTTTCCACTGCATCTTTGTTACTGCAAATCCAATTGTTGTCGCAAAGATAACAATAAAAATCAAAGAAACTACTGTTGTGATCAAACTGTTCTTAAAAAAGGTTGCCATGTTTCCACGAGTCCATGCATCAATGTAGTTCTGGAAATAAAATCCTTTATTTAATGCATATGCCGGATATTCGCTCCATTCTGACTGTTGTTTCAGTGATGCAGTCAGCATCCAGAACAGCGGGTATACTTCAATCACACAGATCAGAAAAATAATCAGTCCTTTTAAACCGGATTTTGCCTTTTTCATCTTTACTCCTCCTTCACATCAAATCTGTTAATGATTCTGGAACCAACAATACAGATCAGGAATATTACAATCGCAATTACACTTCCATACCCGACTTTGTTATATGTAAATGATACATCATACATATACATCGACAGTGACTTTGTTGCCGTACCAGGACCTCCGTTTGTTAATGCCAGCGCAGATTCGAACATCTTTACAGTTCCTGAAAAACTAAACACAAGACTGGTGATGATCATTGGACGAAGCAGCGGAAGTAAAATGCTCTTGAACATCTGGAAACTTCCAGCTCCATCGATTCGCGCTGCTTCCAGAATATCTTCCGGAATATCCAGAAGCGCTCCGTAGAAAATAACAGAGTAAAATCCCATTGCAACCCAGATATCCATGACGCATAATGCCCACAGCGCTGTACTTTCCTGACCAATCCACGGTTGAACCAGATTGCTCAGTCCGACAGCATCTAAAAAGCTGTTTAACAGACCATAGTTAGGCTGAATTTCATAAATCTTTGCAAATAACTGACCAACTGCAACAGTTGGTAGAACGACCGGGAAAAACACCAGTGTACGCACAATAGTCTTACAACGTTTCAGCCAAAATCGGAACATCAACGCAAGTAACAATCCCAATCCAACCTGTCCAATCATTACAACGGAAATATATTTCGCATTTACCGCCAGCGAATTTAAAAAGTTTTTATCATGAAACAGTTTTACATAATTATCAAACCCTACAAATTCCCACTGTAATCCCGGACTTCCACTGAACAAAGAATAATACAGTGACCAGATAACCGGTACGATAACCAGTATTGTATACAATACAAATCCCGGAACTACAAAAAGCGCAATGGCTTTTTTGTTCGCTAATACTCTTTTCATATCCTCTTTTCCTTTCTTCTAAGAGAAAAGGGAAATGTTCGGATTTTTTGTTCCAAACACTTCCCTTTTTCTATCTGTCTGGAAGCTCTGTTTTATTTATTCATTTCATATACATCCTGAATAGACTGCATATACTCTTTGGCACTCATATCCCCATTCAGTAACGGCTGAACATTTTCCTGCGCCACCTTAGAAAGCTCTGCATTCATTTTTGCTTCCCACCATGCAAATCCTTCTGTCGATTTGTCGATTTCGTCCAGAACTAATTTTGTATAAGAATCCATGTCTTCAGCTTCTGTTGTATACGTATACCCTTTTACTGTGCCCAACTCTTCCATGGCAAGATTACCCATATTTTCAATGAAATATTTCAAGAACCATGCTGTTCCTTCATCAAATTTTGCTTTGTCCAGTGCAAGAATATTTCCACAGTTCATAGAGTAAGAAGTTGCGGAGCTGACTGATTCATCTACTACAGGAATATTAAAAAATCCAATTCCATCTTCTCCTGCTGGGTTCTGGGATGGATCTGTCAGATTCTGTGTAAACCAGGAACCTGTATAGAAAATCGCAGCCTTGCCACTCATTACCATAGAACCAGCTGTGTTGGCATCTACTGTTGTAACACCTTCGCCAAAGTATCCTTTTTCAGACCAGTCTGCAAGTTTCTGAGCCGCCTCTACAAAACCTTTGTCTGTATAATCAATCTCGCCCTCTGCCACTTTTGTCAACGCATCATTTCCCATTGTTCTCACTGCATACGCATTGATCAGACGGGTTGCCAGCCATTTGTCAGATCCTCCTGTCGCAAGAGGCTGAATTCCCGCTGCATCCAGTTTTTCAAGAACTGCTTCAAATTCATCCCATGTTGTTGGAGCTTCGCATCCAGCTTTCTCAAAGAGTTCTTTATTATACCAGAATCCTTCAACATTCAACCCCAGTGGAAGGTCATACAAATCATCTGTTCCCGAAAGACCTTTCATCAATTCTACTGCACCTGCATTCAAACTGTCAGATACACCAAGTGTTTCAACAATCTCCGAAACATTTGCAACTTTATCAGCCTCGATCAATGTTGTAAGTGGTGCTCCTGCTTCATATGCGAACATATCCGGCAAGTCGTTCGATGCAGATAATGTTGCAATCTTCTGTGTCAGATTATCAGCAGAAACCATTTCATATTCCCATTCAAAGTTTGGATTCACGTTGTCTTTATAATCCTGACAAATTTTATTAATCAAGATTCCATTATCATTATCTTCCGCCCAAATTGATAAGAATTTTACCTTCTTTTCCAACTGTGGATCTTCACCTGAATAATCTACGTCCTGCCATGCTGTTTTTTCTTCTGTTTTTTCCTCTTTCCGATCACTACCACATCCCACTAATACAGAAGCTGCCATCATCACTGATAAAAATGTTGCAATTACTCTTTTTTTCATACTTCTCTTTCCTTTCCATCTTTGTTTTGTCCCGGGCTTTCTTCTTGTCTTAATTGTATCAGCTTGGTGCTTATTTTCTAGTGATAATTTTTTCGCTTTTTGTATATTTTTTTTATTTTTTTCGTGATTTCCTATTTCCTTTTGTTTATTTTTCAATATATTTTACTTCTTAAATGAATCAAAACAGTTATTTTTATCTATGTTTTCCTTTTTATCCTCAACAAAGCCTTCATCCATGGCAAATCTGCCAATATATTTCCGCATACATAAAAAGAAAACTCCCATCAGAAGCAATAGCAACTTTTCAGACCAACCTGAAAATCAAAGGGCTTTATGTTGTTCGTTATGAGGACATTTAAAATCCTGATTGCATTCATATTCAAAAAATAGGAGATTATCAGATGATTAAAGAAATGATTGAAACTGCTCTTGATTACGTCTCATAAAAATTGTACGCAAGGTGTACTCAAAAAAATATCGTACTTTTGTTGCTTACACTTACCTCCGGCAAAATAATGAAAAGACTGAACCATCTTAAAAATACGCACAAAAAACCACCGCCCCCGCAGCTTCTGGTCTGCAAAAACAGTGATTTCTAAGTGCGCGATCAGGGGTTCGAACCCTGGACACCCTGATTAAGAGTCAGGTGCTCTACCAACTGAGCTAATCGCGCATCCTTATGTTGTTACTTAATCTGTAACGCAAGAATTATTATATATTACTCTTTATAAAAAATCAAGTATTTTTTTATTTTTTTGTAATTTTTTTAATTTTCTCATCATTATACACAACAGCTTCCGGATTGAAAGGAATTTCTCTCCATCCGAAAGCTGTTTTTCAGATTTCCAGCATTCTGATCAAAACATCTTTCGCAAGTACACCATTGGCATAATTCACCGGTTTTCCATCGCGGAACACCACAAACGCAGGAACAATCCCTACTTCAAATTCTGCTGCCAGAACTGCTGATTCTTCAATCTCTATCTGACACACCTTCACACGTCCATCGTATTCCTTCGCAATTTCATCCAGCACATCTTCCATCATAGCGCATTTTCCGCACCATACAGCAAAGAACTCTACCAGAACCGGTGTCTCAGACCTCAGTACTTCCTGTGGATAATTTTTCGCAGTTACTCTGATCTTCATCTCAAACACCTACTCTTTTTACTTTTATTATTTACGGCAACATCCTGTATTGAGTATCGCACATACTTCTTCTAATGAGCGTTTTATACATAATATTTGTCTGTTTAGTTCTGCCTGGCAGTACATTTTCTGACGCAGTTTCTCTTTCCAGCTTCTTTTCCACCCCATCGCCCGCTCTCCAACTGTGGGTATTCCTCACTTTTATTGTATGCAGCATGGAGAAAGGTGTGAATTTACTCTGTCGGTGTTTCTGTACCTCTTCCTGCGATCAGTTTATTGATCGGATTCCCTTTTGCAGAAAACTTTTCTTCATACTCTGTCATAATATTTCCTTTATTCATCTCTTCATGATGATGCAAGTCGTATGTATAGCTGAGTACTGTCCATCCATATTCTCTGATCTGCTCCAGCGAAAAATTAAACAGCTCTGTGTTATCCGTCTTAAACTCCACTGTCCCGTCTTCTGCAAGGATCTTGTCATAACGGGCAAAAAATTCTGTAGAAGTCAGTCTTCTCTTTGCATGTCGTGCCTTCGGCCATGGATCGGAAAAATTCAAATAAATCCGCTCCACTTCTCCTTTTGCAAACACTTCCGAAAGTTCTTTTGCATCCATGCAAACAAACCGGATATTTGTCAGTTCCTGAAACTCTTCTGTGTCATACTTTTCCAGTGCACGCAATAATACACTGGAATATCTCTCAATCCCGATAAAATTGACATTCGGATATTGCTTTGCCATATTTAACAGAAAACGACCTTTTCCCATGCCGATCTCTATGTAGATCGGATTCTCATTTCCAAACACCTGCTTCCAGCATCCTTTCTGATCTTCCGGACGCTTGATTGCTGCCTGATGGCTCTGTATTGTCCCTTCCGCACGCGGAATATTACGTAATCTCATCTCTTATACTCCCTTCTGTATCCCCTGAATCAAATGTCCTTTCAACGGACCATTATATTATAGCAGAAAACCAGAATATACCAAAATAAAATTCTTATAAATATTTTTTTCTATACAAAATTTCCGCCTGACCAGACGGAGATTTTATTTTCCCTCGTTTGCTCAGGCGGATTTAAAACTGTTTACAGAATCTAAAAACTCTGCTCTTTATTTTATTGTAAGGTAGAACGTTACCGAAGTCATATCACCATACTGCAGCATCCGATATCCTTCTTCTCCCTCTTCCAGTTCATAGCTTGCCGGCAGATTTTTTACCATAGACAGATCAAATCTAAATTCTCCCGTCTCAGTTCCTGTATGTGTCCACTGTCCGGTACGAACACGGCCGTCAATAAATACCGTATAATTTACTGTTGTCGTGCGTTCTTCTACTTCCGGCTCTAATACTTTCACATAAACATCAAAACTGCTGTTGTTTCCAGCTGCATCGTATGCATAGAAGCGAACTTTATATTCACCAGGTGTCTTGGATGTAAATGGCTGATATCCATCCAGACCGTGTTCCAGACCCCATTTGTCTACTTTAAATGCTGCTGTGCCGGAATTATCTTTTACCCACTCCGGTTTTGTGAACATCTCTGTCAGCTGTTCTTCTGTGTACTCTTCTCCCTCATTCAACGGGATCTCTCTCTTATATCCCTTTGCTGCTTCAATGGCTGCATAATCAATCACCGGTGCTTCTTTGTCAATGTTTGTAATGCTAAATACATACGCATCTCCTGTCACTCCTGTTGCACTTGTCAGGGTAACGCTGTATTCTCCACTTGCAGTAAATACTTTTGTGAAGGTTCTCTTATTGACTTTCTTCCATCCTTCCGGTGTTGCACAGTCTACAGAGGTCTTGATCGTCACAGTTACATCTTTCTTGGTCCAGTCTGTGATATCCTGTGTCAGTTCTACCACTGCCGGTTTTGTATTGTCGATGCGTTTTACTTCTACAAACTGCGGTTCTGATACATTGCCTGCAAGGTCTGTCACTGTAAATGCTTTGTCTTTCCAGTTTGCTGTAAAGGTCTTCACATAGACATAAGTTCCGTTTTCCTGGCCTTTCAGAGACCATCCTTCACCCGGAAGCTGGATCTCTTCGCTTGTCTCAAGACGTACTTCTTTGGACTGTTCCAGTTTACTGTTGTCCACGATCCACTGGAATGTCGGAGCAACGGTATCATAGTGGAATGTCACTGTCTTTTCATTTCCTGCCTGATCTACAACAACTGCTGTATTTTCTCCTTCTTTTACACCGATTTTTTCGATGTCTGTCAGGTATTTGTACTTGCTGTTGATCTCTGTAACTGTATCATTGACCTTCAGTTCTTTGACACCTTCTGTATCGTGCACTGCGATTCCTGTGATCTTGCGGAAACGATCTCCATTTCCTTCGCCTTTGACGCTTACATTCGGAGCCTGTTTGTCAATGCCTGCTACCGTGTAGGTCACTTCTTTCTGCTGATTGTCATTGGAAACTACCGTAACGCTATAGGTTCCATTCTGGCTGTAAGCTTTTGTCAGCACGGTATCGGATACGCGAGTCCATCCTTCAATATCCTGAACAGGTTCGTTTGCTGTCAGAGTCACGGTCACATCCTGATTTGTCCAGATTGTTTCGCCTGCTTCATCCACATTTGAATAAGATACGGCAACATCCAGATCCACTGCCGGTTCGCTCCACTGTGCATACAGCGTCATATCTTCTGTTACAACTGTGTTGGCATCCACCGGTGTTCCTGTTCCGTCTTTTGATGTATTCCATCCACTTAAGATCTTGTCTCCATTTTCAAATGTAGTCGGGAATCTGCTCTCTGTGATCGCTGTACCGCTTACCACATATGCGTACATCTTATCCCAGCTGTTCACTCCATGATAAGTCAGCAGTTTCTGCGCATTATCAATCACGCGAAGTCCGCCCCATTTTGTATCTCCTGAATTTTTAAATGGTTTGCTCAGATCCAGATTCGGCAAATATGCTCCAAGAGAACCGTCTGGAACTTTCACATAAGCATCGGCATGTGTTGCAAAAGAACCATCAATTGTCGGTGGTGTTGCTGTTTCAATCGTAATATGCAGTTCTCTCTTACCATTTGGTTTACCAACAAATGCCCTGGATCCAATACTTGTGATCGTAGCAGGGAGTGTTACATCCTCTACCAATGTATGTTCGAATGCTGACGCTCCGATCGTCACAACACTTGGCATTGTTACTGTCTCTAATTTTTGAGCTCTTGCAAATGCACTTGCGCCAATTTCTGTCACTGCAGGAAGTTCAATACTCTCAAGTCTCGCTGTATTTGCAAATGCTCCGGCTCCAATCACTGTCACATTCGGAATGGTTACACTTTCCAGATATTTTGTATCCTTAAAAGCGCTTTCTCCAATCTCTGTAAATCCTGCCAAGGAAACTGTCTCCAGATTGGATTTTATGAATAACTCAGCCGGTAATACTGTCGTTGCTGTTCCTTCTGCACCAATCAGCTCCAGATCTCCGTCCAGATTCATTTCCAGATTTGTCAGTCTTGTCATACTCTTCAATGTTGCAAGATCGTCCTGGGTTACTTTTCCGGACTCAATCACCAGAGATGTAACTCCTTCTGCTGTCGTATTTGCTTTTTCTACTACTTTTGCAAGAGTTTCTCCACCGAGAGACTCTCCGCCATTTACTTTTGCAGTGATATGAATCTCTTCTGCTTTTTCTCCGATCACCGGATAAACGGTCATTTCTTCTGATACAACCGTTTCTGCTGTCACCATATCACCGGAACCATCTTTCTTTGTATTCCAGCCTTTAAGTTCTTCGTTTTCTTTCAAGTTCTTCTGATCATCTTTATGCAGAGCCGCCAACTTATCTGCTGTGATCGTCTGGCCTGTTGCTACATATGCATACTGATCTGCCCATGTGCCACATTTTGCCTTATATTCCACCAAAGAAGAGCCTTCTTCTCTTAAATACAACGAATTCCAATTGATATCCTGTCTCTTCAGTACTTTCGCTACATCAGCCTTTGGATTTACCTGAGCTACATATGCAGCAAGCGCTCCCTGAGGTACTGTCACAGTAGCCGGCCGTGTCACACTAGATACACCGGTAAATGCCGCACTGTCAACAGTCGGTGGAGTTGTTGCCAAAATTGTAATTTTAGCACCGCTCTTATTTCCATTTTTACAAATTCCAAATCGAATATCTTCAATATTTTTAATCGTAGCAGGAAGTGTCAGGCTATCAAGCGCATCTGTGTATTTAAAGGATCCTTCTCCCAGTGTCTCGACTGCATTCATTGTCAGACTTTCCAAACGCTTACATCCATTAAATGCATTAGCTCCAATTGTCTTTGCACTGGACAGATCTAATGTCTCTAACCATGCTCCCAAGCCAAAAGCACTTGCTCCTACTGTAACAACATCTGGCATATGAATCGTTTCAATAGAGTCATATGCTTTTAATCCTCCATTGTAAATTTCTGTAATACCGCCCAATGTGAGTGTTGTCATATCTGCGCGGCTGCTTCCGGCACGTTTAGGTGCAAATTCAATCACTGCGGTATCTTTACTTAATACAGTTGTAGGCTGTCCATCCATTCCGATCAACTGCAGATTGTCTCCAACATTCATTTCGAATGTTTCAAGTCTTGAAATGCTCTTCAAATAAGCCAGATCTTCCTGTGTTACTTTTCCGGAATTGATTGTCAAGGAAGTCACCGCATCCACAGCTACACCAGATTTTTCAACTGCTTTTTCCAGGCTCGCACCGTCAACAGCTGTTCCGTTGATCGTTGCATTGATATGAACTTCTTCCTGAGGTTCTGAAAGTTTGATTCCATACCATGTATTCTGCTCTGCATTATATCCAGGACTTGCCTTATATGCATCTAACGCACCTTCCGGAATCACAAGTTTCAGATTATCTACGACACCTTTTGCAAATTTCAACTCACCGGCAGAAATACTCAACGACGGAGGTGTTGCGCCTAATTCCAGCGTCTTTAATGCTCCTAAATATTTAAACGCATCATCATCAAGCTCTGTAACAGCCGGAAGTTTTACTGTTTCTGTCGTACTATTGCTCATATTACCAAACAATGGACCATTCACTACTTTTAATGACGGCAGGTTTAATTCCGCCAATCCATTCACTCGGTTCAAAGCAGTAGTATGCATTTCTTCCAGACCAGGTGCTTCAAAACTGATTAAGCTTCTGCACATTCCGAATGCATTCATTCCCATTCCTTTTACATTTTTTCCAAGATATACTTTTTCTATGTTATATCCCGGATACGATGCATAAAAAGCATTCAATGGAATGGCATCTCCACTGAGTCCCCGTAATTTGACATCGTCACCAATACTGAATTCTTTCAATGTCCACTGAAGACGATTGAACTTTTTCAAATAATCAAAATCTGCATCACGAATCACACCGCTCTCAAATTTTACGCTCGTTAATTCTGTTAATTTTGATTGTTCTACAACTTCCTGAAGACTCATTCCTTTGTACTGTGTTCCGTTCAGGCTAATCGTGCATTCTGTCTCTACTTTTTCTACAGTAACGTCGATGTATGTATTATAGGTTGTATTTCCCAATTTATAATTGGCTGATACTTTTCCTTTTCCAGCACTAACTGCTGTCACAAAACCGTTCTCATCCACCTTCAGAATACTACTGTCCTGAACTCTCCATTTTACGGTTCCGCCCGCTTCTTCAGCTTCCTGCGTCAACTCATATCGGAACTGCTGAGTCTCGCCTTCTTTCATCGTGGTGGTCTTACCCTCTTCCGGTAAGATTTTAATCGGATTTACCAGAGTCACTTCTTTTGTTGCAGAGTAAACATTGATTTCTCCGGCAGAAGCATATTTTCCTTCTGGATTATCATAACTTTTTACTACCGTAACTTTTACATCACTTGCATCGACTGGTTCAAATGTAATATCAGTACTTGCTCCATCTGCAGTCTCTGCAATTGTACCATTATATGCAGTCTGCCAACTGCCAGTTTCTCCATTTTTCACTTCAATTTTAATTTCTTTCCAGATTCCGGCAGCTCCTGTCTTCTTTCTAGTATATTCCACTTTTCCAATCTTATAGGTTCCGCCCAAATTCCATTCTATCGTATACGGACCTTGATGTGTGTTATAATCGGTATGCCATCCTGTATTAACATCCCCATCAAATGCCAGATTTGCCGGGCCTTCACTCCATTGCATCGGCGTATTCTCAGAGCTTGCCTGCACACTTTCCTTCATTGGTGCCTGATCCAGCTTTGTATACTTGTAGGAAATCGCTTTTGTATCTCTCTGACCCAACTGATTATCCGGCTGCTTTGTCGGCTGTGCATTGCCATCCAGCGCAAAAGCTGTTGGCACAGAAGTCATTGTGACTGCCAGTGTCATTGCCAATGCAAGGCCTTTTTTTCCTTTCTTCATAGTATTCCTCCTTGTTTTGCCCCAAATTTATACTGTGAAAAGAATAGTTTTTCCACAATATACTTATCATTTTTATTATATTTTACCACACCCCCTGTTTTCTAGTGTTTTATTGTTATTTTTATGTAATATATTGCTTTTTGCACTTTATTTTTTCATAGTTTTGTACAAACTATATATTCCAGAAAACAGACAAATATGACTATTTTGATTATTTTCATATGAATTTTTATGAAAAATCATAAAATAATCGACAAAGTGATTGTTTTTTCAGCCAAAAGGTGTATGATAGTGTATTATATATTCTGACTAAAAAGGGGGCTTTTTATGGAGTCTATTATTAACAAATTGACGGAGATCGAATCTGCCGCATCTGCGATCGCAGAACATGCGGAACTTCAAAAATCCGTCCTGGATAAAGAATATGAAGAAAAGCGAAAGCAGTTTGATCTGGATCTGGAACAAGAGACACAGGCACATCTGCAAAAAATCCGGGAAGCTCTGGAAGCAGATACGCAGACTCTCTTAGATCAGCAGGCAGAATCAAACGACAGTTGTGTACTTGCACTCAAGAAAGAATACGAAAGCAGGCACACACTTTATGCACAGGAAATTTTAAAACGAATCACAGAGGTGTAACATATGGGAAACTTACTCGAATACAGTGGGATCATCACCAAGCTGCGTGCCATGGAAGCCAGACTGCTCACAGATGAACAGTTTGAGGAGATATCAGCTCTTACAAGTATCACCGAACTGGTTTCCTATTTAAATGCAAATTCTTCCTATCAGGATGTACTTCAGGATATGGATGAGACCATGCTGCACAGAGGCAACATCGAAAAAGTGCTGATTCTCTCGCTGTACCACGATTACACAAAGATTTACCGTTTCTGCGGACCGAATCAGAGAAAGTTTTTAAAACTTTACTTAAAGCGGTATGAGGTGGATCTGATCAATTACTGCCTGCGCATTGTCATCAATCATTATCAGGAACCATTTGATCTGAACCACAAGAAACCGTTTTTTGACAAATACTCGCAGATTTCCATTGAAAAGCTGATCACCTCCAGAACAACGGACCAGCTCGTAGAAAATCTGAAAGGCACAGAGTATTACGAACCGCTGAAAAAACTAAAAGACAGTCAGTCTGTCACCCTGTTTGATTACGATCTTGCGTTGAACCTTTATTATTTTACCGCCATGTGGAAAGAGCGCAAAAAGTTTCTGAAGAAAAAAGAACTGGAGCTTTTCACCAGAGACTGTGGCTCCAAGATTGATCTGCTGAATATGCAGTGGATCTACCGGGCCAAAAAGCATTTTAATTTGAAGGAAGCCGATATTTACTCCCTTTTGATCCCGATTCATTACCGGATTTCTGTGGAGCAGATAAAAGCCATGGCAGAAGCATCTAATATGGATGAATTTTTTGCTGTCCTTCAAAAGACGCCATACGCAAGACATTATAATTTTGAACAGGACTTAACGATCGAGCAGATGTATGAGGACTGCCTGTACCATCTATATACAGCTGACCGGAGACAGAATCCCTATTCGATTACTTCGATCAACATGTATCTCTTTTTAAAAGAAGAAGAACTTCGAAAACTGACCACCGCCATGGAATGTATCCGTTACGGATTAAATTCTGGCGAGACTTTAGGATATGTTGGAGGAAAGATTTAATGATTGTAAAAATGAAATTCATCAATATATCCGGCCCAAGAAATGATATCGACCGGGTGACAGATCTCTATCTGTCCAGATATGAGATCCAGCTCGAATCTGCTTTGTCGGAATTAAAAACTGTGGATAATCTCCGGCCGTTCGTGGAGATCAATCCTTACAAGGATGCACTTGGCAAAGCCGAAGAATTCGCCGGATATCTGGAGAATGCCGATGAAATTTCCCCGGATACCTCTCTTGGTCTGGATGATATTTTCGAACTGATCCGCACTACAAATGAGGCGTATCTCAAGATCCAGGCAAAGAAAGAAAAGCTCAAAAAAGAAACAGAAACACTTGCAAACAAGCAAAAGCTCATTGAGCCATTTCGTCCGCTGGACGGAGAACTGGACCGGATTCTGCGCTACAAATACATCAACTACCGGTTTGGACGGATTCCGGTAGAACAATACGGCCGCCTGGAAAAATATCTGATCGATGATCTTGGTGCAATTTTTGTCAAAGGAGAACAGGACGAAAGCTATCTCTACGGTGCATATTTTGTTTCACCCGGAGAATCTCAGAAAGTGGATGCTGTATTCCGTTCCCTGCATTTTGAAAAGATCACCATTCCGGATGAATACACCGGAACACCGGCAGATGCCTGCCAGAAACTAAACCGTCAGATTGCCGATATTTCTCGAAAAATTGAGGATCTAAATAAAGAGGCAGCCGACATGCTTGTCAAAAAAGCCCCTCAGATCGTAGCTGCAAAGCAGCGTCTGGAAGAGCTTGCCCACAATTTCGATGTCCGGAAAATGGCAGCCCGGATGGAAGATCAGAAAGAAGACTACTACATTTTATGCGGCTGGATGTCAGAAGACGACGTTGCCCGCTTTATGGAAGAAGTCAAGGATGATGACAAGGTATTTGTTGTCGTGGAAGAAGACCGGAACACTTATTTTGGAGATCCTCCGGTCAAGCTGCAGAACCCGAAGCTGTTCAAACCATTTGAAATGTTCATCGGCATGTACGGACTTCCTGCTCACAACGAGATCGATCCGACTATTTTTGTTGCTGTCACCTACTCCTTTATTTTCGGAGTTATGTTCGGTGATGTGGGGCAGGGACTGCTGCTGTTGATTGGTGGTTTTCTGATCTATCATTTTAAGAAAAAACCGCTTGCCGGAATTATTGCATGTGCAGGTGTATTTTCTACAATCTTCGGATTTATGTTCGGAAGTATTTTCGGGTTTGAAGATATCATAGAACCAATCTGGCTAAGGCCGATCGATCACATGACCACACTGCCGTTCATCGGTAAGCTGAACACTGTATTTATCGTGTCCGTAGCGTTTGGTATGGGGCTGATCATCCTCGCCATGATCCTGCACATCGTCAATGCGCTCCGGTCTCACGATGTAGAAAATGCATGGTTTGACGCAAATGGAATGGCAGGCCTTGTATTTTACGCTTCCGCAGTGGCAACGATCGTACTTTTTATGACAGGACACAAGACACCGGCAGGAATCGTCCTTGCAGTGATGTTCGGCATTCCGCTGCTTCTCATTCTGTTCAAGGAACCTTTGACGCGGAAGATCCAGAAACGCGCAGACAAGATGGAAGAAGGAAAGGCAATGTTCTTTGTACAGGGATTTTTCGAGATTTTCGAAACCTTGCTGAGTTACTTTTCCAACACCCTTTCTTTCGTTCGTATCGGTGCATTTGCCGTCAGCCACGCTGCCATGATGGAAGTCGTGCTGATGCTCGCCGGCGCAGAATCCGGCTCCCCGAACTGGATCGTTGTCGTATTAGGCAACCTGTTCGTATGCGGTATGGAAGGCCTGATTGTAGGAATTCAGGTACTCCGTCTGGAATATTATGAGATGTTCAGCCGTTTCTATAAAGGAAGCGGAAGAGCTTTTGACCCATATACCAAAACTCAAACTACAAAAAAGAAACGTTCTTAAAGGAGGATTCCAATTATGACACTTACAACAAAACTTATTCTCATCGCAGCACTGATCTTAAGCATTATCATCCCATTCGGATACTATCTGATCGGGGAAAGGAACCGAAAAAAATACAAACGTGCCATCGGAACGAATGTCTTTTTCTTCTTTGGCGCATTCGTGATTACTTCCATCATGATGTTTGCAGGCCCACAGGTACAGGCCGCTGATGCCGCAGCCGCTTCCTCTTCTTTGTCCACCGGACTCGGCTATCTCGCAGCTGCTTTGGTTACCGGACTTTCCTGTATCGGTGGTGGTATTGCCGTTGCAAGTGCAGCCTCCGCTGCTTTAGGCGCAATCAGCGAAGACTCCAGTGTACTCGGTAAATCTCTGATTTTCGTAGGTCTTGCGGAAGGTGTTTGTCTGTACGGACTGATCATCTCCTTCATGATCCTTGGTAAACTCTAAGATGAAAATGTTTCTTATCAGTGATAATGTCGATACTTACACGGGAATGCGCCTTGCAGGTGTGGACGGTGTCGTCGTACATGAACGAAAGGAACTGCGGGAACAATTAGAAAAGGTTCTGCAGGACAAATCCATCGGCATTGTACTTCTGACCGAAAAATTCGGACGGGAATTTCCGGACATTCTGGATGAATTCCGTCTGGATCGAAAAATCCCTCTGCTGATCGAAATCCCGGACCGGCACGGAACGGGACGCAAAAAAGACTTTATCACCTCATATATTACCGAAGCCATCGGACTGAAATTGTAAGGCAAAAATTTTTAAAGGAGGAGATCCTCTTGACTTTAGAAGAAAAGATCAACCATCTGCGCACGACTTCCATGGAAGAAGCAAGAGCCGAGAGCAATGCCATTATTGACTCTTACCGTGATGCACTGGAAAAAGTATTTGAAGACCATAAAATTGAAGCAAAACGACAGATGCAGACTCGTATCAAAGCGGAAACTGTTAATGCCAGACAGCAGAAAAACCAGGCAATGGCGCGCGCCCAGCTGGATTTAAAACGCCGCCAGGGCCGCATTCAGCAGGAACTAAAAGACAAGATCTTTGAGGAGGCATACGCCCTGGTAAATGATTATATGAAAACCGCAGAATACGATGATTTTCTGCTCCGCTGTATTCACAATGCGATCGTATTCGCAAACGGAGAAGAGATGACGATCTATCTCAATCCTTCAGATGAGGAAAAGCGTTCTTCTCTGGAAGATGCCACCGGCATCCACCTGACGATCAGTGCGGAAGACTTTACAGGCGGTATCCGTGCCGTCATCCGCAGCCGCAATATTCTGATCGATCATTCTTTTAAGACCGCACTGCGCAACGAATACGACAAATTCTTATTCTCAGGAGGTGACAGCATTGTTTAAGACTGGAAGAATTTATGGAATCAACGGGCCTGTCATCTATTTGAAAGGCAATACCGGATTTTGTATGTCTGAAATGGTATATGTAGGACGGGAAAAGCTGGTCGGCGAGGTCATTGCACTGGATAAAGACATGACCACCATTCAGGTCTACGAAGAAACAACCGGACTTCGCCCCGGCGAAGAAGTCATTGCAACGGGAAATCCGGTGTCTGTAACACTGGCGCCCGGAATTTTAAACAACATTTTTGACGGAATCGAACGCCCTCTGGAGCGGATCGCAGAATCCGGGGGAGCGTTTATCACCCGCGGTGTTTCCGTTGACTCTCTGGATAAAGAGAAAAAATGGGCCGCCCACATCACCGTTTCTGTGGGAGACTATCTCCACGGCGGAGATATTTTCGCAGAAGTACCCGAAACTCACGCGATCACGCATAAATGTATGGTACCGCCTGATCTGGAGGGAACCGTGATTCAAATCGTGGAGGACGGAGCGTACACAATTGAAGAGCCTTTGATCACACTGGAACTTTCCAGCGGAGATCAAAAACAGCTTCCAATGGCACAGCGCTGGCCAATCCGTACTGCCCGCCCGACAAGCCATCGTTTTCCGGCTTCAATCCCACTTGTCACCGGACAGCGTATCATTGATACCATGTTCCCAATCGCCAAAGGCGGAACTGCCGCCATTCCCGGCGGATTCGGAACCGGAAAGACCATGACACAGCATCAGATTGCCAAGTGGTCTGACGCTGATATCATTATCTATATCGGATGCGGAGAACGTGGAAACGAGATGACACAGGTTCTGGAGGAATTTGGAGAACTGATCGACCCAAAGACCGGAAATCCTCTGATGGACCGCACTACACTGATCGCTAATACTTCCAACATGCCGGTTGCTGCCCGTGAAGCCAGCATCTACACCGGTCTGACACTGGCAGAATACTACCGGGATATGGGATATGATGTAGCGATCATGGCGGACTCCACCTCCCGCTGGGCAGAAGCTCTGCGTGAGTTGTCCGGCCGTCTGGAGGAGATGCCGGCAGAGGAAGGTTTCCCGGCTTATCTTGCATCCCGGCTGTCCGGATTTTACGAGCGCGCCGGCATGATGCACAATTTAAACGGGACTGACGGATCTGTCACCATCATCGGAGCGGTCTCTCCACAGGGCGGTGATTTCTCCGAGCCGGTCACACAAAACACCAAACGATTCGTGCGTTGTTTCTGGGGACTGGACAAAAGCCTTGCCTATGCAAGACATTTCCCTGCCATCCACTGGCTTACCAGCTACAGTGAGTATCTAAATGACCTCTCGCCCTGGTATCAGGACAATGTATCGCCGAAATTCGTGGACTATCGAAACCGCCTCATGGCGCTGCTGAATCAGGAGAGCAGCCTTCTGGAAATCGTCAAACTGATCGGAAGCGATGTGCTGCCGGACGATCAGAAACTGATCCTGGAAATCGCCAGAGTCATCCGTCTGGGATTCCTTCAGCAGAACGCATTCCACAAGGATGATACCTGCGTATCCATGGAAAAGCAGTTCAAAATGATGGATACGATTTTATATCTTTACAAACAGGCACGCGCACTGGTAACGATGGGACACCCCATGTCCGTCCTCAAATCGGAAAATATTTTCGACCGCGTCATCGCCATCAAATATGATGTACCGAACGACCGGCTGGAATTGTTTGCCCAGTATCACCGAGACATTGACGCATTTTACCAGCATGTACTGGAAAAGAACGCATAAGGAGGGATTTTGCTCATGTCAATCGAATATTTAGGACTCAGCAGCATTAACGGCCCTCTGATCGCTCTGGAGGGCGTACAGGGAGCTTTCTTTGACGAAATCGTAGAGTTTGTCATAGGTGGATCCGAACGCAAGATTGGACGAATTATCGAACTATATGAAGACAAAGCTGTGATTCAGGTCTTTGAAGGCTCTGAGAACATGTCTTTGAAAAATACACACACACGACTGACCGGACATCCGATGGAAATCGCACTTTCCCCGGATATGCTGGGTCGTACATTCAACGGAATCGGAGAACCCATTGACGATCTGGGTCCCATTGTTTCCAAGCTGAAACGAGATGTCAACGGCCTGCCGCTCAACCCGGTCATGCGGGAATACCCGCGAAACTATATCCGAACCGGAATTTCTGCAATCGACGGACTGACCACCCTGATCCGCGGTCAAAAGCTGCCGATCTTCTCCGGAAACGGACTTCCTCATGACCAGCTGGCAGCCCAGATCGTAAAGCAGGCGTCTCTCGGAGATGATTCCGATGAAGAATTTGCCATTGTATTTGCCGCCATGGGTGTCAAACATGATGTTGCCGACTTCTTCCGCAGAACTTTTGAAGAAAGCGGCGTTGCCGACCACGTTGCCATGTTTCTGAACCTCGCAAACGATCCGGTCGTGGAACGTCTGATTACGCCGAAGGTTGCACTAACCGTGGCAGAATATCTGGCATTTGAACAAAATATGCACATTCTGGTTATCCTGACTGATATGACTTCTTTCGCTGAAGCCATGCGTGAGGTTTCCTCTTCTAAGGGAGAAATTCCAAGTCGAAAAGGATTCCCGGGATATTTGTACAGTGAACTTGCTGCACTTTATGAAAGAGCCGGTATCGTACAGGGTGTCAATGGCTCTGTGACGCAGCTTCCGATCCTGACCATGCCAAACGATGATATCACGCACCCGATTCCTGACCTGACCGGATACATTACCGAAGGACAGATTGTTCTGGACCGCACCTTAAACGGACAGTCCATCTATCCGCCGATCAGTATCCTGCCTTCTCTTTCCCGTCTGATGAAGGACGGAATCGGAGCCGGATACACAAGAGAGGATCATCAGGATCTGGCAAACCAGTTATTCTCTGCTTACGCCAAAGTAGGCGATGCAAGAAACCTGGCTTCTGTTATCGGAGAAGATGAACTCTCCCCGATTGACAAACAGTATCTGGCATTCGGAAAAGAATTTGAAGAGAAATATATCGGGCAGGGTCCGGAAGAAAACCGCACCATGGAAGAAACCCTGAACCTTGGATGGGAACTTCTGGGACGTCTTCCAAAAGAAGAGCTGGATCGTGTGGATACGAAGATTCTGGATAAATACTATCACCCAACAATTTACGATGACACCACGACTGCCACATCCAGTCCGGGCTCCATCGCAAATCAGAACTAAAGGAGGGATTCTATGGATCCGCGTACATTTCCTACCAAAGGGAATCTCATGCTTGCCAAAAATTCCCTCACCCTTGCAAAACAAGGCTATGAACTGATGGACAAAAAACGAAACATTCTGATCCGGGAACTGATGGACCTGATCGATGAGGCACGAGATATCCAGGATGAGATCGACAGCACCTTTACCTATGCGTATCAGTGCCTGCAGCGTGCCAATATCGAGCATGGTATCAACATGGTCTCTCAGATTGCCTATACCGTTCCGATTGAAAACTCCATCACCATTCAGACCAGAAGTATTATGGGAACCGAGATTCCCCACGTAAAATACACCCCTTCCGTGCCTGCGCCGACCTACGCTTTCAGTACAACCCGCGAGAGCGCAGACCTGGCTGCAGATGCATTCCGAAAAGTAAAAGATCTGACGGTAAAACTTTCCATGGTGGAAAACGCAGCATATCGCCTTGCCACTAACATTAAAAAGACACAGAAGCGGGCAAATGCGCTGCAAAATATCACCATTCCAATGTATACGGAACTGGTTTACAATATCACCAATGCACTGGAAGAAAAAGAACGGGAAGAATTCACACGACTGAAAGTCATTAAGAGAATGAAACAGAAAAAATCGGGAGGATGATACTTGAAACAGGGGGACTGTCGGAATAGGCAGTCCCTTCTTCATATCTGCTTACTGCAACCCTGACATTCTTAAAGCATTATATTTACAAATATTTTCAGCTTCTTCTTGTGTAAAATCCATTTGTCCCAAAATATCACAATATGTATCGTAAATTTCTATTGCACGTATGCTTCTGCTATCGGGATAATCTGTTGCGAATACTAACTTTTCAACCCCTAAAGAACGCAAAACTATATTCGTATTTTCTATGCCCATTCTATCCACCAAATCAGGTAAGACCGCTGATAAATTAAAGTATGCATTTAATCCATATAATTCTTCATATTGGAATCCACCCAAATGAGCAATTGACAATCTAAGGTTTGAATATTTTCCAACTACATTTCTAATCCTGGCAGGAGAACATACATCATCCAATAATTTCTCCCTTGGATAAGAATGGAGTTCTATGAGAATTTTATGATCATTCGCATATTTTATGATTTGCTCATAATAATCTCCATCTATAGGATATCCCGTATTACTTGGATGAAGTTTGATGCCAATAAATTCTTTTTGCATTAACACTTGTTCTAGTTCAAACAACATATCCTCTATGTCTTTCCTGATGTCAACGTCAGCAAAACAATAAAATCTATTTATCTTACCGCTTATCATATTTTTCATATTCTTATTCACTGCTTCCACTGCTGGTTCCATAGAAAGCATATATGGATCATTAAATGGCATAATAAAAGCACATTCAATATTATATGTTTTCATTATTTTTTCATAATCATCTATAGAACCATTCACAATAAATCTTCCGTCATAATCTATATTAGCATCTATGACATCCTTTGGAGTCAAGTGAATATGTGCATCTATTTTAGGAATTTTTCTCCAGTCAACCATATATTTTCTCTCCCCGCTTTTCTCCTGTCTGATATCTCTTCAACTCTTCCAGTCTTCTAAAAAACATTTCCTTCCACTGTGTCTCATCCTCAAAAATATCAGGATCAATTTCTTTGATCTGAGGAAGCCCGATATACCCAACTGCTTCAATCGCCGCCTCACGCTGAGTTTTTCTTTCCGGATAAACAGTCTGACAGTTTGCTCCCTCTAAGGTATCATAACATCCAAAACTCTGGTTAAAATCCATGATCGGATACAGAGAAATGTAATCATTTGTCTCATTGTCCACCAAAAATCCCCAATTCTCCGGATGTCGGTCTATATTGCCAACCAGATAATCAAGAATATTCATTCCGTAATAAGTTTTTGGATCCTTTTTGATACACTCTTCTAATACATCGAGATCATGATTTTGTGCATATATTTCAAATGCCATTTTAGAAATAATGGAATAACGCTTTGAGGTTATGATACTGCTCTCTGTTACTCTTTGCCCACAATAAAAACCTTCGCGGTATACTACCTGTTTAAAATCAAAGCACTGGCACACTCTGCTCGCAACCAATTCTTTCTTTACTGCATTATCTCCACCGTCTTTCAAAAGGATAAACTCATTTTTTCTCCTGATCCAGGCTTTCGGAAAATAGCCTTTTGTGGACAAATCCGGCGCTAACTCCTGATTGGTAACTGTCATGGGTTTTCCCCGCAATGATAATTCTACAATTGCTTCATTCAATGAATTGTCATAGAGGTTCAACTGCTCATAGGAGATATCTTCCCCTTTTTCTTTTACCCAATACACATCCGTTAATGACACGCAATGATATGATAAAGAAATTTTTGCACGATCACGATCCGTCGTTGCCTGTGCCATTCCGATACTGTTTAAAATCTCTTTTGCATATTTACGATCCAAAGACAACACGCGTGAAGCACACCAATAATAGAAGTTATTCATATTATTGATCAATGTGTCAAAATCCCTTTCTTCCTCCAAATAAAGATCATAAGGAAAAAATTGAAGAGCCAGAATCACAGCTTCTCCTCTTGTGTTAATCTCCGCTATTTTCCTGTTTCCATGCATTACCTCATAATATGTCAGTCCCTTGTTTTCTTTTTTTTGAAGCATTCCCATTTTACTCTATTCTCCATTTTTAATTCATGAAATATCTTTCCAGACAAACTCCCCGACACCTTCACTTTACATCAAAATAGTATTTCATCTCTTTCTGAAACGAAGAATGTCTTGGATATTTTCTTTTATACTCCGCAAAAATTTCTTCTCTGGCTCTCGCCGTTCCCATATCTTCCTTGATTTCTCCTACCATTGCCAGCAAAACCGCAACTTCTGCGTATTGATTTCGATGCTTTCCTGACACGATTGCATCCGCTCTGCTATATACCGTTTTTTCCGCCCAAGACAGAATACTCTTCTTTTCTGCCTGTTCGATCGGGTAATACGCTTTCCATCTCTGAAAATAATTCCAGAATACACTTACCTTATGCAACTGGCTCTCTTCTATTATTTCCTGCTCAAATCCCATTACACAATCAGCATCTTTCATATCTGGGAATCCAACATAATTCGCAATACTCCCCGCGGCTTTAGAGGGCAGAGATTTACTATATAAATAGAGCAAAAACAACCGAATTCCATAGCGAATAAAAGAAGAACTCCATCCCAGAGAACCCGCCGGATTTTTAGATGCTGATTTCACAGATATAAAATCCCCCATATAAAAACTAAGAAAATAATAACTATAACCATCTATGATATTCCGGTGCAGTTCTGTATTCCTTATATCATTTTCACAATTTCCCCTGATTCTGTTTTTAAGCACTTCTTTTCCACGCATTCCATATTGCGCTGCCATTTCCTTTGTCCCAAACAGACGCAGAAAATTTTTCTCTGTTGACTCTGAGCAGAAACACTCCCAGCAAAACTTCATCATTTTTTCTTCATGTCCAAGACGGAATGAAGCATATGCGGCTTTCAAACATATCTCTGCTCTGATCTTCAATTGTCTGTTAACCTTCTCAAGAACTTTTTCCCCTGTTTTTTCTATCTTTTCATAATCCTGTGCTTTGCCATACACATCCATAGCAGCAAGATAAAGCGAAGGGTGTACTGCTGCACTTTCATCTGCAATATGGACAAGTCCGTCTATTCCCTGAGAATACAAGACTGCATCTTTTAAAAGCCGCCCTGCGATATCACCCTGTTTGTTTTTCAGAAGAACGATCCAATCCTCCCAGAATTGTTTCTGATCCTTCAGCGCTTCCCTTCCAACATGGAATATCTCTTCCATATGCAGGTTTTTAAAAGCAGAATGATTGAAATACAGATAAAGCATCTCTGCCCTTTTTTCCTTTTTCAACACCTGATAATTCGCATATAAGGTTTGTAATGCCAGCTGTTTCATATCTGTGGCAATAATACCATTCTCCGCCAGTGTATCCAAATCCACAAATTCCCCATCTTCATAATCCGTACCCACTTCCATTTCCCACAGCCACTCATAAATAGAATTTGCTTCCTGATAACGCCTGTCATTGATACAATCATTTGCAAATCGCATCATAAACATGATCTTATCCCCAATCTGCTGATTATCATAGTACTCTATTATCCATTCTCTATCCCAGTAATCGTCCCCGTAGTCCTCATATTCTTCTGTATCCAAATATAATTTACCGTCCTCTATCTGCTGCTTCCATTCTTCAATCTGCAACATTTTTTCATCAACAAATCCTTGGGCCATCAGACTCTGAGGCGAAATATCGGCAGTATTCTCTTTCTCTGTACATTCTGTAATCAGATGCTGCAGATATTCATACTGCTCTTTCGACAGCCGCTTCGCTATCTTTTCTATGATTTTCTGTAACTCTTCTTTTGTCAGCTCATCCAATTTCAGGTTCATCTTCTTTTCCTCCTCTCAAGAACTCCAAGTTTTTTTCTTTTATTATTGTCAGCATAACATATATTTATATATTTCAACAGTCTCTATTATTTCTCATGGCAGGCTCTCCTCCACGCACAATACCCCCGAGGATGTTACGTTATTGTCACAGCTTTCTATCCTTTTTATCTGCTCTGCTGTATTCAAAACATTTAATTGATATTCAGCAATTTCCTGTAAACTCTTAAATCGTTCTTCTTTCCCTTTTCTTTCTTTAATCATCTGTGCATTATGAGATTCCAGATTAGAAAGTACTGTCAATTCATTAATAGTTGCAAAATCTCTGACATTACTCTTTTTTGCTAATTCTGGATTAGCTTCTCTCCATGCTTTCGCTGTAAATCCAAATAGTGCCACATTTAATATGTCTGCTTCTTCTGCATATGCCAACCATTGTAGATTTTCCCTATAATTTATCTGTGGAAGCAAATAATTCTTCACTGCATCTGTCTGAATCAAATAATTACTTTTGCTGAGAAAACGTTTCGCATTCCATTCTATCTGTCTCGAGTTGTTTTCTTCTTCCTTCAAGCGTTGGAATTCTTTTATTAGATATAATTTAAACACCGGACTAATTGCAGCTGCAAACTCAAAAGCAAGATCTTTATGGGCGTAGGTTCCTCCATACTTTCCACGTTTTACATATAATCCTATAGCGTTTGTTTTATTAATCCATTCAGAAACACTGGGAGTAAATGTCAATAATCCCGCTTGCTTTTTAAAGTGTTCAGATTCGAACACTTTAAATTCCGGATTATATATTTGTTCCCATACAGACAGATATTCTAATGTTCCACGATTTCTCAACCAATTTCGCACTACATCTGCCGCTCTGGCAGAATTTGACTTTGCCTTTGCAATATCTGTAATGCAGATATAATCATCTAATTCTTCTTTTGAAATAGTAATTTTTACATTTTGAACATCTATAATTCTGTTCTTCATGCGTCATATCCTCTCTTACAATCCTCGTTTTATCTGTAGTACTTCTGCATATTTTAATAAACGATTATACAAATATTTATTTTCCTTTATGTTCTTTACGATCCCTACTTCTATTTCTGTTTCTCCTTCTAAGCGATACAAGTCACAAACTGAACGTTCAATATCATAAATATTATATGTTCCAAACTCCGTTTCTTGTTTTCTTATTCCAATATTAAAATTTCTATTTGAAAAATAATGCCTTTGTATCATAAAGTCCATTTTCATCATACTTCGATCTGTTCTTTCTGTAGCTACAGATAAATAATCTGGTTCAGCAGACAATACTCCCTGATAGTAAAGTGCACTATTCATACAAATAACTGCATCAGGATTGCTTAGACTCACTTCGATACATTTATAATCAAACGGCTTCTTACATTGTTTACCTGAAAGCCAATAATGTCCATAGCACACCTTTTGTAAATAACCTTCATTTACTAAAGTGGAAATCTGACGATTGGAAAATCCTTCTGCCAAAAGATTTTTTGTCTCTACATAACCTCTGTATTTTCTATATAATGTTTCAATTTTTATATATGTATTCTCTCTCATATTTTCTCCAATGCATTTCTTATTACACACATTATTGCATTTTCCCTTACACATGTCAATGTCATTTTTAAAATGGCAGGCTCTCCTCCACACACAGCACCCCATACCCCAGCTGATTATTCGGCCACTGCTCATACCCCGGCAGATGTCTTGCCCCTCTTCTCAGATACGCTTTCACCTTCTCCCCATACAGATATGGATCATTCCCGCGGATAATTCCCCACTCCATCAACAATGCCGCACTTCCTGTCACAAACGGCACTGCAAATGAGGTACCTGAATATTCTCCGTAACCGCCTCCTGCCTTGGCTGTCGTTACCCGCACTCCCGGTGCTGCAAGATCGGGCTTTTGCACCCACATCTCTGCATTCTTCTCCAGTGCGCCGCGTCCGGAAAAATCTGCATAGGAAAAACTTCTTGCATCGTAAGCTCCCACTGTTACTACTCTGGATGCAGTTGACGGAACGGTAAGTGTATCACTGCTCACAGGGTTTAAAAAAGCTGTGCCCTGATTCAAAACACTCTGACTCGGAAGCCACATCTGATAAATTCCCGTCACAACTTTTCTCGGAGTCAACACAATCTGCCAGACTCCACTGTCAATATAAGAACCCGTTGGGATGAAATCAAAATAAATCTCCTGATTGGTCTGATATGGACTTGGTTTGCCATAGTAAAGCAGGATTTCTGTTCCCCCGATTCGAAATCTCTGCGTTCCGAGCCTTTCGGAAATTGGCCCTACACGAACCCCTGACGGCCCGATCACCGAAATATCCACCTCATCTACATAAGATTTCCAGAGCTGTACATTCAGAGCAGGTTCTCTCTGCTGCACTCCCAACTCTACTCTTTGCTCTTCCCGCTCTTTTAACATGCCGGAAGTATGCCCTGCGGATGTTCCCTCGTTTCCGCTCCCAACACAGATCACACTTTTCCAGTAATTCGACATATCATCCAGATACCGCTCCAGAAGCGATGTTCCCTCATGTGTTCATTATAACTAGGGGAAAATTACTGTAAAAAAATTTGCAGTCTTTACACTGCCTGTTTTTCTACCGGATAAGGCGACTGATACTTAAATACAATATCAATGCTCTTATCTCCATTCACAACAATTTTTTCAATCAATTCTGTCACAATTTCTCTTGTCACTTCGGATAATGTTCCATACTTGATAAATTTCTCTATCCAGTTTTCATAAGATTCTTCTGCCTCTCCAAAGCTGTCTTTCTCTTGTTCTGCCAACTGAATCTTCGCCCTGATATCTTTATCCTGCTTTTCATATTCTGCCTTATAGGAGAGATATTCTTCTTTATCCAGAACACCATCTACATAATTTTCGTAAGTTTTCTTTTTATACTTTTGGACAGCCGCAAGTTCTTTTTGTAACCGTTCAATCTGCTGGTCTGCTTCTGCACATCGTCTCTGCACCTCCTTCTTCCTATCTGCTACTTTTAATATTTCATCCTTATCACTTTCTTTCAGTGCCAGTTCCGCTTGTCTTTGGATTTCATTTTTTACAATAGAATCCAATACTTCTTTTTTAATGAAATGAGAATAACAAACTGTGTTTCCTTTTTTGTGATAGGTACCGCACTCATAACCGTCCCGACAAGTAACCCTCTGGAAATTATATCCGCAATCTCCACAAACAATAATTCCTGCGTATGGATTTACCTTTCTCACTTCGCTATTAAATCCCGGTGTCCGTGTTCTTTTCTTCATAAGTTCCTGTACCTGCTCAAAAGTATCTTTGCTAATAATTGCTTCGTGCATTCCTTCCACAATATACTGCTGTTCCTCTGGAATATATTGATACTTTTCCACTTTATAGGATATCTTTTCTGATTTATGCTGTACCATAGCCCCTGTATAAACTCTGTTTCGCAAAATTACATTGATCGTAGGATATGCCCAGCCCTTTGCACCCGCTTTTTCTAATGCATTGGCATATTTCAATCCCTGCACCTTTCTCTTATACTCTGACGGTGTCAGAATTCCTTCCTGATTCAGTTTCTTTGCAATACCATCCCTGGAATATCCTTCCAAACTCATATAAAAGATTCTCCGTACCACTTTAGCTGCTTCTTCATCTACAAGAAAATGATGCTTATCTGCCGGATCTTTTACATATCCATATGGGGCAAACCCAGACATAAACTGTCCCCGTTTCTTCTGGGCGGTCAATGCACCTCTGATTTTCTTAGATATATCACGACTATACATATCATTAAACAACGTCTTAAACTGTGCCAATTCTTCATTACTGTGATGAACAGAATCCACGCCATCCAAAATTGCAATATAACGCACACCCAAAGATGGAAAAACACGCTCAATATAGTTACTGGTTTCAATATGTTCACGCCCAAGCCGGGAAATATCTTTCGTAATAACGCCTTGAATTTTCCCTTTGTAGATATCCTCCATCATCCGCTGAAATTCCGGTCTATTCGCAAAATAAAGCCCCGAATAACCGTCATCAATATAAATATCTGCGATTTCCAGATCCTCTGATTTAGTCACATACTCACGAATCAGTTTCATCTGATTTTCAATACTCTCACTAACTTTATTCTCTCCATCATCCTTCGACAGACGACAATATACACCCATCTGATACATCATATCACCCCATCTTTCTCAAGTATTCTATCTGGTGAACTCTCTACTGAAGCAAACTTAAAATATATATCTATTTTCTGCTCTGGATATACATAAATTTTATCAACTAACTCCACAAGCGCTTCTCTGGTAAGCTGCTTTACCGTTATTCTTCTGCGATTAAAGTGCTCCAACCATATCTTTGTTTCATTGACCGCCGCCCGCTGCCTTTGCTCTTCATGGTTCAGTTCTGATAATTCTTTTTGATATTTCTGATTCTCTGTTTCATACATCTGTTTTAATTCCAGATATTCCTCTTTGGAAAGTACTTCATCCATAAACTGTTCATATGCTCGTTTCCGGTATTCCAGATTTCTTTCTATTTTTGCCTGCAATTTTGCAATTTTACCATCCAGTTCCGGCTGTTTCTGTCTGATCTGAGTTTCCAGATTCTTCATATCCATCTTCATCTGTTTCAATTGCTGGTTGATTGCAAATACAACCAGTTCATCCAGCTTTTCAAATGTAATATGATTCAGCTCACAGTAATTCTGCCCCTGCTTCTGATGAAAACCACACATATATCCGTCATAGTCTTTATGAGATGCCAGATAACGTTTTCGCATGGCTGTTTTACATTTCCCACAAAAGAGCAGTCCCACATATTTATGTGGTTCATTGTTTTTATCAAAATAGGAAACTCTGCGCCCCTTTCTTATTTGCTGAACCCTATCAAACTCTTCTTTAGAAATGATTGCCTCATGTGCATCCGGCACCAGCTCCATTTCTTCCAGGGGAATTGCCTTTTTGTATTTCAGCTTATAAGACGGTCTTTCATGTTTCCGAATCACAACCGCCCCAGTATAGACCGGATTCTTTAAAATTCCACTTACAGTAGACGATGTCCACAGACCTTTTCCCGAATCCCATACATAATTGGTTTTTAAAACTTCCTTTTTATATTTTGCGGGACAAGGGATTTCATCTTCATTCAAAGTCCTGCAAATAACCGTACAGCCAAATCCATTTTGATACATTCTGTAAATTCTTCGAACAACCTCGGCTGCATAAGGATCAATTTCCAGATGATTATGAATTGTTTTACTTTTCACATATCCAAAGGGGGGCTGTTTCGGAGTATATTCGCCCATACTTCTTTTGGTCTGAATCGTTGTCTTAATCTTTCTGGATGTATCTCTCAAATACATATCATTCAGCAAAGTTTTTATTTCTAACATTTCATCATAAGTTCCAACGGCTGAATCATAATTATCCAGAATCGAAACAATCCGAATCTGTTTCTCCGGGAAATATTTGCCTAGATAATAGTTGGTATCAATATGTTCTCTTCCAAGTCGAGATACGTCCTTAAAAATCACCATATTGATAACACCAAGCTCAATATCTGCCAGCATCCTCCGAAATTCAGTTCTTTCAAAATTACTTCCAGAAGCCCCATCGTCTACATAAACTTTTTTCTCTGCAATATCTTTATTCTCTGCAATATAATCTCTTGCCATCTGAATCTGAGAGTGAATACTATTGCTGTATTCACCCTCTTTATTTTGCTCTTCAATGGAAATTCGGCAATAAATTCCTGCCTGATACATTCTATCCCTCTTTTCATCGGTCTTGCGTAGTCATTGTCTTTAATTGTCTTTATTTTACAACAAGAACTTAAGAAAATCAACCTGCAATTTTTCGTTCAGTAAGATTCTGAATGCACTGGATCAATGTCTTTTCCCCATTAAAATGCACTCGAATCTGATATCCTGCATGTTCATAGCTTACATTCTCTTTTTGGATTTCTTTTTTTGTATCCAGAACTTCTACAGAATCAAATAACGTATTCATGCTATATGCCTCCTTCAGCATACAGTTCTCTCTACATCCTATGCCGGCAGGATTGTACAAAAGTTCTGTATGAATTGAATTCGGCTTTCGAAAGCCTGATTACATTCTAAAATTATTCTGCACCAATCACATTGAATTGAAATTGACCGCAGATTGAGTTTTTAAGATTCATTTTCTTCCTATACAGTATCAATTCCTATTGTCCGGAACATTTGTTCGTGTTATAATAAAAAGACTTTAAGAATATAAAACACGAAAACCAAAGGAGGGATTTCTGTTGGAACGATGTGATTTTTCTTCTATTAGCACATGCCTAAAAAATCAAATCAGTGAAAGCAATCAGATGAACCAACCTGATTTTTTATACGAATTATTTGAAGATTTTATGAATGATCCGATAAATGAAGATTTTTCTATGGATAATGGTCTAATTTGCCGCTGGATAACCGGACAAGCAAAAATCAGTCCCAAAATAACCTCATATTATGCAAAACCCAGCAATCAGAAAAAACTGGCAACAACCATTCAGCGGAACTTACTTCCCTTAATGGCAGACTGCAACATGGTTATACAGGACATTTACACGTTATTCATACAGGACGATACGATTTCGGATACAAAAAAGCAGGAACTTGTATCTCTATATAAACCTTCTGATTCAAGGCTGTTGTTTTTAGCAAAAGTACTTTCTTTTGGTATGGAACGGCAATTTATTAAACGTGATACAAGAAATCAAAAACTGATTGCAGGAGGTGTTCTATCTCCGATTGTTCTGGATTACATTATGGACAGCGAAGTCCCAAAACCATGCCGTCATTTTCTAGGAAGAGAAGAAGAACTGGATGAACTCCATACTTTGTTTGAAGAGAACCGACATATATTTCTTTATGGAATTGCCGGAATTGGAAAAAGCGAGCTTGCTAAAGCCTATGCAAAGCAATACAGAAAACAGTACACCAATATTCTCTATATGGAATACACCGGTAATCTATATCAAGATATTGTAGACATGGATTTTATTGATGATCCACCAGAAATCAGTGAGCAGGAACGTTTTCAAAGACATAACCGTTTCTTACGCTCTTTGAAATCTGATACACTGCTGATCATAGACAATTTTAATGTCACATCCACACAGGACAGTTGCCTGTCAGTCGTATTAAAATACCGTTGCCGGGTTTTATTTACAACCAGAAGCCAACTGTCTGAATACTGTAGTTTTCAATTAAAAGAACTGAAAGATATACCCACTCTTTTTCAACTGACATCTGTATTTTATTCAGAAGCAGAGGAAAACCGGGCAATCGTAGAAAAAATCATAGAAACTGTACACTACCATACTTTTGCTGTCGAACTGGCAGCCAAACTTCTGGAAAATGGAATTTTAACTCCAGAGCAATTATTGATAAAACTTCAAGAGGAAAAGGCTTCTCTTCATAATGAAGATAAGATTAAAGTAATGAAAGATGGTCAGAGCAAAAAAGCCACCTATTACAACCATATCCATACCCTGTTTTCGTTATACTCCTTATCACGGAAACAGCAGGATATTATGTGCAATATGTGTTTTATGCCTTCATCTGGTATTTCTGCCCGTATATTTTCCAAATGGCTGGAGCTGCCTACTTTAAATGACGTGAATGATCTGATCGAGACAGGTTTTGTACAGTCAAGTCTCCGGCATACTATTTCTCTGCATCCAATGATTCAGGAAATTGCAGTTTCCGAGACCGCACCTTCTGTTACAAGCTGCCACACGTTATTGGATTCTCTGCAAAAAATATGTTTGATGCATGGCATTGAAGTTAGCTATTATAAAAAATTATTTCAAACAGTAGAAAACATCATGCTTTTCATTGAAAAGGACGATATTCCCCAATACCTGTTATTTTTAGAAGATGTTTTTCCATATATGGAGAAGTACCACTATCAAAAGGGTATGAAAAAAATCATCCAGGAACTACAGCATTTTATAAAAGCAAATACTTACGGGACTGCATCTGACCGTGCCTTACTATTGGATTATCAGGCAACTCTGGAACCCAAAACAGAAAAAGCGATAAAATTAGAAAAAGAAGCACTTGCTCAAATAAAAGAAACCACAAAAGAAAATGCCCACCTGGTTTCCAACCTCCATTCCAATCTTGGAGGGCTTTACCGAATCAACGGACAACTTGATCTCGCTAAAAGGCACATGAAAATGGGTATCTCTCTTTTACAACAATACCAGCTTCTTTATACTAATGACAGTATTCCTCAGATTAATAATTATGCTGTCCTCTTAATTGAAATACAAGAACCTGACCTTGCCCTGTCTGCTCTTCAGAAATTAGCACAGATTATCAAAGAATATAATTCAAACCACTGTTTGGATTATGCCCAGGTACAGGAATCCCTTGGAAGTATCTGCCTGATCACTGCAAATATTTCGCAAGCGAAAACCCATTTTAAAAAAGCCTTGAAAATTTATGAGGATATATGGGCAGACGAACCCGAATTGATTGAAGAAAAATATCAAGCAATTCAAGAATTGTATCCACAAGCTGGAATTGCTCTGGCAAAAAGTATTCTTCTCACCAAGCACTAACGGTTCCTACAAACACTTGTAAAATATATTGCCTCAATAATGTAAACGCCTAGTTTTGAGATACACTCCAAGACTAGGCGCTTGTCCATTTCCATTTTTTCTTAGACATGGAGCGTTTACATAAGGATCACTTTTCTTTTTTTGACACTTTTCGCTCCTCCTATCTCAAATTTTTTATAGTCTAGGTATATTGCCTTCATCAATGCCTGAGAACTTGTAAATATGCTCCTCTGCTTGTTCAATCTGCGATACATTACAATCATCTCGTCATCAACCTACTGTTTGATACAATATGTCAAATGCATAGTGGCTCAGTTCTATTAGAAATTTATATCTCTAACTCCGCACCAATTCTAAAATTCCTTTTGAAAGGCGATATACTTTATCAACACTTTCCAGTTCTTTATACTTATGCGTAATAAAAACGATAGTCTTATTTTTTAATTCACTATGTAATAACTCACGTAAAGCTTCATTTGATTCAACATCAAATCCTTCTGTAGCCTCATCCATAAGTAAAATGTCTGCATTTTTCAGCAGAGCCCTAGCTACAGCTATCTTTTGTCTTTCTCCTCCAGAAAGTTTTGCACCATCTTGTCCAATTTTTTGTCCAAATCCATGATCCAATTTTTCAATAAAACCTAAAGCACCACTTTTTCTACATGCTTCAACAACTGCATCTCTTGACGCCTTTCCATCGATATTAACATTCTCCTCTATAGTCCCTTGGAATAGATATGGTCTTTGGCTTATAACCGCAATTCTATTTCTCATATCTTGTATATCCATCAATTCCACAGGAGCTCCATACAATTTTATTATTCCTTTTTGTGGCCGGTAGAATCCCGCCAAAAGGTTCAAAAGTGTTGATTTGCCACTTCCATTTTCTCCTACGATCGCAATTCGTTCCCCTTTTTTTACACATAGTGAAATACCATTTAAAATAGGGTGTCCTGGTTCATAACCAAAGACAAGATTTTTTACTTCAAAAACCATATCCCTATCTTGATAAATTTTCTCAGGTTTCATTTCACATAATTTCATTTCCAATTCTTCCGGTTGTCCCCATAACTCAAAAAGACGTTTTGCCGATGGCTCAATTTGCGCAAAATAATATTTAATGTTTATCAATGCTGAAATTGGATTTACAACATATGCACTATATGTAATAAAAGCAAATGCTCCGCCTATAGTGAATTCTCCTTTTATTATAAAAAGCCCACTTAATATATATAATAACGCATTTACAACCGTGTCTATTACTACAACACTGACAGTACTATATTCATCTAGCATTGCGTTCTTTTTATATGAATCCATCAAATCTTTTTGCAGACCTTCAAATTGAGATTTTTTTACCTGAAACAGATTCCAGAGCTTCATTTCATGAATTCCATTTATACACTCGGCAAACCAACTCATAAACTTTCGTTTATCCTCAATCCACTGTTCAAACACTTCCCGTTTCTTGTTTGCACAATAGGACACTATTATAAATTTCAGTGGAATAATTGCTTCTATCAATATTGCTAATTTCCAGTCTAATAAGGACAGCCCAACTACTCCTCCTATTATTTGGAGAATTGATGATATAGAAAACTGAGTAATCTGATCCACAACAGATGACACATTATCAATATCCATACCAATTGTATTTATAATCTCTGCACTTCCTCTTTCAGCAAAATACTGTATTTTCATCCTATTGATTTTCCAGTAAGTCTTTTTATAGAGAGAATGTGTAAACTGATTATGTACATTTGAAAATAATTTTGTTTGGATTATATTTAACTCTTGCTGGGTTAAAGAAATTATTATTAATATAACAGAAAATAAAAGAATGTATTTCATGTTTTTCTGCAATATACCACAATCTGTTATTTGTCTTATAAGCAGTGGGTGTATAAACGTTATGAATGATGAACCCAAAAGGCAACAGATAATCCCTGGAAAATACTTTTTATATTCACACAACATTTTACAAATTCGATACCATGTTTTCCCATTTTCTCTCATATCCAATTGCCATCCTCACTATTCGTTAAGCAAAATATTGACAAACAAGCTCATATATATCCTCTATATTGTAAGTTATTCCTATTCGATCTTCTGCATACAATTCATACATATTATTTTTACGCACAATATACATATCTATATCTGATGCCTTACTACTTTCAAATATTTCTTCCTCTTGATTCAAAAGAATAATATCAGGTTCATAAGCTATATATACTGTATAAAGGATATCGTTCAATGACTCATTGGAATCGTCATAATATTCTAAAGGAATTACATTTTCATCTAAAGGATTTTTCTGCAGATTTATTGCGTAATAACCGTTCTGACTAAACATCACTTTTAGCTGTATCATTTCCTCGTAATCTAAATCAATACCGGCAATTACCGGTATCTCTATATTGGTTTTATCCCTTATTACATTTTCTAGTATATCCGGATAATCAGATTTATGCGTTGCTATAGTCATCAAAAAGTCCATAACATCATCAAATCCTGCTGTGGGCTTTCTGTTTAAATATGTAGCAATATGTCCAGTGACAACAGGAGCCGCATAACTATTGGCTTGATTTACGATCCCATTCCACGAAAAATTTGCTATAATAGAATTCTCAATATTATAACCTTTTTGTTCTTGAAACAGAATTTGACCATTTCCCAAAAGACCATAACGATCCTGCCTGACACCAAAAACACCTGGATATGCAGCTGGATAAGTCTTTATATTTCTGTTATGATATGCTGCTACTATAATCGCATCAGCATCAAGTAATCTTTTTATTTGAATCCATAAGGGTTTAATATCAAAATAATTGATTGTTCCAAGACTCATGTGAATTAACTTTATTTTATTTTGAATACACCATTCCAAAGCTTCCAGCAAAACTGTGATCTGTGTTGTTCCTGCAGAGTCAGTCACATTCAAGTCCCATAATTCTATATCACTACATATGCTTGTGATAATTCCGACGCATACAGCGCCATGGAATGATTTATCGTCTTTATACTCACTTGGATCGCATTTAGAAGCCAAAAAAGATTTATGAACAATCCTTTGATTCCTGTTATTTCTCATATGATAAGGTATACCGTTATCAATCAATGCGAGCTTAATCATTTGCACTATTCCTATTCTTACCTGTTATATATCCAAGCCAAATATCGCATATTTATTATTCTCATGATAAACCTTGTAATTCTATGGTCAATAAAAATTCAAGTGTCGCTGAACCCTAATATGCTTCTCCAATCACACTGCCATCATAAGCATTGATCACATAAGAAAGCTCCTGTAGAGAATTTCCACCAATACTTTCCCTGACAGTAAAAATCCATGCTGGAACCAACCATGCGTGTTTCGGCTCCTGATAGGCTGTGGTATAAGTATACTGCAATTTTGCGTTTACCACATCATACTCCAGTGCGGTAGTGTCGTTGGCAGACTGGCCTTTTCCGGAATACCAATAAAAAATCTGATCTGTCAGCTTTGCCTGTATTTTTTCAAAAGGCAGAAGCTTTGTATTTTCCGTCACCGTACAGACTTCTTCCGATATCCCATCCCATTTAAAATATTTAATTCCTTCCTCTGTTATCAGAATAGAGATTGTTTCTACCTGGAACGGAGGCACATAACTATCCACTGTTTCTTCCGCAACCACGCCATCAGGAACTGAAGTAATACCCTCTACACTTTTCGAAAAACAATACAGATATCCCGGTAATCCTCTATCCAGATCTCCCTGCCACAAAGCATCACTACCAAGTCCCAGACCATTGCGCTCTGAACATGCGCCATTCGGGAACCACACGGTACGATCAGAATCTACAAGGCCCATTCCATCGATACCTAAATCCTCTAAAACTTGTTCTGCCTGTTCCTTTCCATCTTCCTCTGTAAAGGTGATCTTGTCCATGCACTTTCGATACGCATCTGCCAGTTCATGAAATTTCTCTGTATAGCCGTTGGTATCCATGCCAAAGCTACTGTAATACTCACTCTGCATTTCCTCAGTTTCTATTGTTTCTTCTTCTATAAAATTAGAACCCTCCATCCAGAGAAAACTACTGTCATTGTCAATTTCCTGATTATACCGCTCTGCTTCTATATATGCCTTCCTGTCCTCGCCCACATCTGCAGTAAAATAATCCTCTGTATCTGTGTTTTCCAATTCAGTACTCATCCAACTCCGTGCCGCTTCCACACCGTGATCCTCTGTTTTTTTTTGAAATTTTATCTCCATCTTTTCCGGTGCAGACGCTTCATCCGGTGCAAGCTCCATCCCCTCTCGGGTTGCGTTTTGAATCCCTGCAATCGATGTAGAATATGCTGATTGCAAGTAACTTCCTTCCTTGCTGGAAATCCTGTCTAACACTTCCTGATACGCATCCTTTGTCACCATCTGTGGCATATATAGTTCCTCACCGTCCGTAAAATAATCAATCAATCCATTCAGTTCTTCCTGCGTTAACTCGTGATTTTGCATCTCTATGACTGGAAGATTGCCAATGCTTTGTTCGCCCAACTTAATATCTGCCTGGATAACCACACGGTCGTTGCTTTTCTTTTCTTCAAATTTCCAATGCGTTGGAACATTTGTCTCTCTCTTTTCTCCTTTTTTAAGAGGTTCACAGACAGCCGCCTCGCTAATCCCATCCACTTTGCTGACTACCGAACTCTCCTCTGGTGTTTCCTGACAGCTGGAAAGAATAATACACAACGCACCTACCATAATTGCTAGAACACTTTTTTTCATTTTTTCTCCATATATCTTATAGAATTGTCGCTTTTTCACGAAACTTCAATTATAAACTCTTTAACTTATAAATACCTTCCTGACACTATTAACGTTTTCGTATATTTTTTAGAAACAGACTACCTTATTTATTTTAATGTATAAGGCAGTCTGTTCTATGTACTAGTAACTATAACTTGTTAGTACATTACGCTATTGTCATTACTAATAACCACTCTTGAAGCATCCGCATTATGCTGAGATAACCAAGTCGCAGCACAATATGAACATGGGCAACCACATCCACAAACGCACCCAAAAGACTCAATCGTGTTCCTGTTTTTCTTCATATTTTTGTTGAGTTTCTTCATACGGTTCTCCTCCTTTCTGTTAAAATAATATCAATATTTCCGCTTCATTGGTGCCAAGAGAAACAGATATATGATATTTCATATTATAATTTCCGGATATAGAATAAACTAATTCAAAATGCTACTTTTCGTATGTGATTTAATTTATCGCATATTGTTTGCAAATTAAACTCATCCACTTTTATATCATCCAGCAATTTTATAATCGGCAAATTATATGTATTCTCTAATTCCATTATCACATATATCCAGCACTCTTCTACTACAGGCAAATCCAATAGATTCTGTTCTGAATTTTCTACTTTTATCATTGTGTATTTCAATATCACATTTTTAATTAGCTCTTCCATCCTATCTCCTCACTTATATTACAAAAATATTATTTGCAAGTTCTTCCAAAATTTTCAAAATTTCTTTTTCAATTTTAGTATCATCAAATATATCAAGGACTTGATATTCAGAATTTTCAGGTATCGCTGGTTTTTCATTCATATCCTCCATGGTATAATACCGTATCTTTTTCCATTCATGATCCGCCTTATAAAATTGTCGTGAAAGAATATATTCTTTCACTGGTGTATTATATTTTCTTAGAACAAAATCGCTTATATTTTTTAATACAGTATAATTCAAATCAGTATACCTATACAAAGCCAAAAAGCCTATATCTACATCCAATGCGTTTGAAATAATCAGAGGTAACTCGCCAAAATAATTTGTTTCATATTTTTCAAATTCCGAAACACCACCAGGGCAACCCACAAGAATCACATCGTACTCCTGTTGTTTTACTTTTGTATGTATCCAATGATTTAAAGCAATAATCTTTTCTGGATAAGACATGAATTTTGAATATAGAAAGCCAGGAAGATTTTCCATTCCTAAAAATCCACCGAGAACGTTAGAGCAAAGTGCCAGTACACGATACCCCTGTTTTTCAATCACCTTTTTAATCTTCACTTGCAATTGGAATTTATCGCAATTTTCGCCCAATCCCATGACTGATATTACCGGAATATCTATTTCTTTTTTATTTGGCGAAACAACTTCATCTGACAATTCACTTTCCTGTAATATACATACTTTATCTCTGTCAATTTGAATCTTATCTAGCAGTGCTAAACCAGCATAAATCTTTTTCCCTGAGTCTAATGCCATTTGCACTCTTTTTTGGTATCCGTCATAACTATATCCCATTGTATTTTCTGAAAAAACAATAGCATCAGCTCGAGTAAGACATTCTTCAAATTCTGTACTACAATATATCGAACTCTTCTTTTGTAATAGTTCAAGCCTACTCCTATCTTCTATATAGCTGGATACCGCAACCACCTGATATAATTTGTTTTCTTTCAATCCCTTGATAAGTATTTCTGTGTCATTATTTAATGGAAACACAACTAATTTTTCCATATGCACTCCTTTATTTTAATACTTGCAAATTTTCATTTCCTTTATATCCAAACTCAACAAGTATACACAATTTATATAGCAATAAAAGTGTACTTTCTTTTGAGTTTTCACATTGCTGTAGCAACATATTTTCTGTTAATATCTGATTATCTTTTGGAATTTGCGCCAAACAATATGCACACATTCTCAAATTCCAACATCCTAAACATTTTTCTTTAATCATCTTACCATGGTTAAGTAGGAAACTCATTTTATCAAAATCAAATCCCGAATCCAAACTTCCGATGCACATTTCTGAATCTTCTTCCGAAACTCTTTCACATGGAAAAAATTCACCTTTTGTATCCACAAATAGTCTTCTAACTGCAGGAATGCATGGACCACCATGATGTGTTTTTTTGCCTTCAGCAACATGACTATGTAGCTGTTCATATAATAACTCAATATCTTGCAGTTCTCTTCGCAACAATCGACTTTGTGCATCCCATTTTCGCTTCTCTAATACAGATAAAATCATCTTTATATATGCTAGTCGATGTACTCTGAAATTTTTTTGTGTTATGCGCGACAATGTCTCATCTTTTAAACCAACTGGATTTACATAATTGAAATTCACTGTCCCTGCTTCAAACAGCTCTTCTTCCGAATAAAATCGATATATATTTTCAAGATCTGATGAAGAACTAATAACACAATTAAACAAAACTTTTGAATAGTACTCTTCATTGTAAGCTTTCAGTCTACTCAAATTTTCTAAAATAATGTCAAATGAACCTTTTCCTGTTTTAAATCTTCGATTTATATCGTGACTTTTCTTATCACCATCAAGGCTAATCATAAGATTAAACTCATATTTTACCAAAAATTCTATGACATCTTCTGTCATTAAAGTCCCATTAGTCGTCATAGTAAAAAGAATTTTTTTATCCCCTTTACGTTGTAAAATATAGGAAACACATTTCTTAATCAATTCAAATTCCAGAAGAGGCTCACCCCCATAAAATGATAATGCAAGTTGATCCGCTTTTTCGCTTCTTTTCAAATAAAAGTCTATTGCTTTTTTGGCTGTCTCGAAATCCATCCTATTTGACGTATGGGAACGATTATAGTAGTTTCCAGAATATGCACAATATTTGCATCTCAAATTACACTGCTGAGTTACCTGCAAAATCAGATTGCCCATATAATGTTCTGCCAACAAATGTAAGTTTTCTGTCTCAGGATGCTCAATTTCTTCTATCGCAGTCTCACGCAATAATCCGCTTTTCACAAACCGTCTTAACACTCCATCAGGAACCAATTTTGTCTTTTCCACAGTTTTTAATATCTGATATTCTTCATCATTCACCATAACTACAGAATCCAAAGAACGATCATAAAAATATTTCTGCATTGGTGTTTGAATGCATTTAATTAATACCTTTCCCATATTCTTTCCCCCGTATTTTTATTTTATCTGCGTCAGGACACCTGCATCCATCTCACAGATCGTATCGCAGAGCCATTCGATCTCCAGCATGTTATGTGCTGCGATAAGAATAGTCTTCCCTCGTTCCTTTAATCCCCGCAAAAGCTCGCAGACCTCTCCTGCCCCCTGCTTGTCCAGACCATTAAAAGGCTCGTCCAATATCAAAAGCTCCGGATCTTCCATGATTGCCTGTGCGATACCAAGACGTTCACGCATTCCAAGAGAATACTGTCCTACCTTCTTTTTAGACAGAGGATCAAGCCCTAGGGCACGCATCGTCGCCCTCACATCGTCATCGGAAATACGGTGTTTCAGAGACGCCAGTCTCTTTAAATTCGCAAAACCGCTGAGATCCAGAAAGAAGCCAGGGTTTTCAATGATAATGCCTACGGAATCTGGAAAGTCCAGCTCCTTTCCGATCTGTTTTCCCCCTACGAGCACTGTGCCGCTCTCAGGTTGTAAAAATCCACAGATGCATTTAAACATTACGGTTTTCCCTGAACCGTTAAACCCCATAATCCCATGAATCTTCCCTTTTTCAAAATCATGGGTAATGTTCTTTAATACTTTTTCTTTTTGAAAGGATTTTGTCAGTCCCTTCAACCTGATTGCATATTCCATTTTGCCCTCCATTTATTCGTTTGTCTGCGTAAAAGAGAAATTATAGCCCTTAATTCGGACGGCTGACAAGCCGATCAGCGCTATGATTAATATTGCAAATATGAACATGCTCATCCCGATCCCTGGCAGGTAATCATAACCAAAGCTGTGCATGGGAAAGGTAGCTTGGTTCAACGGAGACAGCCAGCCGCAGAACACGTTCGCCCTATATTCCTGACTTTCTGTAAAATGAAACAGTTTCCGGAAAACATCTGGGTTCAGCAGGAGCCCATACAGACTGACTGCAAAAGCACCGATCACCCCTGCCATATTTCCCGCAGCCAGATTTAAAAACAACATGAGAACTGCGATAAAAAGAGTATATAAAAGTACAAGTCCAAACACTATTGCTGCGCACATATAAGGAGTTGAGCTTTCCATTGTTTTTATGGAAACAGGAACGGTTATGCTCTCCCCACCGCCATAGCCCAACATTGCCGCTGTTTCGCTCCACACATTTCCCGTAAAGGAAAAGGGAGCTCCCATAATTCCAAGCATCACAGCCAAAAAAATATTATAGATCACAGTCGCCAGGATCACATAGATAATCTGACCCGCAAGCCATATCTTCCGTTTTGTGCGTACAAGCCAATACGGAGTTGCCTGACTGATAAATGGCATGTCCGCAAAGAGCAGGATTAAAAGCAGGGAGGACAGCATAACAGAGGATGCATCCCCATATGTCCAAATAAACGGCTCGAATACCTGAAGGATTGTCTCATATTTTATCGCATGGGAAATAATCTGATCCGACAGCATCAGACATAATATAGCTGCCAAAATAAAGGTCATCCAGATCCTCGGACTTTTTTTCCATCCATAGAAATTCTGGCCTGCAATCCAAAAAGCCTGTTTAATATCACGCATACCGCAACCTTCTTTCTATTGCGCACATAAAGATCAGTGCCGTTAAAAAACTTCCAACCGCTAATATAGCAATGCAGAAGATATCATTGTAGTAAATAGACGCCGCCCAATAGCGGGGACTCAGAAAGAATGCTTTTTGATAGTAACGCTCCTGAAATACGGTCAGGACATAATAAAGAATAAAAGGAACGGCATAGGACATATAGCGATTTTTTGTTATGACAGCCGACGTACCGCCAATTAGCGCCCAAAAAGCGCCATTTAAAAACAATCTCAGAAAGCTTACCGCCGTTCTGCCCACAAGCACTGCCATCTCATAATTTCCGTCAATCAGAGAAGGATACTGACCGAACCTCAGTATACAGATTACAAGAAGGAACACCATGGCTAAAAAAGCTGTCAAACCTCCGGAGACCAACAATCCTGCTGCTTTTCCTACGAGATACTGTTTTCTCCCTGAACGGATATAACTGAACAGAAAAAAACGACTGTGCAGCTCAGCCTCCGTATTCTCTCCACCCGCAAAAGCAACGGCAATGGGAACAAACAGAAGCATATTAACGCTGTTCATACAATAGGTGTATGCTACGAACCAGCCTGGTCCTTCTGCAGATCCGCCTGCATTTATGATCTTCTGCAACATCTCATGCTCAGACATCAGGGTAGCCGAAACGATTAGAAAAATCCCCAAAATAAAGCGAATGCTTCGAATATTGTTTTTTATGTCCGTTGCCAACACATTTCTCATACGCTTTTCTCCTCACTTCAAACAGCTATAGACTTGATTTTTTTATTTTTATAAAATCCTAGTTTTTTGCAATAATATCACTATTTGTATAAAACTACACTCCTTATCAAACAACAGTTAAGGACTTGCAAAAACTGTTGTTCCTACTGAAAGCATTGCAACAGCTGTAAAAATTGATAATATTTTAAATTTTCTATTATTCTAAGTTCTACAAATACATAAGCCGCCAGTTAAGTACGATTAGTTTTATTATAATTCAATAAATTCCATCCAACTTTCCACATTTTATTGTACAATTTTATCATTTATATAATAACATGTCAACATTTAATGAACGTTTATAACAAAAAAATGCAGGGCTATAAAAAACTAAAGAAATTGCTCTATTTTACAAAATTATATCCTATTTTTCAATTCCAACTCAATTTTCCCTCAATGTCTTTTTCCTCCAACTTTCGTATGCTTATCTCACAGCAAAGCAGTACCACACCGGTACAGCCTGCTGAATTAATCAATACGAAAATGGAGGTGTTTTTTATGCGAGAACTCAGAAACACAAAAATCATTGCTGTAGATCACGGCTACGGCAACATGAAAACAGCAAATACCGTCACACCAACCGGAATCAAAGCCTATGAAACAGAACCCATCTTCACCGGGAATATTCTGGAATATAACGGCATTTACTACCGGATTGGCGAAGGACACAAAGAATTTATCCCAGATAAAGCTATGGACGAAGAATATTATCTTCTAACTCTCATGGCGATTGCAAGGGAACTGAATGTCTTTTCCATCCGTGAAGCAGACGTTCATCTGGCTGCCGGGCTTCCTCTGACATGGATCAGAAACCAGAGAGAAGATTTCCGTTCCTATCTGCTCCAGAATCCAGAAGTCCATTACCGATTTAACAGCAAAGAGTATCATCTCCGTTTTGTGGGATGCAGCCTTTACCCGCAGGGATATCCGGCTATCGTAAACCGACTTGGAGATTTCAAGGGGACAAATCTTCTTGCAGATATCGGCAACGGAACCATGAACATTCTGTATATCAATAATAAGAAAGCACAGGAAAGCCGGTGCTGGACAGAAAAGTTTGGCGTAAACCAATGCATGATTGCCGCTAAAAACGCTGTTCTGGACAACTTCGGAGTAAAGATTGAAGAATCTACCGTAGAGCAGATTCTGCGGTTTGGAACCGCTGACATTTCAGCGTCTTATCTGGATTGTATTACTGCTGTTGCCAGACAGTATGTCACAGATATTTTTGCCACGCTCCGCAAATATGAATACAATCCTGGCCTGATGCGCCTGTATGTGGTCGGAGGCGGTGGATGCCTGATCCGTAACTTTGGAGCGTATGACAAATCACGAGTTACCATCCTTGATGATATCTGTGCCACTGCCAAAGGTTATGAATCTCTGGCTTATATGAGCCTGAAAAGGAGGGGATAAGCCATGCAGAACCATATCCGCAACACAAACCTGCGATTTAATCTGGACAAAGACCAGCAGCGGAGAGCCTGGGAATATTTACAGACGATGGACAGACAGAATTTTAAATCTTACAGCCAGGTAATCTCCCTTGCACTGGTCGATTATTTTGACCGCTACTACCGCACTCAGGCTGATCCCTATCTGGAAACAAGGGAACGGGAAGAACTTTTTGTGAAACAGATTGTAGAAGCAGTAGAACACAGCCTGAAACAGTCATTGCCGATTTTTCTGTCCGGGCTGACTGCAGGCATGTTGGAAAGGGAATCCCCCATCAGGATGCCCTTTCCAGCTCCTGAAAAAGAACAGCCGGATCGTGATATAGACTGGGATTTTCTTGGAGAATAAACCATTGTGATTGGAGGTGAACACATGACGGACTTTCTGACAGCAGACACAAGCCTGCCATCTTATATGATGTTTCCCCGTTTTCTTCTGGACATGGAAATAAACGAAACTGCCAAAATGCTTTATATGATCCTGCTCGACCGTGCAAGGCTTTCCCAGAAAAATGAGGGCTGGTCAGATACAAATGGTCATGTGTTCCTCTACTTTACGATTGAAGCACTGGCAGAAGTTCTCCACAAAAGCCAGATGACGGTGAAAACTGCTCTGGCAGTACTGGAAAAACAAGAGCTTATCTTCCGAAAACGGCAGGGACCCGGACACCCTAATCGGATCTATGTAAAAATCCCGAAAGAAACCCTCAGCAATACAGACAGAATTCTTTCCTCAAGACAGACAGAAAACTGTCCTATTGACAGACAGGATTCTTTCCCTGATACAGACAGAAAACTGTCCAGTAATAAGAAAGAGATAAAAAAGAACCATTTAACAATAAGAGGGAGTAAAGAGCCACGCTCACCCTATGGAACATTTCAAAATGTTTTTCTGTCAGAGACGGAGCTGGAAAATATCCGGCAGACAATCCCTGACTGGCAGGACTATATGGAACGCTTATCCGGTTATATGGCTTCTACCGGAAAGCAATACCAAAACCATGCAGCTACCATCATCCGTTGGGCAAGACAGGATCATCCTGTTTCCCGGCAACGAAATTATGAAAGTGAGGAATACGAAACATTATGACAACATTTACAGAAAAACCAACAGCTATCACACCAAACAGAGAGCTTCAGTCTGATGAATATTTTAACGAAACAAATCACCTGATCTACTGTTCCAAATGCAATACGCCAAGACAGTGCAGGCATGAATTACAGGGAAAGGTTCTTATTCCTTCCATCCGCTGTAAGTGCCAGCAGGAGATCTTTGAACAGGAGGAAGCCCAGAGAAAACTTCATGAAAAGCAAATGGAAATAGAGCATCTCAAAACCAGCGGCTTACAGGACAAATCACTTTATGACTACACCTTTGCCAAAGATAACGGCAGCAATCCGGAAATGAAACTTGCACACAATTATGTAAGTAACTGGGAAGAGATGAAAGCAAACGCTTCCGGACTTCTCATCTGGGGCGATGTCGGTACTGGAAAATCTTTCTTTGCAGGCTGCATTGCCAATGCCCTTCTGGAAAAAGGCGTCCCGGTACTGATGACCAACTTTTCCCGGATTCTGAATACCCTTACCGGAATGCATTTTGAAGACAGGAATCAGTTCATCCACAGCTTAAACCGCTACAGCCTTCTGATCATTGATGACCTCGGAATTGAACGGAACTCTGACTTTGCACTGGAACAGGTATTCAATGTGATTGACAGCCGTTACCGCAGTAAAAAGCCCCTGATCATAACAACCAATCTCACTTTATCAGAGCTGAATAACGCCGCTGATATCGCACACAAGCGAATTTATGACCGGATTCTGGAGAGATGTGTTCCCATCCGTATCAATAACCGGAATATCCGTCAGGACAATGCAACAGCTAATTTAAAAAAAACGAAAAAAATTCTGTTAGATAATCACACTTCAAACCAGAGTTGAAACAAAGCAGCATCGCACAATAACTATTTTTCACTGACAGTAGTACTACTTTCTTTTCTTATTTATCACCAGAGACATGCCACTGTCAGTTATCTAAAACTATAGTACTAAACCACAAGATTTTAAAACTAAATCGCCCGGATACGGGCATAAAAAGGAGGTGCCAGATATGGCAAATAAAAGAATTATGACACCAGAAGAAAAAGTGCTTTTACAGGCAAAACACAGACTGGAAGAAATCGAAGCAAGAAACCGTAAAAAGGAACGTAATGCCAGAACACGCAGATTGATTCAAGAAGGAGCGATTCTGGAAAGCATTGCTCCACATATTAAAGAAATGGATTTAGATACCCTAAAGCGGGAGCTGATGCTCCGGCTAAGAGGAATGTAAATACACAAGTTCTACTCCCGAAGGGCGCACTTACTCACCACCCGATAAATCGGGCGGTGGTATCCCCTACGGGGCTCGTGCGCTCTGCCGAGGGCTATCCGCTGTTGCAGGCAACATCGAAAGGAGGTGCCAGATATGGCAATTTATCATATGCAAGCCAAGGTCGTCAGCCGTGGTTCCGGGCGGTCTGCTGTCGCTGCATCTGCTTATATGAGCTGTAGCCGCATATACAATGATTACGATGGCATCCAGCATGACTACACCCGAAAACATGGACTGATCTATCAGGAAGTAATGCTTCCCCCTATGGCTCCGCCTAAATGGAAAAACCGGGAGCAACTCTGGAATGCTGTAGAAGCTGCTGAAAAAACAAAAGACAGCCGACTGGCAAGAGAATTTGTTGTCGCACTCCCTATTGAGTTGGATAAAGACAGCAATATTTCTCTTCTTCAGAATTTTATTCAAAAGAATTTTGTAGATATGGGAATGTGTGCCGATTTCGCCATTCACGATACAGATGGTCACAATCCCCATGCACACATTCTACTTACTGTCCGTCCATTAAACGAAAACGGAACATGGCAGTATAAAACCGAAAAAGAATATCTATGCATCAAAGATGGAGAGGAAAAGGGATTTACTGCTTCTGAATTTAAGGATGCTCAGAAAGAGGGCTGGGAAAAACAGTATCGTTATAAAGCTGGGAAAAAGAAAGTATATCTGACTCCCTCGGCAGCACAGGAGAAAGGTTATGAACGTATCGACAAACATCCAAAAAGCACCCGGTATGGCAGACAAAACCCGATTTCCGAACAATGGAACAGTGAGGAACAGCTCTGCCTCTGGAGAGCAAACTGGGCAGATGCCGTAAATAAAATGCTTGCCCTTAATCAGATAAATGCCGCCATTGATCACCGCAGTTTTGCAGCTCAGGGAATCACTGAACAGCCAACCATCCACGAAGGCTACATTGCCCAGAATATGGAAAAGAAAGGCATGATAGCAGACCGGTGTGAAATCAACCGTCGGGTTCGTGCGGATAACAGAATACTACGGGAATTAAAAACACAGATAAAAAAATTGGTTCAAGCTGTCGAAAAATCTATTCCGGTAATTGCAGAAACATTAGAAGCAATCCGCAATCATATGATTTTTACACAATATCATTTACTTCATAATGAAATGCAAAAAGAAGTGATCCATGACTGGATGCAGCATTTTCGTCCTATCCTAAATAAATATGATACCATTAAGAAAAAGCTCAAAGCGAAAGTTACTGAAAAGAAAGAACTAAATGTGCAAAAAAGTAAAACCAGTATTCTAAATCCTTTCCAGCATATAAAGTTAAACCAGCAGCTTACAACCGTAACAGAAGAAATCGAGGAACTGAAATCTGCCAAAGAACAGCTGCTGTTTCAGGCTGAATGCTCCACAGAGAAAGATATGGCGAGCCTTTCCAGAAAATACGACCAGATGGATAAGAATCTGGATATTCTCGATTCTCAGGATATGGCTCTCAAAGAGCAGCTTGAAAAAGATGCTGTCGCTTTCCAAGAGGAAAAACTCCGGCCTAAACCAGAGCAATATACAGAATTACTGGATGCCAGAATCCAGATACGACCTACTTTCCGAGAGAAACTGATTGAGCAGCTCAAAGGTACTTTTGGTGAATATTATGACTATCACTATCGTGATATCGCAACCCATGAAGTGGATGATCTCAATATGGAAGATCCCTATAGCTTCTCTCATCGTACCTGGGAACTTGAATATCAGAGGAAACAGGAATTGCAAAAAAAACATCCTGTTCAATCCAGGCAAAAATCGCACAACACAGAACTATAATGTTTAAACTACTAATATAAAAAATATCCCGTTTTCTCAAAACAGTTATATTGCTTCATCCCAATAATTCACAAACTGCTAACCACCGAGCAAAAGTGAGGCACAAAGTGCGTAAGCATAATTTGATTTCTTTCCGCTTACGCACTCTCTTTTTATCTTGAGCAAAAAATTCCTACTTTGTAAAGCCAACAAATGGGGTTTGGGGGGCTCCCAAAGTGCGTTTGGATATCCAAACGCTATGCTTGCAAAACCAGTTCCACTAATTTCCCTCGATACTCCCTTCTTCTAAAATCAATGATAATTATAACATTGCCAATTTTGTAAAGTAATAATCAACTTAAAATATAGACGACAAACAATAAAACCATGATACTGTTACAAAAAGCAGTAGCATGGTTTCTTTATATTTCATTATAGATTTTCTCTATCTATCATATTTTCTATTGTTTCTGAGAAACAACACTCTTTCAAATCAATACTTTTGTCCATCTTCACAAGATTTGTATATTTCTCATCTGTATAGTGTTTTGATATTACAGCAAATACTTTATATGTAGGCTGTGCTGTTACATCTCTGATGTCCTTTTTCAGCAATGTGTTCGGTACATTTAATTTCGTATTTTTATCTTTTACGAAGCCAATACAACCACATATATTCCCGGCAGCTTTTTCTGTATATAATTTCGGTCCTCGATCTGTAAATTCTCCTATCATTGTTACGTTTTTCTTAATAAGCATCATACGTTCCAATATATCCAATTTTTGCCCCGTAGAGCCATCTTTTGCAAAAACAAAATCATTTTCTGTTAATCGCTTATCCAGGCATTTCTGGTAAAAATGAATTGCAGAAGCTGTCTCTTTTTTATTCAATCGAACTCCTGTCAAATGTAAAAAATTGTATCTATGGAAAACAACTTCATATCCCTGTACAGATGACAAAATCTTATTACTTTCCTGTAATTGCTTATTCACCTCTTTCGGTAAGCCATATAGGAACAAAACCTTCTGATCCTCAAGATGTTCTTTATATAGTTGTGCCGCTTTTGTCATAATCTGAATTGCACGTCTTTTGTCCATAACTTAATCCTTATCCCATAAAATTTAGAGAAGGGAATGTTCACGCCGCAGCACTAAACATTCCCTTCTCATGGTTGATTTTTCCGTTGTCTGCCAACCTCCAGCACCTTCGTCTGGAAAATATCAGGTTTTTCCGTTGCCTGCCAACCTCCGACACCTTCGTTCGGAAAACGTATCAGATTTTAGGTGTCAACCCACCGCTGATGCACAGCTTTTCTAATTACATTTTACACGAACTATGTGGAAAATGCAATTACAATTTTATCTTATGATGCCCTGCTACATTTTATACACTATTTATCTTACATTTCATTCTTGATAAATTATCTCTTTATCCACAATCTCCCTCGCACATACTTGTATATTGTTCATTCTTCCTATCCATTCCAAGACATTTTCCACCTTTAGCTGTTCTGTAATGCCTTGTGCCTGTTTCATCTGTTCTACAAGTCTTTCAAAGCGTTCCTGTGCCTGTTCTTCTATATCAGCCAAATAACCATTCAGCCTGCCGCTTGTAAGCATATTCAGATATAGCAATCTGCGGTATTCCTTCAAATACCGCAAATGTCTTTGTCCCCATACACCGACAACCCTTTGTTCTTCTTCCTTCGGTAAGGTAAGAGCAGGGATAAGATAATCCCCATGTCTGATATAAGTACCGCCCATCTCTTCAAAAATTGTTTTCTTCATTGTCTGTTCTACCTTTCTTATCGTTCTCTATTCATAGATTTTCTTTACGACCGTTCCAATTTTACAGTAACAATAATTCTTCAATTTTCAGTTCACATTGCCCCTCCCGAAGAAGTATGATAGAATAATTCTATTAAATTGAATCGGAGGTGCCACATGGCTATCAGTTCCAACAATATTCAGGTCTATACTACTTTGTCCAAAGAACTGGTTGCTGAGATTGATAAGGATGCAAAAGCGAACTATCGTACACGTTCCCAGCAGATTAACATGATCCTGACCGAGTATTATAAGACTCAAACAACAACCAAACATGAATCCGAGTAAAACACTGAATTGCCTGAAAACACAGGAAATATCAGTGTTTTCTTATGTTTTCCCTTAATTATAAGGTTCATGGGAACCGTATGTATTTCCAAAACTGATATTAATCGCAACCGGCATTCGATATTCCAGTGCTTTCCGCAAAACATAGTCCACACCCTGCATCAGTTCCGTTGTCCGCGGAAACCCTTCCCGTCTTGGATTTCCCAATTTCACGATCAAGAGTTCACTCTCCGGTGCGACTCCCGCATAAATACCACCGACACTTCCTCTTCCGTTTCCGGCTGCAATTGCGGCAACAGAAGTCCCGTGCCCCGACACATCCCGACTTGGTACAACCTGCTCCTGCCTGATTTTTGTCGGTTCCTGAAGTGCCGCATTGATCTGATCCTGCGTATATTCCGTTCCCAGAAAATATCCTTCAGGAGGATTTCCCGCTATACTTTGATCCCACAGTGCACGGATCCTTGTACTTCCATCTGTATTTCGAAAATCCGGATGCGAATAATCAATCCCGCTGTCAATCACCGCTGTAAGAATCCCTTTCCCGTACAGCTTTAACGGAGCTGCCTGTACCGGAAGAATACAGGATGCTCTCTTTCCGTTAGCCGCTTCAAAAAACAGCCGTTTTGGTTTTTCAATGTATTCGATCTGCGGAACCCGCATAAGCTGTTCGATCCGGGATTCCGGCACAGTCAGAATTGCATACTCATTCGATAATTCCGTAACAGAAGAGGCGATTTCACGAACCGCCTCCAGATTTCCCGAATATTTGATGATCAGATCCCACTCCTGGTCCAAAGGCTGATACCCAACCTCCAGCTCCAGTGATTTTTCACGCTCCTCACTCGTAGCGTCCAACGCAAGATTCAAAAGATTTTCTGCTTTTTGGCTCATCTATTTCCCGGCTCCTTTATAAGGTGCATATTCATATGGAAGAAAATATCCCTTCTCGTGACGGCACACCGGACATACAGATGGTGCCTGCTTCCCGTCATGGATATAACCGCAGTTTGTACAGATCCACCGTCCTTGTTCTTCCCGGCTGTAATAGGTGCCGTTTTCCAGCATTTCTGCGATTTTCTGAAATCGCTCCTGATGGGTATGCTCAATTTCTGCAATCTGGAAGAATGTAGACGCCGCCTCAAAAAAACCTTCTGCCTTTGCCGTACTTCCAAACGCAGGATACACATCTTCAAATTCTTCCTTTTCATTATGCTCCGCTGCTCTAAGAAGCTCTTCTAATGTATCCTGCTGATCCACCGGATAGGTCCCGTCAATCTGGATCGTGCTCCCTGTAAACTCTTTCAGCAGCTCATAAAACCGCTCTGCATGTGCCCGCTCCTGATCTGCTGTATACAAAAACACGTCCGCAATGGTATACATCCCCTTCTCACGGGCTTTTTCTGCTGCAATCGTATATCGGTTTCTCGCCTGACTCTCCCCGGCAAACGCCCGCATCAGATTTTCCTTTGTCTCGCTTTCAAAAAAATTACCAGTCATGATACACACTCCTTTTTCGTTTCATAAAAGTAGTATGTATCATAACTGGCAAAATATGCTTCTGCTTCTTAAATTTTACGAAATCAGTTAAATCCGATCAGTCTTCTCGCCACACTGTATGCCATAGAAGAAACTTTTCTTCCTGATTTTCCCGGAAGGTTCATGGTCTGACCGAGAATTCCATATCGGATCTTCACATATGTCCGATAATCTTTTTTCTTCAGATATACCCACAGCTCTTTCTTTTTCTTCAGATTCTCATTCACCTTGGAACGAATACATAAAATCGAAGATACTGTCATCATAATAGCAAGATAATTGATCATATATTTTCTGAGCTTTTTACTCTCTACCATACGTAATTCATACATAGAGATCATAGATTTTGTTACATAAATCTGCTGATCGATGCGGCTGATCATCACTTTCTCATTCACAGACTGATCCTCTCGTCCGATAAAATAGCGATAGAAGTCCACATCCATATAGTATAATGTCCGAACATGAGGAAGCGGGTAATATACATAGATATTATCCACGTAAAACGTGTGCTTCGGCAGCTTCAGCTGACAGAGTCTCAACATCTCGGTCCGGTAGATCACGGAATGCATGAGAATATACTGGTCCAGATGGAAGCTTCCGATATCATCCCAGCGGAACACCTGATTCTGCGGAAGTACATTGCGGTAATGAATGACTTTTTTATGTGTCATCCCAACTTTCTCATACACATAATTAGAAATCAACATGTCTACTTTAGAATCTGCATCCACAAATCCCTTCACTGCACTCAATATCTTCAGCAGAGCCTCTTCATCTACCCAGTCATCACTGTCCACTACTTTAAAATAGACACCTGTGGCATGCGCCAGACCTGTATTGACCGCATCCCCGTGACCGCCGTTTTCCTTGTCTACCGCTTTGACGATCCCCGGATATTTTTCCTCGTATTTTTTTGCAACCTCGCTTGTCCCGTCTGAGGATCCGTCATTAACTACAATAATCTCCACATCTTCTCCTCCGGGCAGGATCGACTGAATTGCTTTTTCCATATATGCCTCTGAATTATAGCATGGAATTGCAAAAGATATATATTTCATGTCTACACTCCTTTTCTTCAATATAGCAATTATACTGTACTTTTATTATTTTTCCAACCATTTTATTGTAAAATACCACTCCTTCCTTTATAGTATTAGGGAGAACACTTATTTTTATAAAAGATAAATTGGAGGAACACTATGAAAAAAAATGCAGTTGTAGGACAATCTGGCGGACCGACTGCCGTTATCAATGCAAGCCTTTACGGGACTGTATACGAAGCATTAAACCGCGAAGACGAGATTGGCACTGTTTATGGGATGATAAATGGAATTGAAGGATTTTTAAATGATCAGGTCATGGACATGGCGCCACTGGAAGAATCAAAAGAACTGGAACTGATCCGGACCACACCCGGCTCATATCTTGGCTCCTGCCGATACAAGCTTCCGGAAGATCTCAACGATCCGGTTTATCCACAGCTTTTTGCACGCTTCGAAGCATACAACATCGGATATTTCTTCTACATCGGAGGCAATGATTCCATGGATACTGTCAGCAAGCTTTCCCGCTATGCCGAAAAGATCAGCAGCGACATCCGTGTGATCGGAATTCCAAAAACAATTGATAATGACCTTGTCGAGACAGATCACACACCGGGATTTGGAAGTGCCGCAAAATACGTCGCTTCTACTGTGCGGGAGATTGCTATCGACGCATCCGTTTATGACAACAAAAAATCCGTTACCATTGTTGAGATTATGGGACGCCATGCCGGATGGCTCACTGCTGCCAGCGCACTGGCCAGAAAGTTCGAACACGACAACCCGGTTCTGATCTACCTTCCGGAAACAGACTTTGACCAGGATGCTTTTATTGAGAAAGTCCGTACGTCTCTGGAGACTACACCAAACCTGGTAGTATGTATTTCCGAGGGAATCCACGACAACACCGGTACATTCATCTGCGAATATTCCAATGATGTCGGAACAGATACATTCGGCCACAAAATGCTCACAGGTTCCGGAAAATATCTGGAAAATCTGGTGAAAGAACGCCTTGGCGTCAAAGTACGTTCTGTAGAACTCAATGTCTGCCAGAGATGCTCTTCTTCCATGCTTTCCAAAACAGACCAGAAAGAAGCCATTGCTTCTGGAGCTTACGGAGTAAAAGCTGCTTTAAACGGAGCCAGCGGAAAGATGGTTGCTTTTGAACGTCTGGACGGAGATGACTATCAGATTGATTATGTTTTAAAAGACGTCAACGTCATCTGTAATCAGGAAAAATGCGTCCCTGCTACATGGATCACTGCAGATGGTTCTGACGTGACAGAAGATTTTATCCGGTATGCTCGTCCGCTGATCCAGGGAGAAGTAACCGTTCCCACAGAAGACGGCGTTCCTAAATTTGCTTATAGAAAGTAGCTATTGAAACAAAAAGAGAGCGGCATTCGCTCTCTTTTTTCTACTGAAATGCATTGTCATCAGAAAGTGTAATCAAGTGTAACCAAAAACAGAGTTCTGAAATACTTAACAAAACTCTTCCCAGACATGCAAAAAAGCCCTGAAAATCAAGGCTTCTTCGTAGTCTGCGGATGACAGGACTTGAACCTGCACGGGATGCCCACTGGACCCTAAAACCAGCGCGTCTGCCAATTCCGCCACATCCGCATATACAATTTTGGAAAAAATAAAACAAGCAAAACTGCTTGTTCTACAATGAGCGTGCGGGGATTCGAACCCCGGACAACTTGATTAAAAGTCAAGTGCTCTACCAACTGAGCTACACGCCCTTATTTTCTTATAATACCCGCTAATCCAGGTAAACTGGGCTAGCTGGATTCGAACCAGCGAATGCAGGAGTCAAAGTCCTGTGCCTTACCGCTTGGCGATAGCCCATTAGTAAACTCAACTATGACACTGCTTAACTAGTGCTTCTTATAAAAGAAAAGGGTGGGTAATGGGACTCGAACCCATGATATCCAGAACCACAATCTGGCGCGCTAACCAACTGCACCATACCCACCATACCGAGCCTGGGGGGATTCGAACCCTCGACCTACGGCTTAGAAGGCCGTTGCTCTATCCAGCTGAGCTACAGACTCGTATAAACTTTATCCCCGTTTATAGGCTCCTTACAGATTACTCTGTAAGAAAGCGGGTGATGGGAATCGAACCCACGTATCCAGCTTGGAAGGCTGGTGTTCTACCATTGAACTACACCCGCGAAGTCGGGGTGACAGGATTCGAACCTGCGACCTCCTGGTCCCAAACCAGGCGCTCTAGCCAAGCTGAGCCACACCCCGTTATTCGCTTTCGTGTCGTTTTCTCCGTGACACAATAGCTATTATACATAAGGGTATACCAATTGTCAACAACAAATTTCAAATTTTTCAAAAAAATTTTTTCGCACCTTCTCCAACCTTTGCGAAAGCCCGAAAATACGCTATAATATCCATATTCTATAAGAAAGCAGAGGTACTTATTATGTGGGCTTACAACGAAACATTTTATCAAATTTACCCGATTGGATTCTGCGGTGCCCCGACTCACAACGATGGCATCTGCGTTCCGCGTATTCTGAAATTGAAAGACTGGAGCAGTTATCTGGAAAATCTGCAGATCGGTTCTGTTCTCTTAAATCCGATTTTCGAATCTGACAATCACGGTTATGATACCAGAGACTTTAAAAAGGTGGACTGCCGCCTTGGAACCAATGAAGATTTTCAGGATGTCTGTGACGATCTGCATAAGCATCATATCAAAATCGTGCTGGACGGAGTTTTCAACCACGTTGGACGCGGTTTCTGGGCATTTCAGGACGTTCAGGAAAAGAAGTGGGATTCTCCTTATAAAGACTGGTTCTACATCAATTTTGACGGTGACAGTTGTTATCAGGACGGATTCTGGTATGAGGGATGGGAAGGACATTTCGAACTGGTCAAACTGAATCTGCAAAATCCTGCAGTCACAGACTACTTATTAGACTGTGTCCGCTTCTGGATCGAAACATTTGATATTGACGGACTTCGCCTGGATGTGGCATACAGTCTGGACCATAACTTTATGCGGAGACTCCGCTCATTTTGCGAAGAACAAAAGCCTGGATTTGTTCTGATCGGTGAAGTACTATTCGGTGATTATAATCTGATTGTAAATGATGAGATGCTGCACAGCTGTACCAATTACGAATGCTACAAGGGAATCTATTCCAGCCTGAACAGCATGAATCTGTTCGAGATCGCACACTCCCTGAATCGTCAGTACGGACCGGAACAATGGTGTATCTACCGTGGAAAGCATCTGATGAGTTTTGTGGATAATCACGATGTCACACGGATTGCCAGCATCCTGACAACCCCTGCACACCTGCCTCTGGCTTACGGTATTTTATTCGGTATGCCGGGAATTCCCTGTATTTATTATGGAAGCGAATGGGGCGAAGAAGGTATCAAGACTCCGGACAATGACTATGCGCTTCGTCCATGCTTTGAGGCGCCAAAACCGAATGCACTGACTGATTTCATCCACCGACTGATCACACTTCGGCAAAACAGTGATGCCCTCTGCAATGGAGGATACCGCAATATCTCAATCACAAACCATCAGCTTGTCTTTGAACGCCGTACAGGGCAGGAACGGATTCTGATCGCCATCAACGCGTCTGAGAGCGATTTCACGATCCATCACGGAGAATTGCTCGGAACATTCACCGATCTGCTGAAAAGCGGTTCTGGGAATATCTCACAGACGCTGAATGGCTCTCTGGATCTTCCGGCTTACAGCGTACAGTATCTCAAAGAGATTTCCTGATAAAATTTTTAAGATTAAAAAAATCCGTGTAAACATCCACACTGTCCTGCGATATTTACACGAATTTTTCATAGGTATAAATTCCTTTAAATTATTTTCTGAATTTATATTTTCCTTTTCCGTGACCTGACACAGGCTCAATAATATCCGACTGCACCAAGTTGGAAATGAGTTTGGAAGCTCCTGAGCTTTTCAATTGAAGCAGTTCCATGACAGCGCTTCTTCCAAATACCTCATCAAAACCAAACTTTTCAAAAAGTCGGTGGATATGAACTGTCGTTTCGTGGATATTCTTTTGCAAGTTCGTATAATTCGCTCGGACAAGTGCATTCCTGAAATACCAAGCATGATCCGCAAAAATATCATTCGTTGCAGAAAAACCAAGTGTTCTCAGATACTTGATGAAAAACACCGCTGTTGTTCTCGTATTTCCCTCTCCAAAAATATGGATTTGCCACAGTCTTGAAATAAAAACTGCAAGATGGTGGATTATCTCATCCATTGACAATCCCCTGTAGCTAAAATCTTTCTCCTGCGAAAAATCATATTCAAGGGTAGCTCTCAGTTCAGAAGCGCTGCCGTACATAACGGTTGCCCCATCAAGCACCCATTCCTTTTTCGTAATATTATAATCTCTTATCTTTCCGGCGTGGTTGTAAATACCCCGAAAGAGTTTGCGGTGAATAGAGATCTACTTATTTGGCGAATAAGATTCTGTACTTCTTTTATCGTAATTTTTCCTTCAATATTACGAATAGCAATATCAATCAAATATTTAGATGGTTTCAGTCCGTCCACAGCCTGAAGTCCGATTGCCGTACTCCAAGCGTAACCTTTGCTGGCTTTATCAGGTTCGGACTCTTTCAAATATTCCTCAAACGGATCTTTATCCATATTGCCACCTCGCTTCATAATTTATAATTCACTCTATTTCTTCTAATAGTTTGGACAATCAAACCTATTTTCAAAACAGCGCCTAATCTTCTTTTCTTCTATATGGTACATGATGGTTCCGACACCATTCTTCTGCTATATTGATATAGGTCCGATTTCTGTAGTCATAATAAATCTGGCTGATTCCCAGATCATTTATTTTATCTTTAAAACACCTGTACGGATGCCTTCTTCTAAGAGCATCAAACAGTACTTCAGAAACTCTTTTATTCCCACTCTCATACGCAAACTTCTCCATGATACTTTTCTCATGAAGTTCATACTGATTCGGCAATCTGACATAATCATCCGTCTCATCAATTTCTTCCCAGAGCTCCTGATCTTCTTCACAGGCCATTGAATAAACCGATTTAAATCTTCTTCTGCCTCTGCTATTACAACTACTTTATAATGCATATTTTCCTCTCATATCTGAAATCACAGCGTCTGCATTTCGATAATTTCCATTTTTTGAAGATTCTCTAGATTGTTCCAGTCTTTGAAACATCTCATCTTCTGTCATAGATGTATATGGATTATGCACAGTTCTTTTTATTTCAAATGGGAATCCGTTATGTGCAACAGCCTGCGTCAAAAACATTCTTATTGCAGATGTCGTATCTGTTCCAAGATCTTTAAAAAGTTGATCAGATTTATTCTTCAAGTCATCGTCTACCCTAATTTGAATTGTACTTGCCATCTTAAATACCTCCACTTCTTTTCCTTCTATTATAATGTTATATCATTGCTATTTCAATACATTTACAATGAATCGGATGTTTTTTTAAGTAATAAGTATCTTTCCTTCACACTTTTCTTTCAGTTCCTATATAAAATCATTATTCATAAATCACTGATTCTGTCATTTCAACGAGCAAAAAAAGAACTGCCTCTAAACTCTAGAAACAGTTCTTAAATATGAATAAAATTGATGTCAAATTGATGTCAAAACAAACGTTCAGATCCGCAAACCCTTGATTTTACGGGCTTTATTTGTCTAAGGACTTCATTGTCGGGAACAGCAGCACATCTCTGATCGCTGCACTGTTTGTCAACAGCATACACATTCTGTCGATTCCGAATCCGATACCGCCTGTAGGAGGCATACCGATCTCCAGCGCGTTCAGGAAGTCTTCGTCTGTTGTATTCGCTTCATCGTCTCCCTGTGCAAGCAGCTCTTCCTGTGCTTTGAAACGTTCTCTCTGATCGATCGGATCGTTCAGCTCAGAGTATGCGTTCGCCATCTCCCATCCGTTCATAAAGAACTCGAAACGCTCTGTATATTCCGGATTCTCCGGTTTTTTCTTTGTCAGCGGAGAAATCTCGATCGGATGATCCATTACAAATGTAGGCTGGATCAGGTGCTCCTCTGCAAATTCTTCGAAGAAGAGTGCAAGGATATCTCCTTTTTTGTGACGCTCTTCAAACTCTACATGATGCTCTTTTGCAAGTGCTCTTGCCTGTTCCAGTGTCTCCACTTCGTTCCAGTCCACACCTGCATATTTTTTCACTGCATCTACCATTGTGATTCTCTCAAACGGCTTTCCTAAATCCATCTGCACACCGTTGTATTCGATCACAGTTGTTCCAAGTACTTCCTGTGCAACATGACGGTACAGATTCTCTGTCAGATCCATCATTCCGTTATAGTCTGTATACGCCTGGTACAACTCCATCAATGTAAATTCCGGATTGTGTCTTGTGTCAAGACCTTCGTTACGGAATACACGTCCGATCTCGTATACGCGCTCCATTCCTCCGACAATCAGTCTCTTCAAGTACAGCTCAAGAGAGATGCGGAGTTTGAAATCTTCATCCAGTGCGTTGAAGTGTGTTTCGAACGGTCTTGCAGCAGCACCTCCGGCATTGGATACGAGCATCGGTGTCTCTACTTCCAGGAATCCCTGTCCGTCCAGATATCTTCTGATCGCGCTTAAAATCTTAGAGCGGTTGATAAATGTCTGTTTTACATCCGGATTCATGATCAGATCCACGTATCTCTGACGGTAGCGGATATCTGTATTTGTCAGTCCGTGGAACTTCTCCGGCAGAATCTGAAGACTCTTGGAGAGCAATGTCACGGAAGAAGCGTGGATGGATTTTTCTCCTGTCTTTGTCTCAAACACTTCTCCTGTGATTCCGATCACATCGCCGACATCCATCTTCTTAAACTCTTTGTAAGCTTCTTCTCCGATGCTGTCTCTTGCAACGTAAGACTGAATATTTCCCTGCAAATCCTGTACATTGCAGAAAGATGCTTTTCCCATCACACGTTTGGACATCATACGTCCTGCGATAGAAACTTCTTTTCCTGCAAGCTCTTCAAAATTCTCTTTGATCTCCAGACTGTGATGTGTCTGGTCATATTTTGTGATCACAAACGGATCTTTTCCGTTTGCCTGTAAATCCACCAGTTTTTCGCGGCGAACTTTTCTCAACTGATTTAAATCTGGTTCCTGCTGTGCTTTTTTCTGCTGTTCGGACACGATATTTTCTCCTTCCTTTTCAGGCATCCGGTACACTTTTATGTGTTCCCTAAATGCGAATTAAGACCCCTTGTAATAAAGGGGTCTGGTTTCTACTACATAGAACGGCTGATATCAAGTACTTTGTACTGGATCACTCCTGCCTGTGTTTCTACATCTACAGTATCTCCGACTTTTTTACCCATCAGAGCCTGACCAACCGGCGACTCATTGGAAATCTTTCCTTCCAGGCTGTTCACCTCTGTAGAACCTACAATGTTGAATTCCATCTCTTCGTCAAATGTGATGTCAAATACTTTTACTTTACATCCTACATTGATCTTGTCTAAATCAACTTCATCCTCTACTACAACTTCTGCGTTTTTCAAAATGCCTTCCAGCTCTTCGATACGGGCTTCGATATCTCTCTGCTCATCTTTTGCCGCATCGTATTCTGCGTTCTCTGAAAGGTCTCCCTGCTCTCTGGCTTCTTTGATCTTTCCTGCCACTTCTTTACGTTTTACAACTTTCAGATTTTCCAGTTCATCCTCCAGCGCTTTCAATCCTGCATAAGTAAGTAATCTCTTCTTTGCCTCTGCCATACCTGTCTGCTTCCTTTCTTTCCTGATCTTGCTCTTTTATTTAAAACTTTATCTTCGGCTTTTTCCTGTATTTACAGGACATTTCTGCCTGTCCATATCTCTAATTCAAGTATATTTCACAATTTCAATATTATACTCAATCGTTATAACGATGTCAAGAGATTTTCCAGTTCTGCATAGCTCTCAACCTGATTGATCTGATCCCGCAGACGGGCTGCCCCATGCAGTCCTTTTGTATACCATGCCACATGTTTTCGCATCTCCCGGATTCCTGTAAAATCACCTTTATACTCGATCTGGAGTCTGGCATGCCGAAGCATTGTCTGCTTGATTTCTTCCACATCCGGTCTGTCAGGAAGCCGTCCTGTTCTTTCATATTCTAAAAGCTCCGAAAAGATCCATGGATTCCCCTGAGCACCTCTGGCGATCATCACCCCGTCACACCCGGTCTGCTCACGCATGGCGATTGCTTTTTCCCCGGAAGTCACATCTCCGTTTCCGATCACCGGGATGGAAACTGCCTCTTTTACCTGACGGATGATCTCCCAGTCCGCTTTTCCGGAATAATACTGTTCTCTTGTTCTTCCGTGTACGGCTACTGCTGCCGCACCTGCTTCTTCAATGATCTTCGCGATTTCCACCGCATTGATATGTTCATCATCGAACCCTTTCCGGATCTTAACGGTAACCGGCTTTTTGATCGCCTTTACCGTCGCACTGACCAGTTCGTATACCAGCTTCGGATTCTTCATCAGTGCAGACCCTTCTCCGTTTCGCACGACCTTTGGCACCGGACATCCCATGTTGATATCCAGAATGGAAAACGGACGTTCCTCGACCCGTTTCGCCATCTCGCTGACGATCTTCGGATCCGAACCAAAAAACTGCAGCGATACCGGTACTTCCTCGGGATGAATCTGAAGCAGACTTTCCGTATTCTTATTATTATAGAAAATACCTTTTGCACTGACCATCTCCATACACAGAAGACCCGCTCCCTGCTCCTTGCAAAGCAAGCGAAATGGCAGGTCTGTTACGCCTGCCATAGGTCCGAGTACATAAGAATTTTCCAGTAAAACATTTCCTATTTTCAACTGTTTCATTTTCACACTCTAACTCTTTCTCTCGTTTCTTTTCTCAGGATCTGTACTCTACTCTTCTTCCAGATCAACCTCTTCTTCCAGATCAACCTCTTCTCCCAGATAAAACACCTTATAAAACAATTCCAGTGACTCGAACAGCTCCTGTTTTGTCTGCTGCAGCTGTTTGATCTTCAAAACACTGCCGATCTCATCAAACGAAAAATCATTCTCCTCGTGATCTACCCGAAACTCCAGATTTCCATCCTCATCATAGAAAACCATCAAGATCCCGCCTACATCTTCTGTGTAGAGTACACACATAATATTCAATTCCTGCTTGATACTTTCAGGCAGCATTTCAAACTCGGGATTCAGATAGTATTTCTGCTCATAAGAGTTCGCCGCACAAAGCACAATTTCTTCTTCCATTTTCAGTTTCCTTTCTTATATGACTAAACATATCCGTAAATACCGCGCACGGAAACTTCTCCCGCATAGACCGCTGTTTCACTTCCATCCGCTTTTCTTACAAGCAGCTCACCACCGTTATTGATTCCAAGAGCTTCTGCCTGCCATTCTCCCTTTGGCTCCAGAACCCGGACCTCACGTCCGCAATTCACAAGCAATTCATTGTATGCTTTTTGGATTCCCGAAAGATCTTCCGTTTTCATGAATTCGGCATATGCTTTTTCAAACCACCGCATAATTGCTGCAATGAGTGGACTGCGTCTGATACTGTGTCCTGCTTCAATCCGAAGTGATGTGGCAGTCTGCTTTAGTTCTTCCGGAAATTGTTCAATATTAGTATTGATCCCGATTCCAATGACAACATAATTGATATAATCAATCTCTGTGCTCATTTCCGTCAGGATTCCGCAGATTTTTTTCCCGTTGATAACCAGATCATTGGGCCACTTAATCTGTACATCCAGACCCGTACATTCCCGAAGCGCCATTGCAGCCGCATATGCCATAACCAGAGTCAACATGGGTGCTTTGACCGGTGCGATCTCCGGACGCAAAAGAAGTGACATATAAATATTCTGATCCGCCGGAGACTCCCAGGTTCTTCCTCTTCTGCCTTTTCCGGCAGTCTGCTGTCCTGCTGCTGCCAGAGTTCCGTGAGGCGCCCCCTGATCTCCCATTCTTTTCGCCTGAATATTGGTGGAATCTGTTTCTGTAAAATAATACACGTTTTGTCCTGCCCAGACAGTATCTATCTGACTGACGATCTCCTCCCGGGAGAGAATATCCGGAAGAGAAGAGAGGCGATACCCTCTGTTGCGTACCGCTTCCACTTCATACCCTTCCTCTTTCAGTTGTTTGATCACCTTCCAGACTGCAGTTCTGGATACCTGGAACCGCTCACAGATCTGCTGCCCGGAAACATAGTCCTGACTCTCCCGCAGCATTTTTAAAATTTCCGCTTTCAATTACATCTCTCCCAGTGTCGCTGCCATCACAGCTTTGATCGTATGCATCCGGTTTTCTGCTTCATCAAATACTTTGGACTGTGCGGATTCAAATACTTCATCCGTCACTTCCATATCTGTAATGCCAAACCGTTCTCCCATCTCTTTTCCGATCTTTGTCTTCAGATCATGGAATGCCGGCAGGCAGTGTAAAAAGATCGCAGACTCTTTTGCATTTGCCATCACTTCTTTTGTCACTTTATATGGAGACAATTCACGGATTCTCTCTTCCCAGACTTCATCCGGCTCTCCCATAGATACCCAGACATCGGTATAGATAACATCCGCATCCTTTGTTCCTTCTTCTACATTCTCTGTCAGTGTGATCGTTGCTCCTGACTCTTTTGCATATCCGCGGCATGTCTCTACCAGTTCCTCATTCGGGAAATACTTTTCTGTTGTACAAGCCACAAAATCCAGTCCCAGCTTCGCGCAGACGATCATCAGAGAATTTCCCATATTGTATCTTGCATCACCCATGTACACCAGTTTCAGACCTTTTAAAGTACCGAAATTCTCACGGATCGTGAGCATATCTGCCAACATCTGCGTCGGATGATATTCATTGGTCAGACCGTTCCATACCGGAACCCCTGCATATTTTGCAAGTTCCTCCACAATCTCCTGTCCATATCCGCGGTACTCGATTCCATCATACATTCTTCCCAGTACTCTTGCAGTATCCTCGATACTTTCCTTCTTTCCGATCTGAGAACCGGTCGGATCCAGATAGGTAGAACCCATGCCCAAATCATGTGCTGCAACTTCAAATGCACAGCGTGTTCTTGTACTGGTCTTCTCAAAAATCAGTGCAATATTTTTGCCCCTGTAGAAATCAACCGGCTCGCCGTTTTTCTTCTTCTCTTTCAGATCTGCTGCCAGATCCAGAAGATATGTGATCTCTTCCGGTGTAAAATCTTTGAGTGTCAAAAAATTTCTTCCTTTTAAGTTCATAGTTCTGTTCCTTTCTATCTGAATCAATGTGTGTGTAAATCTCGGAAGATGTATCTGATCTTCCAGTTTCTCATAATGTGTCTGTACCAGGTCACGGAGCTGATCCACCGTATGGATCTGATATTTTGGAATGCGAAGCAGCTTGGCGCTTGCTTCCAGCATTGCCAGATACAGCTCTTTGACAGAACACCCGATGGGAAGTTTCAGTACAAATGCCATCTCGGCTTTCTCCAGATCCGGAATCTCACACAATCTGTCCTCATACCACGTCTCCTCATGGGTCTGCTCCAGATAATACATAAATCCTTCCAGACCATAGAGCATCCGTTTTGCATCATAATACCCGATCTTTAGATTCTGCCGGCTCCTTTTGCTGTCAAATTCCAGAATACTTCCCAGCCGCACTCTCGGGCTGATCTCATGAACCTCCCCGTCTTCCGGGATATTTGCCCGGGGCTCTCTTCCCGGTCCATGGATCCGGATGGTGATAATATCCTTATACCCGCGGTTTAACAGAGAGTTCAACGGAACATTGTTGATCACGCCTCCGTCAATATAACGCTTTCCCTGCAGTTTTTCATTTTTAAATCCAAGCAGATACGCACTGGCAAGCAAAAAATCTTCCAGAGCGCCTTCGGGAATATCTTCCAGCGAAAGATCCAGCTCTTTCATATCCGTCACAGAAAATGTCAGAAGACAGAACTCCTTTCCCGAATGTCGGATTTTCTCTTCATCCACCATTTCGTGGATCAGATTTCGAAGCGGGGTAATATCCACACCTCCATCTGAAAGTTTTTTCCAGAGTTCAGAAAATACTTCCTTTATTTTTCCATCTTTGCTGAACAGATGCTGCATCCACTCATCATCCACATCCATGACTCTGGAAAACTTCATCTCTGCCCAGATCTTCTGTGCATTCTCCACACTGTCCATACAGATCAGAGCACCGTTTAATGCTCCTACAGAAGTCCCTGCCACCGCACAAACCTTCACGCCTGCTTCCTCAAGCGCTGTCCATGCACCGATCTGATAGGCCCCTCTTGCTCCGCCGCCATCCAGCACCAGACCATATTCTTTTGTCAGATCTAACAATGGTTCCATCCTATCACCCCTGTCAATTTCTGAAAATGGTTTATCCTCTCCTCTGCCTGCTGACTTCAAACATCAGAACTGTCGCTGCCACTGCTGCGTTCAACGACTCCACCTGTCCGCACATCGGAATCCGGATCCAGGTATCCGCACACTGTGCAATCTCTTCTCTGAGTCCGTTTCCCTCATTCCCGATCAGGAAAGCCGTTCCCTGCCTGTAATCTTCTTTATCATAGGTGTTCTTTCCATCCAGATGTGCCGCATAGCTTTTGATGTTTTTTTCTTTTAATGTATGGATCGTTTCTCTCAGATCCTCCACATATACAAACGGCATCCGGTAAAGCGCCCCCATTGTCGAGCGGATCGTCTTCGGATTATAAATATCCACACAGTCCCGGCTCATGATGATACCTGTCACTCCGGCAGCCTCCGCTGTCCGAAAGATTGTTCCCAGATTGCCCGGATCCTGCAGATTGTCTAAGATCATCAAATGCGGAATAGCTCCCTCTGTCATCTGACCCAAAGTATATTCCATCTGATGCACAACTGCCAGTACTCCCTGCGGCGTCTTGGTATCAGACACATAAGAAAATACCGCATCAGACAAGATTTCCGTCTTTTTGCGGATCTGCTCCCGGACTTTTAAGTCTCCCCCTGAAATCACATCCAGCACTTCTTTTCCATACTTTTTTTCAAAACTCTCCGAAAAGTACAGACCTACCAGGCGCTCATGAGGTGTTTCTCTGACCATGCGGATTCCTTCCGCAATAAAGATTCCTTCGCGGCTGCGTATTTTACTTTTTTTCTGTATTTGAGATAATTCTTTTACTCTTTGATTACTTGTACTTGTGATCATCTTTCTTACTTCCATGTATGAAATTTTTCCAAAACCGAAGTGGCTCCGATCAGAATCAGAATCGCTCCCTCCGGAAGCGGCTCATACGGATCCAGTGTAACATCCACCTGCACTCCCTGAATGATTCCAACCACATTGATCCCGTACTGCTCACGGATCTTCAATTCGCTTAAGCTTCTTCCGACCCATTTTTCCGGAATCACCACTTCTGCCATGCTGTATTCGGAGGACAATTCGATCCAGTCTGCAAATGCCGTGGACATCAGGCTTTTTGCCACCCGTTCCCCCATATCGCACTCTGGATAGGCAATGGCATCTGCCCCCACCTTTTCGAGGATTGCGCCCTGCAGCTCATCTTTCGCCTTTGCGAGCACATACGGGATTCCCATCTCTTTGGAGATAATCGTGGCCATAATGCTCGCTTCCAGACTTTCAGAGACTGCAACGACTGCTCCGTCCAGATTTCTTCCTCCCAGTGCATGAAGTGCATCAGGATCCGATACATCCGCCCGCATCGCATAAGAGACCATATCTGAAATCTCCTGGATCTTTTCATATGATTTATCTACTACCACTACATCGCATCCCAGATTTTCCAGTGTCAGGGCAACACTCCGCCCAAAACTTCCCAATCCGAACACTGCAAATTGTTTTTTCATGTCTTTCTACCCCTTCTATCCTAACATAATCCGTTTTTCCGGCAAATCCCTGAATTTTGCCTGCATATCTTCTCTTCCGGCAAATACCAGCGCCATGGTGATCGGCCCGATTCGCCCCACATACATGAGGATCATCAGGATCACATGACTGCCTCTTGTCAGCGACGGCGTCAGATCTGCGGAAAGTCCCACCGTTCCGATCGCGGAGGTCGCCTCGTACATCAAGTCGATAAACCGCTCATCAGGCTCTAAAACAGCAAGTCCGAACAGACCTGTCAGCCAGATTGCAAATGTAAGAAATACAATCGCAATCCCGGAACGTACATTGGATTCTGCAAGCCGTCTTCCGAAACACTCCGTTGATTTTCTTCCCCGGATCACTGCAGCACAGGTGAGCAGCAAGATGGCCATTGTCGTCGTCTTGATACCGCCCGCCGTACCTCCCGGAGAACCTCCGATAAACATCAGAATACATCCAAACAACTTGGATGCCGAAGTCAGTTCTGCCTGAGAAACTGTAGCAAATCCAGCTGTTCTCGTCGTCACGGACTGAAATCCGGATGCCAGAAGCTTTTCACCAAATCCAAGCTTTCCGATGGTTGCATCATTGTGATACTCCAGCAGAAAATATCCCAGCGTTCCTATCATGATCAATCCCGCTGTCATGACGATCACCATCTTGGACTGAAGATGCAATCTCGTAAACAAGCGTTTTAAGGGGCGTTTCTGTCCTGCCACATCCTGCAGGTTCATTCGCACATCATGCCAGACTGTGAATCCGAGTCCTCCCGCAACGATCAAAAACATCGTAGTCAGACTGACAAGAGGTGAGCTTACATACTCCATAAAGCTGGAAGTGCCAAGCACGTCAATTCCTGCATTACAAAATGCAGAAACAGAATGAAAAATCCCGTATGCTACACCTTTGATAAATCCATACTCAGGAACAAAATGAAACGCAAATAACACCGCTCCGATGCCCTCTACAAGAACTGTTCCCTTCAGAATCCGGATAATAAACCGTACCATTCCGCTCAACGTCTCCAGATTGTATGTCTGCTGGATCATAACCCTGCTCTTCATGGTGATCTTCTTGCGAATTGCCAGAAATACCGCCATCGTACATGCGATGACACCCAGTCCTCCGATCTGGATCAGCCCCAGCAGTACTACCTTTCCAAACAAGGTAAACTGTGCAGCCGGAAATACAGTGACCAGCCCTGTCACACACACGGCCGAAACCGATACGAACAGTGCGTCCAGATACGCAATCGGCTCCTGATTACTGATCGGAAGATATAACAGGATACTTCCGAGAAAAATCACTCCTAAAAATCCAAACGCAATGATCTGCATCGTGTTAAATGTTACTTTTTTTCTTTTTTCCTGAACTTTACTGTGCACATTCTGCCAATCTGTTTTCATCTTTTTACACCTTAAACCGGTATCCTACTCCCCATATTGTCTCTATATACTGCGGATGTGATGTATCATATTCAATCTTTTCTCTGATTTTCTTAATATGCACCGTCACAGTCGCAATATCCCCTACAGATTCCATATCCCAGATTTCCCGGAACAACTCTTCTTTTGTATATACATGATTCGGATGTCCTGCAAGGAACGTTAAAAGATCAAATTCTTTTGTCGTAAAGGAACGTTCTTCTCCATTCACCCACACCCTTCTCGCTGTCGTATCGATCTTCAGACCACGGATCTCGATCACATCATTTTCTTCTACATTGCTTCCGATCAGACGCTCATAACGGGACAAATGCGCCTTCACTCTTGCCACCAGCTCACTCGGGCTGAATGGCTTTGTCATATAATCGTCTGCTCCCAGTCCGAGACCACGGATCTTGTCAATGTCATCCTTCTTTGCAGATACCATAATGATCGGTGTATTTTTCTGACTCCGCACTTCACGGCAGATTTCAAACCCATCCACTCCCGGAAGCATCAGATCCAGAATGATCAGATCAAACTCCTCTTTCATTGCCTTGTTAAGCCCTGTCTCTCCGTCATTTGCCACTTCTACCTGAAATCCGCTCAACTCCAGATAGTCCCGCTCTAAATCTGCAATACTTTCCTCATCTTCTACAATCAATATTCGTTTACTCATTCATTGGTACCTCCTGATATTTTCTGATTACAAAGTACATGGTTGTCCCGACGCCCTCTTCACTGGTAGCCCAGATCTTTCCGCCATGCTCTTCTACAATTTTTTTCACGATCGAAAGCCCGATCCCGCTTCCACCTTTGGAAGAATTCCGTGACGCATCTGTCCGGTAAAACCGGTCAAATATATTCGGAAGATCTTTCGCCGCAATCCCTTTTCCGTTGTCTCCCAGTTCAATCTGAACAAAATCTCCTACATCCTTTAAATCCATGGTAATGGAAGGATCTGACTTATCCATATATTTTACAGAATTCCCTACAATATTGCTGATCACTCTTCGAAGCTGCTCCGGATCCACAATCACCTTAGAATCTGTCTCCAGATAATTTCTATACCGAAACTGTACGCCCTTTGCCTCCAGTTCCATAAACAAATCCTCTGCACAGTCACCAAAATACTGCTTTGCTGAAATCGTCGTAAAATTATACGGAATACGGTTCGTATCGATCTTGGAATAGAATGTCAGTTCATTGATCAGAAGATCCATTTCATTCGCCTTATTGTAGATGGTCTTGATATATCTGTCCATCTTCTCCGGAGTGTCTGCAACTCCATCCATAATTCCTTCCACATAACCTTTGATAGCCGTGATCGGTGTCTTCAGATCATGGGAAATATTACTGATCAATTCTTTGTTCTCTTTATCGTATGCCACCTTTTCTTCTGCGTTTGCCTTCAGTCTCAAACGCATCTCTTCAAAATCCTGACAGAGCTGTCCGATTTCATCATTGGTCTCATTCTTAATTTCAAAATCCAGATTGCCCTCTTTGATATTGCGGGCCGCTGCCTGCAGTTTTGCAAGCGGCAGTGAAACCGTCCTGTAAATCCAGAAGATCAGAGCTGATGCCGTGCAAAATACAATGATCAGATATAATTCCTGAATATCATTCACCGCTTTTGGCGCAAATGCCGTCATCGCTACAGTTGTAAACAATGTAGGCAGAATCATCACGATCATAAACGCAAGAATCAGCTTGGTTTTTAATTTCATCTTCATCGCCTCCCATCCTGCATGCTCTAATACAGAAAAGAGGACAGTCCCTGGTGCAGGTCCCTGTCCTTCTTTTTTATTTTCCGCACCTCTTTCGTATTACTATAAACCAAAAGAGGCATTCCGTCTACTGTTATAAATATTTTTTCAATACTTCTGCTTTGTCCAGTTTTTCCCACGGAAGATTCAGATCGTTTCTTCCAAAGTGTCCGTAAGAAGAAGTCTGTTTGTAGATCGGACGTCTTAAATCCAGCATTTTGATGATTCCTGCCGGACGAAGATCAAAGTTCTCACGCACGATCTCCACCAGTTTTTCTTCGGATACTTTTCCTGTTCCGAATGTATCTACCATAATGGAAGTCGGCTGAGCAACACCGATCGCATAAGAAAGCTGAATTTCGCACTTGTCAGCCAGTCCTGCTGCCACAATGTTCTTTGCTGCATAACGTGCTGCATATGCCGCAGAACGGTCTACCTTTGTACAGTCTTTTCCGGAGAATGCCCCGCCGCCGTGACGTGCCATTCCGCCGTAAGTATCTACAATAATCTTTCTTCCGGTCAGACCGCTGTCTCCGTGTGGTCCGCCGATCACAAAACGGCCTGTCGGATTGATGAAGAATTTTGTATGTTCATCTACCATCTCAGCCGGGATGATCTCGTCAAATACATATTTCTTGATATCTGCGTGGATCTGTTCCTGTGTCACATCCGGATCATGCTGTGTAGAAAGTACCACTGCATCCAGACGTTTCGGAGTTCCATTCTCATCATACTCTACTGTTACCTGTGTCTTTCCGTCCGGACGCAGGTAAGAGAGCGTTCCGTCCTTGCGCACTTTTGTCAACTGAAGGGCAAGTTTGTGTGCCATTGCGATCGGATACGGCATAAATTCTGCTGTTTCGTTGGATGCATATCCAAACATCATACCCTGATCTCCTGCTCCGATTGCTTCCAGTTCATTATCGGACATTTTATTTTCTTTTGCTTCCAGCGCCTTGTCCACTCCAAGTGCGATATCTGCCGACTGCTCATCGATCGTTGTCAGCACGCTGCATGTATCTGCATCAAATCCGAACTTTCCTCTTGTGTATCCGATCTCACGCACGGTATCTCTTACGATTCTCGGAATATCCACATATGCCTGTGTTGTAATCTCTCCCATGACCATGACCATACCGGTTGTCACGCAAGTCTCACATGCAACACGGCTCATCGGATCCTGCTCCATCAAAGCGTCCAGGATCGCATCTGAAATCGCATCACAGATCTTATCCGGATGTCCCTCTGTAACAGATTCCGATGTAAATAATAATTTTTCCATTTTGTTCCTCCTTCTTTGTTTCTTTCTCTCTTTTCGGACTGCATCTCTTCTAATTAAAAAACAGCCCGCCAAAAAGCGGACTGTTCTTTAGCAAAACAATCCTCTTATTGTTCGATTGCTCGCTCAGGTCGGCACCTTCCTTGACGGGGTTGCCGCAGCTTCACAGGTCCTTTGTACCTCCACTGCTCTGAATAAGAGAAAGTTTTCATATTCATTTTTGTGACAATAGAACTCTACACCGTATTACCAGAAATGTCAATATGGAATTCTATTTTTTCTCTGTAACGACTCCATTTTCATCAATCGATGCATTCGGGCACAGAGCTGCAACTGCATCATACATCTTCTTCTGTGTCTCTGTAGAATCCAGATATTCTGTCATATCTTCTGTCTGGATTCCCGGAACGAGCGACATCTCTTTTAACCCTTCTGATGTGATGTTGAGCTTTAATACTGCCGAATATCTGCTTGTTCCGTCTGTCAGCACAGATCCTATGCTGTACACAACCGGTTTTCCATCGATATACTCAATTCCCTGCAGACGATCAGAGTGTCCGCCAATCACGATATCCGCTCCTGCCTGCAAAAATGCAGCTGCATGCTCTTTCTGGTAGGATTCCACACCATTGGCATCCCCTTTTCCTTCATGATCATACACAATCAGATAATCGCACTTTGTGGCAGCCTCCTGGATTACTTTTGTATACTGCTCTGCCTCTGTATATTCTAAAATCCCCGCTTTGCCGTCACCTGCCGCCATATCATAAGAATCTTCCATGCCGGAAGCTGATGTAAATCCAATCTTGATTCCATTGATGATCAAATACACCGGCTGCGCAGCATCTGCGGCATCTGTTCCTGCTCCTACATATGCCATTCCTGCATTTTTTAACAGCTCCATGTTCTCTTTTAAGGCATCTTGTCCATAACCTGCCGCATGCTCATTTCCAAGAGACACAATATCTGCTCCCAATGCTTCCAATATATTCATACGTTCTGCATTGGCATGCAGGATCGAAGTCTTTCCTGATAATGCCTCCCCTTTACTGCTGATGCTGAATTCCTGATTCAAAAAGAGTGCATCCGCTCCTGTCATCGCACTTAAAATCTGCTCTGAGAGCATCTGGCTTAAATCTCCAGTCTCATCGTATTTGCCCAGTGTATAACCTTCTTCTGTCAGTGTCAGGTTCCCTGCTATCGCGATCTCCGCCTGTCCGTCCTTCGCGCCGTCTTTCTGATAGATATGATTTGCAGCTGCTGTCTCATCATCTTTTAAGTACCCTTTATACTCATCAGACAGCACATGCAGCGTCTTTCCATAGCTGCTATAAAAATCCTCTGCGGATACTTTTCCTGATTTCATGGTTTTTTGAAGCTTTCCGGAAGATTCATCCGGATATGTCTTCTGGATCCATGCTGCAAAGTCCTCTGCTTCTTTTTTTACGTCTTCCGCAGACGCATCCGGATCTGCCTCAGAAGCAAATGTCTCATAACTTGCACTGATCGCACCGGCAAGTCCGCTGCTCGATGCCTTCGTTGTATCTTTTGGCTCGCTTTTCTTACCTTTTATCGTGAAAAACACTGCCGCAGCTGCAACTGCGATCACCACCAGAGCGATCACAAGGATCATAACCTGCTTTTGCACCTGCTTTTTGCGCTCTGCTTTCTTCTGTTCCCTTACCGCTTCATCGTATCGTTCACTGCTCATTTTCTCTTTTGAACCTCCCTGTGATTTATCAAAAGATGCAGAACTCACCGTCCTGCATCTTCACTCCCCCGTTATATATCAGCCTACTTTCAGCTTAAATTTCTGAATCTCTTTCTCATCAGAAACCTTTTCAATGATTCCGCCAAGACCGCGCAGCTTTTCTTCAAATCTCTCGTATCCTCTCTGGATATAGACGATATCATCCACAATAGTGATTCCGTCTGTCGCAAGCCCTGCGATACAAAGCGCCGCACCTGCTCTTAAATCCGGCGCACTGACTCTCGCTCCGGAAAACTTCTCTACACCTTCGATGGTTGCAGAGTTGCCCTCTACTTTGATCACTGCACCCATTCTTGCCAGCTCATCCAGATACTTAAATCTGTTCTCAAAAATACTCTCTGTGATCGTACTTGTACCCTGCGCGAGCGCAAGCACTACCCCGATCTGCGGCTGCATGTCTGTCGGATATCCCGGATACGGCAATGTCTTCACCTGTGTGCTTCTCAAGCGGTTCTTCGCCACCACTCTTACCGCATCATCAAACTCTTCTACTTCACATCCGATGTCCACAAGCTTGGAGATTGTCGCATCCAGATGTTTCGGAATGACATTTAATACCGTCACATCTCCCTTTGTCGCTGCTGCAGCAAACATAAAAGTACCTGCTTCAATCTGATCCGGAATGATGGAATATTCTGTCTTATGGAGGCTCTTGACTCCACGGATCTTGATCACATCTGTTCCGGCACCGCGGATGTTTGCTCCCATGCTGTTTAAGAAGTTCGCAACATCTACGACATGAGGCTCCTTGGCAACGTTCTCCATGATCGTAAGACCGTCCGCCATGGCTGCTGCCATCATCACGTTGATCGTTGCTCCTACAGATACCACATCAAAATACAGATGTGTTCCTCTCAGATGCTCTGCTTCTGCCACGATCTTGCCGTGCTCAATATCCACATCCGCACCCAATGCGCGGAATCCCTTCAGATGCTGATCGATCGGTCTGCTTCCGATATTGCATCCGCCCGGCAGAGCCACTTCTGCTCTCTTGTACTTTCCAAGCATCGCACCCAAAAGATAGTAAGATGCTCTGATCTTCTTGATATAATCATATTCTATATTAAAGTCTGTAATTGCGCTTCCGTTAATCTTAACTGTGTGTCTGTCAACTCTCTGAACCATTGCTCCGATTCCCTGAATCGCTTCCAGCAACACATTGATATCATTTACATCCGGCAGATTGTCAATCAGAACGGTCTCGTCTGTCATGATCGCTGCCGCGAGAATAGCCAGTGCCGCATTTTTAGCTCCGCCGATTTCAACTTCCCCTACCAGCGGATTGCCGCCTTTGATAATATACTGCTCCATATTGCACCTCGATTATCGATAATTCTATCGTAGTCCCTTGTTAAATTTCATTACCCCCGCCTTATAAAAGCAAAAAGAAACGATAATTCGCCTTTTTACCCTATAATACGATTAGTTATTATACCATAAAATTTCAATTTGTAAAATCATTTTTTCTCCAGCGCCTCGATCTGCGTCAAAACTGCATCGATCGTTTCCTCGATCTGACAGCCGTCCTCGCATATCGTAAGGTCTGCATATTGTTCAAAAAGTTTTGTCCGTTCTTCATACAAATCCCGGAAAGTCTGCCCTTCTCTGAGTACGACTCCCCGCTTTTTCGGACTGCGGATCCTCTCTTTTATTGTGCGATAAGAAGCCTTCAAATATACGACTGTTCCTATTTCTTTAAAATGTTTCATCGCCTCTTCGCAGTATACAACACTTCCTCCCGGAGAGATTACGGCGTGTTCGGCATTCACCTGACAATTCACCTGATTCTCAATGGCAAGAAATCCATCTTCCCCCACATCTGCTATAATCTCTCTGAGCAGACGTCCCTCCTGCTTCTGAATCAATAAATCTGTATCGATAAATTCCATTCCCAGCCGTTTTGCGACAACCACTCCGACCGTACTCTTTCCAACTGCCGGCATTCCTATAAAAATCAGATTCTTCATACGTATTTTCACCCTTATTTTTCCATAATCATGTTAACTTTTATCCCAAAATCTTCGTATCTACATCATTTTTATCATAGCACAAAATCTGCAATTAGTAAATTCTGTGGCGAGACCTGCGATGATCACTTCTTCTTTTATATAGTTCATGATACAGCATAACTTCAATCAGATTCTGAAGCCAGTTCGGCATACGTCTTCTTTCCGGTTCCCGCCGATTCTGTTCCTGCACCTGCATAAATTCAGGTTCCCATTCAGATTCCGGCTCCTGCATCCGCTCTGCCTCTTCCATCTTCATGACACTGTTTTCTTCTGCCTGCGACAGAAGTCCTTCATATTCTGTTCCATAGAAAATTTTTTCATGTTTTCTTACATTTTCACAGACTCTTTTGCACATCAGATGCAGCTGCAGACGGTCAGGATATTCATCATACATCATGCTGTTGTCATATTCCATCCTGTCACATTCTTCCTCTATATACGGGAGCAGCCGTTTTGCCACATCCGGATAAAGACTCTTCATGTACTCATAATCTCTGCGCTCTTTGCGCTCATCATCATACTGAAGAGGCAGAGGATACGCCATGTAATACGGTAATTTTTTATTCATAGATCCACACTTCCGTTTCAGACATTATATGACTAATATATGTGAATTTTGAGATATGGTGATTTTCCTTAAAATATGTTAGACTAATATAAAGCATATTTTTTCTAACATTCATTTTATTTCATAAAAATGACGTGAAATATCTTATTCATTTCAAAAACAGGCAAACGCCTGTCCTTTCAGAAAATTCATG